>Ga0208249_1000080_pt1 | contig 29001 bp, 19 predicted proteins | sample CryBogmetaGMA1M_FD_184546 | JGI IMG/M metagenome (GOLD analysis project Ga0208249, IMG submission 184546) | Freshwater microbial communities from Crystal Bog, Wisconsin, USA - MA1M (SPAdes) | ecosystem: Environmental > Aquatic > Freshwater > Lake | place: Crystal Bog, Wisconsin, USA | collected...
CGCGCGGGACCGCCGCCTCAACAGCATGAAGCGCGGCGACGAGCTACGGCCCGGCGTGCTGCAGATGGTGAAGGTGTATGTGGCCGCCAAGCGGGTGATCTCGGTCGGCGACAAGATGGCGGGCCGGCACGGCAACAAGGGCGTGATCGCCAAGATCCTCCCCAAGGAGGACATGCCTTTCCTCGCCGACGGCACGCCCGTGCAGATCCTGCTCAACCCGCTCGGCGTGCCCAGCCGCATGAACGTGGGGCAGATCCTCGAAACGCACCTCGGCTGGGCCGGCAAGCTGCTGGGCTTCCAGGCCATCACCCCGGTCTTCGACGGCGCCAGCGAAGAGGACATCAACGACGTGCTCGACACTGCCGGCCTGCCGCGGCATGGCAAGGCGCAACTGCACGACGGCCGCACCGGTGAGCAGCTCGAGCAGGAGACCACGGTGGGCTACATCTACATGCTCAAGCTCCACCACCTCGTCGACGACAAGGTTCACGCCCGGTCGACGGGTCCCTACTCGCTCATCACGCAGCAGCCCCTCGGCGGCAAGGCCCGGTTCGGCGGCCAGCGGTTCGGCGAGATGGAAGTGTGGGCGCTCGAGGCCTACGGTGCGGCCTACATTCTCCAGGAACTCCTCACCGTCAAGAGCGACGACGTCGAGGGCCGGACGAAGATCTACGAGAGCATGGTGAAGGGGGAGAACACGCTCGAGGCCGGCACGCCGGCGAGCTTCGACGTGCTCACCAACGAGATTCGCGGTCTCGCGCTGAACATGCAGCTCGAGAAGCGGCGGATCTAGGCGGCCGAGGGCGGGAAACGGGATGGACGTCGCGCCGACTCGGGACGGCGCGGCCTGGCGGATACGAGCGCGGTTGGGAACAGTCACAAGGGAGAGCACACGTGAGCATCGGTGAATCCACCTACGATCGCGTCAACGACTATTCTGCCGTCAAGATCAGCCTGGCCCGGCCGCACGACATCCGCAGCTGGTCCTTCGGCGAGGTGAAGAAGCCCGAGACGATCAACTACCGCACCTACCGTCCGGAGAAGGACGGCCTGATGTGCGAGAAGATCTTCGGCCCCGAGAAGGACTGGGAGTGCTCCTGCGGCAAGTACCGCGGGATGAAGTACAAGGGCATGATCTGCGACCGCTGCGGCGTGAAGGTCACGCACAGCCGCGTCCGCCGCAAGCGCATGGGCCACATCGAACTGGCCGCGCCGGTCGTGCACATCTGGTTCTTCAAGGCGATGCCGAGCCGTCTCGGCGCCCTCCTCGACATGAAGACGTCGAGCCTGGAGAAGGTGATCTACTTCCAGGACTACGTCGTCCTCGATCCGAAGGACACGCCGCTGAAGAAGCAGCAACTCCTCACGGAGGAGGAGTTTCGCGAGGCCCGCGCCACCTACGGCGACACCGGCTTCGACGCCGAGATGGGCGCGGAAGCGGTCCGCAAACTGCTGCTCTCGTTGGACCTCGTCACGCTCTCGAAGGAGCTGCGCGAGGAGCTCTCGACCACCAATTCGAAGCAGAAGAAGAAGGACCTCGTCAACCGGCTCAAGATCGTCGAGGCGATCCGTGACAGCGAGAACAAGCCGGAGTGGATGGTGCTCGACGTCATCCCGGTGATTCCCCCCGATCTCCGGCCGCTGGTGATGCTCGACTCCGGAAACTTCGCGACCAGCGACCTCAACGACCTGTACAGGCGGATCATCAACCGCAACAACCGCCTCAAGAAGCTCGTCGATCTCAACGCGCCCGAGGTCATCATCCGCAACGAGAAGCGGATGCTGCAGCAGTCGGTCGACGCGCTCTTCGACAACAACCGGTGCAAGCGGCCGGTGCTGGCGTCGAGCAACCGTCCGCTCAAGAGCCTCACCGACATGATCAAGGGGAAGCAGGGCCGCTTCCGCGAGAACCTGCTCGGCAAGCGGGTCGACTACTCCGCCCGCAGCGTGATCGTGGTCGGCCCGAACCTGCGGCTCCACCAGTGCGGCCTGCCCAAGAAGATCGCGCTGGAGCTCTACCAACCGTTCATCATCCGACGGCTGAAGGAACTCGGGCACGCCGACACGATCAAGAGCGCCAAGAAGATGCTCGAGCGGAAGGACGCCGAGGTCTGGGACATCCTCGAGGAGGTGATCCGCAACCACCCGGTGCTCCTCAACCGTGCCCCGACGCTCCATCGCATGGGCATCCAGGCCTTCGAGCCCATGCTCGTCGAGGGCAACGCGATCAAGCTGCACCCGCTCGTCTGCAAGGGCTTCAACGCCGACTTCGACGGCGACCAGATGGCCGTCCACCTGCCGCTCTCGATCGAGGCCCAGGTCGAGGCCCACACGCTCATGCTCTCGACCAACAACATCTTCAGCCCCGCGAACGGCGCGCCGATCATCAGCCCGTCGCAGGACGTGGTGATGGGCTGCTACTACCTCACCATGCTGATCCCCGGCCGCAAGGGGGAGGGCATGGTGTTCAAGAACGTCGAGGAGGTGGAACTGGCCCACTCGCTCGGCAAGGTGCACACGCACGCCAAGGTCAAGGTGAAGCTGCCCCCGAAGCGGCGGCTCAAGACCGACGTCGAGGCGCTCGCCAAGCCCGGCGCCGTCATCGAGACGACGGTGGGCCGCGTGCTGTTCAACTCGATCCTTCCGGAAGGGATGCTCTTCTACAACATCCCGATGCGGTCGAGCGAGCTGGCGCGGGTCATCTCCGACTGCTACCAGGCGCTGGGCCGCCGGAAGACGATCGACCTCCTCGACAACATGAACCGCGTCGGCTTCAGTTGGAGCACCCGCAGCGGCCTCTCCTTCGCGACCGACGACCTGATCACCCCGGCCAACAAGGTGCGGATCATCGGCGAGGCCGAGAAGGAGGTGATGAAGATCCTCAAGCGGTACCAGCGCGGCGTCATCACCGACGGCGAGCGGTACAACTCCGTGCTCGACGCGTGGACGCACGCCCGCGAGCAGATCACCAAGGAGATGATGGCCGAGCTCGAGCAGGACACCGACGCCCGCGACACCCGGCGGGCAGGCTACGTCAACCCGATCTACCTGATGGCCCACTCCGGCGCCCGCGGCGGCGTGGAGCAGATCCGTCAGCTCGCCGGCATGCGCGGTCTGATGGCCAAGCCGTCGGGCAAGATCATCGAGACGCCGATCAAGGCGAACTTCCGCGAGGGTCTGACGGTGCTCGAGTACTTCAGCTCGACGCACGGCGCCCGCAAGGGACTCGCCGACACGGCGCTGAAGACCGCAGACTCGGGCTATCTCACCCGCAAGCTCGCCGACGTGGCGCAGAACGTGGTCGTCACCATGCACGACTGCGGCACGTCGCAGGGCATCGACAAGACCGTGATCTACCGCGGCGAGAAGGTGGAGGTGAGCCTCGCCGACAGCATCCGCGGCCGCGTCAGCCGGGCCAACATCGTCAACCCGCTCACCGACGAGGTGGTCGTCCACGAGGACGAACTGATCACGCCGAAGATGGCCCGTCAGATCGAGGAGCTCGGCCTCGAGAAGATCCAGGTCCGCAGCCCCCTCACATGCGAGGCTTCGCTCGGCGTCTGCCGGCTCTGCTACGGCATGGACCTCTCCACCGGTTCGATGGTGGAGGAGGGCATGGCGGTGGGCATCATCGCCGCCCAGAGCATCGGCGAGCCGGGCACCCAGCTGACGATGCGCACCTTCCACATCGGCGGCGTCGGCCAGCGTGCCATCGAGGAGAGCGAATACCGATCGAAGCGGCCTGGCAACGTGAAGTTCACCCGGCTCCGCAAGGTGCAGAACGAGCAGGGCGAGGAGATCGTGCTGGCCCGCAACGGCGAGATCGCCGTGGTCGATCCGAAGGGCCGCGAGCTGGAGAAGTTCGAGATTCCCGCCGGTGCGATCCTCAAGGTTCGCGAGGACGAGGAAGTGAAGGCCGGCACGGTTCTCGTGCAGTGGGATCCCCACTCGATCCCGATTCTCTCCGAGGTGGCCGGCAAGGTCCGCTACGAGGACGTCATCGAGAACGAGACGCTCCGCGTTGAGAAGGATCCCAGCGGCCACATCCGCAACATGATCATGGACCACAAGGGCGTGTATCACCCGCAGGTCGTCCTGGAGGACGCGTCCGGCAAGATCCTCGACTTCTACTACCTGCCAGAGAAGGCCTACATCGAGGTCCAGCCCGGTGAAGTCGTGGCCGCGGGCCACATCCTCGCGAAGACCCCCCGCGAGGCCGCCGGAACCCAGGACATCACGGGCGGCCTGCCGCGGGTGACGGAGATCTTCGAGGCCCGCAAGCCGAAGGACCCGGCCATCATGGCGGAGATCGACGGCAAGGTGGAACTGCTCGGCGAGAAGCGGCGGGGCAAGCGGACGATCATCGTTCGCAACGAGAGCGGCGTGGAGCGGGAGCACCTCGTCACCCACGGCAAGCACCTGCGGGTGCACGCGAGCGACATCGTCAAGGCCGGTGAGGCGCTGGTGGACGGTCCGCTCGTGCCCCACGACATCCTCCGCATCTCCGGCGAGGAGGCGGTGCAGCAGTACCTCGTCCGCGAGATCCAGAACGTCTACCGCAGCCAGCGTGTGGACATCGACGACAAGCACATCGAGATCATCGTGTCGCAGATGCTGCGCAAGGTGAAGATCGAGACGGTCGGCGACACCGACCTGCTCCCCGGCAGCGTGATGGACAAGTTCGAGTTCCGGCAGGCCAACGACAAGATCGCCGGCGGGCTGCGGATCACCGACCGCGGCGACAGCGAGTTCGCCGTGGGCAGCGTCGTGCCGAAGGACGTGCTCGCGCAGACCAACGCGCAGATCGAGGTGCTCGGCGGCACGCCGGCGAAGGGGGTGAAGCCGAAGCCGGCCACGGCCAGCACCCAACTGCTCGGCATCACCAAGGCCAGCGTGCAGAGTTCGAGCTTCATCTCCGCCGCCAGCTTCCAGGAGACGACCAAGGTGCTCACCGAGGCGGCACTCGCCGGCAAGGTGGACAACCTCGTGGGACTCAAGGAGAACGTCATCCTCGGCCACCTGATCCCGGCCGGCACCGGCTTCAATACCTTCCAGTCGGCGGAGGTGCGGGTGAGGCCGGAGGCGCTCGACAGCCTGCGGATCGACCGCGAGAACGTGCTCGCCCGCAACTTCCCGCTGCTCGAGGCCGCGGCACCGGGCGGAGACATCGTGGCCGCCGCGGAGGGCGGTCCCGTGGCGACGCTGGACGGCGCCGGATCGGATTCCTGATCGGCATGGGGCGGTTTTGACGGTTGTGGCGGCGTCATGGGCGTCAACACCGCCCCGGACCTCACGCCATGGCCTCCCGTCTTTTTGAATCGCGGCGGTGGTCGAAGTACCGTTGAGAGGAACGCGTCGGCGGCCTGCCGAACACAGGCCGCGTCTGACTGCTCCCCTCCGGACATGTCCGCCCCATGAAGCGTTTCGCCAGCTCCGTCCCGCCCGTCATCCGGCTCGGGATCGTCGTCACGACGCTCGTGGCCGGCACCGGCCACGCCCGCGCCCAAAACACGCCCTACAACCCCTACGCCGACTCCCAAGACGTGCTGCCTCCCGTCGCCGCGGACGGCACGCTCCACTGGGGAACGTTCTACAAGTCGGCGGCCATCCAGCAGAGCTACCAGCGGCTCTGGAGCCTGGGGGCGTGTCGTGGCACGAACCGGGCCATCACCGCTCCCGTCGAACGCAATCGGCTCGTGATCGACAACCTCCCGGAGGCGTCCTTCACCGGAACGGTTCGCGAGGCCACGGGCTCGCTGGCGGGCGGCATGATCGCCTTCACGGAGGGCACGGCAGCCACCTCGGCCCCCGTCGTCGTCGCGCAACTCCATCCCGCCGGAGTGACGCGGCTCGCGATCGGCGGACGGACGTCGACGTCCGCGCTCAAGCCTGGCCTGTCGATCCGCTTCCGGGCTGAACTCGACGACCGCGGCCGCGTCGCCGACCCGGTCGCGAGGCTCGACATCGTCACACCGCCGGCACACTTCAGCCCCGACCCGCTGCGTTCGGGCACGACGGAGACCGTCGTCGGCACCATCCAGCAGGCCCGTCAGGGCACGCTCACCCTGCGGGTCGATGCCGGCAGGATCCGCCGCGTCACGATGCGACTGGCCCCCGACGCCACGGTGATGATCGTCGATGCCGCGCAGGTGGATCTGATCGCCCCCGGCGACCGGCTGGAAGTCACGGGGCGGCGGTGGAGCGGAGAGGGTGCCATCGGAGCCGGCACCGTGTTCGCCTCGCACGTCGTCGTGCACAAGGCCACGACGGACGAACCGCAGGAACAGGCCCCCGCCGAGACCCTCGGCGCCCGCTGACGACCGCGCCGCGTCACCCCGCTCCACCCGACGCGGCCGCGCGCGATCGAGCGCTGGATTTTCAACGGGTCTGGGGCCGATTTCCGGGGACGGTGGAAACACGCCTCGGCGGGCCGCTACAGTGACGGGGCGGCGGATCTCGCACGGCCGGCGGCGCCATGCGCCCCCCTTCGTGCTCCTCCCGAGGTGGAATCCTTCCGGATGGCTGGCGCCGACCGTTGGATGGTGAGCGAGGCGACCGCCACGCCCGTGGGGACGGTGGCCGCGCGCACGTTGCGCAAGCGTCTGGACGCCGTGTGGCGCGAACTTCGCAACGCCTGCCGCGACGAGGCCGACCCCGAGAACGTGCACCAGCTCCGGGTGGCGACGCGCCGCACCCTGGCGGCGTTCGACGCCTTCGCCGACGTCATACCCGCGCGGCGGCGCCAGTGGTTCGAGAAGCGGCTGGCCCGCCTCCGTCGAGCCGCGGGTGAGGCCCGCGACCTCGACGTCCTCAGCCACCGGCTCGCGCTCGGCGGCACGGGGGCAGCGCGGGCTCGCAGCCGCCTCGTGGCCATGCTCTCCAAGCAGAGGGTGCAATCCCGGGCGCCGATCCGGGAGCAGTATGAAAAGCTCCTCGACGCGGAATGGCCGGCACGGGTCGATCGCCTGATGGAGGGTATCCGCGGGCGGCGCCGGCAGCCGGCGTTCGCGGCCTTCGCGCGGCGCCGTTTCAAGCCGATGATCGAGGCCTTTTTCGCCAAGGCCGATCGGAAGCTGCGATCGGCGGAGGAGATCCACGACCTGCGCATCGCCGGCAAGAAACTGCGGTACGCACTCGAGATCTTCTCCCCGGTGTTTCCCCCGGACGTCCGCGCCCGCTGTCAGGACGCCCTCGAACGACTGCAGGAAACCCTCGGCAGCTTCACCGATCATGCGGCGGCGGCCGACCGCTTCGCCCGCTGGGCGCGCAGCGCCGATGCCGGCGCGAATCGCGAACTGCTCGCGGCCCTCGAGCGCGACGAGGAGGCCAGGGCCGACACGGCCCGCAAGATCTTCTCCAAGTGGTGGAACAACAGCCGGAGGAAGTCCCTGCGGCGGCGTTTCGCGAGGACGCTGCGGCGGCATTCAGCATGAGGCGCGCGAGTCATCTCAGGGTCGGCGCCGGCCCGTCCGGCCCGGAACGCTTTCCCCCCCTCGCGGCGCAGATCCTCCTCGGACTCGCCGCAGCCGCGGCGATCTGGCTCGTCTGCCGGGTGCTCCTCGACCGGGCCGGGGCACCGGCACCCTCCGCCATCACGGGCGGTGGATTCCAGCCCACCACGGGCGGGGCCGGCGTTCCCGCCGGCGAAGCTCCCGCGGGCATGGCCTGGATTCCGGGAGGGGAGTTCTCGATGGGCTGCGTTGATCCGCGCGGGATGCCCCACGGCGGCCCCGACCCGATGCGGGACGCCCGGCCCATCCATCGCGTGCGCGTGGACGGGTTCTGGATCGACGTCACGGAGGTGACCAACGCGCGGTTCGCGGCGTTCGTCGCCGCGACCGGCTATGTCACGGTGGCCGAGCGGAAGCCGCGGATCGAGGATTTCCCGGGTGCGCCTCCCGAAAACCTCGTCCCCGGATCGCTCGTCTTCACACCGCCGGAGGAGCCGGTGCCCCTGTCCAGCCACTACTCGTGGTGGCAGTACGTGCCCGGCGCCGACTGGCGGCACCCGACCGGCCCCGAGAGTTCGATCGCAGGCCGCGACGACGATCCGGTCGTGCAGATCGCGCACGAGGATGCCGCGGCCTTCGCGGCGTGGGCCGGTGCGAGGCTGCCGACCGAGGCGGAGTGGGAGTTCGCGGCGCGCGGCGGCCTGGCGGGCACGCCATACCCCTGGGGCGGCGTGTTTTGGCCCGGCGGGCGGCCGATGGCCAACACGTGGCAGGGACGCTTCCCCTACGAGAACACCGCCGAAGATGGCTTCATCGGCCCCGCTCCGGTCGGCAGTTTCGCCGCCAACGCCTATGGGCTCCACGATGTGTCCGGCAACGTCTGGGAATGGTGTGCCGACTGGTACCGGCACGACACCTACGCCACCGACGCGGCCCGCGCCACCGTCACCAGCTCCCCGTCAGGGCCTGCCGAGAGCTTCGACCCCCAGGAACCGGGCCAGAAGAAGCATGTGCTTCGCGGCGGCTCATTCCTCTGCTCGGAGTCGTACTGCGCCCGCTACATCCTCGGATCACGAGGCAAGGGGGAATCGTCGAGCGGCTGCAACCACATCGGCTTCCGCTGTGCGAAGTCGCCGTAAACGGCGTCCGGCGGTCCCCTGACCCTTCGCGCCCGAGCGGGCCGGCGGGGTCGCCCCGTGCGACGAAACCGGCACGCGGCGTCCGAGCCCTCCCTGCGGTCGCGGGACTGCGGATGCCCTGCACACCAGACGTTCGCCGCCGTTACAAACGTCCGGAGGAACCTTTCCGCGAGCTGCTACCCGACGGCAGGCCGGGGCTTCATCAGCTTCCGCAAGGCCGCGAGCGTCCGCGTGTTGGCGACGTCGGCCTTCTCGAGACCCGCCCGACGGGCCTGCAGGATGCCGCACCGCATCACCTCGAACCCCCGGGTGGAGTGCGCGTCGGTGGAGATGACGAGCTTGACGCCGGCCCGCTTCGCGGCTGCCGCATGATGCTCATCCAGGTCCAGTCGCCACGGATTGGCGTTGATCTCCAGGAACGTGCCGGTGCGGGCGGCCGCGGCGATCACGGCCTCCATGTCGACGTCGTAGGCGGGCCGCCGGTTGATGAGCCTGCCCGTCGGATGACCGATCACGCTGACGTGCGGATTCTCGATCGCTTCGACGATCCGGGCCGTGATCCGCTCGCGGGACTGGTTCTGTCCGTAGTGCAGGCTCGCGACCACCCAGTCGGCCTGCGCCAGCACGTCGTCCGGAAGATCGAGCCCCCCCTTTTCCAGCATGTCCACCTCGATGCCCTTGAGCACCACGATCGGCGGCCCGCCGTCTTCGGCCAGTGACGCGTTGAGCCGGTCGATCTCCCCCCATTGCCGCAGGAGGCGGCGGGCGTCGAGGCCGCGGGCCATCGAGACCCGCTGGCCGTGGTCGGTGATGGCGACGTAGGAGAGCCCCCGCGCGATCGCGGCCCGCACCATCTCGCCCAAGGTGTCCTCGCCGTCGGTGGCGTTTGTGTGCATGTGGAGGTCGCCGCGCATGTCGCCGATTTCCACCAGCCGCGGCAGCCCGCCACGCTCCGCGAGATCGATCTCATCCCCCCCCTCGCGAAGCTCCGGGGGCACCCACGGCAGGCCCACCGCCTCGTAGACGCTCTCTTCCGTGGCCCCCGCGACGGCCTTCCCCCGGGCGGCGTGCGTGGTCCCGGCCTCCCCGTCCTTTCCGATCCGGTACACGCCGTACTCGTTGATCGTCAGGCCGCGATCCCGGGCGCGGCCGCGGAGCCGCACGTTGTGCTCCTTCGAGCCGGTGAAGTACTGCAGCGCGGCACCGAACGACGCGCCGTCCACCACCCGCAGGTCGACCTGCACGTCGCGCGGACCGCGGACGCTGGTCTTGGTGTCGCCGCGCACGAGCACGGCCGCCGTTCCCGGCCATGCCTGGAGCCTGTCCATGACGGCGGCCGAGTCCGCGGCCTCCGCCACCAGGTCGATGTCGCCCACGGTCTCCCGCCCGCGCCGCCAGCTCCCTGCCCCCTCGATCCGCCGCACCGCCGCGCACTCCCGCATCCAGGCCAGCAGGTCCTGCACGACCGCGTCGGCGTCGTTCCAGAGCAGCCGGGCGTGCTCCGGATCACGGGCGAAGGCGATGTTGTCGAGGATGCCCGCCTGGGTCTTCGCACCGAATCCCTTGACCTCCGCGACGCGGCCGTCGCGACAGGCCTTGTCCAAGGCCGCGAGTGAATCGATCCCCAGTTCGTCCACGAGCAGCTTCACCTTCTTCGGCCCCAGCCCCGGAACCCGCATCAGTTCGAAGACCACCGCCGGCACGGCCTTCCGCAGGTCGACGAGCAGCGGCAGGCTGCCCGTGTCGAGCAGCGTGCCGATCTTCGCCGCGAGATCCGCGCCGATGCCCTCGATGTCGGTCAGCGGCCGGCTGGCATCGGCGCGGACGTCGGCCAGGGATTCGACCATGCGGCCGATGGTGCGGGCGGCGTTGCGGTACGCCCGCACGCGAAACGCGTTCTCACCCTGGTATTCGAGCAGGTCCGCGATCTGCTCGAACGTGGCGGCGACGTCGGCGTTTGTCACGGTGCCCCTGGCATCAAACGGCGGCGACGCGTCGCACCGCCGGTTCGGCGCGGTCGAAACGCGGACGTGGCGGAAGGTCGTTCACCGCGTTGCGGCACGACGGGATGGCCGCCCATTCGGCCCGCCACCCGGCGAACGCCGAGGGCAAGACATCCCGATCCTGCGGATCCCGCATCGCGGAACGCCGCGATGGTAGCACAAGCCGCTACTGCACGCGGCCGGGGAGGACGGCGGTCGGGTAGGCGGTCGGCCGCACCGACGCCGCGGGATGACCCGCGGCCGGCTGCCAGGCCGTGGTGTGCCCGGTCGGCTCGAGCAGTCTGGGGAAGGCGCCGGTCGCGGCACTCGGTCCGCCGCCCGGCAGCACCGGCATGCCGATCGCGCCCGCCGCATTGCCGGCCCCGCTCGGCTGGCCGCCGTGCTGGCTCGGCAGGGCGGGTGCGACCGTGGTCGGGGCCGTGCCGCTGCCGTACGGCCGCAGCGGCGGCGCCAGGGCCGGAGCCTGCATGGCGGGAGCGGGCGCGGCTCCAGCCGCGGCATTGCCGCCGCTGGTCGACGGCAGCCGCTGCAATTCCGGAATCGGCCTGAGCGACGGGGTGGGCGAAAGCATCGGCGGTGCCGATGGCTGCAGGCCATTCGTGCCGGGGACCGGCACCGCGTAGGTGCCCGACTGCGGCACGATCGGCTGCTGGAAGCCCTGCTGCGGCATGGTCCCGGGCTGCAGGACGGGGGCGGCGATGCTCTGTTGGTTGGGCTGGATGAGTTGCTGCGGCACGTCCGCGCCGGCGGCTCCCCAGGCCTGCGGCGTGGTCTGCACCGTCGCCGCGAACGGGCTCGGTGCCGCGGTCCCCGCGGATGGCATCATGGTCGGTGCCACGCCGGCTGCCGGCACCCCGTAGCCCGTCGGCGCGTTGTAGCCGGGCTGCATCTGCACGTACTTCGTCGAATAGACCGCGCGATACTGCGTCACGGGCACGTTCACGGCCTGCTGCACGTACTGCGTCACGGGCGCCATGCACTCGCGGGTGCAGCCCGTGCAGGGATCGACCTCGGAGGTCGGCTTGTAGCTCGTCACCGGCACGCACTTGTACTGCGTGCGGTAGGTCGTCTCGGGCACGTAGCTCACCTGCTGCACGGGCACCATCACGGGCGGCGGCGGCGCGGGAATGGGCGCGACGATCGGCGCGGGCACGACGGCCGGCGGCGCCATCACCGGCGCGACGGCGTACGCAGGCGCCTTCTGGCAGCCGCGAAAGAGGCCTTCGAGACAGCACTGCGCCCGACACGCGTCCGGCGTCGCGGACGACGCGGCACCGAGCACGAGAACGACGAGAAGAGGACGACGCATGTTCATGGCACACTCCGGAAGCTCGATGACGCGGTCGCCGGGATCGCCGGCCCATCCGCCATCTTCGCTAGCGTAGGTTGCGCCCTGGTGCGCCTGGGCAAGAAAATCCGCCGACGATTTCCTGAATTCCGCTTCCTGGGCCGGCACCATCCGCATCCGCCTCACGACCCTCACGACCGGCCCGTCCCTCGTCACGCAGACGCCGTTCGTAGCGGTCGTAGAGCGCGAAGAGCGCTTCACGGATGTCGCCGCCGTGCGCCGCGAACGTCTCCGCGACGTCCGCGGGGAAGATCAGCCGTCCATACCACTCGCTTCGCCCTGGCAGACGGTCGACGATGGCGTTGAGGAGGGCGACATTCGTCCGGCAGCGCACGAGCATGGGCAGCCCCACGGCGCCGTGCGCGGTCACCACGAGCCCACAGCCCCGCAGCCGGGCGATCGTGCGCGCGAGCATGCCGCCGATCCGTCCGGCGGTTTCCCAGCCGTCCAGCAGCACCACGCTTCCGGCCCGGGCGCGGAGCATCGCCAGGAGCACGCGGCCGCCATCACGACCGTCCCGCAGCCGCAACCGGAGGGCCGTTCCGCCGCCGGCATCCACCGCGTCGGCGAGACGGCACAGCAGCGTCGACTTTCCGCTGCCATGGGGCCCGATGATCGCGGCGGCGCCGCCGAGACGATCGAGGCGGCCGAGCATCTCCGCCGCATGAACGGGCCTGCCTGCGGCGTCGAGCGGCTGCATCGCGCCGGGCCGGGTGTACCGCGTCGCGAAGGGATTGGGGCTGGGCAGCACGGTCAGAGTCCTCGCGGCGGCAGCCGCGCGGGGGGAATGCGACCTACGAGAAAGACGTGCTCGGAGACGAAGTCACGGCCGCTGGCGAAGAACAGTCGCACGCGCACGCACCATCGCACCTTGACGATCAATCCCTCGTACGAGAGCGGACTGGCGGGCAAGGTCGTCTCGAACGCACCGTCACGGCCCGCGGATGCCACCGCCCCGCGATCGGTGATCCGCTCGAAGAAGTGCACGCCCAGATCCTCCTCCCCCTTCCCTTCGGTGTACCAGACCACCGAGTGCTCGATCACGCGGATCATCTCCCCCTCACAGCCTTCCACCACGTAGCGCACCGCCAGCCTGTCGCCCGGTTCGTACTGGCGGCGTTGATGGGCGAAGAACACCTCGATCCGGGGATTGCCGACGGACCGTTCCTGCGGGTCGACCATCATGGCGTCTCCCGCTCCGCGGCGGCGTCATGCGTCGCGCGGGACGCGGCCGCCCCGTTCGCCGGAGGCAGGACGACGACGGGAAAGGCCCGCGAGAAGGCGGGCCAGCGATCGGGAATGCCACGCACCACCAGCCGCCACCGTACGGCGTTGTGGGCCGAGGTGAACGAGTGCATCGCATCCGCGGGAATCTCGACCACCGTGCGAGTCTCGAACCGCGAGGTCGGCGCCGGCCGGACATCGCCGCACGCGGCGACCGGCTGCCGATACACGGTGATCTGCTCGCTTCTCGTGTCGGTGCCCTGCCGGAACGTCGCCTGCTCCTCGAGTTCGAGGAGCAGTTCGAGCGACCGGAGCACGCCGGTGCCCCCCTGCGCGAGCAGCACGTCGTAGCGACCGCCGGGCAGGAGCGGATGGGCCGAGATCTCCACCTGCGTGGTGCCGATCGCGGTCGCCAGCAGCAGGCTGCGAACGAACAGCACGACCCCGCCCACGCCCACGATCAGGAACGGCACGAGGAGCGCCACGACCAGCCACTCGAATCTGCCGCCGAGCAGGTCGAGGCCCGGACCGACGGCGAGGACGACGACGACCAGGTTCCAGAGGAGTGCGAAAAACCCGAACCCGAACACCGTCCAATACTCCGGACTCTCGACGGGCAGCCGGTAGCGCAGGATCGTGCCCGGCGAGTTCACGAGGTCGTCCCACTGCGGCACGCCGGGATGCCCCGGCGCCGCGTGGACAGGCTGTGCGAGCGGGTCGAGGAGTTCCGACAGCCCGGCCGACGCCGCGAGCCGTTCCTCGGATTTTCCCCAGGCCCGCAGGCGGCGCACGAGGCCGCTGCCGCCGATGAGCACGAGCGCCCCGGGCAAGAGCAGCACGAGGAGCCACAGCCAGAAGCTGTATCCCCGCTGGAGCACGACGTCGTCGGGAACGCCGGGATCGAACCACCCGGGCACCTCGGCTCCGAGTTTCCAACCGGAGAGGCGGCCGATCGCGGTGTCGCGTTCGACGGCGGTGTCGTGCGCGGTGATCCTGGCCCACGACTCGCGGACGACACCGTCGGTCGAGTACCGCACGAGCAGCCTTGGCTCCCAGTGCGCGACCACGCCGGCGGGGGGATCCGGTCGCGTGATCCGGGCCAGCCCCTTGGCCTGGATCGTGCACGTCGTGCGCACGAACTCGTGGTTGATCCGCCACTCCGGCGCGACCACGCCGGAGACGAGAAGACCGCCGAAGAACATGCCCGCGGCCAGCAGGATGGCATGGAAGATGCCGTCGCCCAGGACGCCCCACTCCCGCGACACCGTCCGGCGGTGACCGCGTTTCTTGGCGTAGAGTCGCGGCAGCCTCACGGTGAACCTCGGGCGTGACTGCGGGCCTCCGGCGCCCCCCGTCCGCGGCCGGCACGGTGCGGCGCCCGCCACCGACGACGGCGTCGACGAACGGCCGCCCCGGCAGCGGCCCCGGGGAGCCGCCGGCCGTCGTCAGGCCTGGCTGCAGGTTTCCTGGCGCGACTCCGGCACCGCATGGCCATCTTCACCCCGCGCGGCCCGCGGCCCGGTGCCGGTCGGCGACGACGGCGGACTCGTCCGGTAAAAGCCGATCTTCTCGAGCGCCCGATACACCTCCTCCAACGTCTTCTCACCGAAGTTCGAGATCGAGAGCAGGTCGGCCCGGGTGCAGTTGAGAAGGTCGTGCACCGTGAAGATGCCCTTCTCCTCCAGGCAGTTCGTGGTTCGAACCGAGAGCCCGATCTCGGCGGTGCTCATCTCGAGCTTTTCCGCCATCTCGTCGGACTGCGTCAGGTTCTTGTAAGGAATGCGGGGCATGGGTTCCCTCCCGTGCGACGTGAAATCTGGCGATCACTCGGGCGGAGACGCCCGATCCATGGTCGAGAGGAATATACTCCAAAGGTGCCGGAATCGGCTACACGAACCGGGCGCGGCGTGCCCGGGCGGCCCCGTGCCCGCGCCATCGGCACGCTCGCGGAATCTCCCGTGCAGGCTTCCTTTCTCGACTCTCTCAACGGCACGCAGCGACAGGCCGCGACGCACGTCGAGGGGCCGCTCTTGGTGCTGGCAGGCCCGGGCAGCGGCAAAACCCGCGTCGTCACCCACCGGATCGCCCACATGATCTCGGCGGGGGTTCCGCCCGGCCACATCGTGGCACTCTCCTTCACCAACAAGGCCGCCGACGAGATGCGGCGGCGGGTGGCGGAACTCGTCGGCCCCCAACCGGTCGAGATGGGCACCTTCCACAGGTTCGCGGCCCGGCTGTTGCGCCGACACGCCCCTTTGGTCGGGCTCACGAGCGACTACTCGATCCTCGATCCCGACGACGCGGGCATGGTGCTCAAGCGGGCCGCGAAGCGGCTCGGTCTCTCGCTCACCCACACCCCCATCGACCGCGTCGCCGGCGTGATCAGCAGGGCGAAGAACGATCTCGTCACGCCGGAGACGTTCGAGCCCCGCTGGGGCCGGCCGGCCGACGAGGTGGTCCAGCGGGTCTGGCCCGTCTACCAGCGGATGATGCTCGAGGCGAACTGCGTCGACTTCGACGATCTGCTCGTGCACGTCGCCCGGCTGCTGGCGGACAATGGCGACCTCCGCCGTCTCCTCGACGCGCGCCATCGCTGGATTCTCGTCGACGAATACCAGGACACCAACGCGGTGCAGTACTGCATCCTGCGCGGTCTCTCCATCGATTATCCCAATCTCGCGGTGACCGGCGATCCCGATCAGGCGATCTACGGCTGGCGCGGCGCGAGCATCCGCAACATCCTCGAGTTCGAGCGTGACTACCCGGCGGCGACGGTCGTCAAGCTCGAACACAATTACCGCAGCACGGCGAACATCCTCGGCACCGCCGACCGGCTCATCGCCCACAACACGCGCCGCAAACCGAAGCGGCTGATCACCGCGGCCGGCCCGGGCCAACCCGTCCGCATCGTCCTCGATGCCTCCAGCCACGACGAGGCCGACCGCATCGGGGACGAGATCGCCCGGGCCATCGCCACGGGGGACCGCGGCCCGCGCGACTTCGCCATCCTCTTCCGCACCAACGCGCTGTCGCGGTCGCTGGAGGTGGCGCTGCGCAGCCGGGGAGTGCCCTATCAGCTGGTCCGCGGGCTGGAGTTCTTCAAGCGCCGCGAGATCCGCGACGTGGTGGCCTGGCTGCGACTGCTGCGAAACCCCCGCGACGACGAGGCGCTGCTGCGGGTCGTGAACGTGCCCCCGCGCGGGATCGGCCGGCAGTCGCTCGATCGGCTCGCATCGCTCGCCGCCGACCGGGGTGCGAGCCTCCTCGAGGCGGCGGCCGCGGCCCGGGACGTCGCCGGGCTCTCCAAGCGGTCTGCCAAGGCGCTCGCGGAGTTCGCCTCCCTGCACGCCCGGCTCTCGTCCGCCGCGGCCGAGGCCGGCGTGGCGCCGCTTCTCGAGCGGCTGCTCGAGGAGACCGGCTACCGCGCGTGGCTCGCCGACGACGGCGGGGACGAGGGGGGCGAGGATCGGCTCGCCAACGTCGAGGAGCTCGTCACGGCGGCCCGGCAGTGCGACGAGTCGTTCGTGCCGGGCGGCCCCGACGACGACGCCCTCGGGGCCTTCCTCGAGTCGACCGCGCTCGTCGCCGACACCGACGTCTGGGACGCCCAGGGTGACCGCGTGTCGCTGATGACGCTCCACGCGGCCAAGGGTCTCGAGTTTCCGGTGGTCTACCTGGTGGCGATGGAAGACGGCATCCTGCCGCATGAACGCAGCCTCGATCACCCCGACCAGCTCGAGGAGGAGCGGCGGCTGGTGTTCGTTGGCATCACGCGGGGCCGGGAGGAGGTGCACGCCAGCGCCGCCCGCCTGCGGGATTACCGGGGCACCCGCCGGATATCGGCGCCAAGCCTGTTCCTCGCGGAGATGACCGGCACCGAGACGGTCGTCACCGGCCCGGAGGCGCCCGCTTTCGACGGCGGCAGACGCGGCCTCGACGACGAGTTCTCCCAGGTGCCGCCGGCGGATGATCCGGCGGCCGGGCAGAACGACGGCTTCCGTGACCGGCAGCGGCCGGCGACGCGCCGCCCCGACGGGCTCGTGCTCGAGCTCGATCCCGCCGCGGCCGGCGGCGACGACGACGGGCTTGGCGGCCAGCCGCCGGGACGGCGGCGGCAACGGTCACTCGTCGTCGAACGCGCCGCCGACTTGGCGGCGAAACTCGCCGGCCTTCAGGCCGACGTTCGTCGCTTCGAAACGGGCCAACGTGTGCGGCACCCCGAGTATGGCGAGGGCGTGATCTCGAGCATCAGTGGCACCGGCCCCCGGTCGGTGGGCACCGTGATCTTCGACGGGCCGGCCGGCTCGCGCAAGTTCATCCTCGGCCACGGCGCCCTGGAACCCGCCACGCCCGGGCAGTCCCCCGAAACCGGCTGACCGCGGGGGGCTCACCTGTCGGGGAGCGTCCCGTCGTGCCCCGCCGCCACGAGGATCTGCTCCTTGCGGGCCAGCTTGAGATCCTCGTCCACCATCATGGCGACGAGGTCGTCGAACGACACCCGCAGCTGCCAGCCCAGCTTCTTCCGCGCCTTGGCCGCCGAGCCGAGCAGCAGGTCGACCTCCGCGGGACGGAAATACCGGGGATCGATCTCGACGAAGTCGCGGTAGTCGAGATCCAGCCGGCCGAAGGCCTTCTCGCAAAACTCGCGCACCGAGTGCGTCTCGTCGGTCGCGATCACGTAGTCGTCGGGCTCGTCCTGCTGGAGCATCAGCCACATCGCTTCGACGTAGTCGCCGGCGAAGCCCCAGTCGCGTTGGGCGTCGAGGTTGCCGAGGTAGAGCTTGTTCTGCAGGCCGAGCTTGATGCGGGCGACGGCGCGGGTGATCTTCCGGGTGACGAACGTCTCGCCGCGACGCGGGCTCTCGTGGTTGAAGAGGATGCCGCAGGAGCCGTGCAGACCGTAGCTCTCGCGGTAGTTCACCGTGATCCAGTGCGCGTAGAGCTTGGCGACCCCGTAGGGGGATCGCGGGTAGAACGGCGTCGTCTCCCGCTGCGGTGTCTCGACGACCTTGCCGTACATCTCGGAACTCGATGCCTGATAGAAGCGAATCGCCGAGCCGACGGAATCCTGGAAGTCGCGAATCGCCTCGAGCAACCGCAGCGTGCCGACGGCGGTGACGTCGGCTGTGTACGCGGGCTGGTCGAAACTCACGCGCACGTGACTCTGCGCTGCGAGGTTGTAGACCTCGGTCGGCCGGATCTCGCGGATCAGACGGGCCAGCCCGTTGCCGTCGGCCATGTCGCCGTGGTGCAGATGCAGCGGACGGTGCACCTCGTGCACGTCGCGGTAGAGGTGCTCGATCCGCTGCGTGCCGAAGGTGCTCGATCGGCGCACCATCCCATGCACCTCGTAGCCTTTGTCGAGCAAAAGCTCCGCCAGGTACGAACCATCCTGACCGGTGATTCCGGTGATCAATGCACGGCGCTGCCTGGTGGACTCGCTCATCTCCTGCCTTTCATGACGATCGCGGGCGTATTCATGGAGGCCGCCGCAAGCCTCACACGATACCACCACCCGGTGGGCTTACAAGGCAGCCGCGACGGGCTCCTCGTCCGCGAAGGCACGGTTCAGTTCCGGCACCAGCTCCCCGAGAAACTCCATGCAAATCCGCTCACCCGTGCCGTGGGGAAGCGACGTCTCGTCGATGATCGCGTAGAGCTTGTACACGGCGGCGGCGTCGGCCAGTTCGATGCGGGCGATCTGCGGCGCGACCCAGCGGCCGTCCACGCAGTAGGTCCAGAAGACGCGAATCGTCTGCCCCGCCTTGCGGAACGTGCCGCTGAAGGCCTCGGCGCCCTCCGTCTTCGACAGCGGCACGGTGACGCGGTGTTCCGTCTCACCGATCTCGAATCCGGCGCCGGGAAAGCAGCGGTCGGGCGTGTGCCCCGACGCGTCGTGCGGCGTGGCACACACGATGAACACCGACACCTTCGCGCCGGAACCATCGCGCTTGTACGACTTCCAGATGTGCCCCACGGCGCCGGCCTTCTCGAGTTGCCGGGCGTCCGACTGCAATTCCTCGTCGAAGGCCCATTCGCCGAAGGTCTCGGGAAACCGCGTTTCGAGCAACGTCGCCGCCCGCAGGAGTTGGGCCGAAACATTCTTCCCACCCCAACGATCCGTCATCCTTCCATGCAGGTAGGTCGTGCCCGCGACGACCAGCACGGCCGCAGCCGCCGTCAACCATCCGCTCATGGACTTCATGGCTCATTTCCTTCCGAAGGGTGAGGCGCGGGCGAATCCCGGCCGCGATCAACGCCGATCCACGCGGCCGTTCGTGGTCATACCGGCAGCGGTGAGGCGTAACGTCGACTCGGCGCGGCGGTGGTGCCGCCGTTGACGACGCTGCCGAGCAGCCGGATGCCCACCGATTGCAGGCGATCCACCGCCTTGGAAACCAACGGAACACTGCTCATGTCGAGCATCGTCGTGAGGATCACGCCGTCGCATTTCTGCCCCAGGAGCAGCGCGTCGGCGAAGGCCAACACCGGCCCCGCGTCGATGACGACGTGGTCGAACGAGCCACGATAGCGGCCGATGATCTCCCCGAGATCGGCCTTGGAGAGCGCCGTGATCGCGGCGTAGTCGCAGGAACCGCCCGTGACGGCGAACAGCCCGTCGATGCTGGTCGGCTGCACGGCCTCGTCGTTGCCCATTTCCCCCCGGAGCAGTTCCGGAAAGCCGGCGCGCAACTCCAGTTCGAGCGGCAGGTGGGCGTGAGGATGCCGCAGATCGCCGTCGATGAGGAGCGTGCGGTTCCCCGCCCGGGCGAGGCTCGCCGCCAACTGCGTCGCGAACGTGGTCTTGCCCTCGTGCTCGACGGCGCTCGTGACGAGGATGACCTTCGGCACGTCCCTTCCCGACTGCGAGATCACGGTGCGGATCGTGTCCCCACACTCGGCCGTGACGGCACCGTAGTCGGGTCGCTTCCGCAGCTTCGACAGCAGTGGGAACGTGCCGAGCACCCGCAGCCCGATCCTGCGCGGCAGGTCATCCGGGGCGTAGACGAGGTTGCGCAGGTATTCGACGAGGACGATCAGGCCGCTTCCCAACGCGAAGCCGCCCATTCCGGAGATGAGCGTGATGAGTAGCTGGAAGACGGTGTCGCTCACCTGCGGCACGCCCGCCTGCTCGATGAGCGTGACTCGATTGGGCATGTTGAGGTCGATCGCCGAGCTTTCGAGTTCCATGCCGATCGCGTTGGTGATCTGCTCGAGGTGCGCCAGCTCGTTCTTGCGGTTGTCGAGGTCGGCGTTCGCACGGCCGAGGTCCGTCACCTCCTTCGACAACTGGTCGAACTCCTTGGACAGCGATTCCAGCTTCACACAGAGCAATTCCCGCCGCTTCCGCAGCACGGCCGGCGACTCCACCCTCCGGCCCGCCTGTTGTTCCAGCAACAGCTGGGAGACGACGGCCGGACGCAGCTGCCGCTTCCAACGCTCGAGCGCCTGCCGCATCTCGTCCGCCTGCGCCCGCAGCCGGCGCACGGCGGGCTCGCCGGCCCGCCTGACGCTGCGCTGCTCCTGAAAGGAGATGGCTTCCTCCAGCGAGAGCAGCCGATCCGAAAGCTCGCGGATCTGCGGATCCCGCACCATCGACGCTTCGATCATCTCCTCGGAAATGAGGTCGTCCGGGTCGATTTCGCCGCTGTCGTGGGCTTCCGATATTTCCAGCTCGGCATCGATCACGGCGATCTCACGATTGGCGACGTTGAGATCGAAACGCACCCCGCCCAGATGCTCCATGAGCAGGCTCCGCTGCGTCGCCACCTCCTGGCTGTCGCGGGTGCCGAGCGTGCGGGCGAGGCTGTTGAGCGTTTCTCGGCGGGTGCGCAACTCCGCCTGATTCTCCTTGAACTTCTTTTCGAGCGAATCGCGCCGGGCGAGACGCTCCGTGCGCTCCTTGTTGACGACGTCGTCGAGGAACGAGGTGATCACCGCATTGATGATCTTGGCGACGTCGTCGGGGTTCTTGCCGCGCAGTTTCACCTGCACCACTTCGGAGTCCTGCGGCGCGACGACCTGGAGCTTCCGGGAAATCCAGCCCACCTGATCGGCGCCCGCCTCCCGCAGCGTCGGCAGCGACTCGATGCCCGGCCGACGGAGCGCTGCCTGAAGCACGTTCGAGCTCTTCATGAGGCTCAGGTTCGTCTTTTTGTAGGCCTCCAATTCGCTGCTGTCGCGGCCACGGGAGAGCATCCCCCCCTTGTCGCGAACGCGAAGCCAGGAGACGGCCTCGTACGACCGCGGGTAGAAGATCCACACGGGCACGGCCAACAGCACCGACAGCAGCAGCCCGAGGAGCGTCGCCGGCGCCCACCGCCGGCGGCACGCGTGCATCAGCCGGATATAGTCCACGCCGAGTTCGGCGCCGTCCACGCCGGCGGGCCCGGCGGACAGCGCCGGAGGAAAGTCCACCGTCGTGGACAGCCCCCCCTCGCGATCGCGGAGCATGAGCGTTCCCGCTGACGCGGCCGCGCTCACGCCGTCGATGAGGTTGGGGTCGGTGGCCATGGTGATGAATCGTGGTGCTTCGAGGCGGGGCGACGAGACGGACGGGAGCAGGGACGACGTTCGGCGAGTGGACGACCGGCGGGTGGGCGGCGGCCTCGGCCGTGCCCGTCTCGAGACCGTGAGTCTATCCTGCCTCGCCGGACTGAACGGTAACCCCGGGATTTCGCTCGATCCCCACCGACGGCCTGGAGACCGGCTGCATCGCCGCAAGGGGGGGCAGGGACGGCTGCCCGGCCGGCGGGGCGTGCGTCTGACGGCGTGCGATCGGCCGCATCGGGGTGCCGTGATCGACGCCGCTGACGCCCGAGACCTTCACCACGGGCACCAGTTCGCCCCGCCCACGCGTCCACGGCCATCCCGCCAGAAAACCACCGAGCCCCGCGGCCGAACCGCTCCGCCCGGCGGTCGGCGGCGCGACCAGCGACGGGAGGGTCTCCTCCTGCGCGGGCACCCGAATCCAGGCCAGCAGGCGCTGCTCCGCAAACAACAGCGCCAACGCCATCGGCATCATGAAGTAACCGGCCCAGTCGTGGAACAGTTTGTCGGCCAATTCGGCATCGATGGTGTACATCACGCCGGTGAGCGTGATCCGCACCGCGTTGACGAACAGCGCGATGGGGGTCGCGCTGGCGACGATCACGATGCTGTCGAGCCAGTCATGCTCGCCGACCATCACGATGGCGACGGACAACGCGATGAAGATCGTGAGCATGCGCAGGCCGCTGCAGGCGTCGACGACGCCGAGGTGCCGCTCGCCCACGATGATCCGATTGCCCTCGCGGATCGCGTCGACGCCGAGCGTCTGGATGGAGAATGCGCTCACGGCCGTGGCGAGCGTCTGCAGCGGCCCGAGGAGGTAGCGGGTCGCCTCGTCGGGCAGGGGATACATGAAGATCAGGAACGCCACCGGTGCCGCCGCCCAGCGAAACATGCTCCAGCCGCCGCCGAGCAGCACGACGCCGGCCATCGCCGGGACGAACGTGTACATGTCGATCGTGATGATGCGATACCGGGCCATCACGAGCCGCAGCCCGACGCTGGCGATGAGCAGCAGCATGCCCGCGACCCGGGCCGACCACGTCACCGCGGAAATGGGCTGCCGCCACCAGAACAGAATCGCCACGGAGAACAGCGGCACGAGCCAGCCGTGGGAATACTGCGCGTTGTTCCAGGCGGCCTTGGCGTTGAGGAGGCCCGGCCAGTAGCTGAACATCACGACCGCCGTCAGGAGTCCGATGGACACCAGAACCTGACGCTGCTCGGGGATCAGCAGATCCTCTCCGAGGGCCCGCAACCGGGCCCGAACCGCCCCCAGGAACGACTCGTCGTCCGAGAACGTGCGGGGCGCGACATCGTCGCCGTCGGCCTCTGCCGGCCCCCGGGGAGAGGGCCGCAGTTCGTACCTGCTGTTGAGGGAAGGGATGGACAGCGGCTGACTCAAGGCGGCACGCCTCCAAGTCCGGGGGTGGGACCCGGCATTTTACCCGAAGTGACCGGCAATTTCACGGGGCAGGTTCGCCCGAAAATATGCCCCGCAGGCAGCCGGCGGGCGCTCGTTGGCCGTGGAAAAAGTCCTCCGGACGTTTTCCCACGGACGAAAACCTCCGGGTTTCACGGAAGCTGCGCTCCCGTGATCGCATCCCTGCGATCGAGCAGGCTGTTTGTCCACAGCCTGCTAGGGATATCGTACGCAATGGCTGATCCCCCGAATGACGAGGGGCGCCAGAATGGTCGCCAGGCCGAATACCCAGCCCCCGGCCGGCCAGACGAACGGCACGAACCCGGCCACAGCGAGCGTAGGCCACATCCACCGCCGCGGAATCCCGTGGCCATCCCAGGCAAAAATTGCCCAGCAGAACACCGTCAAGGCCAGCCAACAGTGGTAGACGCAGGCCGCGAGCGTCTCCCAGGACTCGCCGAAAAGCAGACTGTCGATCCCCCGACGGCCGGCACCGGTGCGGCCCAGCACCTCGATGGCGACGATCGAAGTGACGAGCACGCCGGCGAGCAATTCGACGAGGGGATACCGCGACGAAATCGGTTCTCCGCAGTCGCGACACCGCCCGCGCAGCATCAGCCAGCCGAGCACGGGCACGTTGTCGCGCGACCGGATCGCGGCACCGCACGCCGGGCAGTGGGAGCCGCCGAAGACGACCGACCGCCCCTGCGGTACGCGGTGCACCACCACGTTGAGGAAACTTCCCACGCCGGCGCCGAACGCGAACGCGAAGCACAGCAGCATCGCCTCCGCCCACGGGCCGGCGATCAGCCATTCCGACAGCGTCTCATGAAGCATTGCTAGCATGCCCGGCGGGCCGGTCCCGTCCTTCGAATCCACGCCCTCGATCCCGCCCCGACGGCGGCGAACCGGTCTCGCGGGCATCCCGCCGCCCGACGCGTTCCCGCGGAATGCTCCCCTCGGATCGGGTGCCTCCGGGACCGGACACCCGCTCCAACGGAACGGGGCCCGCCCTGTGCTGCGTGATCCGCGGGGGTGGCGGACACGCGAGTGTAGAGGGAAGTTCGCCGCCGCTGCAGGCGACGTGCGAGCCGAGCGTGGAAACCCGGTCGCGTTCCCAGGCACCGAGCGTGCGACGTCCCGTGCCCGCCCCGGGGAAAGCGTGACCCGCACCCGGCGTACGGGCGGCCGGACCGTGGCCACCCCGCCCGCGCGTCGTCCGGACGACCACTCGGGTATCTTGTACCGTCCCACGGCCCGCGCTCGGAACGTTCCGAGCGCCGCCGGGAGAACGGCCTTGGACGAAGCCATGCAGGAATCCCCGTCGGACTTGGAACCGCGGCGCGACGCCGCGGCCACCGCCGAACGTCCCCGGGGCCGAGTGCCCGAGTGGGCGAAACTCCTGCTGCGGGCCGTCGCCGCCGCGGTGCTCGTGGCGTTCCTCGCCCGTAAGCTCGATTGGCCGGTCTTCCTCGACCTGCTCGCGAAGTGCGATTGGAACTGGTGGACCTGCGGCTGCGTGATCGCCCTGCTGTCCCACACCGTCGCCGCCATCCGCTGGGCGGCGCTCGCCAGACCGATCGGATTCCCCCAGTCGCTCGGCACGTTCATCTGGCGGTTTTTCGAGGGGCAGTTTTTCAGCCTCTGCCTGCCCGGATCGATCGGCGGGGACGTCGTCAAGGCCTACCGGCTCGCCGACACGACGTCGGGCCGGCTGCTCGCCGGATGCACCGTGGTCGCCGACCGGCTGACCGGCGTGGCGGCGCTGGGTGTGCTGGCGGGCACCGCCGTGGCGTCGCGTGAGATGGCGCTCGGCCTGCCCGCCACGCTCGGCGTGGGGGCGGCGCTCCTGGCCGTCGTGATGGGGCTGTTCCGTCTCGGCGTGGGCTCGATGGACCTCGTGCTGTCGCTGATTCCCGAGGAGCATGCGGCACGGCGCTTCCTCTCCCGCCTGCTGCCCTACCAGATGCAGCCGGGACTCATCCTCCGCGCCATCGGCTGGAGCTTCGTGGTGCAGATCGGGGGCGCCATCGCGGTGGCCTGCATCGGCCGGGCGCTGGGAGTGGTGCTGCCGCTGGCGGCGTGGTTCGCGGTGGTGCCGCTCGTGGCGCTCGCCATGGCCGTCCCGATCAGCATCAGCGGCGCCGGCGTGCGCGAAGGGCTGCTCGTGCTGCTGCTCGCGCCGTATGGCGTGCAGACCGACGCCGGCGTCGCCGTGGGCCTGCTCTGGTTCCTGGCCACGATCGTGACGGGACTCGTCGGCGGAGCGCTGTTCATGCTGGAGCCGCGGCCCGCGGCCGCGCCGACGCCGGAACTCCCCGCCAACACCTGATCCGTGGCGGCGCGGCCCCGGCGGCGGCCCGCGGCGCGATCGTCGCTCACGTCGCCGCGGCCCGGCGGCGCGCGTCGACGAGCAGGATGCCCGCGATCGTCTTGGCGTCGTCGATGCGGCCATCGAGGCACATCGCCACCGCCTCACGCCAGGCGACCGTCCGCGTGCGGATCTGCTCGCCGGGCTCCAGGGCCTGCGGCCCGGGGACGAGCTCGTCGGCCACGAAGAGGTGCATCCGCTCGCGGAGGATGCCCGGCGACATCCAGAAGCTGCCGGCGGCCGCGATGCGCCCCGCCCGGTAGCCGGTCTCCTCGGCCAGTTCGCGGGCCGCGGCGGCGGCGAGCGTCTCTTCCCTGTCGAGCGTGCCGGCGGGAAGCTCGAGCAACGTCCGGCCCACGGCCACGCGCACCACCTCCACGAGGCACACGGCGTCCGCCGCGAGCAGCGGCACGACGACGACGCTGCCCGGATGCCGGATCACCTCGCGGTCGCGGCGGCTGCCGTCGGCGCAGACCTCGTCCACCCGCACGACGCTGAAACGACGCGTCACGAGCAGCACGTCCCCCGGTTCCCCCGCCGGCTCCCGGGTGATGCCGCCGGCCGCGGCCGGCTCCTCCGCCGCGAGCGGCACCGGCGTCACGCGGGCCGGCACGCCCTCGACCGTGATCGTCGAGCCGGCGGCGAGCGGCTTCGCGGCGACGAGCCCGAGCCCCAGCCACGCGCCCGCCAGCGGCGAGCGGCACACCGACGTGAGCCGGCCGACGACGTCCTCACCCGCGCGGACGACGGCCCCCGGCGCCGCCTCGCGGTCGAAGGCCAGGGCGACGAAGCGGCGGTTGACGTGGCCGAGGGCGTCGATCCGGGCGACGGTCTCCTGCCCGAGATAGCAGCCCTTCGTGAAGCAGATCGCCCGCTCGTCACGACCGAGTTCCTGCGGCAACGTCTTGTCGGGGATGTCGGCCGGCCACGGCAGCCCCGATTCGATCCGCGCCGTGTCGAAGCCGCGCGGATCGGCCTGCGGCAGCCCTTCCGCGTCGAGCCACTCGGCCAACCGGCCCCGGTCGGCGGCGTCGACCCTCACGAGCCACCCGGCCGGTCCGCCGGCGTCGATGCGCACGATGCAGACGGACGCGGGCCCGAGCCTCGCCGTGACATGATCGAGGGCCCGCTCCGGCGGCGGCACGCTCGAGCGCGTCGCCAGCCACGCCCCGGCCCGCGGGCCGGCGACGAGCAGGTGCGCGAAGCCCGTCGACTCGTCGACGATCTCCACCTGCTCGCGGATGTGGTGGTGCTCGAGATGGTCGCGGAGCGTCGCACCGATGCCGGCGGGACCGTCGATCCAGACGCCGTCGTCGGTGCGCAGCACGTTGACGAGCGCCAGCACCCAGCCGCGGGCGTCGGTGAAGAAGCCCTCGGAGCCGGCGCCCGCGGCGAGCCGCGACACCGCCGTCGTCGTGAACGCATCGATGAATCGCACCGCGTCGGGCCCGCGCGCCGCGAGCGTGGTGCGCGGGCCGGGGTCGACCCAGGCACAATCGTGTCGCAGCGCGGCGCAGCCCGCGGGCTCGGTTCGTCCGGGAAGGTCGTGCATCGCGTGTGCTCTCGCGTGGTCGCCGGGCAGGGGCGGATCGGGACGCCGACCGCTCAGGGTACCAGCGTCGGCGGCGGCCGCCCGCGGCTTTTCCGGCGTGGCCGGGCCGCGGCCGCGCATCGCGCAGGCGGCCGAATCCCCGCCGGCCGGCCGGCCGGCCGCGGCCCGGGATTTTTTTCACCCGGCGCGAACGCTTCGGCGACAGGCCGCGTACGGATTCTCACCGCGACACGATCGCGGTCGGCAGGACGGCCCGATGGCGACGACGCCTCGAACCTCCGGCCGGATCGGAAGCCGGTCGTCAGCGATCCATGAGGCATCGCCGGGCGGTCCGGACATCGTCACGCGATCCGTTCTCTCGAGGCTCGCGTCTCCCTGTCGACGTTTCGCGCTCCCGGTGCGCCCGTCGGGGGAGACGGTCCGCGAAGACGGATGGCTGGTTCGCCCCTTTCAGGAGTCACTCGATCATGGCGACTGCAGATTGTCGGAACGGATTCCAGGACAACGATTACGACGACGCCGACGACATGCTCGGCAATCCCCTCGCGGTCGCCGACACGGAACACTCCGACGCGGCCCGCGCCGAGGCCGACAGCCGCGAACATCAGGCCGACCGTGGCCGCAACGCAGGCCGCCGCCCCCGGCGTTATCACCGCATCGCCGACGTGCGACGACTGCAGGGCGTGACGCTCCGCAACGTCTCCCGCCGGCTCGGCCTGCCCCTCGCGGTGGTCCGCCGGCAGGAGGAGGCGGATTGCGACCTGCGGCTCTCTGACCTGCTCCAGTGGCAGACCGTGCTCGAGGTGCCGGTGGCCGAACTGCTCGTGGAGGACGAGGGGCAACTCTCCGGCCCGGTGCTACAGCGCTCGCGGATGGTGAAACTGATGAAGACCGCCGCCGCGATCCGCGAACGGACCGACGGCACCACCGCCGGCCGGATGGTGTCGATGCTCATCGAACAGATCCTCGAACTGATGCCGGAACTGGCAGACGTGACGCCATGGCACAGCGCCGGCCCCCGCCGCACCCTCGGTGACGTGGGCCGCACGGCCCGGTGCACCGTGTCGGAGGACGTGTTCCGCAGCCCGCTGCGGGACTGATCCGCCGCGGTGCCTTTCCCGACTTTGGCCGGCGCCGTGACACGGAAGGGGCGCGCGGTGCCGGCCAATCGTGCCGCCTGTGCGGACAAGCACGTCTTGTTCGCGCAGGCGGCCCTGTTTACGATTTCCCGTCCGTCCGGTGCCCGTATCCCTTCCTTCCTGGCAGCCTCACGTGTTTTCCTTTCTCGGCGTTCTCGCCATCACGCTCGCGCTGTTGGTCGTCGTGGTGCTCACGGCCGGCCTGATCCTCGGCAAGTGAGGCCCCTGCACGCGTCGCCGAGCACGTCGATCACGGATCGCCCCTGCTCGCCGGACGGGGCTGCCTGACGGCCGCCGTGGGCTGACGCTGACGGTCATTCTGTCGGCGGGCTTTGCGGTTTCCCTGTCGGCGGGCTTTGCGGTTTCCCTGTCGGCGGGCTTTGCATTGCCCCGACGACGAGAAGGCTGAAAAAGCCGCCGAGCACGCCCATGAACAGGATCCAGGCCAGCACGGCCAGGGCAAAATAGTCGCGCAGCCACACCCGCGCCGGTGGCTCGACGCTCTTGGGCACCTTGTGCTGCACCGGCCCCTCCCGCCCCGACTGCCGCCGCATGTCGCCGCGAAACTCGTCCCAGTCGGCCTGCTGCTCCGGACGATCGAGCGCCTCGAGCCACGTCTGCCGCGCGGCCGCCAGCATGACGGGCGGGATCGCGACCGCCGCCAGCCACAGGCACGCCACCGCGACGGTCGCGACCGTCACCGGTCGGGTGCGCGCTCGGTGACGTGATTGCAGGACGGCGGGCATCGCGGCGGGCATCCGTGTTTTTCGGGGCGACTCACCCACGATCGGGCATCCGGCC
>Ga0208249_1000081_pt1 | contig 28385 bp, 17 predicted proteins | sample CryBogmetaGMA1M_FD_184546 | JGI IMG/M metagenome (GOLD analysis project Ga0208249, IMG submission 184546) | Freshwater microbial communities from Crystal Bog, Wisconsin, USA - MA1M (SPAdes) | ecosystem: Environmental > Aquatic > Freshwater > Lake | place: Crystal Bog, Wisconsin, USA | collected...
CGCCGGCAACGCCTCCTACGGCGGCTCGACCCGCATCGACGCGGGCGTGCTTGCGATCGCGAGCGGCTCGCTGGCCGGGGGCGTGAACGGGTCTGGCCAGCTCGTGAAGACCGGCACGGGCACGCTGGTGCTCGCCGGCAACGCCTCCTACGGCGGCTCGACTCGGATCGACGCGGGCGTGCTTGCGATCGCGAGCGGCTCGCTGGCCGGGGGTGTGAACGGGTCGGGCCAGCTCGTGAAGACCGGCACGGGCACGCTGGTGCTCGCCGGCCCCGGATCGCTCACCGGAAACACAACGGTCCAAGGCGGCATGCTCCGCCTCGCCGACGGCGGAGCGCTGGCCTCGAGCTCCATCGCGCCGCTCGCCGGAGGCACGCTCGCCCTCGCCCCCTACCTGCAGACCACCGTGGGCGGCCTCGCCCCGAACGCCGGCGGCCTGACCGACGTCGGCAGCGGCATGATCACGGTGGCGGGTGGCCTCTCCGCGGCCGACATGGTGACGGCCATCGTCACCGGGATGGGCGACGGCAGCTGGAACGGGGGGAGCGGCATCACGTCGAGCGCGGCGGCCGCGAGCAGCGGCGACCGCACGGTCGGCTGGCTCGACAACGGCGACGGCACGGTGACCTTCGCCTTCGCCGCCGCCGGTGACACGAACCTCGACTGGCAGGTGGACATCATCGACGCCGCCAACTTCCTCGCCGGCGGCAAGTTCGACACCGGCAGCCCCGCCTCGTGGAACGAGGGCGACTTCACCTACGACGGTGTGGTGGACATCCTCGACGCCGCGAGCTTCCTCTCCAACGGCCTGTTCGACGCCGGCCCCTACAATCCGCCGGCTGGCCAGGCCGGGGCGATCGCCGCCGTGCCTGAGCCGGTGGTGGCGCCGGCCGCCCTCGTCGTCCTCGGCCTCGCCGGCATAGCGATCCGGCGGCGGCGTTCGTAACGAACCGCATGACGAACCCGGGAAGACCTCGTCGCCCCGGCGTGGTGCACGGCGTATGCCGCGGCGTCGTGATCGCGGCACTGGCGGCCGCCTGCGGCGGCGGTGACGCGCGGTCGCAGAACATCGTCTCGGGCTCGATGTTCACCCTCACCACCTCCACCACCGCCCCCAACGGCGCCTGGAGCTGGTTCGAAGACGCCCGGGTGATCGTGGACACGAGCGACCCGACCCGTCCCCGGCTCCTGGCCAGCAGCGTGTCGTCCGGCACGGGCGGCGAAGCGGGGGACGTGGACCTGCTCTGGCGGGATCTCGCAACGGGCGGGCAGGGCGAGTTCGAACTCGCCAACCAGTTCCAGCAGGACGACCACGACTCCGCGGCCCTCTTCGTCCGCCCCGACGGCCGCTATCTCGCGATGTACTCCCGGCACGGCTCCGACAACTTCACCCGTTGGCGAATCTCCACCAATCCTCGCGACCCGACCGCCTGGGGACCCGAGCAGACGCTCAACAACGGCGTCGGCGCCACCTACAACAACGTCTACCGCCTGCCCGGCGAGAACGGCGGCGCCGGCCGCACCTACAACTTCACGCGGGCCACCAATTACGACCCGACCGTCCAGGTCTCCACCGACAACGGCACCACCTGGACCGCCGCCGGCAAGCTGCTCACCGAAGGGGGCTCCTCCGACCGCCCCTACGTCCGCTACGCGGCCAGCGCCGAGCGGATCTTCGTGCTCACCACCGATCGCCATCCGCGCGACTTCGCCAACAATCTCTACTGCGGCTACGTGGAGAACGGCGTCCTCCGACGGATGGACGGCGGCGTGGCCGATACCAGCGTGTTCGACGCGACGGGCGTCGCGCCTTCCACGCTCACGCGGGTGTTCGCCAACGGCTCCACGTTCAACGGCACCGTGATGAATCGGGCCTGGGGCGCCGACATCGAGGTGGACAACACGGGCAACCCCGTGAGCATCTTCACCGCGCGAGCCAACGACAGCGATCTCGACCATCGCTTCTTCTACTCGCGGTTCGACGGCCAGCAGTGGCAGGTGCACGAGCTCGCCCGGGCCGGCGGCTACCTCTACGCCGCCGAGAACGACTACACGGGCCTCGCCTCGATCGATCCGGCAAACCCCAACGTCGTCTACCTCTCGACGAAGATCGATCCGCGGACGCAGGCGGGCACCGCGAAGTACGAGCTCTACAAGGGCCTGACCTCGGACTTCGGCGGCAGCTGGACGTGGACGCCGCTGACCGCCGCCTCGACGGTGGACAACATCCGTCCCGTGGTGCCCACGTGGAATGGCACGCAGACGGCCGTCACCTGGCTGCGGGGCACCTACACGTCGTACACCTCCTGGGATACCGAGGTGGTGGGCATGGTGCTCCCGGCGACCGATCCGAAGTCGCTGCTCTGGCGGGGCGGAGGGGGCCAAGCCTGGGATGTCGGTCCCTCGACGGCATGGAACAGTGGCGGTGGAGCGATCGACGGCTTCCGGCAGGGAGACGAGGTGGCCTTCGACGACACCGCCACCACCACGACGGTCTCCATCCAGACTCCCGTCAGCCCGATGGGGGTCGCCTTCGCCAACCGATCCGCGGCCTACACGGTGACCGGTTCGGGCATCGGCGGCACCGGCGGCCTGCGGATCATCGGGGGTGGGACGACCGTGCTCGCCAATGCCGCCAACACCTTTTCCGGCCCGACGCTCGTCGCCAAGGGGACGCTCGTGCTCGCCGGTGGCGGCCTCACCGGCTCGCGGGCCATCACCGTGTCGGCGAGCGGCGCACTCGAGGGAAGCGGCCTGCCGGCCGGCGGGATCACGCTCGCGAACCAGGCGCTCACCATCGACGGCCGCGTGACCGGCGACGTCGCGGCGACCGCCGGCAGCATCGTGCAGGTGAACGCCCCGGGCCGGATGGCCGGCAGCCTCCGCGCCACGGCATCCACCATCATCGCCCAAGGCACGATCGGTGGTCACCTCACGGCCGCAGCCGGCTCGACGGTGCAGGTGGGCGGCGACGGCATCGCCGTCCTGCGGCAGACCGTCTACGTCGACGCCACGCACGGCGTGAACGGCAACACGACTCTCTCCTCCGGCGCCACGTTCACGCCCACGACGAATCCCGACTGGCAGATCCGTTCCGTCTACGGCAACGGGGGTGTCGTCTACCAGGGAGGCAGCGACAGCCCGACCACGGCCGCCGAACTCAAGACCACGATCACGGGTCTGACGCCCGGCCGCAGCTACCAGGCGTACGTGAACTACTGGGACGCGACCGGCTCGGCGTGGCGAATCCTCGCGGGTGGCACCTCAGGCAAACTCCGGCTCTTCGACTCTCCGCGGACGAGTGTCGCCGGGGCGACCGACGGGCTCGATCCGACCATGCTCGGCTACGGCGCGCTCCCGCTGGTCGCCGAGGGCAACCGCATGCTGTGGGCCGGCGACCTCGGCCGCCTCGTGGCCGATGCGCTGGGCCGGATCGCCGTGTACGTGGACGACACCGGCACGGTCGATGGCGACGACCGCACGTGGTACGACGGGGTCAGCTACGTCTCCGATCCCACGGGCTTCAGCGGACAGGCCGCCCTGGCCGTGCAGGGGAATGTCAGCCTCGACACCACGTCCACCCTGCGGCTCGACATGGCCGACCGCTCGGCCTTCGATCGCCTCGCGGCGACGGGCACCGCGTCGCTCGGCGGCGCGACCCTCGCGGTGGCGCTCGCCGGCGGGTATGAGCCCGCGTGGCTCGTGCCGCACACGATCCTCACGGCCGGCGCCGTGGCCGACACCTTCGGCCGCATCGACGTCACCGGGCTCACCGGTTCGCGGCGGCTGGCGGTGACCTACACCGCCACGTCGGCGGTCGCCACGGCGGCGCTCCCGGGCGACGCGAATCTCGATGGCGTCATCGATCTGCTCGATGTCGCCGGCTTCATGGCGGCGGGCCGGTTCGATGCCGGCGCTCCGGCCACGTGGGCCGATGGTGACTTCAATGGCGACGGCCTCGTCGATCTGCTCGACGCCGCCGACATCATGACCACGGGGCTCTATGATGCCGGCTCCTACGCGACCGCGGCCCCCGCGATCGCCCCCGTTCCCGAACCCACCGCGGCGCCCCTCGTGGTCGTCGCGGCGATCGTCGCGCTCACCCTGGTACGAAGGCCTCCATGAACCACTGGCTGATCAAGAGCGAGCCCGACGTGTTTTCGATCCACGACCTCGCGAAGGCCAGGAAGCAGACCACCCGCTGGGAAGGGGTTCGCAACTACCAGGCCCGCAACTTCCTCCGCAGCATGAAGAAGGGGGACCTGGCCCTCTTCTACCACTCCAATGCCGCGCCCTCGGCGGTGGCCGGCGTGGTCGAGGTCGTCCGTGAGGCCTATCCCGACGAGACAGCCTGGGACGCCGCGAGCGACTACCACGATCCCAGGGCCTCGCCCGACAACCCGGTCTGGTCGCTGGTGGACGTGAAACTCGTCGAGATCTTTCCACGGGAGATCCCGCTCGACGAGCTGCGGGGCGCGAAGGCCCTGGCCGGCATGGAGCTGCTCCGCCGCGGCAGCCGGCTGTCGGTCCAGCCCGTGACGCCGGCCCAGTTCCGCACGATTCAAGCGCTCGCCTCCAAGGGCTCGTCCAAGCGGCCATAATGCCGGCATGACCTGCCGCCTCGCGCCCGACGCTTCCCGCCCGCCGCCTCCCGCCATGCCGCTGCCCCCGGCGCTCGGCTGGCTCACGGCCGGCCTCGAGCGACTCGCCGCGGAGGGGCTCGAGCGGCCGCAGCGGGTCCGCGACGGCCGGCAGGGGGGCGAGGTCGTCCTCGACGGCCGCCCGCTCGTCAACGTCGGCTCCAACGACTACCTCGGCTACGCGGGCGATGTCCGGCTCACGAAGGCCGCCTCGAAGGCCGCCTGCGCCGAGGGATTCGGGGCCGGGGCGAGCCCATTGGTCAGCGGCCACTCGCGGGCCCATGAGCGGCTGGAGCAGGCGCTCGCCAACGTGCTCGACGTGCCGGCCGCGGTCACGTTCTCGAGCGGCTTCGCCGCCAACGCCGCCACGATCGCCGCCCTCGTCGGCCCCGGCGACCTGATCGCCAGCGACGAACGCAACCACGCGAGCATCATCGACGGCTGCCGCCTCGCGCGGGCGCGGGTGTGCGTCTATCCGCATCGCAACGTCGCCGCCCTCGACGCCCTGCTCACGGCCGACGCCGGGGCGCACCGCCGCCGGCTGATCGTGACCGACACGCTGTTCTCGATGGACGGCACGCTCGCGCCGCTCGCCGATCTCTGCGACGTGGCCGAGCGCCACGCCGCGATGCTGATGGCGGACGAAGCCCACGCCACGGGCGTGTTCGGCGTCCGCGGAAGCGGCCTGGTCGAGGAGGCGGGCTGCGCCGACGGCGTGCACATCCGCACCGGCACGCTCTCCAAGGCGCTCGGCGCCGCCGGCGGCTTCGTGGCGGGCCATGCCGATCTCATCCGCTGGCTGCGGCACGCAGCGCGTGGCTGGGTGTTTTCCACGGCCCATCCGCCAGCCGTCGCCGCCGCCGCCACCCGAGCGCTCGAACTCGTCGCGGAGGAGCCGTGGCGCCGCGGCGACCTTCGCGCGCGGGCCGCCGCGTTCCGCGACCGACTCGCCAGCGCAGGCCTCGATCTCGGCGGGGCGGCCGCGCAGATCGTCCCGATCGTCGCCGGGCCGCCGGCCGCGGCCGTCGCCCTCGCGGCGGCGCTGGCCGAGGCGGGCTTTTTCGTGCCGGCGATCCGGCCACCGAGCGTGCCGCCGGGCCGCAGCCTCGTGCGGGCGAGCCTCTCGTGGCTGCATGCCGAATCCGACCTCGCGGCGCTTGCCGATGCCATCGTCGCCTGCCACCACTGACCGCCTGCCCTGGTGCGTGATCGGCGCCGGGCCGTCGGGGCTCGCCGCGCTCAAGCGGCTCCGCGAACTGGGCATCGAAGCCGAGTGCCTCGAACGCGAGGAGGGCATCGGCGGCAACTGGCTGTTCGGAGCGGCGACCTCGCGGGTGTTTGCATCGACCAGGCTCATCAGCTCCAAGTCACTCACCGAGTTCGCCGACTTCCCGATGCCGCGGCACTATCCCGCGTATCCCGACCACCGGCAGTGCCTCGACTACCTGCGGGCCTACGCCGACCGGCACGGCCTCGCTCCGCATATCCGGCTCGGGACGGCGGTCGAGCGGATCGAGCCCCGCGGCGCGCCGGATACGGGCTGGAGCGTAACGCTCGCCGCGGGGCCGCCGCGGTCGTATGCCGGTGTCGTGATCGCCAGCGGCCACAATCACCGCCCCCGCTGGCCCGAGATTCCCGGCACGTTCGCAGGCGAGCTCCTCCATGCCGCCGCCTACAAGTCGCCCGTGCATCCGGTGCCGCTGGCCGGGCGGCGCGTGCTGGTGATCGGCGGCGGCAACTCCGGCTGCGACATCGCGGTGGAGTCCGCGCGGCACGCGGCGCGAACGGTCCACTCGACCCGCCGCGGCTACTACGTGGTGCCCCGGATGATCGAGGGTCGGCCGGCCGACCTCCGCGGCGAGCGGCTCCTGAAGATGGCGGCGCCGCTCTGGCTGCGGCAGCTCATCGGGCTGGGGATGATCGACCGCTCGATCGGCCTTCCCTGGCGGCATGGCCTCCCGCGGCCGGACCATCGGCTCTACGAGACGCATCCGGTGATCAACTCAGAACTGCTGGGGCTCATCGATGCGGGGCGGATCGCGCCCGCCGGCGACGTCGCCACCTTCGCCGGCCACGAGGCGGTGTTTCGCGACGGCACCCGCGAAGCCTTCGACGTGGTGATCTGCGCGACCGGCTACCGGATCAGCCATCCCTTCATCGATGCCCGGCTTCTGGGCGGCGACACGGCCGACGCCACCCCGCAGCTGTTCATGAATCTCCTGCCGCGCGATCGCGACGACATCGCCGTGGTCGGCCTGATCCAGCCCGACAGCGGCCAGTGGGGGATCACCGACCTGCAGGCCGCCGTCGTGGCCCGCATGGCGCTGGCCACGCGCGTCGCGCCCCGCACCGCCGCCTGGCTCGCGCGTGCCCGGCAGCGATCCGAGCCCCAACCGCGCATCCACTACGTCGATTCGCCGCGACACACCCTCGAGGTCGAGCACTTCTCCTACCGCCGCCGGCTGGAGCGGCTCATCACCGCCCTCGATCGCCGCCTCAGGCGGGAGCACGATCAGCGGGCTACCAGCACGTCTTGCCGCCGTTGACGGCGATCGTCTGCCCGGTCACGAAGGCCGCCTCGGCGCTGGCGAGGTAGACCGCCGCCCAGCCCACCTCCTCGGGCTTGCCCCAGCGGCCCGCCGGCACGCTCGCAAGGTAGGCGTCCTTGTCGGCCTGAGGGTCGTTCTCGTGCCGCTCCACGGGGATCCAGCCGGGGGCGATCATGTTGACGGTGATCCCGAACGGCGCGAGCTCGTGGCACATGCTCCGCGACCAGCCCGTCTGGCCTCCCTTGGCCGCCACGTAGGCCGAGAAGGGGGCCACGCCGAGGTGAAACACCTCGCTGGTGATGTTGATCAGCCGCCCATGCCGCCGCGCCTTCATCCCGGGCAGCACACGGCGGGCAAGCAGGTAGGGGCTCTTCACGAAGAAGTCGAGCATCTGCTGGTAGAAGTCCCAGTCGTAGTCCTCGATCGGCTTCAGCGGCTGGGCGGGCGTGGCGTTCACCACCACGATGTCGACCGGCCCGAGCGATCCTTCGATTGCCGTGACCATGCGGTCGATGTCCCCCTCGCTCGTGACATCGGCCTGGAAGAGCTGGGCCTCCACCCCCTCCGCCCGCAACTCGGCCACCGCTTCCTCGGCGCGGCCGGCCGCATGGGCGTAGTTCACCGCCACCTTCGCCCCGGCGCGGCCGAGGCTCCGCGCCGTGGCCTTGCCGAGCCCGGTGGACGAGCCGGTCACGAGGGCGACGCGGCCGGCGAGCGAGAAGGGTGAACTGGATCCGACGGTCATGGCGATTCCCCGCGATGCGAGTCGGCCGGCGGGGGCGTGTGTCGCCGACGTTGGCTGGACGATACCATAGAAGACGGACACGGGGACTTCGCCGCCCCGTCGCCAGGATCGGGGGTCGGACCAGCCCATGCCGCAGAGCCTCGTTCGCCTCGCCAGCATGCCGTCCGGCTGCCGCCGCCGGTGGACCGCGGCGTGGAGCGGCCTCGTCGCGGTCACCACGGCCGCAACCGCCGCCGCCCAGCCAGTCGATTTCTCGCGCGACATCCAGCCGCTCCTGGCCAAGCGGTGCTTCTCGTGCCACGGCCCCGACACCCAGGAAGCCGGCCTGCGGCTCGACGACGCGGCGGCCGCCACCCGCGAGCTCGACAGTGGCACGCGGGCCATCGTGCCCGGCGACGAGGCCGCGAGCGTCCTCCTCGAACGGATCACATCCACCGACCCCGACCTGCGGATGCCCCCCGAGGGATCGCGGCTCACGGCGGCGCAGGTGGAATCGCTGCGTCGCTGGATTGCCGCGGGCGCGGAGTTCCGCGAGCACTGGGCCTTCCGTCCCGTCGTCCGGCCCGAGCCACCGGCGACCGCCGCGGCCACCAACCCCATCGATGCCTTCATCCGCGACGGCCTCGCCGGCCGCGGGCTTCCCCGGCCGTCGCTCGCCGACAACCGGTCGCTCCTGCGGCGGGTCACCTACGGGGTCACCGGTTTGCCCCCGACCGAGCAGGAGATTCGAGACTTCCTCGCCGACGACTCGCCCGACGCCTGGGAGCGGGTGGTGGACCGTCTGCTCGCGTCGCCGCATTACGGCGAGACGTGGGCCCGCCACTGGCTCGACCTCGTCCGCTATGCCGACACCAACTCCTTCGAACGCGACGGCACCAAGCCCCACGCCTGGCGGTATCGCGACTACGTGATCCGCTCGCTCAACGACGACAAGCCCTACGACCGGTTCGTGATCGAGCAGCTCGCCGGCGACGAGCTGCCGAACCCCGGCCCCGACGACCTGATCGCCACCGGCTACTACCGGCTCGGGCTCTGGGACGACGAACCGGCCGACCGCGTGCAAGCCCGCTACGACTGGCTCGACGATCTCGTCTCGACGACGGGGCAGGCGTTCCTCGGGCTGACGATCAACTGCGCCCGCTGCCACGACCACAAGATCGACCCGATCCCGCAGCGCGACTACTACGGCCTGCTCGCCTTCTTCCACGCCATCACGCCGATGGCCAACGACGGGGAGGCCGTCGAGCGGAAGCTCTTCGCCGACGACGCGGAGCGAGCCGACTACGAGCGGAAGCTCGCCGACCTGAATCGTCGTCGCGACGCCGCCCAGCAGGCCGTCACGGCGATCGAAAACACGTTTCGGGTCGCCCGTGAGCGGGAGGCGGCCGACGCCGACACCAGCGACGACCTCGACGACCTGCAGTTCCGCTTCTACCGCGACACCTGGAAGAGCCTGCCGGTGTTCGACGAGCTCAAGCCCGAGGATGTCGGGGTCGTGCCGGGCCGGCGGTTCGACATCGCCGTGGCGCCGTCGCTGCGGCCCGACAGCTTCGGCTACGTGTTCACCGGCGTCCTCAAGGTGCCCGCCGACGGCGACTACACCTTCGTGCTCGACTCCGACGACGGCGCCCGGCTCTCGGTCGACGGCGCCGTGGTGGTGAACTACGACGGGATCCATGGCACGGGTGATCCCCGCACGGTGACGGTGCCCCTCCGGGCGGGCCGCCTCCCGATCCGGCTCGACTACTTCCAATGGCTCCACGGCAAGGGGCTCTCGGTGTCGTGGTCGGGCCCGGGATTCGAGCCGCGGCTCCTGTCGGCCGGGAAGGGCTACCGCCAGCGGGCCGAACTCGTGGACGCGATCCGCGAGCACGGCGCGCGGATCCTCGGCGCCGCCGGCAAGCGCGACTACGACGCCAAGGTCGCGGCCCTCAAGCGGCTCAAGCAGGAGAACGTGCCGGTCGAGCAGGCGCTCGTCGTCACCGAGAGCGGGACGCAGGCTCCCGACACCTTCGTCTTCCCCCGTGGCAACCCACATGCCGCCCCCGCGGCCGAGCGGCTCGTCGCCCCCGCCTTTCCGGCGATCCTCAGGCCGCAGCCCCCGATGATCCCGCCTCCGGCGAGCGGCGCGGCCACCACGGGCCGCCGCACGGCGCTGGCCCGGTGGATCGCGTCGCCCGAGAATCCGCTCTCGGCCCGCGTGATCGCCAACCGCATCTGGCAGCATCACTTCGGCCGGGGCATCGTCCGGAGTGCGAGCAACTTCGGCCTGATGGGCGATCCGCCCACGCACCCGGAGCTCCTCGACTGGCTGGCGAGCGAACTCGTCGCCGGCAACTGGCGGCTCAAGGCGCTCCACAAGACGATCCTGATGTCGGAGGCCTACCGGGCGTCGGCCGCCGCCACGGCCGCGGCCCTGGCGCAGGATCCGCTCAACGACGCCCTCTGGCGGTTCGACATGCGACGGCTCACCGCCGAGGAGCTCCGCGACTCGATCCACGTGGCCAGCGGGAGCTTCAACCCGGCGATGTACGGCCCGGGCGTCTATCCGGAGATCCCCAAGGCGGTGCTGGCGGGCCAGTCGAAGCCGGGCAACGGCTGGGGCACCTCCTCCCCGGAAGAGCAGGCCCGACGCAGCATCTACATCCACGTGAAGCGGTCGCTGATCACGCCGATCCTGGCCGACTTCGACATGGCCGACACCGACACGAGCTGCCCCGTCCGGTTCACGACCACGCAGCCCACGCAGGCGCTGGGGATGATGAACGGCGACTTCGTGCAGCGGCAGGCCCGGCGGTTCGCGGAGCGGGTGCGGCGGGAGGTGGGCGGGCCCGACGGCGCCAACACCGCCGCCGAGGTGCGGCGGGTGCTCGAGATCGCCCTCACCCGCCCCGCCACCGACGACGAGGTCGCCCGGGGCGTGGCCCTGGTCGACTCGCTCGAGAGCCAGGACGGCGTCGGCCCGAGCCGGGCGCTCGAGCTGTATTGCGTGATGGTGTTGAATCTCAACGAGTTCGCCTACCTGGACTGAACGGGGGACAGGGATCATGGACACCGACCACGACCGCCGCACCGGGGCGTTCTGCCGCCGCACGCGGCGGGAGTTTTTCTGGGAGGCGGGGGCGTCGTTCACCGGGCTCGCCCTGTCGGGCCTGCTCGACCACGGGTTTTTTTCACGGCAGACCCGGGCCGCCGACGGCCTGGCCGCCTACGTCAACCCGCTCGCCGCCAAGCCGCCGCACTTCGCTCCCCGGGCGAAGAGCGTGATCTTCCTGTTCATGTACGGCGGCCCGAGCCACGTCGACACCTTCGACTACAAGCCCGCGCTCTATCCGCTCGACGGCAAGACGATCGAGGTGAAGACGAAGGGACGGGGCGGCGAGAAGAACCAGGGCCGCGTCGTGGGGCCGAAGTGGAAGTTCAAGCAATACGGCGAGTGCGGCAAGTGGGTGAGCGACCTGTTCCCGCACATCGCCACGCACGTCGACGACATCGCCTTCCTCCACTCGATGACGGCCGACTCGCCGATCCACGGCTCGGCGATGCTGCAGATGAACTCCGGCAAGATCCAGTCGGGCGCGCCCTGCCTGGGCTCGTGGGTCAACTACGGCCTCGGCAGCGTGAACGAGAATCTCCCCGGCTTCGTGGTGATGCTCGACCCGACCGGCGGCCCGATCTCGGGCGCCAAGAACTGGTCGAGCGGCTTCATGCCGGCGACGTATCAGGGCACGCTCCTCCGAAGCAAGGGACCGCCGATCCTCGACCTCGCGCCCCCCGACGACATGCCGCTGGAGGCCCAGCGGGCCATGCTCGACGCGCTCCGCGAAGCCAACACCGCCCACCTGCTGCCCCGCGGCGACAACAGCGAACTCGCCGCCCGGATCGCCTCCTACGAGCTCGCCTGGAAGATGCAGGAGCATGCGCCGGAGGCGGTCGATCTCGCCAGCGAAACCGCGGAGACGCAGAAGCTCTACGGCCTCGACAACCCGCGCACTGCCGACTTCGGCCGCCGCTGCCTGCTCGCCCGCCGGCTCGTGGAGCGGGGAGTGCGGTTCATCCAGCTCTACTCCGGCGGCGCCCACAACGACGACAACTGGGACGCCCACGGCGACCTGGAGAAGAACCACACCTTCCACGCCGGCAACACCGATCAGCCGGTGGCGGCCCTGCTCACCGACCTCAAGCGGTCGGGGCTGCTCGACTCCACGCTCGTGATCTGGGGGGGCGAGTTCGGCCGCCAGCCGACGGCGGAATACGAGCAGGGCACCGGCCGCGACCACAACTCCTACGGGTTCACGATGTGGATGGCCGGCGGCGGCATCAAGGGGGGCGTGAGCGTGGGGGAGACCGACGAGCTCGGCGCCGCGGCGATCGCGCCGGTGCACGACGGCAAGACGGGCTTCCACGTGAAGAGCCTGCACGCCACGGTGCTCAAGCAGCTGGGCCTCGACCCCAACCGGCTCTCCTACTTCTTCGGCGGCCTCGACCAGAAGCTCGTGGGTGTGGAACACGTCGAGCCGATCCACGAGATCATCGCGTGACCAGCCGCCTCACCCCTTCGATGCGAGCAGCCGCCCTCCTCGCGGTCACCCTCACCGCCTTCGCCACGGCCGCGCGTGGCGAAGGCCCGACGGCCGTGCAGACGGGCACGCCGCGGCGGGTAATCGCCGCCGACTCCTCCACGAAAACGCTCGCGGCGATCGGCCCTGACGGCCGCGTCGAGTGGCGGATCCCCTGCGGCGCGATCCACGATCTCCACCTCCTTCCCGACGGGCACCTGCTCTACCAGGACGGCTGGACGACGATCGTGGAACTCGACGCCGACCGTCAGCCCGTGTGGCGCTACGACGCGAAGGGCAACGGCAACGCCGACCGGCGGGTCGAGGTGCACGCCTTCCAGCGGCTCGCCGACGGCACCACGATGATCGTCGAGTCGGGCCCCGCGCGGATCCTCGAGGTCGATCGGGCTGGCGGCATCACCCGCGAGATTCCGCTGACGGTGAACTCTCCGTCGGCCCACTCCGACACCCGCAACGCCCGCACGACCGCCGCCGGCACGGTTCTCGTGGCCCATGAGAAGGACGGCGTGGTCCGCGAGTACGACGCCGCGGGCCGGGTCGTCTGGGAGTTCGACGTGCCCCTGTTCGGGCACGACAGGCGGCCCGGCCACGGGCCCGACGCCTTCGGCGACCAGGTCTATTCCGCCGTGCGGCTCGCCAACGGCAACACGCTGATCGGCACGGGCAACGGCCACGGCGTTCTGGAGGTCACCCCCGGCAAGGAACTCGTCTGGCAGGTGGCCCAGCACGACCTGCCCGGCGTGGTGCTCGCCTGGGTGACGCAGGTCGAGCGGCGACCCAACGGGAACACGCTCGTGGTCAACTGCCACGCCGGCCCCGAGCAGCCGCAGATCCTGGAGATCACTCCCGACAAGCGAGTCGTCTGGTCGTTTCGTGACTTCGCGACGTTCGGCAACTCCTTGCCGGTGGCGATCGTTCTCGACCCCTGACAGCCGCCCGGCTACGCGGCCATCTTCATCGTCCGCAGCCGCAGGGCGTTGGCCACCACCGACACCGAACTCAGGCTCATCGCGGCGGCGGCGATCATCGGGTTGAGCAGGAGGTGGCTGGAGAGCGGATAGAGCACCCCCGCGGCGATCGGCACGCCCAGGGCGTTGTAGATTAGCGCGAAGAAGAGGTTCTGGCGGATGTTCCGCATGGTGTGACGGCTGAGGTCGATCGCCTTGACGATCCCCCGGAGATCCCCCTTCACGAGCGTCACCCCGGCCGACTCGATCGCGGCATCGGAGCCGGTGCCCATGGCGATGCCCACGTCGGCCGTGGCCAGGGCCGGCGCGTCGTTGATGCCGTCGCCCGCCATCGCCACCGTGCGGCCCTCGGCCTGCAGAGCCTTGACGATCTCGTGCTTGCCCTCGGGCTTCACCCCGGCACGAAACTCGTCGATCCCGAGCCCGGCGGCGACGGTGCGGGCCGTCTGCTCGCTGTCGCCGGTAAGCATGATGGTCCGCAGGCCGAGCTGATGGAGGCTGCGGACCGCCTCGGGCGTGGAGTCCTTGATCGGGTCCGACACCGCGATCAGTCCGGCCAGTCGCCCGTCGACGGCCACGTGCATCACGGTGCGGCCCTGCTGCTGAAGCGCGTGCGACCGCTCATCGAGGGCCGCCAGATCGGCCACGCCTTCCTCGGCGAGCCAGGCTCGCTTGCCGACGAGCACCTCGCGGCCCTCGACGATCCCCCGGGCACCGCCGCCGGTCACCGAACCGAACTGGGCCACGGCGGGCACCACAATCGATCGCGCGCCGGCCCCCGCCACGATCGCCCGAGCGAGCGGATGTTCGCTCTGCTGCTCAACGCTCGCCGCGAGTCGCAGGAGTTCCATCTCGCTGATCGCCCCCACCGGCAGGCACTCGGTGAGCGTCGGACGGCCGGCCGTGAGCGTGCCGGTCTTGTCGACGACCACGGTATCGACCTTCTCGAGCCGCTCGAGCACCTCGGCGCTCTTCACGAGCACGCCCTCCCGGGCCCCGCGGCCGATGCCCACCATGATCGACATCGGCGTGGCGAGCCCGAGTGCACAGGGGCAGGCGATGATCAGCACCGCCACGGCGTTGACCAGCGCCCAGGCCAGCGGCGGCTGCTCCGGTGCCGCGATCGCCCACACCAGGAACGTGATCACCGCGATCGCCAGCACGGCGGGCACGAAATAGCCGGCCACGGCGTCGGCGACCTTCTGGATCGGCGCTCGGCTCCGCTGGGCGTCGGCCACCATGCCGATGATCCGCGAGAGCATGGTGTCTTTGCCGACCTTGTCGGCCACCATCAGGAACGATCCCGTCTGGTTGAGCGTGCCGCCGATCACCGCGTCGCCGCTCCGCTTCTCCACCGGCATCGGCTCGCCGGTGATCATCGATTCCTCGACCGAGCTCGCCCCCTCCGTCAGCCGGCCGTCCACGGGGATCTTCTCGCCGGGCCGCACCCGGAGCACGTCCCCCTGCTGCACCTCGTCGAGCGGCACCTCGCGTTCCGCGCCGTCGCGGACCACGCGGGCCACGGGCGGGGCGAGCGAGAGGAGTTCGCGGATGGCGGCCCCCGTGCGGTGCCGGGCTCGCAGTTCGAGCAGCTGTCCGAGCAGCACCAGCGTGATGATCACCGCCGCCGCCTCGAAGTACACGGGAACGCCGCCGTCGTGCCGGAACTGGTGCGGGATCAGCGTGGGAAACAAGACGGCGACCAAGCTGGAGAGATACGCGGCGCCCGTGCCGATGGCGATCAGCGTGAACATGTTGAGGTGGCCCGTCACGAGCGAGCGGAAGCCCCGCTCGAAGAACGGCCAGCCGGCCCAGAGCACCACCGGCGTGGCGAGGGCGAGCTGCACCCAGGGCTCGAGCGTCGGTCCCAGCCAGCGACCGACCGGCACCCCCAGCATCGGCAGCATCGACAGGAGGAACACAGGCAGCGTGAGGGCGGCGGCGATCCAGAATCGCCGGGTCATGCCACGGAGTTCGGGATCGTCCTCCCCCGCGTCGAGCTGCAGGGTCTTGGGCTCCAGATCCATGCCGCACTTCGGGCAGGCGCCGGGGCCGACCTGCTCGATCTCCGGGTGCATCGGGCAGGTGGTGATGGCGTCGGCGCGGGCCGGGGCCGCAGCGGCGGCGGGGCGGTGCGACCCGCAGCATGGCGGCACGGCCGCTGGGGCGGACGGCGAGATCGACAGCAACGAGTCGCCGAGGAACTTCCGCCGGCATCCCTCGGAGCAGAAGTAGGACGTGACGCCGTCGCGGACCGCACGGCGGGCGGTCTGCTCGTCGACGGTCATGCCGCAGATGGGGTCCGTAGCCATGCAGCCGCGATGCTCCTGAGGGGATTCACCAGCGTACCCCATCCCCGCGCTCGCCCTCGGGGCTTTCAGAGGTGAGAACGAACAGACACGCAGCCTCAGCCGATGCGGGGAGCTCGGGGCTGCCCGTGCCCGGGAGCCGGGCTATGGGAGCAAGCGAAGCCAGGATGGCGAAGCGCCGCGGACATGCAGAGAGCGGATGCCACGATGGCATCCGCGAACGTCCGGCGACGGGCACGGGCAGCCCCGAGCGGGGTGCACCGCAGGTTGAAAACCTGCGGCCACTGGCGACGGGCACGTGCAGCCCCGAGCGGCGCCTCGCCAGAACCCCAATCATCCGCCACAGCCGCCACGCAAAGAGGGCGGCGGGAGACGTTCGTCCCCCGCCGCCCAAACAACGTTCACACGACTCACCCGGTGCTACTTGCCGCAGCACCCGGAGCCGCAGCATCCCTCCTGCTCGGCCTGCACGCCGGCAGTCGGGCACGGCTCGTCGCAGCAGACGCAGGTGCAGCTCGTGCACGCGCAGCTGCCCGTCTCGCAGCACCCGCAGCACTCACACGCCTTGCAGCCAGCAGGCTGGCCGCCGGAGGTGGCGGGCACGAAGGGCACGAAGGCCAGTGCCGCCATGAGAAACAGACTGTTCATGGGAAGAATCCTTTGCGTGGAAACTGAATCGTTCACACCACGTCACGACGTGTGATCGTGGGAAAGCCACCGCGGATGCCACCGGCACGGCGGGCGAGCGCCCGCGGACGGACAGGCATCGGTTCGGCGGTCGATTCAGTTCCGCCAGACGCCGTACAGGATCCGGACGGGCCGGATCGGCACGGAGAGCGAGGCCGCCGCATACTCGCGGCTGACGCCAAGCGCGTGCGGGGCTTCGAGAGAGGCCGACTCCACCGCCGCGACCTGCCCGAGGAGGTCGCGGTCGAGCGTGCTGCCCTTGGAGACGACGAGCGGCTGATCCTGCCGGGCTTCGAGCCGGCAGTGGCAGGGGGCCGCGGAGGGTTCAGCCGGGCAGGCGGCGCAGCATCCGCCAGGCTCGGCCGCACAGCAGCCGCGGTCGCATTCCTCGCCTGCAGCCTGGGGAACGACCCGAGCGGCAAACGCCACGCAGGCCATCACGATCCAGAGCGGCTTTTGCAGGCGAAAACGCACGACAGAGCCTCCTGCCGCCAGTTCTACGCGGCCGGGACCCGGATGGTTCGCGGCCGGGCCGCCGGGAGCTCATTCTGGCCGATCGAAGTCGGCGCGGACGTCGAACAGCGTGGCGTCGTAGTCGTCGAGGCGAATCAGTCCGTAGCGGGGCATTTCCAGGTCGTAGGTCACCCAGATCGTGACCGCCGTGACGGCCGCGAACACGGCCATGTGCAGCCAGTTGCACCGTTTCCTTCCCGACATGTCATGGCCGGCCAGCAACGCGGCGAAGATGGAGACGACGACGAGGAGGACGAGAATCTCAGTCGGCGTGTGGGCCATGAAGGCGGCCTGGTGCCGGCTGCCGGCGTCGAACATCTCGTTGAGCGAAGCCAGCAGGATCGCGGCCGTCTGGTCGCTTTCGCACCGCGGCAGTGCCGCGACCGACTGCCGCCAGATGGCATCCCGCTGATCCTTCAGCCGACCGGCGAGTTCCGCCTGCGAGTTGGCCGGGGATGCGGCCGGCCGCTGCGCGAGCCGGGTGTCGAGGTAGCCGCGGAACAGGTCGCGGACCGAGGCGCGGGTGTCGTCGGGAAGGATCGACAGCCGCAGCCAGGCCGTGCCGATGGCGTTGGCTTCCTCCACGATCAGGCTCCGCCGCATGTCGAGCCGCGTGCCCGCCGAGTTGAACCAGAACGCGATCAGGAGGCCCAGCAGGCCGAGCACCGCAGCATCGACGGCGCTCGTGCCCACCGCATTCGCATCGTCGGACCGCAGCCAGCGCAGCCGGCCCAGGCGGCGGCCCACCTCCGCGGCCACCATCATGGCCGCGAAGATCAGGATCGGCAGGGCGATCATCGGCAGTTGCGCGGCGTTCATGGCTGGGGCTTCGCGGGGGCGGCGGGAGGTTCCGGCTGGCCGAAGACGGCCTCCAGACCGCGACCAATGCCATCCTTGATCACGGCCTCCGCGGTGTTCTCCACGATTCGGCCGAGGATCGAGTCGAGCGCCGCCGCGTCGAACTGCGGCTTCTCGACCGTCCCCTTCAGCGGCACGACGAGCGGCGTGCGGAAGAGCGTACCGAGCACCGGCGTCTGGCCCACGAGGTCGCCCCGCAGGGCCACTTCCAGCCGCATGTCGAGCGAACCGTCGTGCCCCACGCTCCCCTGCGACTTCACCACGAGCTGGCCCGAGTCCATCACGAGCCCGTCGTGGGCGATGCGCCGGCCGGCGAGCCGCACGCGGACCGGATCGGGCCGCACCCGCAGGAGCACCGCCTTGTCGCCAAACGCGAATCGCGGATCGACCACGCTCTGCAGCTTCACGAGCAGGTTCACCAGCGGCTGCACGGCCGGCGACGGGCTGAGTTCCAGGTTTTCGAAGATCAGCTGGCCGGCGAGTTCGCCACCGAAGGCATCCCCGAACGGCAGCCGCGCGCCCGCGAGGTCCACGCTCACGACACCCGCGGCATGCGTGGCATGGCCGAGCACCGGCGAGAGCCACGCCGCGATCCGTCGACAGGCCTGCTCGGAGAGCGCGACGCGCTCGGCGAGCCGGCCCGGCGGTATCACGAGTTCGCCCGGTGCGGGCACGAGCCGCACCCACGGGGCGCCACGGACGCGGCCCCCGGCGACCGGAATGTCGAACGGCCCCAAGGCGAGCTGCCCCTCGAGGAGCCGCACCGGCACCTCCCCCGCCGCGAGCGAAAACCCTTCGGCATCGCCGCCACTCCAGGCGGCGGTGGTGTCGATCGCCAGCGACTTGAGCCGGTCGGCGGCGGGACGGGGCGTCGCGCTCGTCGGCCGCGTGACTCGCACCGCGAGATCGGGCTCCGCATCGGTGCCACGAGTCGCGGCCAGCCAGTCGGCGGGGAGTGGCACCGTGGCCGACGCCGAACCGCGGCCCGACGCCGCCATGTCGACGGGGCCGTCGGCGGCCGCCAGTGGCACCCGCAGCGCGAAGGGGCGGCCCTCCGAGCCGACGAGCCGGATCCGGCCGCCCGTCCACGGCGAGATCAGGCGGGAGACCTGCTGCCAGTCGTAGGCGGCCGTGCCCTCGAGCATCACGACCCGCCGCGCCGACCACTCGTCGAGCCGGCCCGTCGCCGCCACGGCGAGCGTGGACGACTCGACCGCGAGCCGGTCGATCCGCAGCTGGTCGGCGAGCGTGCCCGACGCGACGCGCGGACGCGTCACCTCCAGTGCCCCGGCCACCCGCGGTTCGCTCCACACCGGCCGCGCTGCCTGCCCTTCACGCCCGCCGGAGGCGAGCACGAGTTGGCTGCCCGTCGCCTCCACGAGCAGGTTCACGCCCGCCTGCGTGTCGATGATCTCGATCGTGCCCCAGCCGCGACCGGCCGCGGGCCACGACTTCGCGACGGCCGCCGGCACGAGCCACGGCTCCACGCGACCGACGTCGGCCTGCCACTGCATGCGGCCGCGGAGCCGCTCGAGGGCCGAGGCCGCGATCGGTGCCGGCAGCCACGCGAGACCGCCGGTGCGGAGCGAGAGGCTCGTCGAAAGGAGCTCGCCCGACGAGATGTCCACGCGGCCCGTCACCGCGTCGATGCGGCCGGCGGAGGTGACCACCACCCGCGGCTCGACGATCTCGCGGCCTTCGTGCCGCACGACGAGCTTCTCGATTTCGCATCCCGCCCGCGTCCACTGCCAGACATCCCCCTGCGGCGTCACCTCGGCACCCGCCTTGACCGTGCCGGCGAGTTCGAGGCCCGGCGTGGCGAACGTCGGCAGGAGCGTGGCCAGCCGCGGCTGCCACCGCGCCAGGTCGCCGACGAGCGACCAAACGGCCTTGGTCGCGGTCGAGTTGGCCGCGGGCCGGATCCACGCGACGCTTGGATCGGCCGGAAACCCGGCGACCGCCGCCAGATCGACCACGGCGCCGCCGTCGAGCGACGCCTCCAGCCGATCGTCGCCCGACGCGATCACCACGCGTCCCCGGTCGATCGCGGCGCCGCCCGAGACCACGCTCCCCTCGGCCTCCGCCTCGAGGGCAAGCTGGGCGTCGCGCCAGGTCGGCCGGCCCGGCACCTTCACCTCGACATCCGCGAGACTCGCGGCGAGCGTGAGCGAACCCGGACCGCCGCCGGAGCCGGCACCCGCCACGTCGAGCCGACCCCGGCAGGTGCCGGCCGCGGTGGCCGCGCCGAGGTCGAGCACCTCAGCGAGTTCGCCCACGACGGCCGCGAGGTCTGCCTGCCATTGCACGGCGAAGGCCGCGGGCGAGCCCGAGGCCGTCGCCTCCACGGCCTGCGAGACGAGCTTCGCCTCCTCGATCCGTAGCCGCTCGCCACGACCGGGTCCGCGGCGGCCGCGGATCCACGCGTTGAAGGGTTCCGGCCACGACAGCGGTCGCGGTGCCGGCTCACCGGCGCCCGCATCGGCCGCCGGTGAGCGGACCGCGGTCAGATCCCGCGCCGTCGCCCGCAGCTCCATCACCCGGTCGCCGCCATCCGCCCGCGCCGCCGCTGCCAGCCGCAGGCTGCCTCCGGTGACGCGGACGTCGGGCCGCACCTTCAGGCCCCCGGGCAGCGCGGTCGCCGCAGATGCCAGATCGACGTCGACCGACGCCGTGAAATCATCCGCGACGAGCCGCTCGGCCCAGTCGGGATCGTGGGCCGTCGGCATCCTCACGCTTCCGGTCGCCTGGGCCCGGAGCACGTCGGACGCGGCCTCGAGCCGCCGCACCACGATCCGCTCGGCGTCGAGCGACAGGTCGAAGGGCACGCGGCAGCGATCGACGGCCAGCTGCTCGGCGAGCGTCTCCGCATCGCAGACCGCGAACCGTTCGAGCGCGGCCTCGCCCGCCAGATGGCGTCCGCTCGCGTCGAGCGACACGTCGAGGCGGAGGTCGGCGATTCCGTCCACGAGATACGGCAGGCCGAACCGCGAGGCGACGACGGTCGAGGCCCCGAGCGGCAGGCGGTGGGTGGCGAGCGTCATCGTCCGCCCACCGTCGGCAGCCGCGGGGGGCGACGACAGCGACCAGCCACCGTCGCGGACGAGCACTGCGGCGGCCGCCGCCGGGATCGTGGCCCGGTCGAGCCGCACTGGCGCGCCCGGCGGCGGCGCCGCACTGGGGTTGCCGACCGCGGCAGCGCCGTCGGAATGCCGCAGGCGGCCGGCGGCGGTCCAGCCGGCGAGCGTGCCGTCGGCCTGCAGCGAGCCCGCCGCGATCACGTCCGAGAGCCGCCAGGCGACCCGATGCACCGTGTCGACGAGCTCGACCGTGCCATTGACGACCTCGAGCTCGATCGCCAGCGGTCGGACGGTCGCCGCGAGCCACGGGGCGACGATGTCTTCGAGCGAACTGCCGTCGCCGCGCACCTCGATGAGCACCTCGGGATCGACGAGCCGCACCGTGCCCAGCGACGTGGGATCGACGGCCAAGCGGAGGAGCCCGCGGTCGAGGGCGAGCCGCGGCACGAACACCGCCGCGCGGCCCGACCGATCGCGGAGCACCACGTCGCGATACTCGACGCCTCCCACCCACCGCCACGAGGCGGCGGAACTCGTGATGCTCCCGTCGATGCCGGCGAAGGCCACCGCGAGTGGACGATCGCGAAGCGGCGTGTGCACGAGCAGGGCCGGCGCGAACCCCACGCCGGCGGCGATCACGGCGAGCGTGAGCAGCGACACCATCACCCAGCGGCGCCGCGGCCTCGATCCCGCGCCGTGACCGGAGTGTCGCTTCGCCATGCGGCGGAGTATAGGAGTGGCCCTCAGGGCCAAGAAGGCGGGATTCCCCGGGATTCCAGCCGCGCCAGATCCGCGGGCGTGTCGAGGTCGAGAAACGAGTCGAGATCGGGGTCGGCCGCCACGAGCTCCTCCGGCATGATGAACCGCACGGCCTCCGGCTCCCGCGCCACGAGCTCGTCGAGGATGGCCCGCGGCCCACGGCCGGCGGCCGCGAGCCTCGTGATCGCGGCCGCGAGGTCGCAGGCGAACACCGCGGCGAGCACCTGCGGATGGCCGGCCACGAGCGGCACCACGATCCTGGCGGCCGACGACCGCGCCGTCTCGACCAGGAGCCGCACCACCGCGGGTGCGAGCAGCGGCACGTCGCACGACGACACGAACGCCCAGCGCGGCGGCGGCACGTGGCCCAGGGCGTGCGTCAGGCCGTCGCGGATTCCCGCCAGCGGGCCCGCGTGCGGCGTGGTGTCGCAGATGATCTCGACGCCCGCGCCGAGCGGCGGCAGCGGCTGCCCGACCGCCGCCACTACGATCACCCGGGGCACGGCGGTGGCCACCGCGCGACAGACGCGGCCCAGGCACGACTCCCCACCGACGACGACCGCGGCCTTGCCGCCGGCGCCGAGGTCGAGACCGGCGAGCCGCCGGGAACGGCCGCCGGCGAGTACGATCCCGATCACGTCGTCATGCATCGTGCGATCCCGAGCAGGTGGCCGCTGGTCACGCCTCGATCCACTCGCGGAGCCGCGCGAGGTCGCGCTTCAGGGGCGCGATCATCGCGGGGCCCTTCCCGAGGCCGCCATACTCGTGGTGCTGGCTGATCGGGCCGGAGAAGCGGGTGGTCTTCAGCCAGTCGAAGAACGACCTCGGCACCACACCCTCGCCGAACGGACACCAGCGGAGCTTCTGTCCTGAGTCCGTTCGCTCCCAGAAGAAATCCTTGCAGAACACGGCGACGAGGTGATCGGCCATGAGGCGGGCGTGGAGCGGCCAGGCGAGTCCTCCCTCGACGGTCGCGTGGGCGATGTCGAAGCAGCTGCCCACGTGCTGCGGATCGAGATCCCCGAGCGCCTCGTGCAGGTCCCAGACGGCGGCGCCCACATACTCCGCGCCGGAGTGGTTCTGGTAGCCGGCCTGGAGCCCGAGATCCCGGCAGGCCGCGGCCACGTCGGCGAGGGCCGCGTGCAGGTCGGCGACCCGTCGCGTCGGATCGCCTTCCTTTTGATACGTGAGAAACCCGAGCCGCACCCGCGGGATGCCGGCGGCCGCGGTCGCCCGGAGCACCCGCTCGCCGGCCGGATCGAGGGCGACCACGCTCGTGGTGACGATCGCGAGTTCCTTGCCCCGCTTCCCCAGCGCCTCGACCATCCGCGGGAGATCCTCCTCGACGCGGTCCGGGGCGATGTGCGTGGAACTGCCATCCCGGACAGCAACCTCGACACCGTCCCAGCCCACCTCCGCCACGAGGTCGGCGGTGGCGTCGAAGGACAAGTCGGCGAACGGCTTCGTGAATCCGATCAAGGAAAACCGCCGGGCGGCGGGTGCCGCGGCGGCCAGCGGAGCAAGGCCCGAAGCCCCGGCCAGCACACCGGCGGCCGACGACGCGAGAAACACCCGACGCGACGCACGTGCCATCGACGAACGTTCCAGAGGGAAGCCACGCGACCAAAGAGGAGGGTGACAGCATCAGTATGCCAGCACTTCCAACACCATCGCGATCACGCCCCCAGCGAGCGAAGGGCAGCCCGTGCCCTGGAGCCGGCGTTGCTTCCGACGCGCAGCCAGGATGGCGAAGCGGAGGAAGCATCGAGCGAGCGGAGGGCAGGATGCCCGAGCGAGCGTCCGGCGACGGGCACGGGCTGCCCCTCGCGGCGCCCCGCAGGGTGAAAACCTGAGCCACTGAGGAGCGGGGGCGTTTTCGCCGCGGGAATCGCCGGGGTTTCGTATCCGGGATCGAAATCGGCTATTTTCAGCATGGCACACCACAGGATTCGCCCAGGCACGCACGACCGCGTGCCCGGCGGCCTTCCCGGGCCGGCACGATGCCGCGCGCCGCGGGAGGGCCGGGGCGGTGAGGAGCACTTGATGATTTCGTTTCGGTTCGAGCACGTCCGCCTGGAGTCGTTTGGCCTCAACTTCCCGGAGTCGCTGCTGTCGTCCAAGGAGATCGAGGAGCGGATCGCGCCCGTCTACGAGCGGCTGAAGATTCCGGTCGGCACGCTGGAACGGGTCAGCGGCGTGACCACCCGTGGCATGTGGGCCACCGACGTGACCCCCAGTTCGATGGCCACCGTGGCTGCCCGCGAGGCCCTCGAGCAGTCGGGCCTCCGGGCCGACCAGATCGGGGCGCTGATCAACTGCTCCGTGTCGCGCGACTTCTTCGAGCCCGCCACGGCGTGCCTCGTTCACCACAACCTCGGGATCCCCGAGGAGTCGCTGGTGCTCGACATCACCAACGCCTGCATCGGGTTCAGCGACGGCATGATCATGCTCGCCCACCTCATCGAGGCGGGCACCGTGAAGGCGGGGATCATCTGCTCGGGCGAAAACATCTCCAAGGTGGTCCACACCACCTGCAGCCAGCTCCTGGGCGACGAGCGGATCACCCGCGAGAAAATCCTGCAGATGCTCCCCACGCTCACGCTCGGCTGCGGGGCCGTGGCGGCCGTGCTCTGCCACGACAGCATCTCCACCAAAGGCCACAAGTTCGTCGGCGGCGTGGCCCGGTCGGCCTCGCAGCACCACCAGCTCTGCATCGGCAACGGAGACTTCAGCGTCGGCCAGGGAGAGGAGATCGCGCCGATCATGACCTCCGACGCGGCGCAGCTGATGATCGCTGCGGCCAAGCTCGGCGGTCGCGCCTTCCCCGACGTCACCGCGGCGCTCGGCTGGTCGAAGGATCACGTCGACCACGTCTTCTGCCACCAGGTGGGCCGTCAGGTCAACGAGGCCTTCTACACCGAGATGGGCCTCGACTTCGACAAGGACTTCGCGATCTACAATCGCTACGGCAACATGGTGTCGGCGGCGCTGCCGGCGGCGCTGGCAATCGGCGCGGAAGAGAAGAACATCCAGCCCGGCGAGAAGGTGCTGCTCACCGCGTTCGGCAGCGGGCTCAACACCCGCTTTCTCGGATTCGAGTGGTAGCCTCCGGCACGGGCCCGTGATCTCGCCATGACCCTCGCCACGCCCATCGACCGCGACTCGCCGCGTCCGCTCGGGCCGCTGTATCCGTTCCGCTCGCGGTTCGTCACCGTGGGCCGCGGCACGCCCACAGGCGGCCCGCTTGGCCACCGCATGCACTATGTGGACGAGGGCCGCGGCCCCGTGGTGGTCTGCCTCCACGGCAACCCCACCTGGGGATTCCAGTTCCGCAACCTGATCGCCGCCCTGCGGGACGACTTCCGCGTGATCGTGCCCGACCACGTCGGCTGCGGCCTTTCGGACCAACCGGCCGACGTGTTGTTCACGGCCGGTGACCGGATCGGCCACCTCGAAGAACTGTTCGCGGCGCTCGGCATCGAGCGGTTTTCACTGGTGATGCACGACTGGGGGGGCCCGCTCGGCACGGGCCTGGCGGTGCGGCGGCCCGCCGACGTGGAGCGGCTCGTCTACTTCAACACCACGCTCGCCGAGACGGCGTTGCTCCCCGGCATGATCCGTCGGGCGGCGGCGCCCGTGATCGGCAAGCTGCTCACGTACGACACGATGCGGTTCGTGAAGCTGCTGACCTCGTTCGGCGTCGTGCACACGATGCCGGAGGAGATCAAGCAGGGCTACCTCCATCCCTACCGCAGCCGCCCGGGTCGCCGGGCCATCTGGGGCTTCGTCCGCGACATTCCCTTCGCGAGCGACCATCCGACCGCGCCGCTGATGGACGACATGATCGCCCGGTTGCCGGCGCTCGCCGACACGCCCGTGAAGATCATCTGGGGCATGCAGGATCCGTGCTTTCATCCGGAGATCCTCCGGCACGTCGCCGCGCGGTTTCCGCAGGCCGACGTGGTGCGGATCCCCGACGCCTCCCACCTCGTGCTGGAAGACGCGCCCGGCCGGTCGATCGCGGCCGTGCGGGAGTTTCTCCGTCCGCAGGCTCAGGGTGTCGGAGCCGGTGCCGCCACGGCGACCGTCCCGCCGCCCGAGGCGTCGGCACGGCTGCCCGCCGGCGGCCTCTACGACTCCCTCCGCGCCGCCGCCACGGCGATGCCCTGGGTCTCGGCGGTGACGAAGGTCTCCTTCCCGCGATGGCGCCGCGGGCCACGCTACGACACGCTCGACTTCGGGGCGCTCGCCGCCCGGATCGACGCCTACGAGCACGGCCTGATGGAGGCCGGCCTGCGGGCGGCCGAACGCGTGATCATGCTCGTGACGCCGGGGGCCGACTTCCTCGCGCTGAGCTACGCCGTGATGGGCCGCGGTGCGGTGCCGGTGTTCATCGATCCGGGCATGGGCGTGGACGCGGTCGTGGCCTGCATGCGGGAGGCCGAGCCGAGCGGGTTCATCGGCGTGCCCCGGGCCCACCTGCTCCGCCTCAAGGCGGGCGAGCTCTTCCGGTCGCTGCGGTTCTGCGTCGTCGCCGGCCGATTTCCACCCTGCGGGGCGCTGCGGCTCTCCGACCTGCGGCGGCCGTCGGCCGCGCCTGCGACGCCGGTGCCCCGCGCCGACGCCGACCCGGCGCTCGTGGCCTTCACCTCGGGGGCCACGGGCCGGCCGAAGGGCGTGGTGTTCACCAACGGGATGCTCCGCGAGCAGCTGGCGGTGTTCCGCGGCCAGTTCGGCTTCCGCGGCGGCGATCAAGACCTGCCGCTGTTGCCGGTGTTCAGCCTGTTCACGGCGGCGCTCGGGGTGGGCAGCATCTTTCCGCCGCTCGACCCCAGCCGACCGCTCTCGCTGGTGCCCGCACAGATCATTCGCGTGATGCGCGACCTCGGCAACCAGACCTCCTTCGGCTCGCCGGCACTCTGGTCGAAGATCGGAGAATACTGCCGCCAGACCGGCGCGACGCTCCCCCAGCTCCGCCGGGTGTTCATGGCGGGAGCGCCCGTGTCACAGACCACGATCGATCTGGTGAAGGCCGCCTGCCCTCAGGCGGAGAGCTTCACGCCCTACGGCGCCACCGAGGCCCTCCCGGTGACGATCGCGTCGGCCGAGCAGCTGCGGCTCGAGCGGCCCGTGCTGGCCGTGAGCGGCGACGAGGGAACGCCCGTGGGGCGGGCGATCGACGGCGTGTCGCTCCGCGTGGTCGAGCCGCTCGACGATCCGCAGGCCGCGGTGCTCGTCGACTGCCCGGAGCGGGTGATCGGCGAGATCGTGGTCAGCGGCGACACGGTGAGCCGCGAGTATCTCCGCCGGCCCGAGGCGACGGCGACCAGCAAGATCCACGAAGCCGGCCGCGTCTGGCACCGCATGGGCGACATGGGGTACCTCGACGCCGGCGGCCAGCTCTACTTCTGCGGCCGCAAGGCCCACGTGGTCACCACGCCGGCCCGCACGTTCCATAGCGTGCCGGTGGAAACCGTTTTCAACCGGCATCCGCGGGTCCGTCGCACGGCGCTGATCGCGGTCGACGGCGGCCCGGCCCTCGCGATCGAGCCGGCCTCGTGGCCGCTGTCGGCGTCGGCCCGACAGGCGCTCGCCACGGAACTGCGGGCCGTCGCCGCGAACGATCCGGTCACCGCCGCGATCACGCGGTTCTATTTTCACCAGTCGTTCCCCGTCGATGCCCGGCACAACGCCAAGATTTTTCGCGACCGCCTCGGCGTTTGGGCGGCCACGCAGACGGCCGTCGAGGTGGCGGCAGCGGAGACGGCCCCCGCGGTGACGGCATGAAGGCGGTGGTCACCGGCGGCGGCGGCTTCGTCGGCGCCGCCCTCTGCCGCCGGCTCCGCGACCTCGGCCACGACGTCACGGCCCTCGGCCGCAGGCCTGCCGCGGCCCTGACCGCGGACGGCATCCGCACGGTGATCCAGGATCTCTCGGCCCACGAGGCCGAGGCGGCGCTCGTCACGCTGTTTGCCGGCGCGGACTGCGTGTTTCACACCGCCGCCCACGTGAAGATGTGGGGCCCGCGCGAGGCGTTCGTCCGCGGCAACCTGCTCGCGACCACCAACGTGATCGCCGCGTGTCGCACGGCGGGCGTGGCGAAGCTCGTGTTCACCAGTTCGCCGAGCGTGGTCGCCACCGATCACGACCTGCAGGGCATCGACGAGTCGCAGCCGTATCCGCGGCTGTACACGGCGCTCTATCCCGAGACGAAGGCCGCCGCCGAACGGGCCCTGCTCGCGGCCCACGGCCGGGAGCTCAAGACGATCGCGCTGCGGCCGCACCTGATCTTCGGCCCGGGCGACACGAACCTCGTGCCCACGATCCTCGAGCGCGCCCGCGCCGGCCGGCTCGTGCAGGTGGGCGCCGGCACGAACCTCGTCGACCTCACCTTCATCGACGATTGCGTGGCGGCCCACGTGCTCGCGGCGGCCGCGCTCGACGCGCGGCCGACCGCGGGCGGTCGGGCCTACTTCATCAGCCAGGGCGCCCCCGTGCGGCTCTGGGAATGGATCGGCCGCGTGCTGGCGCTCCACGATCTGCCGCCGGTGCGGCGGCGGCTCTCGGCCGCCACCGCCCGCGTGCTGGCGACGGCGGCGGAGGGCGTGTGGCGGACGTTCGCCCTCGCCTCGGATCCACCGCTGACGCGGTTCCTGGCCGAGGAGATGGCGACCGATCATTACTTCGACATCACTGCGGC
>Ga0208249_1000082_pt1 | contig 28242 bp, 17 predicted proteins | sample CryBogmetaGMA1M_FD_184546 | JGI IMG/M metagenome (GOLD analysis project Ga0208249, IMG submission 184546) | Freshwater microbial communities from Crystal Bog, Wisconsin, USA - MA1M (SPAdes) | ecosystem: Environmental > Aquatic > Freshwater > Lake | place: Crystal Bog, Wisconsin, USA | collected...
CTGCGGGGTCAAACGGGAGGGCGAGCCCGGGTTTCTGGGGAAGCGCCGCGGCGTCAAACGGAAAGGCGAGCCGGCGGCGGTGACATGCTCGCATGCCGGTCTGGACGCGGGGAAGCGTCGATCCCGCATCACGGCCGATCCGCCCGCGCCGCGGGGTCAAACGGGAGGGCGAGCCGGCGGCGGTGACATGCTCGGCGCCGGCGGCACTTGTGAGTTCAAGGCTCTGACGGAATGTCGGCGTCTTGCGTCCACAAGTGTCACCGGCTTCTGCGCGTGCCCCCGACCGTCGGCTCGCATGCCGGTCTGGACACGCGCGGGAGCGTCGATCCGGTGACAACCCGCGCCGAAGCGCCAACCCGCTGCCCGTCCGGATGGCGGGCTCTCAGGCTCAGCCCGCACCCGCGCCGAAGTGCCACCCCGCTGCCCGCCTGGATGGCGGGCTCTCAAGCTCAGCCCGCACCCGCCAAGAAGCGCCAACCCGCTGCCCGCCCGGACGGCGGACTCTCAGGCCCAGCAAGCACCCGCGCCGAAGCGCCAACCCGCTGCCCGCCCGGACGGCGGGCTCTCAGACCCAGCAAGCACCGGCCACGAAGGCGGTGCTTGCGTGTATTCAGTAACTGTACTTGCCGAGCGCGTCGTGGATGCGGTGCTCGTCGGAGGCCGCCAGCACGCCGGTGCCGCGGAGTTTGCGCTTCCGCTTCGCCGTCAGGCGAACCTGCAAGTGGCTCGTGCCGGCACGGCGGTGCTTCACCTTGCCGGTGGCGGTGATCCGGAAACGCTTCTTGACGCCCTTGTGGGTCTTCTGCTTCGGCATGATGAACTCTCCTGAGTGTGGTGCGGTGCGGGATGAGGGGGTTGAATCACTTGGGCGATAGCGTGCAGACGAGCCGGCGGCCCATCTGCTGCGGCGGCGCCTCGACCTTGCTGACGGGTTCGAGCTGTTCGACGATCTGCTTCATCACCCGCTGGCCTTCGTCGATGTGAGCGAGTTCGCGGCCGCGAAAAACCACGGAGACGACCACCTTGTCCTTGTGGAGCAGGAAGCCCTTCGCCTGGTTGACCTTGAACTCGATGTCGTGCTCGCCCGTCTTGGGACGGAGGCGAATCTCCTTGATCTTGGCGTGATGAACGTGGGTCTTGTGATGCTTCTTTTTCTGCTGGTACTTGAACTTGCCGAAGTCCATGATCCGGCAGACGGGCGGCTTCTCGTTGGGCGCCACCTCCACCAGGTCGAGACCCGCTTCCCGCGCGAGGCTCATCGCCTCGTCGGTCGAAATGATGCCGAGCTGTCCGCCGTCGGCCGATATCACCCGGATCGGCGTGATCCGGATCTGCTCGTTGATGCGATGCTGCTTCTCGATGGCTCACGCCTCCGGCCGCGGATCGGATGACCGCCGGCCGGAACGATGTCGTGCTGCGCGCACACCGGGCCGGCGGATCTCCTGTCGAACATGTGCTGCGGCCGCGCCCTGACGCGGACGAAAGGGGCAATCCCGCATGAAAAGGAGTGTCGCCGTGAAACCGACCAGCGTCAAGGCGTGCGGGATTCCTGCGGGAGCCGGGCGTGGCGGTCGGGGGCCGTTTCCTCGCCCCCGGCGGTTTTGCCGGGGGAATGCCCCGGAGCGGGAAGCCCGATGCCGTCCACCAGTTCCCGATCGGCCGCGCCGAACCGCTTCTCCAGCGCGTCCTCCAGGGTGCACGTCACGGCCACCCGGTCACCGTCGTCGTCGGTGATCACGGCATGGATCCAGCGAAACGGCAGCCCGTCGGCCCGGCCCGTCGCGACCACCCGCACCAACCGGACACCGTCGCTCCGCATCGCCTCCGACGAATGCTCGAGCCTGCCGAACTGACCGGCCAGCGAACGCTGCAGGTCGCGCTCGACCTCGGCGATCGTCGGGGGCGACAGTGACGGTGCCCGAGGCAGGGCGATGATCGAGCATTGGGCCACGAGCGCCCCGCGATCGACCAGCCTCATCACCAGCCCGTCCGGCCCGTCCTCGATCACCCGCCAGCGGGCATCGTGCACGAGGTCGTACCGACCCGCCGAGTCCCGCTGCCACACGAAGCCCGGCCTGCCGACGCCGCTGCGACGGGCGGATGAGGCCACCGGCTCCGCAGCATCGGCGGCGTCGGCCCGCTCGTCCGTCGCCGTCCGGGCGACGGTGAGCCGCGCCTCGACGTCGAAGCCGGGGGCGACGTGACTCGCCTCGCGCCGCTCCTGAATGGTCACGGCCAGATTCGTGATCCCGGCGTCGAGCCGCATGCCGCCAGCGGCCGCCGCTGGAGCGGCATACGTCCCTTCGACGACCACGTGGGTCGGCACACCGTCGGCAGCGCCGTCGATGATTCCCGAAAACTTCACCTCCGCACGGCCTTCGCCGACGTCCACCAGCGTGGCGTCGAGTGTTCCCGCTTCCACGGTGTCGATCGCGAGCAGGCCTGCGACGGCGTCGGCCGGCACCGTCCACGAACCGCCGATCGTCGGCGACACCTCCGGTAACAGACGGTCGAGGAGCAACGGATCGAACGGCGTCTCCAGAAGATCGAGCTCCTCGCGGGTAAGGAAGCCCGTGTCCAACGAGGGTGTCGGGGTCGCGCCCGCGATCGACACTCGCAGCGTGCGGGCGTCGGTCGGCAGGCGGGCTGCGCGGACGGCATCTTCGACCTTCACGTCAGCGGCGGCGTCGCGGTAGCGGCGGATCACACCCCGGTCCGCTGCCGCTGAGTCGGTCTGCACGAAGTCGAAGCGGGCATCGACGGCGATCGGCCGGCGCACGGGGGGTACGTCACGCCCCGCAGGCGCGAAGATCTCCCCGGTCGCATCGAGCTTGATGCGGATGCGATGGGACGGCGCTGACTCGACGATCGACTCGCGGGAGTCCTCGAGGGCGGTGTCCGTCGGTTCGACGGTCGATTCGGGTGCGGAGGCGCTGGCAGCCGCGGGCTCCTCGGGTTCCGGCGGGGCGTCGGGTTCGTCCGGGTTGGCCTCCGGCTCGGCATCGCCGACCGCCTCAGGATCCCGGTCTTCGACCGTCCTGTCCGTCGGTTCCCCGAACGACCCGGCCACGATCTCGGGTCCGGATCCGGCCGGCTCCCCGTCGGCCCGAACGACAGCGATGCCGCCCATCCAGCCCACAACCAGCAGCAGCGAGGCCGTCGATCGCCACCGACTCATGTTCCAGCCCGCCATCGGCAGTTCCCCCACAGTCCGCTCGCACCGGTCATGCCACGGCGACCACCGACCGGCCGCCGCATCGCCTCTTCTTCGTCCTCGACACCGGCCGAGCGTCGCCCACCCCCGGCATCCCGCCAAAGTTCTCCGCGACACCCCCGACAGCCGTCGCGACCAGAGTGTCTGGTGAGACTTTTCCGCTTGTTTTGTTGACAAAAACCGCCCGCCTGGGGTGAAACGAGAATCGCCAGGGCAGCCGAAATGATCGCAAGCCCTTTCAGGGAATCAACTTACGGCACGCGGACAGGCATCCGCCTGCATAAGTCAATTGAAAAAGACTCAAGAATCCCAGTTGTCCACGAACCGGTTTGGAGCCGCCTCCGTATAAAGGGCACGTCCTCAAGCACGGACGGCGGTCAGGGATGTCCGCCATACGCACGGGACGGTGTGTCTCGGTCACGACCCAGTCGGAGCGAGGCGGGCGTTCGGGCAGTAGGCCCGTGCCACCGCTGCGTTTCGTCGCAACAGCTGGCACGGCCGCCAGCAGGAGCATGATCATGCGTTCCAGTGCTGTTGGTGAGAGTGTTATCCGGCTGTTCGACCACGTCCCCTCCGATGGCGCGACCGACGCGGCCCCAAACGCCCCCTCGAGCTGCGAGATTCCCTCGGGCGGGCAGGTGCTCTCCATTGAGGAGTTGGCTCGCCGGTTCAGCGTGTCCACCAAGACGATCTCGCGGTGGCGGGATCATGGCCTCGTCGCCCAGCGCTATGCCGTCGACGGCCGGCGGCGGGTCGGGTTCCTTGCCAGCGCGGTCGAGCGATTCATCCGCGACAATCCGCTTCGGATCGAGCGAGGCAGCCGGTTCAGCCAGCTCTCCGACGAGGAGCATGAGAAGATCGTCTCGTGGGCCAGGCGGCTCGCCGTCGCCGGCGCCTGCCCGGCCGACGTGCACCGTCGAATCGCGGAGCGGCTCGGCAGGAGCGTGGAGACCATCCGCTACACGCTCAAGCGGCACGATCAGGAACACCCCGACGACGCCGTGTTTCCGTCGGCCGACGGGCACCTGCGTCCGGAGAGCCGCGCCCGCATCTACCAGCACCACCTCGCCGGCGAGGCCGTCGAGTCGATCGCCCGGCGCTACCATCGCTCAAAGGCGAGCATCTATCGCGTGATCCTCGCCCAGCGGGCCGAGCACGTGATGCAACTGCCGCTCGACTACATGCCCAACGCGCTGTTCTCGCGGGCGAGCGCGGAAAAGGTGGTGGACCAGCCCTTCCCGGGCGTTCCCGACGCGAAGCGGGTCCGACGGCCCAGCGGCCTGCCGGCGTATCTCGCGAGCCTGTATGAAGTGCCGCTGCTCACCCGCGAGCAGGAGGTGTGGCTGTTCCGCAAGTTCAACTACCTCAAGCACAAGGCGGTCACGCTCCGCGGACAACTCGACGTGGAACGGCCCAGCGCCCGCCTGATGGATCAGATCGAACGGCTCTATGCCGAGATCGTGGAGATCAAGAACCGGATCGTGCGGGCCAACCTCCGACTGGTCGTGTCGATCGCCAAGCGGCGGGTCTCCCCCGGCGACAGCTTCTTCGACCTCGTCAGCGACGGCAACATGTCGCTGATCCGCGCCGTGGAGAAGTTCGACTACGCCCGCGGCAACAAGTTCAGCACCTATGCCTCGTGGGCGATCATGAAGAACTACGCCCGCTCCATCCCCGACGAGCACAAGCACCGCGACCGCTTCCGCGCCGCCGACATGGAGCTCCTCCAGTCGGCCGCCGACCGGCGGTCGGACGAACTCCAGGAGAGGATGGCCGCCAAAGACCGCCTGGCCCAGGTGGGCAAGTTCCTCGACCGCCTCGATTCCCGGGAGCAGACGATCATCATCCGTCGCTACGGCCTCGACCACCAGCGCGAGCCGCAGACGCTCAAAGAAGTCGGCTCGGCGCTCGGCGTGACCAAGGAGCGGGTGCGGCAGATCGAGGCCAAGGCCCTGGAGAAGCTCCGCGAGGCCGCCCTCGCCGAGCAGATGCTCCCGGAACTGGAATGACGCGGTGCCGGCTTCGTGGCGGCCGGTCTGCCGCGGGGGTATTCTTGGCCGCATGAAGCGATCTTTGATTCGTCGCGCCGCAGCCGTTGTCGCGATCCTGTCGGCCGCCGGATCCGCGGTGAGTGCCGCGGACCGGCCGTTCGACGGCTGGCAGGCCCTGCGGGTGATCCCGCTCGAGGGCCGCGCCGAGCGGTTGATCGTCGCCGATCTCGGCGCCGACGGCCGCGACGACGTGATCGTGGTCAACCCGCGGCAGGCGCGGCTCGACCTCTATCGCTGGCTGCCTGAGGCCGAGCGCACACGCGAATCCGCCGGTGATCCCGATCGTCCCAACGAGTTACCGCTGGCGGCCGACTGGACCCACGGCGAGGTGCCGATCGACGAACTGCCTGTCGATGCCGTCGCCCACGACGTCGATGGCGACGGCCGGCCGGAGCTGCTGGTGCTCACCACCCCGTCGAACCGCATCTCCATCTACGCTCAGGCGGCCGACAAGCCGATCGACGCGAAGGGGGCCTGGAAGAAGAGCGGCGAGTGGAACCTGCTCGCCGGCACGCCCACCGGCAAGTCTGGATGCCTCCTCGTCCGCGACCTGTCGGGCGGACGGCACGAGCTTCTCGTGAGCTGCGAGCAGGGCATCCAGCAGGTGCCGCTCGCCCGCGGCAGCCGAGCCCAGTGGCTCGCGCCGCGGGAGACTCGCGGCCGCATCGACTGGTATCTCGCCGATCTCGACGGCGACGGCCGCAAGGATCTCGTGGAGTGGTCGAGCGTGGCGCGGCAGGTGGTCCGCTGGTATCCGTGCGGGAGCGACGGCAGCCTCCTCCCGGCTCAGACGCTTCACGATCAGCCGATCGAAGGCCTGCAGATCGGCGCGCGGCCCTCGGGCGCGGCCGACGTCTATCTGCTCGGCGGCTCCGACAAGGGCGTGCTCCGCCGCTACCAAGTCGCCGGCGGTGAGCCGACCGACGTCGGCCGGCACGACGCGCTCCCGCTCGCCGGCGCGGCCCGCCGCAGCTGGTGCGGCATGCTCCTCGGCACGGGTAGCGGAGCGACGCCGGCGATCGTCGCGGTCGATGCGGCCCAACCGCGGCTCCGCCTGCATCGCTTCGGCGAGGGGGGCTGGCAGGCCGAGGAGTCGTTCCCGGCGATCGGCGGCGTGAAGGCGCTCGCCGCCCCGGCTGGCGCGGCCGGCACCCTGCTCGTCTGGGCGAAGGACGCCTCCGATCTGCACCGCTGCCGCTGGGAGAACGGCCGCCTGACCTATCCGCAGCCCTGGGAACGCGAGGGCAAGGATCGCAAGATCGTGGCCCTCGACTCGGTCGGCTCGACCGTCTGGTGGGCGCAGCGGGTGGGCTCGGATCTCGATCTCTTCGTCTGGCCCGCCGACAAGCCGGAGCCGGTCGTCACCCGCTACGCCGGCCTCGGCCCCAAGGTGGAGCAGGTCGTGTGGCTCGGCGGCGATGCGCTGCTCGTGCAAGACGCCTACGCGACGGCCGCCAAGTTCGTGACGCTCGTCGACGGCAAGCCCGACGTGCAGACGCCCGCACTGCTCGCGAAGGCCGATCTCTCCGAGTATCAGGTGCTCGACGTGGATGGCCGGCTCCGCAAGGCCCGGCTGACCGATGGCGTGCTCCAGTGGCTCGGTGACGACCTTCACCCGGTCGACCAGGTGATGATCACCGAAGGGCAGAAGATCGCCAGCTACCTGCCGCTGCGGTCGTCCGCTGGGGCCCCGACCGAAGCCTGGGCGCTCGAGCAGGGGGGCGGGTTCCTGCACCGGCTCCGGGCCGACGCGGCGGGCGTGATGCGGGTCGCAGCGAGCGTCAAGCCGCCAGCCGGCACCGGCCTGCGCTGGGATCCCGTCCTCGGCCTCATGCTCGTCGACCAGGACCGCGTGGTGCGGCTCGCCCAGGGGCGACCCTGGGAGCTCAAGCTGCTCGAGAGCATCGACGGCCGCGTCGGCCGGCGGAGCGGCGTCAGCGAGTCGACGATCCATCGGATCCTCGCCACCGACCTCGACGGCGACCGCTGCGACGACGTCGCGCTCTGCGACGACCGCAAGCACCAGCTCACCGCGCTCCTCCGCCGGCCCGAGGGCCTGCAGCGGTCGGTGACCTGGAAGGTGTTCGAGGATCGCAAGTATCCCTACGACGGGGGCGAGTCGAAGGACATGGTGCCCGAGCCGAGGCGGATCGCGGGGCTCGATGCCGACGGCGACGGCGACCGCGATCTCGCGATGATCAGCCAGGACCGGCTGGTCGTGTATCTCTCGGCGGCCGATCCCGGCGAGGACCGTCCGGGGCCCGACGATCAGGGTTCTGCCACCCCGCGTGACGAGGCCGGACGATGAACATGCGGTGCCTGCTGCTCGTGTCCGGGATCTGGTGCGCCGCCGCCCACGCGGCCGAGATGGTCACCGTGACGGTCGTGGGCGGGAGCCGGCTGACGGCCCCGCTCCTGCGGCAGAGCGACGACGGCGTGGTGCTCGATCTCGGCTTCGAGGTCCTGCAGATTCCGGCCAAGAAGCTGCTCGATGTCCGCCCCGAGGCCCAGGAAACGGACGCCGGCGACGCGCGGCAGTACGACATCTTCCGCACCGGCCGGCTGGAAGCCCGCGAGGTGCCCGAACTCGTCAAGCGGTTCGGCGAGGCGGTGGTGTTGGTGCGAAACCCCGGCGGCCTCGGCACGGGCTTTTTGATCAGCCCTGACGGCCACCTGGTGACCAACTACCACGTGGTCGAGAACAACACCCGGATCCAGGTCACGCTGTTCCGCAAGACCGACAAGGGCTTCGAGAAGCACGAGTATCGCAAGGTCAAGATCGTGGCCCTTCAGCCGCTCCGCGACCTCGCGATCCTCCAGCTCGATCCCGAGGAGACGAAGGGACGGCTCCCGGAGCCCGTGGTGATCAACGACCGCGACGACCTCCGCGTCGGCGACCTGGTGTTCGCGATCGGCAACCCGGCCGGCCTGGAGCGGAGCGTCACGCAGGGCATCGTCAGCAGCACCACGCGAACGATCGACCAGATGCGGCTCATCCAGACCGACGCGGCCATCAATCCGGGCAACAGCGGCGGGCCGATCTTCAACGCCCGTGGTGAGGTGGTGGCCGTCGCCTGCGCGGGCGCGGCGGTGTTCGAGGGGCTGGCCTTCGGCATCCCCGCCAACGAACTGATCGACTTCCTCGTCCATCGCGACACGTATCCCTACGACGAGTCGCAGCCCCAGAACGGCGTCACCTACCTGCCTCCCCCGCATCAGCCCGGTGGGCCGGCGGCGGAGGGGGCGAAGGCCACGCCGTAGCGGAACCGTCCGGCGTCGCCGGTCCGGGATCTCTCCATCGCGAAAGGATTCGTCATGCGCCTCCGCGGCCATTGGCTTCCGTCTGTCATCGTCGTGATCGCTGCCGCGCGGCTCGCCAGCGCCGCTGAGGTGCGGCCCAGCTGGGAGTGTCTGCCCGAGGACACGGCGGCGATGATGCGCATGCCACAGCCGGCCGCGTTTCTCGAGGCCGTCCGCGGACGGACGAAGTTCGGCGCCGTGGCCCTCGCGCCACCGCGGCTGAAGGCCGCCTGGAGCATGCTCGTCGATGCGGCCCGGAAGGATGCCCGCGGCGGCACGCCACCGGACTTCGACGAGCAGCTCGCCACGTACGGGCTCGAACCGAGCGACCTGCAGGCCGCGTTTCGCGACGATCTGGGAGCCGGCGTGGTCGTCCGCAAGCGCGGCGACGGCCTGCCGCCCCTGGTGATGGGGCTGGCGTGGCTGGAACCGGGCGAGGAGCCCGCCACGCGGCTGGTCACCGCGATGCAGCGCCGCGTCGAGGAGCGGAACACCGCCGGCGAACCCGACGCACCCAAGCGGATCGACCTCGACGTGGCCGGCCACGAGGTGCTCTGGATGGTGGAGCCGATCCTGACGGTGGACACCGAGGGGCTCGAGGTCGATGCCCAGGGCGAAGCCCTCGATGCCGACGACTTCAAGAAGCGGCTCGCGGAGCGGGTCGAGGCCCTGCGCGAGAGGATCCGCAGCGGCCGGTTCATCCAGGTCGGGGAGACGCACACCTTCCTGGCGCGGCTGGGCGGCCGCCTACTGGCAGGCCAGACGATTCCCGATCCAGCCGCCGGCGCACGCCGCGACGCCGACGGCGACCGCGATTTCGCCGCTGAGAGCGGTGCCGAGGAGGCCCGAAAGACGTTCGAGCGGTTCCTCGCCGCCCACGCGGAGTCGGGCGCGGCCCCGCTGGCCGAGGCGCTCGCCGTGCCCGGCATGGCCGCGGCGCTGCCGCCGGGCGTTCCGCTCCTCGACGTGGTCGTCGATCCGCGGGTCCTCGTGACCGCCTACGGAAACGAGCCCGCCAAGGCGGCGCTGGCGAAGATCGGGGCCGACACGCTGGGGCCGGTCGCCTGGCGGCAGACCCTCGACGACGGCCAGTACCGCAGCGGGCTGTTCGCCGCGCTGCCGTCCCCGCGGACGAGCCTGATGCGGATCCTCGACCAGGAGTGCGACGCCGCCGAGGTGCCGTCGTTCGTGACCCGCGAGGCGATCGACTTCTCACAGATTTCGCTCGACCTCGGCAAGGCCTATGAAACGGTGAAGGAGTATGCGGTTGCCACGGGGGGCGAGCAGACGGCGAACATGTTCACCGCGGTCGAGATGCAGGCCCAGGGGTGGCTGGGGGTCGATCTCCCGCGGGTGCTCGCGTCGCTGGGTAGCCGCCACTGGATCGTGAGCTATCCGCCCCGGGTCGCGGAGGCCTTCGCGGAGGCACGGCAGGCAGGCGGCCGCGATGGCGGCCGGCAGGCGCGGCAGATCGCCGACCGCCTGGCGGTGGTCTGGCGGATCACCGACGACGGTCCCCTGGGGAAGATCCTGCAGCGGCTCGCCGGCATGGCCGGGGGCGAACTCCAGGAGGAACAGGGATTTCGCGGCGTCCGCCTGCCCGACGGGCCGGCCGTGTTCCTCGGGCAGGATCACCTCGTGGTCGGCATCGGCGCCGACTCGCTCGAGAAGACGCTCACCGCGATCCGCAACCCGCCCGCGGGCGAGGCGTCGCTCCGCGAGAGCGATGTGCCCCGCCGGGCCGCCGAGCTGCTCCCGCTGGACCCGGCCCGGATGTTCGGCCTGAGCGACAGTTCGCGGTCGGGCGGCACGCTGGGCGTGCTCCGCGAGATGCTGCGGTCGCTCGAGCCGGAAGACGTCGAGGAGTCGTACCGCGAGTTGCTCACGAGCGCCCAGAAACTGTTGCCGAACGACGAGGAGATGGAGGGCATGTTCGGCGTCGGCGCCACCACGCTCCGCGCCGACGACGATGGGGTGTCGTTTCAGACCGCCTGGGAAATGCCGGCGCCGTAGGCCAAAGCGAACCGGCTCATCCGGCTCACCACTGAGCCTCGCATGTTCGCGCGGCACCGCAGCCGGCCGGAGACATGCTCGGCGCCGGCGGCACTTGTGAGTTCGAAGCTCCGACGGAATGTCCGCGCCCGGCGTCCACAAGTGTCACCGGCTTCTGCGCGTGCCTCCGATCCGGCTGCTGCCCCCACACCATGAACTCAGCGAGGGGCTGACCGTACCCCGAGAGCCGGCGTTGGCGACGAGCGCAGCCATGGATGGCGGAGCGAAGTCGGCATCGAGCGAGCGCAGGGCAGGATGCCCGCAGCGAGCGTCCGGCGACGGGGTATGGTCAGCCCCGAGCCTCGCAGCGGGCCGAGGTCCCCATCGCTGACGCGATTGGGCTTCCTGGCGGAGCGAACGTGCGAGGATCACGTGCAGGCCGCGTCAGATTCCCACGATCTCGGTGCGGACGGCGTCGCCGCGGCGGACGATCCTCAGTTGCGCGGGAATCGCCCGCTGCATCTCGTCGACGTGTGAGATCACCCCCACCACGCGGCCTTCGTCGCGGAGCGACGCGAGCGTGGCCAGCGCGTACTCGAGCGTCTCGGCGTCGAGCGAGCCGAACCCCTCGTCGATGAACACCGTCTCCAGCCGCCGCCCACCCTGGTGCCGTTCCGCCGTGCGGGCCAGCGCCAGCGACAGCGCGAGCGAGGCCATGAAGGTCTCGCCGCCGGAGAGCGTGCGGGCGGGACGGCGGGTGCCGTTCCAGGTGTCGAGCACGTCGATGTCGAGCCCGGCGAGCGACTTCCGGTCGGCGCCCGACGCCGCCCGGAGGAGCTCGTAGCGGCCGCGGGTCATCGTCTTGAGCAGTTCCGTCGCCTCCGCCACCACCTCCTCCAGCACCGCGCCGAGCACCCAGCGATGCAGGGAGACCTTGTCTTCCGCGTGGGCCAGGCCCGACACCATCTGGTGGAGGCGGTACGAGGTCTGGAACGCCGCCTCGGCCGCGGCGGATCGAACCGCCACGTCGGCGTGCTGGTCCGCGAGCCCGCGCGACTCCTGGAGGAGCGTCCGCGCCGCTTCGTCCTCCGCGCGGGCCCGTTCGACGAAGCCGGTGAGCTGGCGCTGGGCGGCCTCGACCGCCGCGACGTCCGGCTCCGGCCGGCCGTCGAGCGCGGCCACCGCGGCCGTCAGGGCGTCGGCAGCGGCCACGGCTTCACGATCCGCAGCGGCCATCGCGGCCGTCAGCGACTCGATCGTGGCCGCATCGCGGTCCGCGGCGCCGAGTTCATCGGCGGTGGCGAAGGGTGACGTGGCGAGCGCCGCGGCGAATCGCTCCCCCGCGGCGGCTGCCTTCTCGGCGAGCAGGGCCGCGGCGGCCCGCGCCCCCGCGCGGGCCTCGTCGGCGCGCTGGGCGGCGGTGCGGGCCTCGTCGAGGCCACGGCGGGCGGTCCGCACGCCGCTGGCGAGCGCCGCGCGGGCTTTCTCGAGCGTCTGCCGCTCGTCCACGAGCACCTGCACGTCGGGCGGCGCCGACATGGCGGCAAGCGCCGCGCGGGCCGCCTTGGTGGCCGCCTCCGCGGCGGCGAGCACCGCCTGCTTGGTCGCAGCTGCCTTCGTGGCCGCATCGCAGGCCGAGCGAGCCGCGGCCTGCCGCAGGCGGACGGCCTCCAGCGCCGCCTCGGTCGGGGCATGAACGGTTGGCTCAGCGAGCCGCGGATGCTCCGTGCTGCCACACACGGGGCAGGCCGCGTGATCGGCGAGCCCCGCCGCGAGCCGAGCCGCGGTGCCGGCGAGATACCGACCGGTCGCATCCGCAAGATCGGCTTCGACCTGTTGCAGCGCGTCGGCGGCCGAGCAGGCCGACGCGGCGGCCTGGCCCGCGGCCGCGGCCACCAGCGCCTCGTCGGCCTCGGCGGTGGTGACGGCCTGCTCAGCCGCCTCGAAGCGCTCGCGGGCGCTCGTCGCGTCGGCGAGTCGCGTGGCGATCTCCCCGAGCCGCTGATCGATGGCGGGCGTCCGGGTGGCGTCCCGCTCCGCGTCAGCGAACGCGGTCGCCCGCGCCGCCACGACCTTGGCAGCCGCGGAGGCGGCCTGATCACGCTCGCGCTCCAGGACCTCGGCCGTGCCCTGCTGTCCGGCCAGCGCCCGCCACTCCCGGAGCAGCCGCGCCGGCTCGCGGGCTTCGACCGCCGCCGCAAGCACGGCCCGATCGGGAGCCCGTCGGGCCCGCTCGTCCTGCGCCCGGCGGTCGCGGGCCCGCGCCATCGTCACACTCTTCGCCAGCCGCTCAATCTCGCGAGCCTGCCCGAGGGCCTCGGTCGCCACAGCATGCTGCCGGCCCACGTCGGCCAGCCGGACCGCCGCCGCCGCCGCCAACTCCATCTCAGCGGCGATCCGCTGCTGAAGCGCGGCCGTAACGGCGGCGGCGTCGAGCCCTGCCGCCCAGTCATGTCGGTGAAGCAGCGACTCCCGCTCGCGGTGGGCCGCCTCGCGGGCCACCTGCGCGCCGCTGCGTCGGGCCGCCACCAGCGTCTCGAACCGCTCGTAGGCATCGGTGCCGAAGATCCGCTTGAGCAGCTCCTCGCGGGCCTCGCCGGACGCGACCAACACATCCCGAAACCGGCCCTGCGGGATCACGATCACCCGGCGAAACTGCTCCGCGGTGAATCCGGTGAGGGCGTGGACCTGCTCGGTGACGTCGCGGACCTTCGTGGCGATCGGTTCCCAGGCCGCCGGGCTCTCCACCGGCTCGTCGGTCCGGCGATAGAGCACCGCCTTGGCTGGCTCCCGCGTGACGCCCCCGCCGCGGAGCGCCGCCCGCTCGTAGTCGGGATTGCGCTCGCAGCGGTAGGTGCGGCCACCGACGCTGAACGCCAGATCGACCTTCGTCTTCTGCTCGGCCGTCGATCGCGTGCACCGCAGTTCCGCCCCGCTCCGGCCGTCGATCTGGCCCTTGGCCTGGCCTTCGCCGGTGGTCTCGCCGAAGAGCGCGTAGCAGATGGCGTCGAGGATCGTCGTCTTGCCCGCGCCGGTCGGGCCGGAGAGCAGGAACAAACCGGCCGACCCGAGCCGGTCGAAGTCGATCACCTCCTCGCCCGCAAACGGACCGAAGCCGGCGAGCGAGAGCCTGTGAAATCTCATGGACGGTGCTCCTCCCGCAGCGCCCGCTCGAGACAGTCGCGGGCGAGGTCGCGGACGTCGTCGCCGAGTTCGCCGGGATAGCGGGCGGCGAAGAATGCGTCGAGAAACTCTCCTTCGCTCCGCCGCGTCGCCCCGACCGCGGCCTCTCGGGTCGGCGGCTCGACCTGCGGCCGCTCGTGATGAAACTCGAGCAGCTGGGGGTAGAGCTGGCGAAGAACATCGTGGCTGCCGGGGACCATGATCGCGTCGGTGACCACGGCCCGCACCAGGTCGAGCGCTCGGCGGTCGTCCGCCGCCGCCTGCCGCCGCAGGTCCGCGAACGCGCCCCGGAGCGTCCGCATGCCGTGCTTCTGCGGGAGCGGGATCTCCTTCACCGCGACGCCGCCGGCAGCATCGATCTCCACGAGGCTCACCGTCTTGTCGTGGTCCTGTTCGGCGAACGAATACCGGGCCAGCGAGCCGCTGTAGCGGACGCGATCGGTGCCCACGCGGTGCGGACGGTGGAGGTGGCCGAGGGCCGTGTAGGCGAAGGGAGCGAAGGCGGCCGGATCGACCGTGGCGATCCCGCCGACGGAGATGTCGCGTTCGGAATCCTTCGTCTCCCGGCCTCCCTGGGCGAAGAGATGCCCCACGAGGACGTGCCGCGGCGTGCCGGTGACGTCGGCGGAGGCGATCCGCGCCCGCGTCGCCTCGTCGTGCGACCGCACGTCGTCGCGACGGAGTTCGTATCGCACCTGCTCGGGCGTGGCGTAGGGCATGAGATGGAAGCCGACGACTCCATGCTCGTCGCGGATGTCCACCCGCTCGACGCCGTCCCGCGACGTGCCGGCCAGGAACACGCCCGCGCGCCGAAGCAGACCGCGGCCGAAGTCGATCCGACCGCCGCTGTCGTGGTTGCCGGCGATCGCCACCACCGGCGCCACCTCGGCGAGCCGCGCGAGCGTGTCGTCGAAGAGCCGCACGGCGTCTTCGGGAGGAACGCCGCGGTCGTAGAGATCGCCCGCGATCACCACCGCGTGCGGCTGCGCGTCGCGGGCGATCGCGACGAGCCCGTCGAGCGCGTGGGCCTGCGCGTCGGTCAGGTCGAAGCCGGCGAAGACGCGGCCGAGGTGCCAGTCCGCGGTGTGGAGCAAGCGCATGACCGACAGTCTACGGCCGGCCGCTCGCCGGCCAACGGACCTCGGGGCAGCGCGTCACTTCGGCAGCGGCGCCTGGTGGCCCGCGGGCACGACCGCCGCCGGCGGCTTCACGCTGCCGGCACGGGGCCGGGCCAGATCGGCCGCCTCCACCTTCGAGAGGGTCGTCGCCGGCATGGCAACGCCACCCGGCGCGGCCGCCTGAGGGGCCCGCGTGGGCGACTGGCTCGTGCCCGCGAGGAAGTTGTCGATCGTGGCCGATTCGCGGAGATGACTGAAGTGGCGGGCCATCTCGATCCGCTGCTTCTTCTCGAAGATGTCGTCATAGAGTTCGTTCCGAACGTCGGCGAACGTCACCTTCGCCGGGTCGGTGAAGCCCTCGCAGAAGATCACCATGAAACGATCGGCCACCTGGACGACGCCCGAGAGTTCGCCCGGCTTGAGGGCGAACGCCTCGCGTTCCAGCGTCGGCTGGCCGCCCCAGCGCTGGATGGGGGGCACCTCGCCGCGAAGCGACCGCGTGGTGGGATCGGCGGAGTAGGTCTCGGCGAGGGTCGCGATCTGCTCGGCCGTGGGGTTCTGCCGGGCCATCTGCCAGACCTCCTGGGCCCGCCGCTGGTTGTCGAGCACGATGATCCGGCACTTCGCCCGGACACCGAAGGTCGCCTGAAACGCCTTGTCGAGATCCTCCTGCGAGACTGCGACGCCCCCCACGAGCTTCTTGAGGGCCACCGTCGGCCAGACGACGTCCTCCATGTAGTGCCGCATCGGCACCTTCTCCTCGCGGGTCACGCGTTCCAGCCAGGCGGCCGTGTCGGCGGTCCCGTCGGCCTTGGTGAATCCCATCTGCGTGGCGGCGCGGGCGATCTCCGCGTCGAGGTCGGCCTGCACCACCGTCTGCTGCTGCTTTTTGAGAGCCTGCTCGACGAGGGTCCGCGTCACCAGCACCTCGACGACATCGCGACCGTAGCGGTCGAGGCAGACCGCCTTCACCTCGTCGACCAGCACCGGCTGGCCGTTGACGAGGGCGGCTACGCCGGGCCGGGCGGCCGCCTTCGCCGGATCGTTCATGACGTTCTCGACGGCGGTGGCATCCTGCAGCTTCTTGAAGATGTCGCTCGACGCCTGGCGACTCTTCCGCTCGCGAAGCTCCTCGGCGAGATGCGGCCGGACCTCGTCGAGCTTCGCGCCCGAGGGGGGCAGGTGCCCTTCGCACTTGATCACGATGAACTGGTCGGCCACCTGGACGACCTCGGAGATGCCGCCGTCCTGGAGGGCGAATGCAGCCTTGTCGAACGCCGGATCACCGGAGTGCGGTCGGATCGGCTGCACCCAGCCGTTGGCGCTGGCGCTGCCGACATCGACGGAATGCTGACGGGCGAGCGCTCCGAACTCGTCGGGCGCCTCGAGGGCCTGCTTCCGCACCGCCTCGGCATCCTGCCGTGTGCGGCAGGCGATGAGCCGCGCCTTGACGGCCGGGCCGAACCGGTTTTCGAAGGCCTGCTGGAGCTCCTCGGGAGACGGCTCGACCGCGCTACGGGCGAGGCCGCGGAGTGCGAGCATCGGCCAGACGATGTCGTCGGCGTATTGCTTGGGCGTGATTCCCCGCTCCTGCTGGATCATCTCGAGCCACTTGTCGCGGGGCACGCTGAACCGCCGCGCCATGGCGTCGATCTCGGCGCTGACATCTTGCGGCGTAATCGACAGACCCTGCCGCTGGCAGGCCTGCTCGATGATCCGGCGATTGACGAGCGTCTCGAGGACGCTGCGGCCGTGGCGGGCAAGGCACTCGGTCGCGAGCTGCTCGGCGGTGATCTCGACGCCGTTGACGATCGCGACGGGTTTCACGCCGCTCGCCGGAGCCGCCGCAGTCGGGGGCGGTGTGGCGTCGGCCTCGAGGCTGCCGGTCATCAGCCGCCAGCCGATCCCCACCGCCACGATCACCGCGGCCGCCGCCAGTTCGCGGGCCACGCCCCACTTCGACGCGTCAACTGCCATGACTGCCCTCCTTGGACGCCGCATCGACCGGATCCCTCCGCTCGCGGCCCTGTGGAGATAGGCAATCCGCCGATCGCGATCAAGCCGAACCACCGCTGCGGCGCGTGGACGGCCGCCCGGCCTTCGCGTAGGCTCCCCTCACCCGCTTTCCCAGAGCCCCCACATGACGCACGCCTCCCCGTCTCCCGACGCCCAGGTTCCAGAGTGCCTGGTGCTCCTCGGGCTTCGTCCTCCGCTGACGCTCGAGGACGTGAAGCAGGCCTACATGGCCAAGGCGATGAAGGCCCATCCCGACCGCGGCGGCGACCCGCAGGAGTTCATCCGCCTCCAAAAAGCCTTCGACGATGCCAACGAGTTCGTGAAGTTCAAGGCCAGCAAGATCGAATGGCTGGCCTCGAAGATCGACGCCTACGCGCAGCAGCAGGAAGTGGCCACGGAGACGATCGAGCGCGGGGGCAGCATCGAGATGGAGGAGACCGACTGGCTGCGGCGGTCGTTCGGCGAGGACTTCGGGCACGTGGCCGACAAGCTCGTGGCGGTGCGCTTGGCCAACGGCCGTGCCGACGACGTGTTCGCGGTGCTGCTCGGCTTCCGGTCGGATTCGCTCAAGGATCTCGTGCTGCTCGATCTCGCGGGCGGCACGATCACCGACGAGGGTCTGCTCCAACTGAAGGACCTCAGCAGCCTCCGCCACCTCGATCTCCGGGGCACGCGGGTCGGCAAGCTCGCCGCCGAACTGCCCGGCTGGTTCGAGCGGCTCGAGTTTCTCGGGCTGCCGAAGGGCGCCCTGGGCATGTTCGCCCGAATGACGATGCCGCGCCGCGTCCGGCTCGCGCTCGGCGACACGCCCGGCGAGGAGTGAGATGCACCTGCGGGCCTGCCTCTTCGGAGCCGTCGTGCTGATGTCGATGCCGGTCGCGGCGGAGGATGGGAAGAGCGGGGCCTTTGAGCCGCGCCGCGTGACCGTGACCGAGGAGGGCCAGCCGGTCGAGTTTCGGTATCGCCTCCTGCGGCCCGCCACGGTCGCGGCGGAGACCCGCTACCCCGTGATCCTGTTCCTGCACGGGGCGGGTGAACGGGGCAGCGACAACGATCGGCACCTGCATCACTTCGCGAACTGGATGGCGGAGGCACCTCAACGGACCGCGCATCCATGTTTTCTCGTCGCCCCCCAATGCCGCGAGAAGCATGCCTGGAGCGTGTTCGACTGGGACACCAGCCAGCCGGCGTCCCTGCCCGACGCGCCGACGACCGACATGGCCGCGGCCCTGGCGGCCCTCGACGCCGTGCTCGCCGCGGAGCCGGCGGCCGACCCCGATCGCGTCTACCTCACCGGCCTGTCGATGGGCGGCTACGGCAGCTGGGATCTCGCGGCCCGCATGCCCGAGCGGTTCGCCGCCGCGCTGCCGATTTGCGGCGGGGCGGACGTGGCCACGGCGAACCGGCTCACGAAGCTGCCGATCTGGTGCTTCCACGGCGAGGCCGACCCGGTCGTTCCCGTCGACCTCTCGCGGGCCATGATCGCCGCGGTCAAGGCTGCCGGCGGGACGCCCATCTACTCCGAGCTGCCGTGCGTGGGCCACGACTCGTGGACACCGGCGTATCACAACCCCGCCGTGCTCGACTGGCTCTTCGCCCAGCGGCGGCGGTAGCCACGCCCGCGGGCCAGCCGACCGCCATCCCAGCGCTCACGCGATTGGGCTTCCTGAACCCGCTACGACGCCGACTCACTCGGGAAAGAGCCGCGTCGACAGATACCGCTCGCCGAGGTCGGGCAGCACCACGACGACGAGCTTGCCGGCATGCTCGGGCCGGCGGGCCACCTGGAGCGCCCCCCAGGCCGCGGCGCCGCAGCTGATGCCGCACATCAGCCCCTCGCGCTTGGCGAGCTGCCGGGCCGTCTCCATGGCATCCTCGTCGTCCACCTTGACGACCTCATCGATGATGTCGAGGTTGAGGATGTCGGGAATGAACCCGGCGCCGATCCCCTGGATCGTGTGGCGCCCCGGTTTGATCGGCTGGCCGGAGAGCTTCTGAGTGATCACGGGGCTGTTGGCAGGCTCGACCGCCACCACCTTGAGGCCCGGCTTCTTGCCCTTGAGCGTCTCGCCCACGCCGGTGATCGTGCCGCCGGTGCCCACGCCGCAGACGATGACGTCGACCTGCCCCTCGGTGTCGGCCCAGATTTCCTCGGCCGTCGTCCGGCGGTGCACGTCGGGGTTCGCCGGGTTCTTGAACTGCTGCGGCATGAAGAACTGCGTGCTCGAGCGGCTGATCTCCTCGGCGTGCCGCACGGCGCCGGGCATCCCCTCGGCCGCCGGCGTGAGCACGAGTTCCGCCCCGAGGGCCTTGAGCATCCGCCGTCGCTCCAGGCTCATGCTCTCGGGCATGGTAACCCGCAGCTTGTAGCCGCGGGCGGCGCAGACGTAGGCCAGGCCGATGCCCGTGTTGCCGCTGGTGGGCTCGATGATCACGGTGTCGGGGCCGATCAGGCCGTCGCGTTCGGCCGCGTCGATCATCGAGCCGGCGATGCGGTCCTTCACACTCCAGAGCGGGTTCATGTTTTCGATCTTGCCGGCCACGCTGGCGACACAGCCCTCGGTGACCCGGCGGAGCAGCACCAGGGGCGTGCGGCCGATGCACTGGGTGATGTCGGTGCGGATGCCGGCGGGCAGCTTGGCGGTGACCATGAATCCCTCCCGTGTCTCGTCGCAGGCGGCCTCCGGCCCGTCGCCAGCGCAGCCCGCACCGTCGGCATTATCGGCACCACCAGCAAAAAAATGCAGCCGGCGTCACCCCGCTCGACGAGCTCGGGGCTGCCCATGCCCCGGGAGCCGGCGTTGCTCGGGCACCGATCCGCCGCAGGCGGATTGGTCGGCGGAGCCATGGATGGCGGAGCGCCGTCAGCATCGAGAGAGCGCAGGCCCGGAGGGCCGGAGCGAACGTCCGGCGACGGGGCATGGGCAGCCCCGAGCGGCGCGGCACGCAGATCCCCATCGCTCACGCGATTGGGCTTCCCGACGAGGCGAACGTCCGGCGGTGGGGCGGGCCCAACTCTCCGCAGGTTGAAAACCTGCGGCCACTTTCAACCTGCGGCCACTGGCGATTGGGCTTCCTGAGTGCGTGGCCGTCTACGGCAGCCGCTTGACGCGGATGTTGCGGTAGTGGACCTCGCTGCCGGGATCGTGGGCCTGCAGAGCGAAGGTGCCCTGGGAGAGCTTCCGCGTGCCCGTCACCCCTTCGGGCTCGACGAACTCGTAGAGCACGCGGCCGTCCACCGCCACGCCCACCGCCTTGCCGTTGACCATCACTTCCAGCGTGAACCAGGCGTCGTCCTTGGCCGGCGGCGCGAAGTTCTTGACCACGTTGTAGAGGCTGCCGGTACGGACGGGATCCTGCTGGGAGTTGTTGACCTGCACCTCATAGCCCTGGGCCGGCCAGCCGTCGGGCTGAAAGGCGGTGTGGATGAAGATCCCGGAGTTCGCGACGGGCTTGGTGAGCACCTCAGCCTTGAGATGGAAGTTCTTGAACGACTCGGGGTTGGCGGGATCGACGCCCACGTAGAAGAGGTGGCTGCGGGGGCCCTTGCAGACGATCGCCCCGTCCCGCACCGACCAGCTCGTGGCGTTCTCGTTGGCCTTCCAGCCGGCGAGATCGGTGCCGTTAAACAGGGCCGCGAAGCCCTCCTCGACCGCCCACGCCCGGCCCGCCGCGGCCGCCAGCACCCCGAGAACGACCGCCGCCCCGATAGCCTGCCGAACCACCCCTGGCATACGCTCGTAGATCATGGACGAAGCTCTCCGAAGACTCCCCGCGAAAGACACGGCGATCACCACGACCGCTCCCAGGCAGGAGCATACGGCCGCGGCCGGCCACGAGCCACCGCCCGGAGTGCCCGACCACGTGCACCGCCGCCTCGATGCGGCGGGGCTCAATCATCGCCCCGTCCTGCTCTCCGTGGGCACCGACGTCGGGCTGTCGGGCGAACCCGCCGCGGAGTGGCTCGTGGTCACGCCCGATCACCTGGCCGCCACCGATGGCCACGACACACTCCGCGCGGTGCCCTGGCGGGGTGTGGAGCGGGTGCGGACGACCTCCGGAGTCGGCGGCGGCTCGCTCCAGGTCCGGACCGACGGCGTGTGGATCGACCTCGTTCGCTACTCCAACGCGCTGGCCACGCGGTTCCACAAGGTGTCGCGGGCGCTCGACCGCGGCCGCGAGCGGCTGGCAGCCGGGCTGCCCGGCGAGCTCGAGGGGCTCGACGGTCGGCTCGACCCGCCCGCCTGCCCGTCGTGCGGCCTGCGGCTCCAGACCGCCGAAGACGCCTGTCCGCGATGCCTGCAGAAGGGGCAGATCCTCCGCCGGGTCGGCGAGCTGCTGGCACCCTATGCCCGCGGCTCGGTGATCCTCTGCCTGCTCACGTTCGTGGGAGTGGTCGCGGAGCTGGTGCCGCCGAAACTCCAGCAGTACATGGTGGACGACATCCTCTCCGCCAAGGCGGGCGAGGCCGGCGGCGCCGCGCCCGACTTCAAGACGGCGCTGCTCGTGGTGGTGCTCGCGCTCGCCTTCTCCCGCGTGCTCCTCGCCGTCGTGGGCGTGATCAAGGGGCGGCTGACGTCGGCGATCGGCTCGGGCATCACCTCGGCCTTGCGGGAAGAGATGGTCCGGAAGCTCCAGGGCCTGTCGGTCGCCTATTACGACCGCCACCAGGTGGGCTCGATGATCAGCCGCGTGGCCCACGACAGCGAGGTGCTCCACGGGCTCATGCACCAGATCACCGGCGGCTTCCTCCTCCAGATCGTGCAGCTGGTGGGCGTGGGGGCGATGCTCGTCTGGATCAACCCCAAGCTCGCGCTGTTCACGCTGATCCCGGTGCCGCTGGTGATCCTCGGCTCGTGGATCTTCTGGCGGCACGTCTACCCGCGGCACTATCGGCTCTGGGACGCGGCGAGCAAGCAGATGACCACGCTCTCCGGCATGCTCTCCGGCATCCGCGTGGTCAAGGCCTTCGCCCAGGAATCCCGCGAGCTCGACCGCTTCCACGCCGCCAGCGACCACCTCCGCCGTTGGCGGCAGTGGGTGGAGCACACCAACACCACCTACGCCGCGTCGATGCAGATCGTGTTCAGCCTCGGCGGTCTGATCGTGTGGTACGTCGGCGGCCGTGACGTGATCGGCGGCAGCATGACGCTCGGGCAGCTGATCGCGTTCCTCGCCTACCTGGCGATGTTCTACGCGCCGCTCGGCGCGCTCTCCAACTTCACCACCTGGCTCACCAGCTTCCTCTCCGGCAGCAAGCGGGTGCTGGAACTGCTCGATACGCCGGCGCTCGTCACGGAGCCCGCGCACCCCGAGGCCTGGAACGACGTCCGCGGCGCGATCCGGTTCGCCAACGTGACCTTCGGCTACGACCGCAACCAGCCCGTGCTCCACGACGTGTCGTTCGAGGTGCAGCCGGGCGAGATGATCGGGATCGTCGGCCGGTCGGGCTCCGGCAAGAGCACGCTGGTGAATCTCCTGGCCCGGTTCCACGACGTCCAGGAGGGCTCGATCACGGTCGATGGCCACGACATCCGGCAGCTCTCGTCCCACGACCTCCGCGAGCGGCTCGGGATCGTGTTCCAGGATTCCTTCCTGTTTCGCGGCACGATCTGGCGAAACCTCTCCTTCGGCCGGCCGCAGGCGACAATCGAGGAGGGGCTCACCGCCGCCAAGGCCGCCGGCGCCCACGACTTCCTCTGCCGCCAGCCGCTGGCCTACGAGACCCTTCTCGGCGAGCACGGCGCGGGGCTTTCCGGTGGCGAGAAGCAGCGGCTCTCGATCGCCCGCACGCTCCTCTACGACCCGCGGATCCTCGTGCTCGACGAGGCCACGAGCAACATCGACGCCGAGGCGGAGAAGGCGATCCAGGAGGCGCTCGCCGTGCTCGTCCGCGGACGGACGACGATCGCGATCGCCCACCGGCTCTCCACGCTCCGCAACGCGGACCGCATCCTGGCCTTCGACCGCGGCCGGCTGGTGGAGCAGGGCACCCATGCCGAACTCCTCGCCGCCGACGGCGTCTACGCCCGGCTCGTGCGCATCCAGACGCAGGTCACGAAGCAGCCCACGATCGACACGCTGATCGCCGACGAGGAATCGGCGCCGGCAGACGCTCCGGCCGAACCGGCCTCGACAACGGCCGCGAGCATCGCCTGGCTCGATCCGGCGCTGCACCGGTTCACGATCGGTCCCCAGGAGCGGATCGAGATGGGTTCGCCCGACGAAGCACCCGCCTCTGGCATCTTCATCATCCGCACGTTCCCGGCCACGCATCCCGACGAATACCTCTCGGTCCGCGGCTGGGACGAACACGGTGACGAGGTGGAACTGGGCATGATCCGCCGGCTGTCCGACTGGCCGGAGGCCGACCGCGCGATCATCCACGCCGCCTTGCAGCGCCGGTCGTTGATCCGCGAGGTGCGCCGCGTGCACGACGTGCGGCTCGTGCACGGCTACCTCGACTTCGACGTCGACACCGACGTGGGCCGGCGCCGGTTCACGACCCGCTGGACGCAGGGGCAGGCCTTCGACTTCGGAACCGGCGGCAAGATGCTCATCGACACCGACGAGAACCGGTGGGTCGTACCCCGGATCGACGACCTGCCCACCGCCGACCGGGAGCGATTCCTGCAGTATGTCTACTGGTGAGGAACCCCGTGTCGTTCGGGTGAAAAACGGCCCCCCCAGATGGCCCGGGACCGCGGTTTGCGCCGTTCCGTTGCGAACCGCAGGCCCACCCCTTACAAAAATGCTCTGTTGAGACCGTCGGCGAAGAACCTCCCCCACGCCGGCGTCCCGCCCTTGTGGCGGGGCCATGACCCATCTTCGGTTGTTTACCTGCCCCGGTTCCCTTCCTTCTGGAGTTGAATGATGAATATTTCGGATCTGATCATGAGCCAGCTGACGTCGCCCGACGTGCTGAGCAAGCTCGGTGGCCTCATCGGTGCCAACGAGTCGCAGACGAAGACCGCGACGAGTGCCGCGGTGCCGGCGCTCCTCAACGTGTTCGGCAAGATGGCGCAGACGAACAGCGGCGCCGACCAGCTCGCCAAGGCGATGGGCGGCCTCGACCTCGGCATGCTCGGCAACCTCGCCGGCCTGCTCGGTGGCGGCCAGGCGCAGAGCGTCGGCAGCCTCGGCGGCAACCTCCTCACCTCGCTGCTCGGCGGCGGCAACATGATGTCGAGCCTGGTCGGCACGCTGGCCTCGTTCGCTGGCCTGCAGCCGGGCATCATGAAGACGCTGGTCACCTACCTGGCCCCGATCGTGCTCGGCATGGTGGCCAAGCAGTTCACCGGCAAGCCCGACGCCGCCGGCGTGGCCCGGCTGTTCTCGGAGCAGTCCGGCAACATCCGCAACGCCCTTCCCAAGGGTCTGTCGCTCGCCGACTTCGACGCGGTGAGCGGTCGCGGCAACGAGACGGTCCGCTCCGGCAGTCACTCGCAGGAGACGGTCCGTCACGGCGGCCACTCGCATGAGCCGCAGCCGGCGGGCGGCCTGCCCGGCTGGCTCCTGCCGCTCCTCGCCCTTGGGGCCCTCGGCCTCGGCTGGTACCTCTGGAACCAGAACCAGGCGAAGAAGGCCGGCGAGGCCGTCATCGTCGAGGGCGAGCGGAAGGTCGGCCCGGTCACGGAGCGGGTCACCGAGGTGATCGAGCGGCAGGGTCGGCAAGTCACCGACACCGTCGTCGACTCGTTCTCGATCGACCCCAAGTTCCTCGAGGCCGTCCGCGTCGGCAAGAATGCCACCGAGCTGTTCGGTGGCCTGACGAGCGTGCTCAAGGGCGTGACCAACGAAGACACGGCCCGCCTGGCGGTGCCGGAACTCGAGAAGCTCGCCCCGATGCTCACCTCGCTGGAGGCAGAGGCCGGCAGGCTGCCCGCCGAGGAGAAGCCGGTGTTCACCGACTTCATCGGCAAGAACCTCGGCATGCTGTCGAAGGTCATCGACACCGCGATGGCGATCCCGGGCGTCAGGGACCTCCTCGGCCCGGTCGTCGGCCCCATGGTCGACACGCTCACCAAGCTGTCGAAGTGAGCCTGAAGCTCGCCCAGGCATGAAGAAACCCCGGCCCGGATCGGCCTCGCCGATCCGGGCCGGTTCGTTTTCGGAGCTCAGGAAGCCCAATCGCGTCAGCGATGGGGACCTTCGGTGCCCCGCCGCTCGGGTCCGCCCGTGCCCGTCGCCGGACGCTCGCTGCGCCCATCCTGGGCTTCGCTCGCTCGATGCTGACTTCGCTTCGCCATCCGTGGCTGCGCTTGTCAGCAACGCCGGCTCCCGGGCACGGGCAGCCCCGAGCTCGTCGCGCGCAAGGCTTGAGCAGCAGCTCGTTCAGAGGATCGCGAGCGGGTTCTTCTTCTCTTCGAGCGTGCCGCGGGTCACGCCCACGCGGTTGAGGGCCTTGAGGGTGGTCCAGACCTCTCGCCCGGTCGTCACGCCGGCCAGGAGAGCGCGGTAGGACGCGATCACATTGCCGATCGCGGCGTCGTCTTCGTCGAGCAGTTCCACGCGAAGGTGCCGGATCCCCTGCGCCAGCAGTGCCGGCACCGCCTCGGCACCGCTCTGAGCGACGGCGTTGTAGAGCGTGTTGCGGCAGCCGACGTCGGCCGTGAGCGGATGCTCCACCCCGATGCGGTCCCGGAGCTTCACGAGATGGTCGTCGCAGGGCCGGCCGCAGTTGGTCTTGTTGGTACCCGGCGAGAGTACGGCGCAGAACACGCAGTGCTCCATGTGGAACATCGGCATGTGCTGATGCACCACCACCTCGAGCCGAGCGGCGTCCGCGGCCGTGGCCAGGGCGAGCAGCTGCTCGCGGTTGCAGTCGTAGGAGGCCGTCACGCGGTCGCAGCCGGCCGCCAGGAAGAAGTCGGCCGTGCGTTCGTTGGTAACGTTGAGCGAGAAGTCGCCCACGACCGGCAGCCCGGCGTCGTGAAAGAACCGCAGGGCCGCCCAGTTGCGGACGAGCACGCCGTCGGGCTCCTGCTTCGCGAGCAGCCGGAAGATCCCCAGCTCGTCGGGCTTCTGGATCCGCGGTGTGGCCAGCAGGATCGTCGCGCCGGCGGCACGGCAGCGCTCCACGGCGTCGCGGTACTGGCGGATGTCGGCGAACTCGGCCTCGATCCGCCGTTCGCCGAGCTCCAGCACACGGCGGAGCTGGTCGAGGGTGCGGACGAGCACGTGGAGCGTGGGCAGGGCGGAGGCGGGCTGCCGGTCGCGCGGGCCGGGTCGCTCCCCCGCGGGCACGGCGGGCTCGTGGCCAGAACGCGGCAAGGCCGAGGGCCGGAGGACGGCCCGCTCGAGGGCGGCCACGAGATCGTGGCGGACCTGACCGAGCAGGCTGAAGGGCATCATGGCCGCGCCGGTGATCTCGGCGGCGAGATCGCGGAGCTCGAACGGGGTGCCGCCGAGGCGACCGAGTTGCTCGCGGAGCGACTCGACCGAGAGGGCGTGCTTGGTCGCCTCCCGGGCCGGCTCGGCCGACACGACCTCGCAGATGGCGCCGCGAGCCGTCCGGGCCCTGACCATCAGCAGCTCGCCGACGGCGACCGTCACCTCGAGATCCACCGGCTGCCGCCTGCGGAGAACCGGACCCGTGAACGTTTTCCGCAGCCGAGCCGTGAGTTCCTGGTCGTCGGTCTTCCAGACCGCCTGGCCGGGCTTCAACCGGCTCATGTCGATCGCGCCATGGGCGAAGGCGAGTTCCACGCGGCCGGTCGCCACCGGCTCGGTCAGGGAGCGGCCGGCGGCGAACACCTCGTACACGCGGCCGCCCACCGCATCGTCGCTCGTGATGCCGCAGTCGATCGCCACGCCGTCCCCCCGCTTCACCCCGGCCACGAGATCGACCGCCACCCGGTCGCGGCGAATCTCCGCCACGGTGCCGAGCCGCACGCCCCGCTTCGCGCTCGTCGTCGCCGGCACGAGCATCTTGTGGTCGCAGCCGCGGAGCCAACCCGGCGAGAAACCACGGGAGAAGGTGAGTTCCATCTCCTCGACGTCGCGGGGCGTGAACGCCACGGGCCGGCCGGCCACCGCCGTGTCGATCGCCTGCCGGTAATGCCGCGTGATGGTGGCGACGTACTCCGGCGTCTTGAGCCGGCCCTCGATCTTGAAGGCGGCCACGCCGGCATCGATCAGCTCCGGGGCGAGCGCGTAGGCGGCGAGGTCCTGCGGCGAGAGCAGGTAGCGCTGCTCGCCGAGATCGACGTCCTTGCCGTCGCAGACGAGGTCGTAGGGCAGGCGGCACGCCTGGGCGCACTGGCCGCGGTTGGCGCTGCGGCCGCCGAGCGATTCGCTGGTCAGGCACTGCCCGGAGTAGGCCACGCAGAGGGCCCCGTGCACGAACACCTCGAGCGGCATCGCGGTCTGCCGGCGGATCGCCGCGATCTCGTCGATCGAGAGCTCCCGGGCCACGACGACCCGATCCATCCCCAGCCGCTCGGCGAGGTCGATCGTCTCGGCGCTGGTGAGTGTCATCTGCGTCGAGGCGTGCAGCGGAAGGTCCGGCCGCCGTTCGCGGATCAGCGTGGCCGCGCCGACGTCCTGCACGAGCACGGCGTCGACGCCCGCATCCGCGACCGTCTCGATGGTGCGGCCAAAGGCCTCGAGCTCGTCCGAGAAGACGAGCGTGTTGAGCGTGGCATAGCCCTTGAGGCCGCGAAGGTGGAGCAGCGCCATCAGCCCCGGCAGGTCGTCCGGCGTGAAGTTCGTCGCCCGCGCGCGGGCGTTGAAACCGGTGTCGAGCCCGAAGTAGACGGCGTCGGCCCCGTTTTCGATCGCCGCGCGGACGCAGTCCCAGTCGCCGGCCGGGGCGAGCAGTTCAGGGGCGGGTCGGATGGCGGCTGGTGGGTCGAGGGGCATCGTGGAGGCGAGTATAGGTCGCCGGGCGCTGCCCCGCGGGGGAGCGAGGGGCTGCCCGTACCCCGTCGCCGGACGTTCGCGTCGGGCATCCTGCCCGACGCTCTCTGCATGTCCGCTGCGCTTCGCCATCCTGGCTGCGCTTGCTCCCATAGCCCGGCTCTCGGGGCACGGGCAGCCCCTCGCAGCATCGACCCCGGCAGATGACTCTGGGACGAGGGAGCAGCCGGATCGGAGGCACGCGCAGAAGCCGGACACTTGTGGACGCTGGGCGCCGACATTCCGTCAGAGCCGTGAACTCACAAGTGCCGCCGGCGCCGAGCATGTCTCCGACCGGCTGCGGGGCCCCTACGACGCACGAGGATCACGTGTGACCCGTATGCCCCCCGCTCACTCCTCGTTGCCGCGGAGCTTCGCGAGCACGGTGTAGTCCTCGAGCGTGGTGGTGTCGCCCACGGTCTCCTTGCCCGCGGCGATGTCCCGCAGCAGCCGCCGCATGATCTTGCCG
>Ga0208249_1000083_pt1 | contig 28235 bp, 27 predicted proteins | sample CryBogmetaGMA1M_FD_184546 | JGI IMG/M metagenome (GOLD analysis project Ga0208249, IMG submission 184546) | Freshwater microbial communities from Crystal Bog, Wisconsin, USA - MA1M (SPAdes) | ecosystem: Environmental > Aquatic > Freshwater > Lake | place: Crystal Bog, Wisconsin, USA | collected...
AAAACCACACATCAAAATGTGTATTGAATGTATCTAGGACTCGCTGTTGATCCTTTAACTGTAATTGATATGCAGCTTCACGAAATGCAATAAAGCGATCGGCTTCAGGTAGATCTTTGATCCCTGCATTTTGCGCAACAACATCTGCTGCTAAATCCTTGATGTAATCCCCTTGGTATCCATTTTCTGGAACTGGATTACCAAGTGCAACCGCTTCAACAGATTGTCCAAAGAAATCCATTTGATTGCCACGGTCATTGATATAAAACTCACGGGTGACTAGTGCACCTGCCGCTGTTAAAACGCGACCAAGTGCATCACCGACAGCTGCCCAACGTGTATGACCCAAGTGCAATGGTCCTGTTGGGTTAGCTGAAATAAATTCCAGGTTGATCTTTACACCAGCGAGCGCAGAACCTTTTCCATAATCCTTTGTTGCCTTCAGAATTGTTTCGACAAGTACTGCTTGGCTTGCCCGATCTAGGGTGATGTTGATAAATCCAGGTCCTGCGATATCAACCTTTGAAATTCCTTCAACGCCTTGTAATTGAGCGGCGATAATTTCAGCTACTTCGCGAGGGTTCTTGCCAGCAGGCTTTGCCAATTGCAGTGCAATAGAAGATGCATAATCGCCATGGTCGCGATCTTTTGGGCGCTCAATCTTTATCGAGTCAGGGGCTTGGCCAGCCAGAGATCCGGCATCGATAGCTCGACCTATGGCGGCCTTGATCGCGCTCTCTAAAATCTCAATATGTGATGGCACTGCGCAAGGTTAGCGTGTGGGGTGGGGAGCGTTATCAAATCGTTAAGTGAATTCATGAATTTTAGTCAATTCCAGTAGTGACCTTTTCCCACCCTAGGACTACTTTTACCTAACTACTCACCTATTCCAAAGGAATGGAAACAATTTCATTCTGGGTGATTTACCCCCGAAAGGTCGTTTACTAGATGACAAAGCGTCGTAACGCAGTCGTTGCTGCAATCGCAGCATCAGTACTTGCACTAACTGGCTTCGTATCTGTTTCAGCTGCATCAGCTGCATCAGTACAGGTTGGCGTAATTCTTCCAGATGCAGCTTCTTCAGCTCGCTGGGAAACAGCAGACCGTCCATTCCTTGCTGCCGCATTCAAGGCTGCAAAGGTGACAGTTGATATTCAGAACGCAAATGGCGATAAGGCAAAGTTTGCAACAATCGCAGACCAGATGCTCGCAAAGGGCGTAAAGGTTTTGATCATGGCAGGTCTTGATTCACCATCAACAGCAGCGATTCAAGCAAAGGCTGCTAAGCAGGGTGTAAAGACAATTGACTACGATCGTCTAACACTTGCAGGTTCAGCTTCATACTACGTTTCATTTGACAACGTAGCTGTGGGCAAGCTTCAGGGTCAGGGAATCAAGGCATGTCTTGATGCAGCTGGCAAGAAGACAGCAAAGATTGTGTACCTAAACGGTTCACCAACAGATAACAACGCAACATTGTTCAAGCAGGGTTATGACTCAGTTCTACGCCCATTGATCAACTCAAAGGCGTACACACTTGTTGACGATCAGTCAGTACCTGACTGGGATAACGCAAAGGGTGGAGTTATCTTCGAGCAGCAGCTAACAAAGGCAGGCGGAAAGCTTGATGCAGTTGTATCAGCTAACGAAGGTCTTGGACTAGCAGCAGTTGCAGTTCTAAAGAAGAACGGTTTAAACGGCAAGGTATGCGTATCAGGTCAGGATGCAACAGCAGACGGACTTGCAGCGATCCTTACTGGTGACCTTTCAAACACTGTTTACAAGGCTGTAAAGCAGGAAGCAAACGGAGCTGCAGCTCTTGCGATCGCATTGATCAAGGGAACTAAGGTTACAAACGCAACTGGAAAGACAAACGATGGAAAGCGTGATGTTCCATCAGTTCTTCTAGTACCAGTTGGAATCACAAAGGCAAATGTAAAGACAGTTATTGCTGATGGATTCCAGAAGCGCGCTGATGTTTGCAAGATTGCAACAGAGGCTGTTTGTAAGGCAAACGGTATCTAATTCATTAGAAACCAATCTGTTTTACAGATGAATAATTGAGCGGTTCCGGCCTGAGAGAGATCTCGGGCCGGAACTGCTTTATTTATAGCAATACCTATTACTCTAGGCACAGTTCAAGGCAACAAATCCACAAAGGGAGCACACTTCATGAGCGAGCCAATTCTTTCGCTTCGCGGAATTAATAAATCCTTCGGCCCAGTTCACGTTTTAAAAAATGTTGACTTTGATGCATACGCTGGACAGGTAACAGCTCTTGTGGGAGACAACGGTGCAGGTAAGTCAACACTTATCAAATGCATCGCCGGCATTTACCAGGCCGAAGAGGGCGAGTTTTATTTCGAAGGAAATAAGGTTGAGGTAAACGGACCTCGAGATGCAACCGCACTAGGAATTGAAATTGTGTATCAGGATTTAGCTCTGTGCGATAACTTAGACATTGTTCACAACATGTTCTTGGGGCGCGAAGTTAAGAAGGGCGTAGTCCTCAATGAATCAAATATGGAGTCCCTGGCTCGCAAAACTTTAGATAGCTTGAGCGTTCGTACCGTTAAATCAATCCGTCAAAATGTTTCATCCTTATCTGGCGGACAACGTCAAACAGTTGCGATCGCTCGCGCAGTTTTGTGGAACAGCAAGGTAGTAATTCTTGATGAGCCCACAGCGGCTTTGGGTGTTGCTCAGACTGAACAGGTTTTGAACCTTGTTCGCCGCCTGGCAGATAATGGTTTGGCGGTTATTTTGATCAGCCACAACCTCAACGACATTTTCCAAGTTGCAGACAACATCGCAGCTTTATACCTGGGCACTATGGCCGGACAGGTAAAGAAGAATGATGTAACAACAAACCAGGTAATTGAGTTAATAACTACAGGTAAGTCTGGAGGTGCAAAGTGAGTAACGAGGTAATCGTGGAAAAAGAGTCACTTGGCACAGTAGCTCACAATTACTGGAGCAAGGTTAAGTCTGGCGATATTGGGTCACTTCCAGCTGTACTTGGTTTAGTTGCACTCGCTGCAATTTTCACAGTGATGTCAGAGTTCTTCTTCACTAACCGTAACTTTGCAAACCTATTGACCCAAGCCGCCCCTGTAATTGTTATTGCTATGGGCTTGGTTTTCGTACTATTGCTGGGCGAGATTGATCTTTCAGCGGGATACGCATCTGGTGTAACTGGTGCTGTTCTGGTTCTGCTAATTACCAACCATGACTTTCCTTGGTATGCAGCCCTTCCAATCAGTATTGGTGTTGGCGCAGTACTTGGTTTACTAATGGGAACCTTAGTTTCACGGGTTGGTATTCCCTCATTCGTTGTAACTTTGTCCGCTTTCCTTGCTTTCCAAGGAATCCTGCTACTTCTTGCAGGTGAAGGCGGAACAATTCCGATCGACAACAATGTTATTTTGGCTGTCGAAAACAGCAACCTCACACCTACTCAAGGTTGGATTTTGTACATCGGCGCAGGAGGCATTTACGTTCTCTTGGGACTCAATCGTATTAATTCCCGACGTCGTGCAGGATTGAAGGCGGAACTTCTTAATCTTTGGATTCTTAAGACCGTTGGATTACTTGTGATTACAGGAGCTGCGGTATTTGCTCTGAATCAGGAGCGTGGAAATCCTCCAATGATTAGTACACGCGGAGTTCCTATTGTTGTTCCAATTATTTTGGCAATCCTTGTTGCAGGAACATTCCTATTAGGAAGCACGGCATGGGGACGTCACTTATATGCAGTTGGTGGAAACGCTGAAGCTGCACGCCGCGCAGGTATTAACGTAAAGCGCATCCGTACATCAGCATTTGTTTTGTGTTCATCACTTGCAGCTGTAGCCGGAATGCTCTTTGCATCACGAATGAACTCAATCTCTCCATCTACCGGTGGTAGCTCAACACTTCTCTACGCTGTAGGTGCAGCTGTGATCGGTGGAGTTTCCTTGTTCGGTGGAAAAGGAAAGATGCGCGATGCGATCCTTGGTGGATTAGTTGTAGCTGTAATTGATAACGGTATGGGCTTGCTTGGTTACGGTGCAGGAATTCAGTTCCTGGTAACTGGTGCGGTTCTCTTGGTATCAGCAAGCGTTGATGCGATCTCTCGCCGTGGAAATCTCACTAACTAAGGAAATTACTGCAGTAAAAACCCCTGGTTATTAACTTAACCAGGGGTTTTTACTTACTCTCGTGACTTACTTAAGCCCCATCAAATGCTCTAGAGCAAGTTGATCAACTAGTTCGTAGCCATATCCGCGCTTACCCGCTGCTTCAACATCAAATGAATCCTTCGCAAGATCCTTCCATGTCTCCCCTGCTGCAAGTGTTGGCTCTGAAAGACCTGGAATATTTGACTCCTTCATCGCTGCAATAACTCGTGAATCTGCACGGAATGCTGCTGCGCGCTCCTTGAGTGCAAGGTAGGTGCGCATATTTGCAGATGCTGACTCCCAAACGCCCTTGTCATCTTCGGTGCGAGCTGGCTTGTAATCAAAGTGCTTAGGACCGCTGTAGTTATAACGCTCCAAAAGATCAACTAAGAAGAAGGCTGACTTCAGATCTCCGTGACCGAAAACTAAATCTTGGTCGTACTTTGGACCGTGCTGACCGTTAAGGTCGATGTGGAACAACTTCTTGTGCCATAACGCTTGTGCGATTCCGTGAACAAAGTTAAGTCCAGCCATCTGCTCGTGACCAACTTCTGGGTTCAAACCAACAAGCTCTGGGCGATCTAGAGAGTTAATAAATGCAAGTGCGTGACCGATTGTTGGCAAGAAGATATCGCCACGTGGCTCATTTGGCTTTGGTTCAATTGCAAACTTAATGTCATAACCATTGTCAGTTACAAACTCGCCAAGTGTGTTAAATGCTTCGCGGAAACGATCAAGTGCAACGTATGCATCCTTTGCGCCATCTGATTCAGCACCTTCACGGCCGCCCCAGCAAACATAGGTTGTCGCACCAAGTTCAACTGCAAGTTCGATGTTCTTCATAACCTTGCGGATTGCATAGCGACGAATATCTTTGTCATTTGATGTAAATGCACCATCTTTAAAAACTGGATGTGTGAAGAGATTTGTCGTTGCCATTGGCACCTTCATGCCGGTTTCAGCAAGTGCCTTCTTAAAACGATCAATGTGTCCACGGCGAGCGCTGTCATCACTTCCAAATGGGATTAGGTCATCATCATGGAAGGTCACGCCATATGCGCCACGGGCAGCTAACTCATTAACTGTGCGAACTGGGTCCAAGGCATCACGGGTCGCATCGCCAAAGGGGTCACGCGCCTGCCAGCCCACCGTCCAGAGGCCAAAGGTGAACTTATCTGCAGGAGTTGGGGTTAGTGACATGGCGAGGTGCCTTTCTATGCTTGATTCGGCCGTTTTGGAACATTGGTAACTTACCTCTAATCTTGTCCCCTATCCATACGGAAGCGGTAACGCTTTGGTAAGGATTTGCGGGAGTGGTGAAATGGCAGACACGCAGGTCTTAGGAACCTGTGTCTTCGGACGTGCGGGTTCAAGTCCCGCCTCCCGCACACTGAATCTTCAAGAAGATTAGAATTTAACTATGGCGAAAAAATCGGCAGCCAAAATCAAAATGGAAGCCGCAGCAATTAAGCGCGCTGCTGCTGCAAGACGCGAGGAAAAAAGAACTAGAAATATTTGCTCGGTAACTAATGGCGAAGTTGATTTGGAATACTACGCCTCAGTTGATCAAGCGTGGCTCAAAATTGGTTTAGCAGCTCCTGCACGACGTGCATTAATCGATGATGGATTGTTCAATCTTTCAGATCTTCGAAAGACTTCATTGGCTGCAGTGAAAGAGCTTCACGGCATGGGGCCAAATGCAATTCGAATCTTGATTAACGAAATGAAAAAAGCCGATCTTTCTTTTAGAAAGTAAAACTTCTTTTACTTAACAGATCCGGCCGTCAATCCTTGAATGTAATAACGACCAAGCAAAAGGTAAATTAACGCCGTTGGAAGAGCGGCAATCAATGAACCAGCCATTAGTACGTTCCAGTCAACAGTTTGAGTTCCAGCTAAGTTGTTTAAAGCCGCGGTCACAGGCTGCATTGTCGGATTCGGGATCGCAACAATGCCGAAAAGGAAGTCGTTCCAAATATTTGTGAACTGGAATAAACCAGCTACAACAAAGCCTGGAATTGAAAGCGGGATAATGATTCTCACAAAGGTCTTTAGAAGGCCCGCACCGTCAATTGACGCAGCCTCAACGATAGCTTTGGGAATTGAGACATAGAAGTTTCTAAACATAAGACTTGTGATTGGGATGCCATAAACAATATGCACAAGTGCTAATCCAGGCAAAGTTCCATAAAGATGTATGTACTGTAAAAAACGAACCAATGGAATCAAAATTGTTTGATATGGAATAAACATTCCAACAAGCATCAAAGTGAACATCATGTTACTGAACTTAAATTTATATTTTGAGAGAATAAAGCCGTTCAAAGAGCCGATTAGCGATGAAATAATTACTGCTGGAATTGTCATCAAGAGAGAATTACTAAAATTACCTTTCAGCGAATTCCAAGCCATGCTCATGCCACTAGTTGTCCATTGTTCAGGGAGCTTCCACATTGTAGATACGTCTGCACCTGCGCTGGACTTAAAAGATGCGCTTAGAACTACGTAGAAAGGAATAGTGAAGAGCGGAATGAAAAGACAGAGCAAAATGAATTGCACCCGACGAGAAATTCGGCTTGAGCCGACGATGCTTGGTGCTTGTGAGCTCATTCTTCAGTCCCCTTGTTGAATCGAAGTAGGTAAGGCAGTACGACCACACAGACAAGTACCAACATAACTATTGAAGCGGCGGCGCCGAGCGGGTAGCGAAGGGCTTTGTACATGCTCTCATAGACGTAAATACCGGGCATGTCGGTTGAGAAGCCAATACCGCTTCCTGACATTGCATAAATAAGGTCGAATATTTTGAGCGATGTTGAAGTCAAGATAACAGCACATGTAACAGCCATCGGAATCAATGATGGGATCGCAATTGATCGGTAATAGCGGAATCCACTCGCACGGTCGATCGCAGCTGCCTCTCGAAGTTCATGAGGGATTGCTGAAAGGCCAGCCAAGAACATCGCCATTGCAAAACCACAGAGCTGCCAAGAAGCAGCGAAAATCACGGGTAAAAGCGCCACAGGAATACCCATTTGAGCTTGTAAAACATCTCCTCCAGGAATTAATTTCTCGAGTAAGCCGTTTACATTTCCCCAAACAGTTGGTGATGTCATCCAATCTGGCTCTAGCGGTGATCCAAAAGCTTTTTCATATAAACCACTAACACCTGTGTACTTAAAAAGTAAATTTACACCTGATACTGGATTGAAAATCCAACGCCAAATAACACCGGTCACGATAAACGAAACCGCATAAGGCATGATAAAAAGGTTTCTGAAGAAGACTTTTGATTTACTCATATTGCTTACAGCAATCGCCAAAAACAATCCTGCGACAACGGAAATAGCTAAGAACAAAATTGTAAAAATTATTGTGTTTCTAATATCGGCTTGGAATCTAAAATTTGTAAATAATTCTTGGTACGTGCCATACCACTTTTCCGGAAGTGAGAAATCTTGGAGGCCGGGCATCCAATTTTTTGAGAAAGAAATTCGAATCGTGTATGCAATAAAAATATAAACAAAAATAAAAACTAAAATAAAACTAGGAAGCAAGGCAACAGCAGCAGGATTAAACCTCAGCCTACGACGTTTATTAATTGTTGCCACTTTTACTCCTATTATCAAAGTTGAATTGAAAGAGGATGTTGCGGGCCAGAATTTTAAGCCCGCAACATCCTTCTTACTTAGTGATTATCCCTTTGTTGCTGCGTTCATTGCCTTGCCAAATGCTGCAGCGTCCTTGTTAGCTTGAAGAACTGTTACACCATCTGAGAAAGCCTGTCCTACAGAAGCCGCTACAAGCTGCTGTCCGTGAACTAGAGAAGCAACCAAAGTACCTGTTGCAAGTGTCTTAGCAGCTGCACGTTGGTATGAACCAAGTGATGCTGTGCTGACATCTGTACGGTATGGAGCTGATCCCTTGAGCTTGTTGAATGCGATCTGGACCTTTGGATCCATAACAGCCTTAGCAAATGCCTCACCAGCTGCTGGATTCTTTGACTTCGCACCGATAACGAATGAATCGCCAACTGTTACGAATGTCTTTGGATCACCGATAACTGTGTAGCCGAAGTCGATGTTGTCCTTCTTCTGCTGCTTCACGATGAGTTCACCGTAAGCCCAGTCACCCATAACGTTCATTGCACATGTTCCCTTTGCAAGTGCAGCAACTGCACCTGTCCAGTCAAGTGCCTTGTGATCTGAGTTTGCCCAAGTCAACATTGTGTTGAAGTGGTTAACTGCAGTTACAACCTTTGCATCTGTCCAGCTTGCCTTACCAGCTGCAAGATTATTGAATGTTGCTGCGCCAAGTTCGCCAACAAGAGTTTCTTCTAGCAACTGAGCTGCTGTCCAGATGTCCTTGTCTCCAAGGCAAAGAGGAGCAATTCCTGCAGCCTTAAGCTTCTTAGCAGCTGCTTCTAGTTCTGCGAATGTAACTGATGCACCAAATGATACGCCAGCCTTTCGAAGCGCAGCCTTGTTTGTCCAAACAGCATTTGCACGGTGAATACCAGTAAGAACTGAGTATGTCTTTCCGTTGTATGTCATGCTGTCGACAAGTCCCTTAGGTACAACCTTATTCCAGCCTTCTGACTTGTAGAGTGCTGTTAGATCCAAAACACTCGCCTGATCTACATAACCCTTAAGTTCTCCACCTGGGTGTGTCTGCCATGTCTCTGGTGTATCACCAGCTGCTAGGCGAGTTGCAAGAACCTGCTTTGCGTTTGTACCAGCGCCACCTGCAACAGCAGCATTGATGATTTCGATTCCTGGGTTTGACTTCTTCAAGCCTGACAAAATTGCATTTAGTGCAGCGCTTTCAGATCCTGAAGTCCACCATGAGAAGACTTCAACCTTTCCTGTAACTCCTGCAGCTTGTGCAACAGTTGCTTGTGAAACACCAAGCACAGCTGCTGACATGAATGCAACAGAAGCAATGATCTTCTTCTTGCTGAGCATCTAGCTCTCCTTTTTATCTACGGGTCAACTCCAAAGGTTGAGAGCCATTGCTTTCGCATTGGTCCAGCCATGTCCTCACACTCGTGTGAGGACCCCTTCTTCCGGAGTATGTGAAAGAAAGTGGTAGATCTTTTGGAACGATCCAAATGATCTGCGTGCGTACTTAATCACAAGGTTTTGCAATAACACAAGGAAATCTCCAATATTTATCTAATCGTTATAGATGAATTACGCTCAAATCGTAGCCTCTTCAAACTGAGCAAAACCTCCCTCAAATGAAGTTCTTGAACTGAAGGCTAGTTTTTTTGGCGGATTTATGGTTAGTTACGCTTATAAATTTGGATCGATCTAAAGGGCAACAGCCAAGGAGGCTCATGAGCGGCAAGGTCAATTTGAAGGACATCGCCCAGCATGCAGGCGTGTCCAAATCGACCGTGTCGCTAGTTATGCAGGAAAGCCCTTTGGTTGCTGACGCTACTCGTCAAAAAGTTAAAGCTTCTGCCGAGAAACTTGGCTATATCTACAACAGAGCTGCAGCAAGCCTGCGGAGTCAAACCTCTGGAACAGTTGGCGTGATTATTAGCAGTGTAGGTAACCCTTTTTTCGCAGAAGTAACACTTGGACTTGAAAAGGTTTTTGGAATAGAAGGAAAGTCTGTCTTACTAGGGCAGCACTCAGATGACCTGGTTACACAAGAACGACTCATTGTGTCAATGCTTGAATCACGCGTAGATGGATTGATCATCGTCCCCGCGTATGGAACAGAGGCCAGGCATGTTGGGAGACTTGTAAATACAAAGGCTCCAACTGTGTTTTTGAATCGTAAAGTCAATGGCGTAAAAATTCCTTATATCGGCAGCGACACTATTTATGGTGCAAAAGTCGCTGTAGATCATTTGTTATTTCATGGTTGCTCGAGAATTGTCTTAATTGGTGGTCGCATTGGAAGTTCTGCACATGATGAACGGCTTGAAGGAATTCGTAAGTCATTTGTCGAAAACGGAATTTCTGTAGAGAAGCTCTCGTCCGTTGGTGAGCTATCTACGAGAAAAGCTGGTTATGACGCTGCGCAAATACTCATGAAACGCGGTCTTAAAGGTGTAGGAATACTTGCTTATAACGACATTGTTGCATCAGGCGCGATCGCCGCATTTAATGAAGCGGGAATTGTTGTCGGTAAAGAAGTACCGATTATTGGAATTGATGATGTGGAACTCGCCCAATATGTGAGGCCAGCGCTCACAACGATTCACACGGATCCAATGGGTATCGGATACACCGCAGGGCAAACTTTACTTTCAATCATTCAACATGATGATTCAAAGTTGAAAAACATAATTTTAGAAAATGAACTTGTAATTCGACAAAGTTGCGGTTGCGATACTAATAAGGAGAAAATCAAATGAAATGGGCATTAATCGGCGCAAGTGATATCGCTGCAACTCGAATGATTCCTGCAATGCGGGAATTAGGTCACGAAGTTGTGGGAGTAATGAGCTCTAATGCTGCGCGAGCTCAGGAGTATGCAACCAAAAACGGACTCAAACTTCATACCGACAATCTTGAAACTGCAGTTTCATGGGATGTCGATGCTGTTTACATTAGTACAACAAATGATTTACATAAAGAGCAGGCTATTGCTGCGGCAAAAGCAGGTAAGCACATACTGTGTGAAAAGCCCATCGCTATCAAGCTTTCAGATGCTTTAGAAATGGTAAACGCCGCTAAAGAGGCAAAGGTTGTTTTTGCAACTAATCATCATCTTCGATGCTCTGCTACACATCGCAAGATTCGTGAATTAGTAACTAGTGGAAAGCTAGGTACGATCTTTTCGGCTCGAGTGAACCACGCTGTTTCTCTACCGGAGCGTTTACGAGGTTGGAGACTTGATTCCGCAGAAAAAGGTGCAGGTGTTGTACTCGACATTGCTGTCCATGATGTTGACACGATCAGAGCAGCACTCGCTGCCGATATTTCAGAAGTAACTGCGCTGACATCCACACAAGGTCTTGGTACAAATGGGGTTGAAGACAGCGCCATGTGCATATTCCGTATGGACAATGGAGTTTTAGTCTCAAGCCATGAATCATTTATGGTTCCTTACGGTACGACTTCAGTAGAAATTAATGGCTCACTGGGTTCTATTCGTGCAACTGGAGTCATGACCCAAGACCCAGTTGGAGAAGTAGTTCTAAAAACATCAGCTGGAGAAGAAATCGTTGATGTAGGAGATCGTGGAAATCTTTATATCTGGGGTCTACAAAAGTTTGTAGGTGCCGTAAATGGCACAGAAGAACCAGCAGCAACTGCTGAAGATGGAATCGCATCGTTAGCTGGCGCACTGGCCGTGCTCGAATCTGCAAAGAGTAAGCGCACTGTGAATATTGCGGAGATCCTAAAAGGGGCAGGGTTGTGAACCAACAAATTCCAACCCGAAGAGGTAAAAAGGTTCCAGTAATGACTGGGCCTGAGGCTGCTGCTTTAATTCCTGATAATGCAACCATAACGATTTCATCTTCATCAGCGCTCGGATGCCCTGATTTTGTGTTGAAGGCAATTGGCGAACGCTTTGAGAAAGAGCAGCACCCAAAAAATATCTCTGCAATTAGTCCAATTGCAGCGGGAGATATGTACGGCGTTAAAGGTATTGACCATATCTCCAAGAAGGGCTTGTTAAAGCAAATTATTGCTGGCTCATACCCAAGTGGCCCATCTTCATTTGAACCTCCACTCGTACGACAATTGATTGCTGCCGAAGAAATTGATGCATGGAATCTTCCTTCAGGAGTTATTTTCCAAATGCACCGCGCAAGTGCATCCCGTCAGCCCGGCGTCTTTAGCAAGGTTGGCTTAGACACCTTCATCGACCCCCGTATTTCAGGTGGAGCATTAAACAAGCGAACTCCGAAAGACTTAATCTCAATTGAAAATTTCAAAGGTGAAGAGTGGATTTTTTACCCATCTGTTCAACCTGATATTGCAATCATCCGCGGTACAACTGCAGATGAACATGGGAACATCACTTACGAACACGAAGGTTCGCCACTTGGTGCGCTAGATCAAGCATATGCAACACATAATCGTGGCGGAATTGTAATTGCACAGGTTAAGCGAGTTGTTGAGTATGGACAATTAGATCCAAAGAGCGTGCGCGTACCTGGAATGTTGGTAGATGCAATAGTTATTGATCCAGATCAATGGCAAACCACAATGACGCCATACGATCCTGCTTTATCTGGCGAAGAGTTCAATCCGAGCGAGGAGTTATCTCAACTGGATTACTCGCTTGAAACGGTAATTGCACGTCGTGCAGCAGCTTTCTTAAATGATGGCTGGATCGTAAATCTTGGATTTGGCATTTCTGCCGTTGTACCTCGAGCTCTATCTGAGGATGAGCGCCGCGTTGAAGTAACTTGGGTAATTGAGCAAGGAGCTGTCGGAGGCACTCCGGTCACAGGTTTTGGCTTCGGCTGCGCCCACAACGCTGATGCGCTCATGCAAAGCGTAGACCAATTTACTTTGCTGCAAGGTGGAGGATTCAATGCTGCGATGTTGTCTTTCCTCGAGGTTGATGAAAAGGGAAATGTAAATGTTTCTGATCTTCCTGGGCGAACACATGTAACTGCAGGTGTTGGCGGCTTTGCTGACATTACCTCAAGCGCCCCTATTATCGTCTTTAGTGGTTATTTCACTGCAGGCAAAAAGGAGATCGAACTTTCCGAAAACGGTTTAAATATCATTAGCGATGGCTCGATTGCGAAATTTGTCCCTGCAGTTTCACAAATAACTTTTAGCGGACAACGAGCCCTGAAAAACGGTCAAAAAGTTTTCTACGTTACTGAGCGATGTGTAATAGAGCTTCGCAAAGAAGGTTTGACTGTTGTTGAAGTTGCTCCGGGTATCGACATTCAAAAAGATGTTTTAGATCGTGCGAGCATCGAGTTGAAAGTTGCTTCCGATTTAAAGGTAACGGATCTCTCATTATTTACTCAACCAAAGGTGTCAGCATGAGCAACTTAATACTCCTGGAAATTAATGACTCTGTGGCAACAATTACAATCAACCGCCCAGAAAAGCGCAACAGTATTACACCTGAGATGCTTGAAAGCTTGGAGCAGATAGTTTCTCAAGTTGCGAACGATAAATCGGTTCGCCTAGTTTTATTACAAGGTTCTGGAGATAAGGCATTTAGTACCGGTGCTGATTTGAATGCGTTTTCAGCACATGATCGCGATTCGGCACGTCGAAATTGGATCCCGGATGGACACAGAATCTATCGTCGGTTAGCCCAACTTCCTCAGGTGTCGATTGCAATATTAAATGGAGATGCGCTTGGCGGAGGGCTTGAACTGGCACTTGCTTGTGATTTCCGAGTTGGCAAAAGAGGTGCACGCGTCGGACTGCCTGAGGTGAGTATCGGCACCTTCCCCGGATGGGGTGGCACAGGTCGACTTGTAGATGTCATCGGCCTCAATCGTGCAAAACAATTGATTCTTGCTGGAACGACAATAGATATGGAGACTGCTTTCCAATGGGGGTTGGCGAACATTCTCTTTGATGGTGACTTATCGGAAGAGTCGTTCCAGCAATTCATTTCACCATTTTTAAAGGTAAGCCCGATTGCGCAACAAATTGGCAAGCAGGTCATGGCGGCCTTTGAAAATAAGACAAACTCAGAAGTTCTTGAAGCGTTGGCCGGCTCATTAAGTGTGACGACCAATGACTTTAAAGAAGGTGTAGATGCATTTAAAAACAAACGATCAGCCAATTTCGAGGGAAAGTGATGACTATGTCAATTCAATCTGTTAACTACAAAATGACCATCGACGGTAAAGAAGTTGAGTCGAAGAGTGGTGAAAGATTTGATCGCGTTAGCCCTGGTCACAACGAAGTAGTTGGAACCTATCCTGCAGGTTCAGTTGAGGACATAGATCTAGCAGTTGCTGCCGCTCGTAAGGCGTTTGATAAAGGTGCATGGCCACGTTGGAGCGGCGCTGCACGTGCGAAAGCACTTCGTACTGTGGCCGCATGTATCGATCGTGATGTCGAAAAGTTAGCACGAATCGAAGCGCTAGAAAGCGGTAAGCCAATTGCTCAGGCACGCGGAGAAGTTATTGCAACAGCTGAAATTTGGTATTACGCAGCAACACTTGCTCAACATGCTTATGGAGACTCTCATAATGCGTTGGGAGAAGAGTACTTAGGTGTGATTGTCCGTGAACCTATTGGAGTTGTTGGAATGATTACTCCTTGGAACTTTCCACTTCTGATTATTAGTCAAAAGCTTCCATTTGCTATTGCGGTTGGATGTACCGCGGTAGTCAAACCAAGTCAGTTGACTCCAGGCACAACATTAATGCTTGGTCAATACGTCAAAGAAGCAGGTATTCCAGATGGTGTTGTAAACATTGTTTCTGGCAAAGGTGCGGTTGGTGGAAGAATTTCAGAGCATCCAGATGTGGATATGGTTACTTTCACTGGAAGTACTGAAGTTGGCAAGAAGGTTATGCAAGCCGCAGCCGGCACATTAAAGAAAGTTGGGCTTGAGCTTGGCGGCAAGAACCCACAGATCATCATGGCCGATGCCGATATGGAAGCAGCTGCCGATGCAGTTGTTTTTGGGGTTTATTTCAATCAGGGTGAATGCTGTAACTCAGGAAGCCGAATCCTTGTACAAAGATCAGCCGCTAAAAAGTTTATGGACATTGTTGTAGAAAAGGCTAAGCGAGTTCCTGTCGGAGATCCGCTTGATGAGAAGGTATTAGTTGGTGCAATTGCAAGTCCAGAACAACAGGCGACTATCGAAAGGTATGTAGCGGAAGGCAAAGCATCTGGTGCAAACCTAGTTCTAGGTGGTTCACAAATTAACACCGAAATTGGTCGCTATTTTGAACCAACAATATTCACGGGCGTGACTAAAGATATGTCAATTGCAAAAGAAGAAATTTTCGGACCTGTTTTATCGGTTTTGGAATTTGAAGATGTTGATGACGCGATTGATATCGCAAATTCAACTATCTACGGCCTGTCATCTGGTATTTGGACAAAGAATATTGATGATGCGATTAAGTTCGCCAAGAATGTTAGATCTGGAACTGTCTGGGTAAATTGCTGGATGGATGGTTTCCCTGAAATGAGTTTTGGTGGATTCGGAGAAAGTGGAATTGGGCGCGAACTTGGTCGCCACGCAATTGAAGAGTTCACAGAACTAAAAACAATCACAATTCGTACAGGCGAGAGAAAGAATTGGCTGTCATGACACAATTAAAAAATGGAGTCGTGATTCCGGAGGCAACTAAAGTTCGCGCAAAAGAAGTTCTGGGATTATTTGATCAAAAAGTACGGGCACTTGCGACTAACCATCCCGACTACTTTCCTCTGTTTACAGAAAACGGAAAGTGGAAACACGGAAAGGAACCTTGGACAAACTGGTGTGAAGGTTTCTTAGGTGGCCAGATGTGGATTCTTGCAGATCACATTGATAAGGATTACTGGCGCCCAAAGGCTGAGCACTACTCGTCTCTACTAAAAGGTCGTGAATTTGATCGTGAAGTCCATGATCTTGGATTTACTTTCTGGCCAACTTGGAAGAAGTGGTACAAAGAAACTGGCGACCTCGAGATTAATAAGGTCGTGGTAGAAGCAGGCAAGACAATGTCTCTTCGTTTCAACAAAAAAGCTGGATTTCTGAGATCTTTCTTGGCAGAAGACAGCACTTTTATCGACATCATGATGAATGTGGGAATCATTTTTTATGCAGCCCAAGAGCTCAAGGATGAAGGCATACGTGAGATTGTGGACACACATTGTCTACAGACACGTAGATACATGGTTCGTGGAGATGGAAGTACAACGCATGAGGGCATATTTGACTTAGAAACAGGCGTGTTCTTGCGTCAAACCACTCAACAAGGCTGGCGAGATGACTCTTCTTGGGCTCGTGGTCAGGCGTGGGCGCTCTATGGATTTGGTACTTGCTACGCATTTACTGGAGATAAAAGGTACTTAGAAGTTGCACAAGCAACAGCTGATTTCTTCATCGAACGAACTGGCAATCGCCTTATAGCTCCAAATGACTGGGAAGAACCTAACCCAATTTTGCCAGTTGAGACTTCCGCATCTGCAATTACTGCAAGTGGATTATTGCAACTTAGTCAGCTTGTTGACAATGAAGTTGATGCACAACGATATGCAAAATTTGCAATTGATTCTATTAACGAACTCTGCTCAGATAAGTATGTATCTCTCAATGATCCAAATTGGGAGGGCGTACTCAAGCACGGTAGTTACCATGAACAAAAGCGTCTTGGTGTTGATGAAAGTGTTATGTGGGGAGAATATTTCTTTGCGGAGTGCCTAGATAAAGTCCTTGGTGGAGAAATGCTTTACACGAATCGATAATCATGACAATTAAACTCGAAACTGAAATCGCAATCATTGGCTCTGGCATGGGCGGTGGAATGATTTCGCGTGCGCTGGCAGAAAAAGGTCATAAAGTTTTGATTTTGGAACGTGGTTCACGCCTGCCACGCGAAGACCGAAACTGGGATCCAAGCTATGTGTTCATTGAGGGCGCGTATAAGAATGCATCAACCTGGTTGGATGAAAATGGAAAAGAGTTCGCACCTGGTGTCCACTATTACGTAGGTGGAAACACTAAAGTTTATGGTGCGAGCTTATTTAGATTTCGTGAAAAGGATTTTGAGGAGTATCAGGCTGCAGAAGGTGTATCCCCTGCATGGCCCTTTAAATACGCCGATTTGGAGCCGTACTATTCAAAGGCGGAAAAGTGGCTAAAGGTGCATGGAAACGTTGGGGAAGACCCGACAGAACCCTGGAGAAGCGAGCCATATCCATTTCCGGCGGTTCCACATGAGGCATATTTAAAGAAAATTGCTGAACAAATGGAGCGGTTGGGATTAAAGCCATTACATATGGCTATGGGCGTTGACCGCCAAACCAACGGACTTTGCATTCAATGCAAGACGTGCGATGGCTTCCCTTGCAAGCTTGGCGCTAAAAGTGATGCAGAAACATGTGGGGTGGATCCAGCAATTGCAACTGGAAATGCAACACTTATAGAAGGAATTGAAATTTATAAACTAGAACATGATGAAACTGGCAAAATAATTACTAGCGCAAAAGCTCGCAAGAATGGTGAAGAGTATGAAATTCATGCAAAGACCTTCATACTCTCAGGTGGTGCAGCTAACTCTGCCGCACTTTTACTTAAGTCTAAGAGTAGTAAATATCCACATGGCTTAGCCAACTCAAGTGGTTTAGTTGGCAAAAACTGGATGGTGCACAACGCCACGTTCATGGTTGGTTTTGATCCACGTAGAGGAAATGACACTAACTTTCAAAAAACTCTTTCGGTGAATGATTGGTACTGGGAAAGTCCGCAGGGATATCCATTAGGAAATATCCAAATGCTAGGTAAGTTGCAAGCTGCAATGTTTAAAGCTTCTCGTCCTTGGGCGCCAACTTGGGCATTAAAGTATTTAGCCAGTCATTCAATTGATTTGTATATCGAATCTGAAGATTTGCCTTCAATGGAAAATCACATCAGCGTTGATGCCGATGGTCGAATTCGCATTACTTGGAAGCCAAATAACATGAAGGCTCATAAAGGCTTGGTTAAACAGGCTACACGGATGCTTCGAAAACTCGGTTTTCCCGTAGTTCTTACAGAACAAATGGGAATTGAGACTAACTCTCATATGTGCGGAACAGTGGTTGCCGGTAACGATCCTAAAACAAGCGTTTTAAACCAGTTTTGTAGAACACACGACCTAAGTAACCTTTATGTCGTAGATTCATCATTTTTCCCATCTTCAGCTGCGGTAAATCCAGCTTTAACAATTGCTGCTCAAGCCTTAAGAGTTGCAGATCTGGGAGGGATTAGTTCATGAGCAGAGTGAGCGCTTTAGAACATGAGTCAGAGTTTGGAGTTCGCGACTGGAAGCGAGAAGAGTTATTCGAACTCGGTGAGTTGATGATTTCATCTGGCTTGAAGGAAAAACTCCCATTAGTAGTTGCAATTTTCTTCAAGGGGCAACGGATATTTCAGAAAGGAATCGAGGGCTCTTCGGCAGATAATGATCTATGGGTTCAGCGAAAGCTAAATACTGTAGAACTGACTGGGCATAGCTCTTTAGCACTTCGTGAAAAGGTCGATTCCCTGAATCTTCAAGAATCAGAATTAGGTTTTCGAACATCTGATTTAGCAGTTTGTGGTGGCGGATTTCCCATTTTCAACAAAGACGGCTTGGTTGGGGTATTGATTGTCTCTGGACTTCCGCACCTTGATGATCATGATTTGATTGTAAATTCATTGCGAGAGTTTTTGAAAGGTAGGAGGTAATGAGCGCTCCCGATTACTGGAGAAGTCAACCTGTAATTCCTGTGGTTGTAATTAATGATTCGGCAAATGCGGTTCAATTAGCACGCACATTGGTAGATGCTGGTTTGTTAAAAATCGAGATCACTCTACGAACTGAGGCTGCACTAAAATCTATTGAGCTAATTGCCAATGAAGTACCCGAAGCCATTGTTGGAGCTGGAACTGTCGTCAATGAAAAAACCGCTCAATCGGCGCTAAATGCTGGTGCTAAATATTTAGTCTCGCCAGGCGCCACCCCCTCTGTACTGGCATCTCTTGACGCTACTAAGCTGCCTTATCTACCTGGAGCAGCTACGGTCTCAGAAGCCCTGCTTCTCGTCGAACATGGAATCTCTACAGCGAAGTTCTTTCCTGCGGTCGAATCTGGGGGAATTGCCTGGTTAAAGGCGGTTTCTAGTGTAATTCCACAACTTTCCTTCTGCCCTACTGGCGGAATTTCGCCTTCGAACTATCGAGATTTTCTAGCTCTTCCGAATGTAGCGTGTGTTGGAGGATCATGGGTTGCCCCAAGCCAACTCATCGCAGAACAAAACTGGACTGAGATTTCAAAACTTTCGAATGCAGTATTCAACAATGAAAATAACGGAAAATAAGGAGCACAAAATGCAAGATAAAGGCCGCTACTCATACATCATCGTAGGTGCTGGAGCAGCCGGTTGCGTAGTTGCGAACCGACTTAGCGCCGACCCAAAGAACTCTGTGCTTCTCCTTGAAGCCGGTGGTAAAGATTGGAACCCTTTAATTCACGTTCCTATTGGATTTACTAAATTAACAACACCGGATGTTAACTGGGGATTTAGCACCGTCCCACAACCACAAATGAATGACCGTGAAATGTGGTACCCGCAAGGCCGCACACTAGGCGGAAGTACATCTATTAATGCAATGATTTATATTCGAGGAAACAAAGAGGATTACGAGAAGTGGGAGAAGCAAGGAAATAAACATTGGGGATATGACGGCGTACTTCCTTACTTCCGTAAATCCGAAAACAATGAACGTTTGAACAACGAGTACCATGGTGTTGATGGAGACATGAATGTCACTCAACAGACTCAATCTAATCCACTCACTAAAGCTTTCGTTCGCTCCGCTCAAGAGGTCGGCATTCCATTTAACCAAGATGTAAATGGAGCTGTTCAAGATGGCGTTACATTTTATGATGTTACCCAACGCAATGTTCGCCGTGAGTCTTCAGCAACAGCATTTTTAAATCCAGCTAAAAAGCGTTCAAATCTAACTGTCTTGACCCGCTCAATTGGATCAAAGATTCTGATTGAAAATGGAAAAGCAGTTGGTCTGGAATTCATTCAGAATGGCAAAAAGTGCGTTGCATACGTTGATAAAGAGGTAATTCTTTCAGGCGGTGCGGTTAACTCACCTAAACTTCTTATGTTGTCAGGAATTGGTCCAGCAGATGAACTACGTGCGGCAGGCATTGACGTAGTTCACGATCTTCCTGGCGTTGGAAAGAACTTCCAGGATCATATGGATGTGTACATCACGGCAGAAACCGCACCAGTTAGTTACAACATGGAGGATCGACCAGATCGTGCGGTACGCCATGCGATCCAGTACTTGTTGTACAAAACTGGTCCGGTCACCGCATGTGTGGCTGAAGCTGGTGCCTTTATTCGCAGTAGCGACAAAGTTGATTCACCAGACATTCAGATTCACTGTTTGCCCGCATATGTTATCGATCATGGCCGAAAGCGCGTTAAGGGTCATGGAATAACAATCAACACTTGTAATTTGCGCCCAAAGAGCATTGGCTCAGTCAAACTTCGTAACGCAGATCCAACTGCACATCCACTCATCGATCCAAACTTCTGTGGAGATGCCGAAGGCTATGACTGGAAGATTTCCATGGAAGGTTTCAAGTGGGGTCGCAAGATTCTTGCAGCTGAAGCCTTCGCACCTTTTATTAAGAAGGAGTTCATGCCAGGAGTAGATGTGCAAGATGAAAATCAAGTTCGAAAGTACATCAAGGAATGGTCAAAAACCGATTATCACCCAGTAGGTTCATGCAAGATGGGTCATGATGACATGGCTGTAGTCGATGAACAACTTCGAGTCCATGGTCTGAAGGGGCTCCGCGTAGTCGATGCATCAATCATGCCAACTCTTATTAGTGGAAATACTCAAGCGCCTTCAATCATGATTGGTGAAAAAGGTGCTGCAATCATTCTCGCAGGTCAAGAAGTCTAAGTAATGGTACTGATCAACAGGATAAAGGTAGAAAATGGATACTCGTACTGCACTCAAAGTTAAACCTGCGTCAGAATGTGACTTTGACATAGTCTCCCTGGGCGAAGTCATGCTTCGACTTGATCCAGGCGATGGAAGAGTGCGTACTGCACGCCAGTTTTCAGCGTATGAAGGAGGCGGTGAGTACAACGTTGCGCGTGGACTTCGTCGGTGCTTCGGTCTCCGCGGAGCAATAGTTACAGCTCTGGCTGATAATGAGGTGGGACGGCTTGTTGAAGACTTTATGTTGGCTGGCGGTTTAGATCTTTCATATGTCAAATGGGTCAAATATGACGGGATTGGTCGAACAGTAAGAAACGGTTTGAATTTTACCGAGCGTGGATTTGGTGCTCGAGGTGCAGTTGGAGTTAGCGATAGAGGCAATACAGCGATCTCTCAAATGAAGCCAACAGATGTCGATTGGGATGCCCTTTTCTCCAGAGGAGTCCGCTGGTTGCACACAGGTGGAATTTTTGCCGCACTTTCGGAGTCTTCTGCAGATGTTGCGGAAGCAGCAATGAAGTCAGCCCGCAAATATGGAACGATAGTTTCATATGACTTAAATTATCGACCTTCCCTGTGGGAGAACATTGGCGGAATCGAGAGAGCTCGAGAAGTCAATAAGAAGCTCGCACAATATGTTGATGTGATGATCGGTAACGAAGAAGACTTCACGGCTAGTTTGGGTTTTGAAGTCGAAGGTGTAGATGAGAACCTAACCGACTTGGACACTTCGAGTTTTAAGTTAATGATCAATAATGCTGCTCAGGAATACTCGAATTTTCAAGTAATTGCCACAACTTTGCGGGGTGTTTCAAGCGCTTCCCGGAATGATTGGGCAGCAATAGCATGGTCTCGCACTGAAGGTTTTGCGGAATCAAAGCAGCGAAAGGATCTGGAAATCTTTGATCGAGTCGGTGGTGGAGATTCATTCGCATCTGGCCTTGCATATGGATTGATGGAGATAGGAACAATCCAAGAGGCAGTCGAATACGGTGCCGCTCATGGGGCACTAGCAATGACGACACCGGGTGATACTTCGATGGCTACTTTGGCGGAAGTTAGAAAGCTAGCAGGCGGAGGCAGTGCTCGCGTAGTTCGTTGATGTAATTGTTAGATGTATCTAAGTTCTGCAACTGCAAATAATTCGCAACTTTTCATTTCTATACCTATGTGATTGAGTTTGCCCTGTTCACGAGTTCTACGTACTAGCCCCGGCTTAGTAGACGGCAACCCTCCAACGCGGTGGGGTGCTCCGGGTGACGAACTGGTCAGGAAACTGACAAGCGCGGTAAGCATTATTAAGTTGAAAACTTAGTAATTAAATACCTTCGTTTGCAGATGAATGACACCTACTGCGATGGAGAGATAACAATGTCTAACAACTATTCCTTTGAAACACTGCAGATTCATGCAGGACAAGCACCTGATCCAACTACTGGTGCACGTGCATTGCCGTTGTATCAAACAACTGCATATCAATTCCGCGATACAGAGCATGCAGCAAATCTATTTAGCTTGGCTGAACTAGGAAATATTTATACACGCATCATGAATCCAACTCAGGATGCTGTTGAACAACGAATTGCCGCACTTGAAGGTGGCGTTGCAGCACTTCTTGTTGCTTCAGGTTCTGCAGCCACAACATTTGCGATTCTCAACGTGGCAGAAGCTGGCGATCACATTGTTTCAAGCCCAAGTCTGTACGGCGGAACCTATAACTTGTTCCACTACACACTTCCAAAGTTTGGTGTTGAGGTCACATTTGTTGATGACCCAAGCGATCCTGACAGCTGGCGTAAAGCAGTTAAACCAAATACGAAAGCTTTCTTCGGCGAGACAATTGCTAATCCAAAGAATGAAGTTTTAGATATTCAGGCAGTAGCAGATGTAGCCCACGAAGTAGGTGTTCCATTGATCGTGGACAACACTGTTGCAACTCCATACTTGATCAAGCCAATTGAATTCGGCGCAGATGTTGTCGTTCACTCAGCAACTAAGTTCCTTTCAGGCCACGGTAACGCTGTGGTTGGAGCGATTGTTGATGCCGGAACCTTTGATTACGCGAAGTATCCAGACAAGTTCAAGGGATTTAATGAGCCAGATCCAAGCTATAACGGCATCGTGTATTCACAGGCTCTTGGAGTTGGTTCTGCATTTGGTGCAAACCTTTCTTACATCTTCAAGATTCGTCTGCAACTACTTCGCGATGTAGGAGCTGCAGTGGCCCCATTTAACGCATGGTTGCTGGCTCAGGGACTTGAAACCTTGTCTTTGCGCATTGAGCGCCACATTGAAAATGCAAAGGCGATCGCAACCTGGCTAGAAGCACATCCAAGTGTTTCAAAGGTCAATTACGCATCCCTTGCATCATCGCCATGGAACAAGTTGGCCACAAAGTATGCACCTAAGGGATCAGGTGCTGTCCTGTCCTTCGAACTTAAGGGCGGAGTAGAAGCGGGTAAGAAGTTTGTTGAATCATTGAAGTTGTTTAGCCACGTAGCAAACATCGGAGATGTTCGATCACTCGTGATTCACCCAGCAACAACTACACACTCACAGCTATCTGCTGATGAGCAGCTTGCAGCTGGTGTTACTCCAGGTCTAGTTCGTTTGAGCCTTGGCCTGGAAAACATCAATGATCTGAAGGCGGATCTAGAGGTTGGATTTGCCGCAGCGAAGTAGCCTCTTTATTTACTAGATAAAAGATAGAAATGAATTGAAAAAGGCCCCGACAGTCGACCATCGGGGCCTTTTTCTAATTTCTAGAGATTAGTTTTTGAAGGCGTAGGCAATCAGTAGGATTCCAAGTGCGCCAATCAGAAACTTAACCTCACGGCGAGCCAGTACCTTCAACGCTGCTGGAAAAAAGGTAGAAGCAATTATCAAAGCACCAGGAATAAAGATAAGTGCACTGTGCGCTGCGATATTTGGCTGGCCCCATTGGTAACGCAAGTTAATTAATCCGCAGGCAAACAGTAGATATCCGCCCATCCGATAGTTATTAATCCAATTTGTATCTGGAACTTGATTACTTGGCTGTGAATTGCTCATGTGATGAGTCTAGAAAGCAAAACAGGGGCGCCGCTTTCGCGACACCCCTGTTTTTTAGGATTATTAAGTTAAACCCTAATTACCTTCGTAATTAGTGATCGTCCTTCATACCTTCTGCGATTGACTTCATGCGTGCGATCTTCAAAATTGTTAGACCGAATACGCACTTTGCCAATACGTCAGCGACTGTGTAACCAACCTGTACGCCAACGAACTGCTGTGCAGTTGCATCTCCACCCATTCCTAGGATGTATGAGATTGGGTAAACGCCCCATGTTGCGATCAGTAGGAGACGCAAGCGACCAACAGTTGCTGCAACGCCTTCTGGCTGACGATCAAGTGACTTACCAAGCTCTACGAATAGGACGTAAAGGATGTAAAGGAAAGGAATTGTTGAAAGAACACCGTATAGAACCTGTGTGTTCTGATCATTTGAAATTTCACCTGGGTAACCAAGCGCGATCATCGCAGCTGATGCTGGGACCAAACGCATGATGAGTGAGCGTGAAACTTCCTTGGCTAGTGCTAGTACTGCAATTACTTCTACTAGTAGTAGAGGCACTGTTAGTAGCCAGTCAACATAACGGTATGCCTCATTGAATGCACCTTGTGCACCTGAAACATTTACAGACATATCTGTTGATGATTCATTGAATGAGTTGAAAATACGCATGTAGTGGTATCCAGCAATGAATGTAACCATTGATGACATCACTAGAGCGTTGCGATACTTTGCTGCTACACGCTGCTGTGAAACGAGTGTGTAGATGGTGCATGCGAGCATTGAAACTAGTCCGAACGAGAATACGTTGTAGACCAAGTTCCATTGGTTGCTATCGAGTTTCAGCATTGAAATATGCCTCCGTGAGGTTTTATGGAGAGGTCGCTCGACCTCTGAAACCGTTGACCAGCGAGAACCTCGAGGAGTCCCGTTAGCCTTCGATAAGCCTTAGTGTGAACCACATGCGAACTATTTGCACCACCAAACCGGCAATTTTGTGCGGATTTTTTCCCAAATTGTGCACAGATGTGCATGAAAAAGGGGGCTGTCAGAGGATTTCACCCCTAACCGCCCCCTTTTCTAGGAAGTTCGCTTACAGCCCTTACTGGCCTTCCCAGCGCTTCATCTCAGCGGCAAATGGATCTAGACCCATTGGGCCAAGCTTCAATGCGTAGTTGTGGAACCTCTTCATATTGAACTTATCGCCGAGGCGAGCCTTGGCATCCTCACGAGAGTTCATCCAGACCCGCTCTCCCACCTTGTATGAAATCGCCTGTCCTGGCCAGCCAAGGTAGCGATCGGTTTCACTGCGTGAATGATCCTCATCAAGAAGTGCCTGCTCATTTAAAAGCTTGCGTGAGCTTTCAGCGTTCCACACAACACCATTGTCATCCTTGTAACCAAGGTGCATTCCGATATCTACAACGATTCGAGCTGCACGTAATGCCTGAGCTGATAGGTATCCCAATTCAATTCCTGGCTCATCAAATGCACCAAGTTCATTCATAAAGCGTTCGGCATAAAGCGCCCAGCCTTCACCGTAACCACTGATCCATGCAGCTTGGCGCTGGAAACGAGACAAGCGATCCTTTTCAATAGTTGCTGTTCCAATTTGAAGATGATGTCCGGGAACCGCTTCGTGATACCAGGTTGAAACCAAGTGCCAGTTACTCACCTCATTCTTGCCCAACATTGGAATCCAAGTTGTGCCTGGACGTGAAAGATCTTCAGATGGTGGGTTGTAATAAGGAGCAGATGCACTTCCTTCTGGTGCAAGACGTGCTTCGCAAATTGCAATGCGTGGATCAATGTCGAAGTACTCGCCATTCATTCTCTTCATTGCTGCATCTGTGAAATCCTGCAAATACTTGATTACATTTTCTGGGCCTTCAACTCGGTACTTTGGATCATTTTCCAAAGTATCCGCAACTTCTCGAAGAGTCTTAGCAGCAGGGTTAATGAGCTTTGCAAGCTCCCACATTCGATCATTAATCGCTTTGAGCTCTTGCTTTCCCCACTCATATGTTGCAGGTAGATCTAACTGCGCACCAGTGAAGTAGCGAGCCCAGACCGCATAACGTTCTGCGCCAACCGCATCATTTGGCATCGCAATTGGAAGATAGTTTGCACGAAGGAATTCAGCTGTTTCGGCAGATGCTTTTTCAGCAAGCTTTGCAGCTTCGTGAATCGCTGGATACTTTCCGTCGGCATCAAAGTTTTTGCACATTGCGCTGTAGCCGCCATTTGCATAGCCCTCAAGCTGAGCGATTACACCTTTAACCTGGCGCTGAGAAGTTGTTTTGCCTGCCTTTGCCACAGTCATAATCGTTTCGCACCATGACTTATAAGCAGCATCAACTGCAGCTAAGCGCTTTGCGATGTTGTCAAAATCCTGTGCTGTGCTCTTGGGCATTAATTCAAAGATCGAACGCACATTTGATGGTGGAGATGTCAGAACATTCCACAAAACAAATGACTCTTGGCTGTCATGTAATGCGAGTCCTGATTCAAGGCGCTCTGTCATTACAGTCTTTGCAATGCGATCGATCTCATCGATTGGCTCCATTGCAGCTAGCTTCTTTAACGTCTCACGAGTCAGATTTGCGCTGACCTCAGCTGCTGCCATGGAGAAGTCATCTAACTTGTCCTGGTTCAAACCATTTCCAAGATAGGTACAACCCATCGGGCTTAGAGCTGCTTCTTGATCGATATAAACATCGCTGATTTCAAATATGGGTGATCTATGTGTCATGGCGCAAGTTTGGCAGTGGTGTTGGCCTTTGTCCACGGTTAAATAAGTGAATCTGCCCTAGGCTAGTCAGATGACTCAGACACCAGTTGTCCCGCCCAAACTACGTGGTTGGTTTCACCTTGGTGCAACTCCCGCAGTCATCATCGCCTCGCTTGTACTTTTCATATTAAGTAAGGAATCCCTAAAGTTTGCGGTCGCGATTTACTCAATTACTGCAATCATGTTGTTTAGTGTGTCCGCCGTTTATCACCGGGTGCCATGGGTTCCTGCAAAGAAAAAGATTTGGCGTCGCTGGGATCACGCAAACATTAATTTGTTGATCGCTGGTTCCTACACACCATTTGCCGTTGCCTTACTTGAAGGACGTGATCGCACGATCTTGTTATCTGTTGTATGGATCGGTGCTGCGATGGGAGTTGGGCTTCGCGTATTTTGGATCGGTGCACCGCGTTGGTTGTACGTAGCAAATTATTTATTGCTTGGTTGGGTCGCGGTTTTCTACACACCAGCTTTATATCGTGCGGGTGGTTTATGGGTATTACTTCCTATCGCTATCGGGGGGTTGTTCTATTCCGTCGGTGCGATCTTTTATGCGCTCAAGCGTCCAGGGCGAGAAGCTAAGTACTTCGGCTTCCACGAGCTCTTCCATATCTTTGTTTTAGCAGCGTGGATTAGCCAATACATCGCAATTTCGGTGGCGATTTACAGTAAGTAAGGCCTTGCTCTAACCTAGGGCACCCCTAGAGATTTGAAATACGAGCAGCGAGGTAGGACATGGCCGAGAAGAAGAGCTTCCTTAATTGGGTTGGCTTTACCGGAGAAGATGAGTCTTCCAACCTCCCATCATCAGTTGATCGCATTCGCGAACTTGAAGCACAGATTGCAGATCTGAAGTCGCGTCGTGATATCACCGGCTTAACAAAAGAAGAGTTTGAAATCCTCGCAACTGAAACTGCGATGTCAATGATCAAATCCGCGCAAGCGCGCGAAAGTAAGGCACAGGCCGCGGCTTCACGTTTAGTTGCTGAAACAACACGTGCGACAAAGGAAGAGCTCGAAGCAGCTGATTCAAAGGCTCGCCAAATTCTTAGCGGAGCAGAGTCTCGCGGACGTAAGTACATTCAAGCGGCAGAAAGTGAAGCGGAAGAAAAGATTGCGCTAGCTGAATCAGAGGCCGAAGCGCTTATGGAAAGCAAGAAGCGCGAAATCGCAACACTTGCTACAGCTGCTCGTCGTGAAGGCGAACGAATCATTTCCGAGGCAACAACCGAAGTTTCTGGTTACCGTCAATGGTTGTCAGGTGTTATTTCAGAGGCAGAGCGTTTGTACAGAATTCAAAAGCAATCTTTGGATGCTGCAGAGTCTGCAATTCAGCAATCTCGCAATCGCCTAGATGGCGCTTTCCAACGTTTAGAGGATTTGCAAAAGAGTGTTCTGGATAATCTAAACGCTGATGACACTTTGATTAATCCAGGACCGCTTAAGGTTTCAAGTCAGCGCACACGTCCAGCAATTGATGCTCCACGTAAAGCTGCAAAGAAAACCGCAAAGAAAGCGGCTAAGAAAGCTCCAGCGAAAAAGAGCGCAGCTAAGAAATCTTCAAGCCGTTAATTAGCCCAGACATTATTAATACAAATTAATTAGGAAGAAATAA
>Ga0208249_1000087_pt1 | contig 27428 bp, 22 predicted proteins | sample CryBogmetaGMA1M_FD_184546 | JGI IMG/M metagenome (GOLD analysis project Ga0208249, IMG submission 184546) | Freshwater microbial communities from Crystal Bog, Wisconsin, USA - MA1M (SPAdes) | ecosystem: Environmental > Aquatic > Freshwater > Lake | place: Crystal Bog, Wisconsin, USA | collected...
TCTCAAATCGAGAAGAACTTAAATCACTTGTTGAATCCCACGGAATTCCTTTTCTCTATCTACCTGTTACGTCAGAGAATAAATCTGAGCAAGAGAAAGTCATGCTCGCGAAAATTACTGAGCTAAAAATAGATTTCGTTGTACTTGCTCGTTACATGCAAATTCTTTCGTCAGATTTCTGCGCAGCGCTTCCTGGCAAAATTATCAATATCCATCATTCATTCTTACCTGGCTTCAAAGGCGCAAAGCCTTACCACCAAGCTCATGATCGTGGCGTCAAAATCATTGGCGCAACTGCGCACTTTGTCACTTCCGATCTTGATGAAGGTCCAATCATTGAACAAGATGTTGCACATGTGACTCACTCGGCAACACCGGAAGAGATGATTGCACTTGGCCGCGATATCGAGCGCCGTGTTCTTGCTCGTGCAGTGAAGTTATTTGCAGAAGACCGAATCTTTATCGTCGGTCATCGCACCGTCGTATTCTCTTAAATTTTTTAGTGTCCCCGGCGGGAGTTGAACCTGCGACCTACCGCTTAGGAGGCGGTTGCTCTATCCACTGAGCTACGGGGACCTGACATTTCCAATCAAACTTTTCTTGGCAAAGGTTATCGCGAAGGCTAGCCTTCACTTTACGTGCGAAATAGCGCGCATAAAGGGGATGTGATTCAGATGGCCCAATGGGCATTAGTTACAGGTGCAACTGCCGGAATCGGCGAAAGTTTCACGCGCCTCTTGGCATCCAAGGGATACAACATCGCACTCGTCGCGCGAGATGAAGCAAGGCTTCATGAAAGAGCTGCAGGGCTTCGCGAAAAATTTGGTGTTCAGACTTTCGTATTGCCCGCAGATCTATCAACTACGGCTGGTTGTCATTCAGTAGAAGAGTACGTCAAGACGTATCCAATTGAAGTTCTCATTAATAATGCAGGATTCGGAATTAATAAAGCATTTAGTGCAAGCCAGCTTGATGCCGAACAACAGATGTTTGATGTATTGGTTCGAACACCAATGCGCTTGATGCACACAATTATTCCTGGCATGAAAGAGCGTAAATCAGGAATCATCATCAATGTTTCATCCGTTGCTAGCTTTATTGCTGGCGGAACATATAGCGCTTCAAAATCTTATCTGACCGTTCTATCAGAATCACTCAATACCGAACTTTCAAGCAGCGGTGTAAAAGTTTCAGCACTCTGTCCCGGCTTTACTCGCACGGAATTTCACGAACGCGGCCGGATGAAGATGGGTGGGTTGCCAAACTTTATGTGGCTTAACTCTGACAAGCTTGTGGCTCAATCATGGAAAGATGCTGTGGCCAATAAGCCAGTAAGTATTCCTGGCTGGCAATACAAACTTCTTGTTGGAGTTATCTCAACTGTTCCAAGAAAATTTGTACGCCAGATCGGAATGAATGTTCGTAAGAAGCAGCGTTAATTAACTAATAAGTTATTAACGGCCACGGCGGCTATTGCCACCACGGTATCCACCAGATTTACCTGAACCACCGCGACGTGACCCGCCTGAGCGAGATCCGCCTTGTGGAGCTTTACGCTCCATTACTGGTGGAACATAAGGAATACCTGAAGGTTCTTGCGCACCAGTGATGACCATAAGTTTTTCATCAAGTGGACGTACATCGTGGAACTTCGGTGTCACGCCTGCGCGTGAGAGAAGTCCTGATACTGCACGTGAATTCTTTGATGATGACAAGGTAACAACTGTTCCTGATTCGCCAGCACGTGCTGTACGTCCTGAACGGTGCAGGTAATCCTTGTGATCTTGTGGCAAGTCAACGTGTACAACAAGTGAGATTCCATCTACGTGGATTCCGCGTGCTGCCACATCTGTTGCAACAAGAGCTGAATTCTCTTGCTCCTTGAACAGCGCAAGTGTGCGAGTACGTACTGCTTGTGACTTTCCACCGTGTAGTGCTCCAACTGGAACACCTGCGTTAGCAAGTTTGTCAGCAAGACGATCTGCACCGCGCTGAGTCTTTACAAAGAGGATTGTCTTTCCATTACGTGCTGCAATCTGAGATGTGATGTCATCTTTATCGCCAGGGTGCATCTGAAGAACGTGGTGTTCCATTGTTGAAACTGATGCACGGTCATTTTGCAATGAGTGAGTCTTTGGATTCTTGAGGTACTGACGAACGAGTGAATCAACACCGCGATCGAGAGTTGCTGAGAACAAGAGACGCTGACCATCGAGATGTGCCTGATCAAGAATTTCCTTAACCACTGGAAGGAATCCCATATCTGCCATCTGATCTGCTTCATCAAGCACAGTGATCTGAAGTTGATCGAGCTGTACTTCGTTCTTATTGAGCAAGTCAATCAAGCGACCAGGTGTAGCAACCAAAATTGCTGTCGCTTTGCGCATTGCAGTGATCTGCTTTGCATATGGCATTCCGCCTGCAATAACTACTGATTCGTGTCCGACTGCGCGTGCAAGTGGACGAAGGACTTCGTCGATCTGCTGCGCGAGTTCGCGAGTAGGAGTCAAGATAAGTGCCAATGGCTTATGAGGGCGCGCGACCTTATCTGAGATATTTGTAAGAAGTGCAAGGCTGAATGCAAGTGTCTTTCCTGAACCAGTCTGTCCACGGCCCAAGATGTCGTGACCTGCAAGCGCATCTGGAAGTGTTGCAATCTGGATTGGGAATGGATGTGTAATTCCTTGTGCATTTAAAGCATTTGCGAGCGCCGGTGCAATACCGAGGTCGCGGAATGTTGTAGTTACCTCAGAAAGTGGAGTTGCTTCAACAAGATTTGCATCCGCAAGATTGACTGAAATGTAATTATCGTCAGCACCGAAGTCAACAGCTGCCTTGTTATGTGTCTTTGATGCGCGGAAATCATCACGTGCATATGCAGGTGAATCATTGCGACGATCGCGCGCAGGCTTTGCAGATGTACGTGGAGAATCTCCGCGACGCTGCGCAGCTGACTGTGGTGCTGCAGGATTATATTTTTCGCGCTTCTGTGGAACAAAGTTTGGACGGCCGTCATCAGAGTGAGCAACCTTCGCCTTTACCGCTTCGCGACGAGTTGTTGGACGTACGTCAGATTTCGCAGGACGTTCTAAACGCTCTGGACGGAATGGACGCTCTGCGCGTTCTGTGCGATCAGCAATAAATTTTGCAGCGCGTGATTGTGGCTTTACTGGACGCTCTGTGCGTTCTGTACGACCTACAACTGGCTTGTTACCAACTGGCTTAAAAGCTTTCTTTGGCTTTTCAAAGGTGCGCTCTTCACGAGATTGACGTGGGTTGCCCTTTGGAGCACCTTCAATGTTCTTTGACTTTGAAGCGGTGCGCTCTTGGAAACGTTGCGCACGTAGCTTTGAACGATCGGCAAGACGGACTTCTTTCTTAGTTGAAGTCTCGCGATCTGAATATCGAGTGGTCTTCACTGAAGACTTTGCTGCAGCTGATGCCGCTTCTTTTACAGGGGCGCTGCGCTTTGCAGTTCCGCGAGCAGCTGGCTTTGCGACGACAGCTTTACGAGCGGCCTTCTGAGCAGATGTATGGCGGGGCTTACCTTTGGCAGCGCGACGAGCTTTTCCGGGCGCAGCGGTACGTGTTTGTAGAGACATGAAAATAGACACCAATCGAGACGACAAGCGCGTCTCGGTTAGATGGTCAGAACTGGTTAAAAACCAGCGCCATCAGGGTCTTGATAAGACTCGCAAGTAAGTGGCCATGTGGCGCACTTTGGGGGGGAAGTACATCGATGCGGGATGCTTCGATGGGTTAATCATACAGGACTACTGGTGGTGCTAATTCACATGAAATTCCATGCTGCTACCGCCCAGTTACGCGTAAAACGTAAGAATCGCTAGATACCATAGCGACATATCTAATGGAGGAAATATGTTTCGCAAAGTAAGTATCTCTCTCGTAGCTGCAGTTCTTCTCGCTAGCGGAGTCTCTGCAGTTCCAGCATCTGCTGCTGCAAAGATCAGCAATGGCGCTGCATGCACGAAGGTAAATGCGACAACAACGGTTTCTGGATACAAGTACAAGTGTGCGAAGAACCCATTAGTCACTAACTCAAAGCTGACATGGCTTTCAGCTGAGTGCCTTACTGCTGTCGGTCAATATCAGGCCGCTATCAAGGCGCAGGCAGATCTTGCAAATGTTTCTGATCAGACTGCAGCACTTGATACTGAATACACCACAGCTTCTGCAGCACTTGCAAGCACTTCTGCAGCACTTGAAAAAGCTCGTGCACAAGTAACTCAGTTCCAGGCAACTATGAATGCGTCGACAAATCCTGCTGATAAGCAGAAGCTCGCTGCGGCAATCTCAAAGCTTGCGAATGCGGTGTTAGTACTTAGTGGCTCAAAGACAAAACTAGCAACTCAAGTTAAGGATCTTGAAGCCAAGAAGGCACTTCTTGTCAGCGCACCAGGACAGCTCAAGACCAACGCAGATGATGCAAAGGCTTCAGCAAACCTACTGTGTGCCAAGGGTTTCTAATTAATTAAATAAGCTCGCAAGTAAGGCTTCCCCTATTTATAGGTGGAAGCCTTACTTATTTAATTTCTACATGCACAAGTTGCTGAGATGGCTCCCCCTTGGACTTTTGGCACTACACCTCAGTGCAAAAACAATCTTTCCCACAAAATCTCTTGCGCTTGATGTAATCCTTTATAACTTGATTTGGCTTACATCAATTGTGGCAATTTCCCAATCTCCTTTGAGTAATGATCCAATCGGAATCGCAACCATCTCATTAGCGATTGGGTTGTGGGGCTGTGGCTCGGTTCTCAACAGTTACGGAGATTTCTTCTCGCTTCCCGAGAGCTCCCAATTTATTTCCCAACTGGGCTACACCTTTTTCTATCCGCTGGCATTTATTGCCATTCCACGACTTCTTCATCGTGGCCGCAGACTCAACCCAATCGAACTCTTGGATTCCGCAATTTTTGGGCTTGGAATTTCCTCGATTATCACTGCAATTTTTCTCTCTCGAGTATTTCCACAAAACCTTAGTGACGTGCAGACTCAATTCTTCTCACTACTGTTTCCAATCTGCGATCTCTTACTCCTTGTAATCGCATCTGTAGCGCTCATTACACATCGAGTTCAAACTCGCGCGCTTACACTTTTTCTCGGAGTGGCTCTCTTCTCTTCCTCTGATTTGTTGTACTTGGGTTTGGCAATCAATGGAAGTTATCGCTTTGGACAATTAACTGACGATGGTTGGCTCATCGGAATAGTTTTGATAGCTCACTCACTATGGTTCCGGCAGAAGAAGACAGATCGCAGCGTTGTAATTCATCCTGTCTTTATCGCTCTTTCAGTCTTTATCAGCCCTACATTGCTGGCGCTGATGTCATTACGTCCCGGAATCTTTCCTGCTTACATGGTGATTCCAACGATTGCCACATTGTTTCTTGCATTCATTCGAATGTCGATTGTGATTCGGCAAGCCAGAAATCTTGGTGAAGAGAAAGTACTAGCCCGTACTGATGAGTTAACTGGCCTTCCAAACCGCAGGCGCTTGATTGCAGAACTCGATGCATTCTCACAGACAGAAGGAGCGCTATTGCTTCTTGATCTCAATGAATTTAAACCAGTGAATGATAGATATGGACATGAAGTTGGGAATGAAATCCTGCAACAAGTAGCGCTTCGTTTCAGCCGTTCGCTTCCGACCGGTGCCATTCTTGCACGACTTGGTGGTGATGAATTCGGAGTTCTTATCAATGGCACATATGAAACAACGCTAGAAGCTGCCTTTGCGCTGCAAGCGACTTTGAGTTATCCATTCCATTGTCGTGGTCATGCAATTTCGATTGGCGTGAGTATCGGCCATGTGCAAAATGACGGTACTGGAAATTTACTTGAACGTGCAGATGCTGCGATGTATGAAGCTAAGCGGACGGGCGCTGGGGTTGTTCAGGTTTCTCAGCTTTAATCTCTTTCAAGCGCTCAAGAGATTCAATACGTTCAACGGCGTGATCGACAATCCGTTCTGGATATCCATGTGAATATCCATCAAGGAATAACCACGGCTCGTGAATCTCGGCGGCTGATAGATGGGCAAGTTCTGGAACGTATTTACGGATGTAATCGCCATTTTCATCGAAACGTCGTCCTTGTTCGATGGGATTAAAAACGCGGTAATACGGTGACGCATCCGTACCAGTTCCCGCAGTCCATTGCCATCCATGTGCATTCGATGCAACATCGTAATCAACGAGATGCTGCGCAAAGAAGCGTTCACCCAGCTGCCATTCGAGGTGTAAATCTTTTACGAGGAATGATGCAACAACCATGCGGGTGCGATTATGCATCCAACCTTCCACAACAAGTTGGCGCATTGCAGCATCAACAAATGGATAGCCCGTCTTTCCCTGGCACCATGCTTCAAATTGCGCACCTGGCTTGTCGTAACGCATCTCTTTAAATTTTGGAGCGTAGTACTCATAATCCGTATTGGGATTATGAAAGAGAACATCTGCATAAAACTCGCGCCAGGCAATCTCTTTTCGGAAGGTATCGTGTGCTTTGCTTTCGCCGAGATTTGCCAGCAATGTGCGCGGATGAATTTCGCCAAACTTCAAATATGTACTCATCTTTGAAGTTCCGTCGATACCGGCAAAGTTACGGTTCTCGTCATAGCTATCGAGGCCGTTCTTAGTAAATTCTTTAAATCGTTTCAGTGCTGCGGCTTCACCCGCTTCAATGATCTGCGCTCCGGCAGGCAGTGGAAAATCATTAAATGCGCGGTACTTCGCAGGAGGTTGTGGAGCTTTAATCTCTTTTGGAGTCTTTGCAGGTGCGCGCCAACCATGTGCACACCACCCTTTATAAAACGGTGTGTAGACCTTATAAGGAGTTCCATCGCTTGGCTTTACTACACGTCCTGGCGCAACTGCATAAGGGCTTCCGGTGCGAACAAGTTTGATTCCAGCTGCTTCTACCTTTGCATCGCGTTCTGCACCATATCTTTCATACTCTGCCGAGATATGAACTTCATTAACGTCATAGAGCGCAATTAACTCTTTTAAAACTTCGACTGCATCGCCTTCAATAATGTGAAGACGATTGCCCAGAGATTCATCCAATGCGCGAAGCGATTGCCCCATGTAGGCAAGCAACTTTTCTCCGGCTTCTGCAATCTGTTCTTTATTGAGAATAAAGACGGGAACTATTTCGTCAGCAGATTCCATCGCTGCAACTAGCGCAGGGTGATCACCTATTCGCAGATCTCGGCGGAACCAGACGATATTTCGCATGGAGCGAGACTACTTAATTACTTGTGAAGTTGCTCCACGGATGCGTCCCAGCCCTGTACATCTTCAGGCTTACGAGGGCCCTTGCCGACGTAGCGTGCAGATGGACGAATCAAGCGACCAGTGCGCTTCTGTTCGAGAATATGTGCCGACCAACCCGCTGTGCGAGCTGCCGTAAACATTGAAGTAAAAAGTGGAGCTGGAACTTCAGCGAAGTCCAAAATAATTGCTGCCCAGAATTCAACGTTTGTTTCAAGAACGCGATCTGGTTGACGTTCGCGAAGTTCCTTGAGCGCAGCCTTTTCAAGAGCCTCAGCAACTGCGTAACGAGGTGCATTCAATTCTTTAGCTGTGCGACGAAGTGTGCGTGCACGTGGATCTTCGGCGCGATAGACGCGGTGTCCGAATCCCATCAAACGTTCCTTACGATCAAGAAGTCCCTTGACATATGCCTCGGCATTTCCTGTCTTCTCAACTTCTTCGATCATATGCAATACACGTGAAGGTGCTCCACCATGAAGTGGACCTGACATCGCACCGATTGCACCAGAGAGTGCAGCACAAACATCTGCACCAGTTGATGCAATTACGCGACCAGTAAATGTTGATGCATTCATTCCGTGTTCTGCAGCAGATACAAAGTATGCATCGATTGCGCGAACGTGTGCTGGATCTGGTTCTCCGCGCCAACGAATCATCATGCGCTCTACAACTGTATGCGCCTTATCAATCTCTGATTCAGGAACTGCAGGAGAAATAATTCCGCGAGCTGCTTGTGCAAGGTAAGAAAGAACCATCACAGAAGTACGTGCAAGGTTGCTACGCGCTTCTTCATCTGAAATATCGAGAAGTGGCTTAAAGCCCCAAGCTGGGGCAAGCATCGCAATTGCAGATTGAATATCTACACGCACATCACCTGAGTGAACAGGAAGTGGGAATGGTTCTGCATTTGGAAGTCCTGGATTGAATAGATCATCAACAAGAAGTCCCCAGACATTTCCGAATGAGACGCGACCTACGAGATCTTCGATATCAACACCGCGGTAACGGAGCGCGCTACCTTCTTTATCTGGCTCTGCAATCTCTGATTCGAATGCAATTACGCCTTCAAGACCTGGCTTGAAATCATCTGACACGGTGAGCTCCCCTGATTAAAAATCTTGTAATCCTGCGGGTAATTCTGCACCTCCAGCAGGGGTGCTGACCACCACAAGGGGTGGGGATGCACTCATAGAGAAAGTGAGGTTCGATACACCTATGGGTCAATTGGAACGAGATGCAATCCGTGCAATGCGCCGTTCATACGGCGAGGTCGGGCTTGAATCATTACCCAGCGATCCCTTTGTCGCATTCCACCAATGGTTGACCGAGGCTGCAGAGAATTCTTATATCGTCGAAGCAAATGCGATGGTGCTTACAACACTCGGGACTGATATCAACGGTGCAGATGCAATTACAACGCGCACTGTTTTATTGAAAGATGTCTCGCAAGGTGGATTTACATTCTTTACAAATTACAGTTCGCGCAAAGGTCAGGCGCTTGAATTAAATTCACAAGTCACTTTGCTCTTTCCTTGGTATGCAATGGAGCGACAAGTTTCGATAAGTGGATTTGCAGAAAAAATTTCGCGAGATGAATCTGAGGATTATTTTGCAACGCGACCATGGTCATCACAAATTGGTGCATGGGCATCTGCGCAATCGGCGCCACTTGCATCACGAGAAGAGCTCGAGCAAAGATTTAAAGGTGCAACTGAAAAATGGCCCGAGGGAACAACGGTCCCGTGCCCACCGCATTGGGGCGGCTACCGAGTAACGCCGGTCAACATTGAATTTTGGCAGGGCCGTTACTCTCGCCTGCATGATCGCTTGCGGTATGAGCGGGCTAACATCACTTCGGATTGGGAAGTACATAGGTACTACCCGTAGTCTTGCCCAATGAGCGCAGACATTCTTATTCCAGATAATCTCAAGCCACGTGATGGTCGTTTCGGTTGTGGCCCTTCAAAGATTCGCCCCGAAGCACTTGCATCACTTACTGCACCTGGAAGCGATTACATTCTCGGAACATCTCACCGACAGAAGCCAGTTAAGAACGTTGTAAAGAGCGTTCGCGAAGGACTTCACTCACTCTTCTCACTTCCTGAAGGTTACGAAGTAGTTCTTGGTAATGGTGGATCAACTGCTTTCTGGGATATCGCAACTTTTGGTCTCATTGAAGACCGCTCACAACACCTAGTTTTCGGTGAATTCTCATCAAAGTTCGCAGCCGCCTCAAAGGAAGCTCCATTCCTTGGCGAACCATCTGTCATTAAATCTGAACCGGGTACACACCCAACTGCAGTTGCTGAAGCGGGTATTGATGTTTACGCGTTGACTCATAACGAAACTTCAACTGGTGTTGCAATGCCAATCAAGCGCCCAGCAGGAACTGATGGTGCACTCGTGCTCGTAGATGCAACATCTGCTGCAGGTGGTCTTGAAGTTGATGCAAAAGAATTCGATACCTATTACTTCGCTCCACAGAAATCTTTCGCATCAGATGGCGGCCTCTGGCTCGCACTCATGAGCCCAGCAGCAATCGCTCGTGCAGAAAAGATCAAAGCATCTGGCCGTTGGATCCCTGCATTCTTTGATCTTGGAACTGCCATTGAGAATTCACGTCTTGATCAGACATACAACACACCAGCACTCGTCACTCTGATGTTGCTCGATGAGCAGATTAAGTGGATGAATACCAATGGTGGGTTGAAGTTCGCTGCAGGTCGTAGCGCAGATTCAGCATCACGTCTTTATGGTTGGGCTGAAAAGACCAGCTACACAACTCCATTTGTGACAGACCCAGCGCAGCGCTCAAAGGTAGTCGGAACTATTAACTTCGATGATGCAATCGATGCAACAAAGGTTGCAGCAGCACTTCGCGCAAATGGAATCGTAGATACAGAGCCATATCGCAAGCTTGGTAAGAACCAGCTTCGTATCGGCATGTTCCCTGCAATCGACCCAGCTGATATCGATGCTTTAACTGCATCTATCGACTTCGTCGTTTCACATCTCTAATGCCACACGTCGTAAAGCGCGATAGCTACTTCTGGACTATTGCACTTCAGACCTTTGCGGTTAACTTCTTTCTTGGCAGCTTTGGCCCTTCACAACCGCTACTTCGCGCAGACCAGCACACCTCACTCACAATTGCAGGGCTGCATGGAACAGCGATGGGAATCGCATCTATCTGCGCTGGTTTACTAAATCCACATCTTGCACATCGCTTTGGCCGTGATAACACTGCATGGATCGGCCTTGGAATCTTCAGCATAGGCATCTTGATCATCGTCTTTTCACCGCCGGTTCAAATCACAATTCTCGGTGCTCTCATTGCAGGATTTGGTACTTCAACTGTTATTAATAACTTTGTCACATCAATCAATAATCACTATGGAAAATCTGCGCCTTTTGCAGTGATGCAAGCAAACGGTATTGGCTCCGTTGGATATGTATTCGGGACTATCACTGTCGGGACGATCGCAAATATTTACCGTAACCACTGGCGCGTAGGGCTTCTTGTCATCTTGCCAATCGTTGCTTATCTTTACTTTGTTCGCCGAGATAAATCACTTCAGAACCATGTGCCTAGTGACCATGGCCCACAAAAAGGCAAGCTTTCAATTAAATACTGGATTGCTTGGTTTGGCTTTGTTGCAGTGATCTCAAGTGAATTTGCCACATCTTTCTGGGCAGCAGCGCTCGTTCGCGATAGAACAAATGCCAGCCCAGCGATTTCGACTCTTGCCATCGTCGCTCTCGGTTCAGGCATGGGTATTGGTCGTTGGTTTGGAGCTCAAGCACTTCGTGGCTTTGAACCAGATACACAACTCAAGATTTTTATCGCTACACAATTCGGTGGCTTTGGAATTCTCTGGTTCTCTCATAATTTAACTTTAAGTATTGCGGCAATCCTGATTGTCGGACTTGGAATTTCAAGCCAATTTGCTTTGAGTTCTATTCGATTGATTGGCCTTAGCGATGGCCGCCCTGATTTAGCAATTGGCAAGAGCTCTATGGCGGCTGGTCTTGCAATTGGTGGCGCACCATTCGCACTTGGTTTATTGGGCGATCACCTTGGTATTTCGCGTGCTTACCTCATGGTTCCAGTGCTGATAATCATTGCTTTTCTTATTGTGCAATTTATTCCTTCGCACTTGGAGCAGGACATTGAACTTTAAGAGTCGACGTTTAATCACAGCGTTAACGCTTATTGGGCTGGTTGCTCTGGTATTCCTAGGACGCTAGAGACCTTGTAATCCGCAGGCGACTGCACTTTATCCCTATAAATTATCCAGATAATTCCGGCCGCAATCAGAGATATTGCTCCGCAAATCGCGACAGTCTCTCGTACTCCGAAATGTTCAGACCAATACCCAATAAGTAGCGAACCAAATGGGGCTCCACCCATAAAAATGAGCAAGTAAATTCCCATCACGCGCCCGCGTACTGCAGGGTCGCTATGTGTCTGCACATAGGAATTAGCCGAGATCAACATAGTCAACGCGGTAATTCCACATACCGGTAGCCAGAGCGAATAGGTCAAGTAAGTTGGCGCAAAAGCTAGAACAATCACGGTGAGTGAAAAGACCATTCCAAGTTTGATAATAAATTTAGTGGTTCGAAACTTCTCTAGACGGCCAGCAAGAAGTGCTCCAGAAAGTGAACCAACCGCAATAAAAGTTCCCAGAAGTCCATATGAAGCAGCACCCTTATTGAAGACATGGGTTGCCATGAGCGCATTAAAAATAACGAAGTTCAAGCCAAATGTTGATGTAAAGAGCACAAGTAACATCACTACGTAGAGATCAGGGCGAGCTAGCGCATATCGCAATCCCTCACGGACTGTGCCCAGAGTTGAATCTGTCTTCATATTAAAGAAGTCAGATTTACGCATTGCAAGTAACGCACCAATCACAAACAAATAAGAGGTCGCGTTAATGATGAATGAAGGACCAGTATCAAATCGTGCGATAAGAAAGCCGGAAATTGCGGGCCCAACAAGACGACCTAAGTTGAAGTTTGCAGAATTCAGGCTTACCGCATTTGCGACATCGGATTGGCCGACTATTTCAGAGGTAAAGCTCTGTCGAATCGGTGCATCTAGCGCTGTTGCAATACCTAAAAGCGCGGCGCATGCAAAGACTTCCCATAACTTTATTTCTTTTAAAACAACAAGTATGCCAAGTATGTAACAGGCAATCGCAGCAGCCGTATTTGTTGCAATGAGTAATTTACGTTTATCAATTCTGTCAGCCATCGCTCCGCCATGTAAACTGAAAATTAACACCGGAGTGAATTGAACTGCAGTAACCAAACCTAAATATGTTCCACTGTTATGCGTAAGCTGTAGGACTAACCAGTCTTGCGCAATACGTTGAGCCCACGTCCCAATATTTGAAAGAACGCTGGCTGGATAGAGAATGCGGAAATTGCGATGGCGAAATGAACGCCAGTTTCCGTTCTCATCCACCTTAATTCGCATTACTCTTCTCTCGTGGCTTCCAATATTAAATCAGTTGTAACTCTAATCGCTATTGGTTCAATCTGCTGGCTTGCCGCAGGTGTAGTTGCGATTGCAGTGGGCGCTGAGTCCAAGATAATTTGGACATGCGCAGTAGGCGCACTGTTAGGTGTACTCGGTATTCGATATTCGGTACGACGTTCTCGCCGTACCGGTATTTAGCAACTGATTAGGCTTCGAGCTGAGAAGCAATTCCGCGCAACACGCGGCCAAGACGCTCTGCTTCAGTACCTGAAGGATGACGACCCTGACGTAGACCGTTTCCAACGCGATCAAGAATTTTGATGGTGTCTTCAATCATCGCTGCGAGATCATCATTGTTAACACGTGAATTTTCAGCAAGTGAAACAGGTGCATCGACAATATGTACAGACATTGCCTGTGGACCCTTACGTGAATCAATGACTGAGAATTCAAGCTTTGTTCCAGGCTTTACTGTTGCAACGCCTTCAGGGAGTGCAGATGAAGCTAGATAAACATCTTCGCCTTCATCGGATGCAATAAATCCAAAACCTTTTTCAAGGGAAAACCATTTAACTTTTCCTGTAGGCATTGCACTTACTCCTTAAATTTGCGGTACTCGTTTAGTGATGCGAGCCGGGGGATTCGGACAGGGGGCTAATTTATCGCACTTGCGCTAGGCCGTGCGACCTGGTTTTACGCGTAAACGGCGGTTAGAGAGTGGCTTCGCTATGCGCGCCACAGCCATGGTCGACTGAAACCACGCGTGCATCATCAGGTGCGATTGCATTTGCACAAACACCAAATGAAGATCGCAGTGAACCCGCAATCGGAATAAAGAAACCGCATGATGAACAAGGCTTTGGTGCACCTTGTGCAAGAGGAGTATTAGGTCCGCGATCACTTGCATACCAACGCTTACTTGCTTGATCGCGTCCTTCGATTGATAGAACTCGTGGTCGCATCAAACCAAGATCAAATACTTCAGTTGCATCAAGGCCTTCATCTTGTACAAGTGCGTTTACGCCAGGAACTAAACGAGTATCTTCGAGAACGCTTGGAACAATGACTCCGGGCTGTATATCTTCGGGAAGAATGCGTTCCATATAAGGAATGTGGTCTGGTGCTAGAAGTGAATCAGGGCCAGGTAATACAACGAGATCGCAGATTGTCGGAGTCGCATCTTCATCAACCTTGGCAACTGTGACACACCAACGCCATCCACGGTAACCCGCGATATCGGCTGCAAATAAATAAGTTGCGACGCGATTGTCATCGTCATAATCAACTGAGACAAATTCGCCAACTTGGGATGCAAATTCCGCTTCTGCAAGTGCAGCTTCGCGAGCAACTTGCTGTGCGTCGAATGTCTTCATGTTCTAATCGTAAAGCAGAAGGCCCCCGAGACGTTAATCTCGAGGGCCTTCGTAACTATTTACGCGGGACTTTCAATTAATTAGAAGTCCATATCCCCGCCGCCTTGTGGCATTGGGTTAGCTGACTTTGGTTCTGGCTTATCTGTAATAACAGCTTCTGTTGTAATGAAGAGCGCTGCAATAGATGCTGCATTCTGAAGTGCAGAACGTGTGACCTTTGCTGGATCGATGATGCCAGCCTTAATCATGTCTACATATTCTCCAGATGCTGCATTGAGACCGAAGCCTGCATCGAGATTACGAACCTTCTCTACAACAACTCCACCTTCGAGACCTGCGTTAATCGCGATCTGCTTCAGTGGGGCTTCGATAGAGAGTTCAACAATCTTTGCACCAGTTGCTTCATCGCCTTCAAGCTTGAGCTTCTTAAATGCTGCTGTTGCTGCCTGGAGAAGTGCAACGCCACCACCGGCGACGATTCCTTCTTCTACTGCGGCCTTTGCATTACGCACTGCATCTTCGATGCGGTGCTTGCGCTCCTTGAGTTCAACTTCTGTTGCAGCGCCCGCCTTGATAACAGCGACTCCGCCAGCAAGCTTTGCAAGGCGCTCCTGAAGCTTTTCCTTGTCATAATCTGAATCTGAATTTTCGATCTCAGTGCGGATCTGAGCTACGCGGCCCTTGAGCTGCGCTTCGTCTCCGAGACCTTCGATGATTGTTGTCTCTTCCTTAGAAACAACGATCTTGCGAGCGCGACCAAGAAGTTCAAGTCCTGCTGTTTCTAGCTTGAGACCAACTTCGTCAGAGATCACTGTTGCACCTGTAAGAATCGCAATGTCCTGCAACATCGCCTTGCGACGATCACCGAAGCCAGGTGCCTTAACGGCAGCTGACTTAAATGTTCCCTTGATCTTGTTAACTACGAGAGTTGCAAGTGCTTCGCCTTCAATATCTTCAGCGAGGATTGCAAGTGGCTTACCTGATTGCATAACCTTTTCAAGGATTGGTACAAGTTCCTTGATATTTGCAATCTTTGCACTGGTGATCAAGATGTAAGCATCTTCAAGAACTGCTTCCATGCGATCTGTATCTGTTACGAAATATGGTGAAACGTAACCCTTGTCGAAGCGCATACCTTCGGTGAGTTCAAGTTCGAGACCAAAGGTATTTGACTCTTCAACAGTGATAACGCCTTCTTTACCGACCTTATCCATTGCTTCAGCGATCATCTCGCCGATAGTTGCATCTGCTGCAGAAATTGTTGCAGTTGCCGCAATCTGTTCCTTTGTGTCAACGTTCTTCGACATCGCAGCAAGTTCAGTAACGATTGCAGTTACTGCCTTTTCGATGCCGCGCTTAAGTGCCATTGGGTTTGAGCCGGCTGCAACGTTGCGAAGTCCTTCGCGAACAAGAGCCTGAGCAAGAACCGTTGCAGTCGTTGTTCCATCGCCTGCGACATCATCAGTCTTCTTGGCAACTTCCTTAACGAGCTCTGCACCGATCTTTTCCCATGGATCATCGAGTTCAATATCTTTTGCGATGGAGACGCCATCGTTTGTAATTGTTGGTGCGCCCCACTTCTTTTCAAGTACGACGTTACGTCCGCGAGGTCCAAGGGTTACCTTGACTGCATCAGCGAGTACGTTCATTCCGCGCTCTAGACCGCGGCGGGCTTCTTCATTAAAGGCAATCTGCTTTGCCATAGTTGTTAGCTCCTATTAATCGTCTGGTTACAACGGGGCCGAATTATCACTCTCGACCTGTGAGTGCTAACGCCAAATCTAGAGGGGTTTATTCCACGACGCAAAACGAAGTGTGAGGCGCGAGAAAGTGGCGCAAAACGAAGGGGGCTTTAGCGGGCTGTGCGGGCCTGCATGCGGGCTTCACGCAGGCGGCGAAGGCGCTTGACCAGCATCGGAGATGCCTCGAGGGCGTCGTCGCGATCGATGAGGTCGTTGAGCAGTTGGTAATAGCGAGGAGCAGTCAGGTCGAAGAGCTCTTTAATTGCAGTCTCTTTCGCACCAGCAAAGCGCCACCAATTTCGTTCGAAATCAAGGATGCGAGTTTCGAGGTCGGTCAACGTCGAACCTGAAGTTCCTGGGTTTTCGAGCGCTGACATGTCGCCAATCTTAGATTGGAGTTATGCAGAAGTGTGGGATTTGCGAGCGGCTTTAACAATATTGCGAAGCATCGTAGGGAAGATGAAGAAGTGGAATGGCGAGACCACATACCAATAGAGCTGGCCACCTAAACCGCGAGGCTCAAAGAGCGCATCTTGCGAAACTACGGTCTTGCCATCTTTTTCAGAGAGATTGAATTCAAGCCAGGCTTTACCAGGCAGAATCATTTCGGCATACAACCGTAAATGTTTTCCGTTTTCTAAACCTTCAACGCGCCAGAAATCAACACTGTCGCCTATTCGAAGATGCACAGGATCGCGACGTCCGCGACGAAGTCCAACGCCACCAACAATTCGATCGAGTAAACCGCGCAAATACCAGAGCCAACCAGAACCAAACCATCCGCGTTCGCCACCAATTCCTTCAATCTGTTCCCAGATTTTTTCTAGCGAAACATCTGTCGTAATTTCACGATGATCCTTCAGCGTTAATTCTCCGGCCCAATCAGGATCGCTCTGCGCCTTCTGCCACGGTGCCATTGGGAACGATGCATCAGACCAACGCGTATCAACATGATTTTCAGCAACGCGAGTAAGGGCTAATTCAATTGCTTGAGAAACAGTCAGTAGTCCTTCGGGTGGAAGTGGAATCAAATCAGTCACGCTTTTACGCGCATCGACAACTACTTCGCTGATCAGAGATTCAACAAGTGGACGCGCAAGCGACGTTGGTACCGGTGTCACGAAACCAATCCAGAGGCTGGAAAGTTTTGGAGTAAGCACTGGAACTTGAATGATGATGCGCTTACGTAGTCCCGAAATTTCCGAGAACTTCTGCATCATCTTGGCGTAGGTAACTACTTCTGGGCCGCCGATATCGCAGATGCGATTGACTGGCTTTGGAAGGTTGGCTGCACTACGCAGGTAATAGAGCACATCGCGAATTGCGATGGGTTGAGTTCGGTTTGAAACCCACTTCGGCGTGGTCATGATGGGCAGACGGTGGGTTAAGTGGCGCAACATTTCAAAGGAAGCAGAACCTGAACCAATAATGATTCCGGCACGTAATTCAAGAACTGGTACAGAACTCGATGCCAACTGTGTTCCGGTATTCATGCGCGACGTTAAATGGCGGCTGCGATTTTCATCATTTGCAATTCCGCCCAAATAAATAATCTGCTGAACTTTTTGGCGCTCTGCGGATTCGGCAAATCCCTTTGCCATCGCAGATTCGATATCTCCGAAATCGGTTGCTACGTTAATTGAATGCAATAAGTAATAAGTAGTATGAACTCCAGCTAGTGCGCGATCGAGATCTTGCGAATTACTCGCATTACCTTCGACGATTTCAACTTTATCTGCCCATGCTTGACCACGAATTTTCTGGGCATTGCGCACAAAAATACGCACCTGCTTGTGATCGTTGAGAAGTTCGCGGACTAAGCGACCGCCCACATACCCTGATGCACCTGTGACCAGGTAGAGCTTCTCTCGATTCTGCGTATCCATGCATCTGAGCCTAGACTTACCTCATGCCTTCTTCTACTCGACCTCGTATAGTCATTCTCGGAGCCGGGTTCGGTGGGCTCCATGCCGCTAAGGCTCTCGCTAAAAAGGCAGATGTCACCGTCGTTGACCGCCATAACTTTCAAACTTTTTTGCCGCTGCTCTATCAGGTATCAACTGCAGGGCTAGCCGCAGATCACGTAGTTCACCCTGTGCGCGGAGCACTTCGCGGAACCGGAATCAAATTCCGTATGGGTTCACCTATCTCTGTTGATCACAAGAATAAATCTGTAAAGCTTGATTCATCTGAAGTCCTCGAATTCGATCACCTCATTGTCGCTCTCGGTTCTGCAACTGCAGATTTTGGAGTTCCCGGTGTTACTGAACATGGTCTCGGCATGAAGAGCGTTCACGAAGCACTGATGATTCGCGCTGAAGTCATGCGCCGATTTGAAGATCTCTGTCGTTTTGAAGATGACACTCGCCTATCTGTTGCCGTTGTTGGTGGCGGACCAACAGGCGTCGAAATGGCCGGAGCCCTTGCAGAACTCAAGCGCGGCCCACTGAAGAATGATTTAAAGCATGCTGCTGACCATATTGATATCTATCTGATTGAAGCTGGTCCACGAATCTTGCCGATGTTTAGCGAGAAGCTCTCTGCACGCGCAGAATCTGATCTTCACAAACTAGGTGTCTTCGTAAAGACAAATACTGCAGTGCGCGAAATTAAGTCTCGCAAGATTGTGATCAAAGAAGGCGAACCAATTCCAGCAGAAGTAACCATCTGGGCTGCTGGCGTTAAGGGCGAACCAACTGCTGGACTTCTTAATCTTCCAATTGCTGGATCTCGTATCGATACCGATGAAAACTTAGAAGTAAATCACTACCCAAATATCTGGGCAATCGGTGATATCAACGGCACTAAGAACGCTGACGGACGCTTCTATCCAATGGTTGCGCCAGTTGCGATGCAACAAGGTAAATGGGTTGCACAACAAATTTTACGTAAAGAAGCTGGCCAACCACTGAAGCCATTTAAATATCGCGATAAAGGATCAATGGCCACAATTGGTCGCCACAAAGCAGTTGTCGAAGTTGGAAAATTTAGAATGTCAGGCCCGCTTGCTTGGTATGCATGGCTTTGGCTTCACTTGTTCTATCTCTTGGGTGGACGCAATAAAATTGGCACAATTGCAGATTGGACTTGGAACTACTTAACGTTCGATCGCGGCAATCGCCACATCATGGACACTCTCTAAATGCCTCAGTATCTCAACGTTGACGGACACCAGGTCTATTCATACGAGTGGGATAACAATGGTGAAGCACTTGTTTTACTTCACGGCGGCTTAAGCCAAACGTCGCATTGGGATTCGCATGTACTTCCAGCGGTTGAAAATGACTTTCATGTCTTTGCCTATGACCGCACAGGTCACGGCTTTACCGGAGATCGTGCCGAGAGTTTCCATTACCAATTTCAAACTCGTGAAGCAATCGCGTATTTAGAAGAGGTCGTTAAAGAACCGGCACATCTAATCGGGTATAGCGATGGCGGAATCATTGCGCTGATGGTCGCAATGCAGCGACCTGAACTCGTACGCTCCATCATTACATTAGGAGCGAATTTCCAACCTGATGGAGTTGTTCACATCGATGATTTTGATGGCGTGGTCTCTGCCGAAAACCAAGAGGAGTACAACCGCACATCGCCAGACGCGCCTGATACCTTGCCGAAGAAGATTCAGAAGATGATTACTATTCAAAAGACGGAACCAGATTTAACGCCTGCAGATTTAGCGAAAATCCAATGTCCTGTGCTGGTTATGGCAGGTGATGACGATGTCATCAAGCACACTCATACCGCTGAGCTCTACGAAAGTATTCCACTGGGACAGCTCGCAATAGTGCCAGCTTCCTCACATAAATTTATTAAAGAAAGACCTGCGCTAGCGCAACTTTTGATCCGTGAATTTCTTGAAGATTTGAGTTATCCAGTAACTCGTATGCCAATTCGACGTACTAACCCTACGAATTAACCTTCAAAAGGTTCGATAGTTCCCGTTTTCACATCGTAGATAGCACCGGCTACTACAACGCCTTCGCGCAAAAGTGGATACGAACGAACGCGATTGATATCGCTTGCGAGCGCACCCTTTTGATCAGTAGTAGTTCTAAATTCTAGGCTTGATGTATTGACTCCATATTGATCTTCAATCAACTTGTGAATCGCTGATTCATCGCCTTGTGCCATTCGGCAATCTGTATGAGGCATCACCAAAATACGATTCACATTGAGTAGGTATGTTGCGAGAACCAGCGTACGTAAAACGTCTTCAGTTACTCGCGCACCGGCATTGCGAAGAATCTTGGCATCACCAGAACGCATTCCGACTACGGACAATGGATTGATGCGCGAATCCATACATGTGACGATTGCTAAGCCGCGAGCCGCAGAACCTGTGAGCTCGGAATACTTAAAATCTTTTTGATATTCGGCATTTGCAGCCAATAGATCATCAAATGAATCGTGTGGAAATGAGTTAGTGGTCATTCGTAACTCCTTTCACAATATTGGAGTAATTCTGGAGCCCCCCATCCGGATTGAACGGATGACCTGCTCATTACAAGTGAGCTGCTCTACCACTGAGCTAGGGAGGCCTACTGCGGGCGTAATTATGGCAGTTATTGGCCGATTGTAAAAATCGGCTATTTCACCCTAAAAATCAACACTTTAGGCGACATTTTTTTAATTCGTATATACAACTTCAAGTGAGAGGATTGGCGACATGTTGCCTAACTATTGGATGAGCCCCGAGACCAATTCAATCAATCGCCTAGGAATGCTCAACATCGAGCACTTCGAAACGATCTCACTCGATGGAATCTGGCGCTTTCAATTGCTCAATTCTCCAACTGATGATTCACGCAAGCGTTGGAGCAAAATCCCTGTTCCTGGTTTGTGGACGATGCAACCAACCAGCGATGTATTTTTCGATAAACCAATCTATACAAATGTGCAGATGCCGTGGGATCACATTGCACCTGAAGTTCCTGAGCAGAATCCAACTGGTATCTACGAGCGCGATTTTGATATTCCATCATCATGGGATTCAAAGCGCATAGTTCTGCACCTTGGCGGATACGAATCCGTTGCATTGATTACGGTAAATGGAATTGAAGTAGGGCTTACTAAAGATTCTCGTCTTGCGGCTGAATTTGATATCACCGGACAAATTAAACGCGGTAAAAATAATCTGCAGATCAAGGTTACGAAGTGGTCTGATGCAACATATATTGAGGATCAGGATCAGTGGTGGCACGGGGGCATTACTCGTTCAGTCAAGCTGTACGCAACCGAAGATGTCTTTATCCAAGAGTTCGCAACTACGGCCGGGCTAAAAGCCGATGGCACAACAGGAACGTTAAAGATTGATGCAATTATTGGATCAATCAACGGAAAGAGCACCGACGGTTACACACTTCGTACATCAATCGAAGAACTTCCAAAAATAAAGTCAGCTACGCAATCACAGACGCTAAAGAAGCATGTTGCGCCGCTATGGACTGAGATGACTCCTGAAATGCGACGCGCAGATAAGAAGTACTTTGCCGGCGAATATTGGGACGGCTCAATGCCTGAAAACGAGCGCATCGCCCGCGAAGCGATTAAGCAGCCTTGGCCAGGCCGAATTCAGTTCGAGACAGAGATTCCAAAGGTTGCTGCTTGGTCTGCTGAAACTCCTAATTTATACACACTTCGCATTGAACTTGTGAGCCCTGGTGGCACTGTTGTTGAAATTTCACAGCAGAAGATTGGTTTCCGCTCTGTAGTTATCAAGGGGCGCGAACTTCTTGTCAACGGTAAAGCTGTCTATATTTACGGCGTCAATCGCCACGACTTCAATCGCCATACAGGTCGCGTACTTTCACGTGAGGACATGCGCCAAGATTTGCTCGAGATGAAGCGTTGGAACTTCAATGCTGTTCGTACATCGCATTATCCAAATGATCCAGCGTTCCTAGATCTCTGTGACGAACTTGGTTTCTATGTGATTGATGAAGCAAATATCGAGTCACATGCTTTCTATGATTCGATTTCTAATGACCCACGTTATGCATCCGCTTTTGTAGAGCGTGTTGGTCGCATGGTGCAGCGCGATATGCACCACCCATCAGTAATTTTCTGGTCACTCGGAAATGAATCAGGTCGTGGCAAGAACCACGAAGCTGCTGCTTCATTCGCTCGTGCACTCGATCCATCACGTCCACTTCATTACGAGGGTGGAATCAATGGTGACTGGCGCGGAGGTCACTCGCTGACCGATGTTGTCAGCCCGATGTATCCATCCATCAAAGCAATTCTTTCGTATGCAAAATCTGGTCGCCAGGACCGTCCATTGATTATGTGCGAGTACTCGCATGCAATGGGTAACTCCAATGGAAATCTCAAAGAGTATTGGGATGCCATTTACGCAACACCTGGTCTACAAGGTGGATTCATCTGGGAGTTCTGGGATCACGGCATCGAGCAAACTCTTGCTGATGGAACTAAGCGATCTGCATACGGCGGAGATTTCGGCGAGACTCGACATGACGGAAACTTTGTCTGCGATGGAATGGTCTTCCCAGATCGCACTCCAAAGCCTGCAATGCACGAGATGAAGGCGATTGCTGCTCCGGTTTTGATTACAACTACAAAGGCTTCGACTGGATCTTTCACGGTCACGAACCGTCAATTCTTCAAGGATCTAGCTGATTTTGAATGCTTCTGGAGCATCAATCGTGATGGCGAAGTCATCGATAGCGGCAAGGTTGCACTTCCAAAAATTGCTCCGCAGAAGAGCGCAAAGATTTCAATTAAGTCCAAGGCATTGCTCAAGCCAGATGCTGCAGGAGAACGTTTTATCAACTTCAGCATTGTGCGCAAGAACCGCACCGATTGGGCACCAGCAGGACATGAGGTTGGTTGGAACCAATTTGCCCTTCCTACACGTAAGGAAACTATCAAGCCGGTAAAGACTAATAATCTCTTCGAGATTGCTGTCGATGACGCCGGAGAGATTCAGATTCCATTTGGAGTTTTTGCTCCAGAGCTTTCGCTATGGCGCGCACCAACTGACAACGATCGCATTGCACATATCTCAACTAAGTGGGAACAGTACGGCGTCCGCGAACTTGAACGTACCGATTGCACTATTACTGAAACCTCAAAGTCTTACAAGGTTGTGAGTGAATGGACAACCAGTACTGGGCTGAAGGCTAAGCAAGTTCAACTCGTTACCCCAGTAGCCGGCGGATATACGGTGAAAGAGACAATCACTGTTCCAAAGCAGTGTGAAGATCTAGCTCGCGTCGGTATCAACTTTGAAATTGATGGAGCACTGAGCAATTACACCTACTTTGGTATCGGTGCCAACGAAACTTATCCGGATCGCAAGATTGGTCGCGTTCACAAGTGGCTTTCAACTGTCGCAGAGCAATATGTTCCATACGTTCGCCCACAAGAAAATGGCGGCCATGCCGGAGTACGTTGGTTCTCGTTAACTGATAATGCCGGACACGGTGTACGCATTGATCTCGATAAGCCGATGCAAGTATCAGCGACTCCATTTAGAGCAACACAACTTGCTGATGCAACACACGATGTTGAATTGGTACCAACTGGAAATACGATTGTTCATATCGATGCGGCACATCGCGGCGTCGGAACTGCTTCTTGTGGTCCAGATACTCTGCCTCAATACTTAGTATCTGGCGGTACTTATAGCTTTAGCTGGACAGTGAGAGCTATTTAATTAAAGGCCACTTCACTGGAGTCGGGTATTTCGCACTTCGCCCGTCTCCAGATGATTTGCCTTGAATGCGCCTGATAATCCACGGCAAGGCAAAGACAAAGAACCACGCGACGGTGATTCCTTTTTCAATAATCCACGGCGTCTTCTTAGCTGGTGGCAAAGGTGTGCGCCAACCAGAATCAAATGGCAGATTCAATTTTTCAAGTACGGCCTGCGCACAACGATTATGACCTTCGGAATTTAAGTGCAGGCGATCAAATGCTAAGAATCGTCGATCGCTAAAGAAGGCTTCTTGATTGGCGTCGACAACAATCGCCCCAACTTCTGCACCGATTGCTCGAACTCCTTTGTTGAATTCAGAGAAACGCTTCTCCCAGATTTCAGCGCCTTTACCTTTATTGCCTGTGCGTTCAAGAACTGTGAAGAGCATGATGGTTGCGCCAGACTTGGCAATGCGACGAACTGCTTCTGCATACAAAGGAATTGCAATTCCTGGTTGGTATCCAGGACGAAGTGCATCGTTAGCCCCAGCATGGAATGAAACTAGGGTGTCTTTTCCTGTGACATATTGCAGAGCTACTGGAACTTGATCTTCAACAACTTGGCCCAACAACTTTCCGCGAATCGCGAGATTCATATATGTGAAATCAGGATGAGCTTGTGACATGACATCGGCTACACGATCGGCCCAGCCGCGAAACTTTCCATCAACGACTTCATCAGTCATGCCTTCGGAGTATGAATCTCCGCAGACTATGAAACGTTGAAATGCCATTACTTACCCTTTACGACGCGCCTCGTCTACTGCGTACAACGCAATCGAAGTTGCAACCGATGCATTGAGTGATTCAGTAGATGCGCTAATCGGAATAGAGACTATTAAGTCGCACTTTTCACGAGTTAAGCGAGCAAGGCCTTTACCTTCGGAACCCACAATTACCATGATGTTTTCGGTGGCGACCTTCATATCTGCAATTGCAGTATCGGATTCGCCATCAAGACCGACGATGAAACAGCCTAATTTCTTAGCTTCATCGATAGTGCGCGCCAGATTCGTTACCTGTGCAATGGGAAGGCGAGCAGCAGCACCAGCTGAAGATTTCCAAGCAGATGCGGTCATGCCGGCAGCGCGACGTTCGGTCATCAAGACTCCTGAAGCACCGAAAGCTGCAGCAGAGCGAACAATCGCACCTAAGTTACGCGGATCGGTAACTCCGTCGAGTGCAACGAGCAACATTGGGTTCTTTGCGCGCTGAACGATTTCTTCAAATGATGAATACTGGAATGGCTTGATAGAAAGAATAATTCCTTGGCTATTCGGTGAAATTCCTTCAACTTCAGCGCGATGTGCTTCACGAATTTGAAGACCGTGATTTAAAGCAATCTGCAAACTTTCAGCAACGCGATCATCGACATCAATACTTCGCGCAACCAATAGCTCGGTTGCCGGAACTGATTCACGAAGTGCTTCTAGGACCGCGTTACGACCTGCAACGATTTCGCCGCGAAGTCCGTCACCTTTAGAAAACTTACGTGGTGCACCGCCTGGCTTCTTTGCAGCAGATTTTTCGGCAGCTTTCTTGCGCTTTGCAGCTGCGTGATACGGACGGTCTTCAGCCTTAGGCGTTGGACCTTTACCTTCAAGACGACGCTTATTATTTCCACCGGTACCTGTTGTTGGTCCCTTTTTAGATTTACGAACTGCTCCGCGTGGTTTTGCATTACCGGCCATCGTTATTTACTTCCATTTCCAGTAATCGACCAACGTGGTCCTTGTGCAGTGTCTTCAATAGTAATTCCTAGCGCTGCTAAGCCATCACGAATGGCATCAGAGGCGGCGAAATCTTTACGTTCGCGCGCTGCTGTGCGCTGTTCAAGCGCTAATTTGATGGTGCCATCAAGAGCTGCAGTTAAATCTTCAGATTGGCCAGCAGTTGCAAATGCAGGATCAAATGGATCGCACCCAAGAACTTCAAGTGCTCCACGGATTTCATTTGCGGAAGATTCAATTGCCGCTGTATCTCCCGCAGTAATTGCAGTATTTCCCGCACGAAGTGCTTCGGATATAGAGGCAAGTGCTGTTGGAACAGCTAAATCATCATTCATGGCATCGGTAAATGCTTTGCTAATCGCAGGAGTTGGTTGTGAACCAAGAATCTCGACGGAACGTTGTAGGAATGATTCGATACGTCGGAATGCAGTTGCAGATTCTGCAAGTGCTTCATGTGAAAACTCGAGCATTGAACGGTAATGCGCAGATCCCAAATACCAGCGAAGTTCGATACCGCGAACACTCTTTAATAGTTCGTGTACCTGAAGTGAATTACCGAGTGACTTTGACATCTTTTCACCAGATGCTGTGACCCATGCGTTATGTAACCAGCGCTGTGCAAAACCGTAACCAGCAGCTTCTGATTGTGCAATTTCGTTCTCGTGGTGAGGGAAAATTAAATCGAGACCGCCGCCGTGAATATCAAATGCTTCACCGAGATATTGATGCGCCATCGCAGAACATTCGAGGTGCCATCCTGGACGACCCGGTCCCCATGGCGTTGGCCATGATGGGTCTCCTGGCTTTGCAGCTTTCCATAGCGCAAAGTCACGCGGATCTTTCTTGTAGGTTTCATCCGCATCCGCTGCGGGTTGTAAATCATCGAGCTTCTGTCGAGACAAAGTTAAATATGACGAAAGTTTGCGAACCTCGAGATACACATCCCCATTACCTGGTGCATATGCTGCGCCTTTTTCAATCAGCAACTGCATCAGTTCAATCATCTGAGTGACGTGTCCTGTAGCGCGAGGTTCATATGTCGGTGGCAGAACATTGAGCGCTGCATATGCTTCAGTAAAGGCACGCTCGTACTTCATGGCAACTGCCCACCAAGGCATCTCTTCGTGAACAGCCTTATGCAAAATCTTGTCGTCAATATCAGTGACGTTGCGAATAAAAGTTACGTTGTAGCCAGATTTAATAAGCCAGCGACGCAAAATGTCGAAGTTAACGCCAGAACGAACGTGGCCGATATGGGGAGGCGCCTGCACTGTTGCACCGCAGAGATAGATGCCAACTTCGCCCTTTTTTAGCGGGACAAATTCAGATGTGGTTCGCGCAAGGGTGTCATACAGATTCAGCGAACTCATTAGGCAATTCTAACGCTTGATTACTAAGGCAGATGCAATCGCTGCAATGCCTCGGCCTTCACCAGTAAGGCCCATTCCATCAGTGGTTGTCGCAAGAATTGCGACTTCTGCCCCACCGAGCGCCTGCGAAATAGTTGCAATAGCTTCCGCGCGACGAGCACCAATTCGTGGGCGATTTCCGATGATCTGCACAGATACATGCGAGATTGAATATCCACCCTTTGTAATAATCGCCAAAGTTTCTTTGAGCAAAGTAACGCCAGATGCTCCTGCATATTCAGGGCGAGATGTTCCGAAGTTGCTTCCGAGATCTCCTAGTCCAGTTGCTGCAAAGAGCGCATCGCAGATTGCATGTGCAGCAACATCGCCATCCGAGTGGCCATCTACGCCGACTTCGCCTGGCCAATGAATGCCGGCCAACCAAAGCTCGCGATTTTCACCGAATGCATGAGCGTCAACACCAACGCCAGTTGAGAATGTTGTGGCATCTCCCAAGAAGGTAAGTGCTGTTGCAAGATCCGACGGAGTTGTAATTTTTATCGCGCGTTCTTCGCCAGCAATAACTCGAACTTTGTGGCCAGCGTTTAGCGCCAACGTTGAATCATCTGTTGCATCATGTGCGCCTTGATGAATTGCGCTGAGTACTGAATATGTAAATCCTTGTGGAGTTTGTATGCGACGAAGCGGCGCACGATCCACTGCATTGATTAC
>Ga0208249_1000089_pt1 | contig 27144 bp, 24 predicted proteins | sample CryBogmetaGMA1M_FD_184546 | JGI IMG/M metagenome (GOLD analysis project Ga0208249, IMG submission 184546) | Freshwater microbial communities from Crystal Bog, Wisconsin, USA - MA1M (SPAdes) | ecosystem: Environmental > Aquatic > Freshwater > Lake | place: Crystal Bog, Wisconsin, USA | collected...
CCGTGAGGCCAGTGGGTCCAGTGAGACCTGTCCATCCTGTCAACCCGGTAGGTCCAGTCACCGTGGACGCGGCGCCCGTGGGACCCGTGACACCAGTGGGGCCAGAAGGTCCTGTTAACCCAGTCCAACCCGTCAATCCAGTTGGACCAGTGGGACCAGTCCATCCAGTGGGTCCAGTGAGACCCGTCCAACCCGTGAGGCCAGTGGGTCCAGTGAGACCTGTCCATCCTGTCAACCCGGTAGGTCCAGTCACCGTGGACGCGGCGCCCGTGGGACCCGTGACACCAGTGGGGCCAGAAGGTCCTGTTAACCCAGTCCATCCTGTCAATCCAGTTGGACCAGTGGGACCAGTCCATCCAGTGGGTCCAGTGAGACCCGTCGCTCCTGTAAGGCCCTGAATACCAATGGGGCCTTCTGGGCCAGTGACGCCCTGTATCCCTCCTGTCCCCTGTGGACCTTGTATACCAGGAGGGCCTTCTGGGCCCGTCGCACCATACCATGTTGCACCTGCCAATCCCGTGGCACCTGTGGATCCTGTGGCTCCGATGGACCCGACTGCGACGAGTGTCGTGTGAAGGTGTGAGAGTGTTCCGTCGCGAAACTTAATGGCAAGATTGCCTGTCGTAGTGGTTGCGTATAGATTGATGGTAAGACTAGTGACATAGGTGCGAGCCGGGACATAAAGTGTCGAGGTGTATTGCTGCACGTCGCTCGTACCGATGTCTTCTGGGACTGTTGAATTGCTTGCAATCAACGACCCCCCATCGTAGATCTCAAAGTACACCGTAGTCACAGAAGTCGGAGCACTCGAACTCGCAAAGAAGTTCAGATCCCATAACCCGCCCACAGCAGTCCCTCCACCCGGAAGTTCCCCAGCTACAACCGTGAAGGTTGCGATATTGACGTTCGTCTTTCCCGTAGGCACGGAGATCGTCGTTGATGTTATTCCTGGAACGAAGGTTGAAAGCAGCGCGCCCGAGATCGGTGTGCTTGAGTACGTACCACCCACTGTATCCAACTGTAATACCAATCCACCTGACACGCCAGCCTGACCCTGTAATCCTGTAGCTCCAACAGGTCCCGTGGATCCTGGGAACCCAGCCACGTATGGAAGATTAGCCCACGGAGTGACTCCGTCGCCAATCTTGACATACTCAAACGTCGCCATTGATTACTGACTAGAAACAATCAACTTGAATACCAACATCCGCAAGCGCAGTTGAGTTTGTTTGAAGATATATGCTCAAGAAGTCACCTGCTCCAAAATTCACACTCCCTATGTAGAAACTTCCGGTTGTAGCCGTGCCACTAACATCTAATGTCATTGCAGTTGCTGCGTTCGGTACATAGGGGAACGCGCCGCCTGTCGTCGTCCCGTTCGTATTTTTGCATACAGTGATTCTCACATAGTTCCCAGTACCCGGAGGTGTGCCGCAGTTGACTTGAAGACCAGCCGCAATCAGTGGTTGCTGGGAACGGTATCGTGCTGCTGGAGTTGTTTGGTCTGGGTATGGGAAGACAGAATTGCCATCAGCAAACGGGAGAGTTCCATTCCACATCCATCCACGGTTCCTCGCTTGACCTCCAGTCGCCTTGATGACTCCCACTGCACCATAGAACAGCGTGGTCGGGTAGACATAGGCTGAGAACCCCTTGCCACCCGCGGTCTTGGTCACCAGGTCAACACCTGGTCCAACTTGGATTCCTGCGCTGGCTAAGTAGGTTGGGTTCGCAATCGTCGGAGGGCGAGTCTGAAGGATGTCTGAGGCTGTATAATTCATCGCGCCCGTCGGTCCAATTGCACCCACCGTTGTGGAGCGCAGCTGAATGGAACCCGTGTTGTTCACATCAGCCGTCTCAATTCCCACATAGCTACCCGTCGGTGAGAAGGCGTAGTTACATGCGGCTTGTCTGACGTACACGTTGGTATCTCGCAAGGTTGCGATGTTAGTGTTGGTCACAATCATGCCGCGCTTGTTCCCTGACCCGTTCGGATAGACGTTGACGGTGGAGCCCTTGACGCAGTTGAAGGAGAAGGTGTCTACCGCAAGAGAGCCTGTCCCATCAAATTGAACACCATAGACGTTGTTGCTGGCTGTGGAGGGCATCAGGTTGTTGGACACGCTGACCACGCATGTGCGCAACTTTGCATTGATTGTGGCGTTGCCGCCAAAGTAGACTCCGACCATGTTGTTTGACCCAGAGTAGGTTGCGCCACCCAGCGTCAGTGTCAGGTCTTCTACACGGCAGTTATCATTCATTCTCAGTAGGGCAGTATCCTGAACCGGGTTCGTGCACCGGATTGTACAGGTCTGGATGTTTAGTCCACGTAGCGCAGTCGTTGCAGGAAGTCCAATCGCAGGGAACCATGAATTCCCACTTGAGTCCGTGTAGTTTGCGCCTACAGGTCCTGTAGGAGACATGGAGTACGTCCCAGGTAGCACCCAGATTGTTATCCCCGTATTGGCTGGCGATTCGCGAGTCCCCCCACCAATCACTGCGGCGATGGCGGCACCTACGGTTGCAAACGCAAGACCTCCAATATACCCATTGGCGTCATTACCATAAATCGCGTCTACGCGGGCCACGTTCCCTAGCTGCGTCGTGGGGATCGGGAGGAAAGTGCCAGACAACTGATATCCAATTTCTCCTGGTCCAAGCACATAGGTCCCCGTTGGAACGAGAGTCGCATATCCATGTCCGACTGGTCCAGTAGGACCGGTGAGGCCAGTAGGTCCAGTCAGACCAGTCCAACCCGTAAGACCAGTAGGACCAGTTAGACCAGTAGGTCCAGTCAGACCAGTCCAACCCGTAAGACCAGTAGGACCAGTTAGACCAGTAGGCCCAGTCAGACCAGTAGGTCCAGTTAATCCCGTCCAGCCTGTAAGACCAGTCGGACCGGTGAGGCCAGTCGGACCGGTGAGGCCAGTAGGTCCAGTTAATCCCGTCCAGCCTGTAAGACCAGTCGGACCGGTGAGGCCAGTCCATCCTGTAAGGCCAGTAGGTCCAGTTAATCCCGTCCAACCTGTAAGGCCAGTTGCACCCGTCAAACCCGTAGGACCAGTGAGACCAGTCCAACCCGTAAGACCTGTGGGTCCAGTGAGACCAGTGGGTCCAGTGAGACCTGTCCAACCCGTAAGACCAGTGGGTCCAGTGAGACCAGTGGGTCCAGTGAGACCTGTCCAACCCGTAAGGCCAGTAGGACCAGTAAGACCAGTGGGTCCAGTGAGACCAGTCCAGCCTGTAAGACCAGTGGGACCAGTCAAACCCGTAGGACCAGTGAGACCTGTTGGTCCAGTCAATCCAGTCCAACCCGTAAGACCAGTAGGCCCAGTCAGACCAGTAGGACCGGTGAGACCTGTTGGTCCAGTCAACCCTGTCCAACCTGTCAAGCCTGTAGCGCCAGTCAGACCAGTGGGTCCAGTGAGACCTGTCCATCCTGTAAGACCAGTGGGACCAGTCAATCCAGTGGGTCCAGTGAGACCAGTGGGTCCAGTGAGACCAGTCCAGCCTGTAAGACCAGTGGGACCAGTCAATCCAGTGGGTCCAGTTAGACCAGTAGGGCCAGTCAGACCCGTCCAGCCTGTAAGACCAGTGGGACCAGTCAGACCAGTGGGTCCAGTTAGACCAGTAGGGCCAGTCAGACCCGTCCAACCTGTAAGACCAGTAGCGCCAGTTAACCCGGTAGGTCCAGTCAATCCGGTCCAACCCGTAAGACCAGTAGCGCCTGTGAGGCCAGTAGCACCGGTGAGACCTGTCCAGCCTGTTAGACCTGTGGGTCCAGTGAGGCCAGTAGCACCGGTGAGACCAGTAGGACCAGTGAGACCTGTGGGTCCAGTGAGACCAGTAGGACCAGTGAGACCAGTGGCTCCCCCAAACCCTGTAGCACCTGTAGTACCCGTTAACCCTGGATTTCCTTGCGAGCCACGAAGTCCAATAGGTCCGGTAAATCCAGTGGGCCCCCTTGGACCTGTAGGTCCATCATATCCAGTCAACAGCGAAAAGGTCACGCGCGAACTTGCAAGAGTTGCAGAGCTTGTACTTCCCACATACACACCAACAGATTGTCCCGAACCAAGAAGGATAACGGCAGATGATCCGAGATACGCTGTACCAGATACATACTGCGTAGTTTCAAGACCCTGTTTATAGGTTGGAGCAGTCATCGTATCGGTAAAGATACCTGCATACGTCGTGAGTGTTGTTGTTCCGGACCACCCGGTGACATTCATATTCCACGTGATGAGGAGGGGCATGCTCGTAGACTTCGTGTTCTGGAACGCATCGGCCACACCAACTAAAAACTCTAGGCCTGGTATACTTGTTGAGTTGACGGGATCTGGGGCAATGTATGGAACCAAAAGGTCTACTCCAGGAGAGATCGCGGGGGTATCAACCGTCGTATAAGCCAGCATGGAAACTGGGCTCTGCATCATTGGACCAGTTGGACCAGTATACCCAGACCCGCCACCACCGGCTTGGCCGGACCCAACGTAGGGAAGTTGGTTCCATACCGTATGCCCATCGCCGACTTTCATCTGACCAGTATCTAACACAACAGAGGGTTCACCTGCAGCGAGGACCAAAACGTTACCAACCGCGGTCCAGTTGATAAGTAGGTCGCGTCGGAGTTCAAACTTGACAGGAGTTACCGACATCCTTACTAAACATCGCACACATTTGTCTGGGCATTCCCACCACTGAGAAGGATGTACTGGAGCAGCAGAGTGTACGCATCTCCACCATCCATCACATAGGACCCATTGCCTGCCAACACGTTCGTGTACTCGTCAGCTGCAGAACCGCCGTCGTATGTGACATCCAACATACCACCATCCAGGATGTTCGGCTCTTCGTCTCCCGAGTAGCGACCATCGTACACCTGGCACACCACTGGCTTGGGTGGAACCGGCTGCACACATGGCACTTCGCACAACCCTGTGAGAGCAAACAGTTCAATGACACCGTTCGTAAACCCAGACGTAAGGTTGGACTCGCGTAAGACGTGGTTTGGATTACCATACCTCCCGCTCACAACCGCCTTGCGACGTGAAGTCTGTGTAAACATGGACGCGTCCCGCGAGCGCCCCGTGTACCTCTGCTTTCCGACTGACATTGGTGGGGGAAATGAGGGGAGCATCTTGTGCTCGGGTTGGACCGACTGATAGCCGATGTATGCAATGAAACTTAAAAATAGTAGTCCTACCCAAGTTCCAATCATTGTTTCACACAGAGGTTAGATGTCGTCTACATCAATCTCCTCTTCCTCTGCAATGAACTCCACTCCACCCTCCTCTGCCGCCTCAACCGTTGAGCGGGCGAAGATGCGCTTGTCTGCGTCAGGCTTGATTGCCTGATAGCGAGCAATCTGCGTCTCTGAGAAGACCGACATGATCCTCCAGGGCGCGCCCGACAGTCCCGTCTCCGCAAGGAGTACGACGCTGCCCACGTCAACCCACACGTCCTTCTTGCCCCTGCCACGCATGCCTCCGCGAATCGGAGCGTGAACCAGCTTGTCCACCATGCGCTTCTTGTGTTCCACCTCTTCCTCGACCACATAGAAGATCTCCATCATCCCTGATCCGAGTCGGCGCATGACTCGTGCGATATGGACACCCTCCATAGTCTCTCCGTTTGCGATGTCGTCCAGTAGTGCATCGTTCATCTTGTTGTTCGCCTTGGTCTTGTTGGATTCCGAGTTGCGTTGCGAGCGGTGACCGCTACCTCCAGTCATATTGCGAGGCATCTTGTCTTGTTGGCACACTTGGTTTGGGCAGGACCTGCGGTTTCCGTTTTTGGGAATCGTGGAAAACGGATTCGTGGGACGATAGTGGCAAGGAAGACTGCCGGCAAAAATGAACGCCTCTATCATCGCTTCTATCAACGCAACCATCAAGCACCTTCAACCCAAGTTCAAGTATGACGCTGACAGGGTCAGCCGAGAGCTCACGGCCGCTCTCTTCCCACGTATCCCTCAACCTGACCGGGTCACTCATTCTGAGCGACCTGTCCAGCCCGATATCATTGAGGTGCCTGTCGCACCGCCACCCAACCTGCCAAAGCTGACTCCAACCCTGGAGAAGAAGCTCAAGCAGGTTGCAGAGGAAGTAAAAGCCGTTGCGAATCCCAACGCCTTCCTAGCCTATGTCAACAACTTGACAAGCGCCGAGTTCAATGCTCGCACTCCGCAAGAGCATATGCGGATCTTCCTCCCACCTCCGCCACCTGACCCCGAGGAGGAGGTCAACGAGAACTGCGAGGGTCCCGTTGAGTTCAAGGGCAAGGTCTATTACGTCGGCTTGACAAGCAAGCGAGTCTATGAGGAGACCGAGGAGGGTGTCCATGAGTTCCGGGGCTGGTTTGGAGTCGCGGAGTTCAAGGATATGGTGATGCCTGAGTATGATGATTAGCATGTCTTCGTACAGTTCTGAGGAATGGTGGCACTGGTCACAGTGGGAGGCGCTGGGGACATGAGCGCGCCCACACCCACTGCTTGAGTTGGATTTGCAACTGTATCACGCGCATACTGGGCTCCATCAATCTCAACCTCCTGTCGCACGAGGGAGGTAAACGCCGCAGCACTGGTCTGCTTCTTATTTTCCACGTCTGGGATATAGACTGAGAAGTAGAGTGGAAATGTGGTAAGACCACCTGCCTCATTTTTCACGCGCACGAGGACGGTGGTGTTTCCGGTGAGAACAGGTGTACCGCTGAACGTATTCGTGAGTGGGTCAAAGGTGATGCCGCGAGGGAGTGTGGCTGCGTCTACGAATACAAAGATCGTCTCAGGTGACGTGACGACAATCGGAGCAATCGTCACAAACTGCATCAAGTGGAACCCATTGGTTGTGGGAGTCAGGATAGTGGGTCCAGTGCCAACACCATTGGTACCCAGCACAAGGGTAGAGGATGGTGCGACTGACGCCGCCGTCCAGAACGGTGGACCGAAGGTTGACCTTGTCAAGGTCCCAGTAGCAGGTGTGGTTGGGGTCACGGCTGTCCAGTCCACAAGATTCGTGGAACGGAGGATCACCTGCGTGGTTGGGGTGGTGTACAAGATGTTCCAAGCATCATCGTACATGATAGGACCTAATTCAATAAAGGTATCTGGACCTGATGCGTATGCAGGAGTGTACGCAGGAGGCACTGTTACTGTTGTCCATGTCTGTCCATCCGTGGACTTCCTGACGCTGTACTTGTAGAGACCACTAGACTCATCAATACCTGTGGCAAGCCAGACGCCGTTCTGGTAGAGGACGTTCATGCCCATGAAGCTAAAATCGCCAGTTCCTGCAGCCCAGGTGAGACCGTTGTTAGTAGAGTAGTGGAGAGTAGCTGCTACCGGATTTGGCGGACCTCCTGGTGTTGGATTGCTCAGGTCGTCTTTGAGATAATATGTATCCGAACCCGCTGCAACAAAGACAGAACCATTCAGGTCAAGCGCATGAACCTCTTTCAAGGTTGTTGTAGCATAGGTATATTGAGCTGGTAAAAAGATGCCTGTTCCAGTTACTTCACCAATCTTGATGTTCCAGTCTGACCCGCCAATGACAATGGTCCCATTCTTTTGCGCAGAGACGTATGTATAGGTCCCGCGTTGAGGGAAGAAGTCGGAATAGTGGACGACACCTGCAGCAGGAGTGCGGTCGTCTGGGTCTTGTGATGCCCATCGTGGGAAGGTCAATCCATCATCTGTGGACATCTGTTGCCAGAACCCAGAATCTGACTCAGTGCTGTTGGAGTTAAAGTAGAAGAAGACATACCACGTTCCACTCGTATATACGATTGTAGGCGAGTATGCACTACCTCCTTCGCGATAGGCACCATCAACTGGCCAGACCACACCTGCAAAGGTGCGTCCGTTCGTTGTTCTCTGCAGTCCAGACCCTAGAGAGCTAACTAGTGTTGCCCCGCCGCCAAGAATAGCAGTGTCTCTTGTCTTTGTCTCTGCGATCGCGGATGGAGATGTGAACAGTAAGTCAAATGTGCGCATAAGAGTGTCATATCCATATAGTTTCACGCCAAATGGAATCAATGCGTAGTTGAGGTACGGATTCTCCGTCACGATGGTCGCAGATACATCGCCGTATGCGCTTGACGCGTAGGCCCGTAGTGTCATCGGATACGATGCAGGCAGAACAGGCGTGTCAGGCGGCACGCGTGAGATAAGGGCTCCGTCAATCAGGCCAGTAGACGAGACCGAGATACCGAATGGGTTCGGTGTGATAGTAAAATTGGTGATCGGAAGTCCACTGTATGCGACCGCAGTCACTTGCACCGTTCCTGGAAGAGGGTAAACGGTTTGGTCAGAGGTAAGCAGCAAAACATCGGGTGCGACAGTGTACGGATAGGACTGCGTCTGTGTCGTGAACCCCGTAGATGCGGATACAACCATCGTTCCCGACGTTGCAGATGTACATGTTCCCTGGAGAACGCCCTGGTTCGTCATCGTGATGCCGCCTGGTTGTCCAGAGACAGAGTAGGAGATGATTGGCAGTCCACTCAAGGTCGTGGCTGTGAACTGTAGGGGTGTGCGGACGCGGTTCTGAGCGAACTGAACTGTCACCGAGTTCCACGTAAAGACATCGTCCAACACTGCGATTGGAATTGTTTTTGTCGTTGTGGCAAGACCATCTGTGGCCGTAAAGACCATGGAGGTCAGCGGAGTCACCGTGCTTGGGATACCCCCAAAGGCACCAGAGGTAAAGGTGATTCCAGTTGGAGCTAATGCAGGTGCTGTGATGGTTACAGGTAGTCCAGCTGACGACGTTCCAATCATCAGAGGATTGGCAGTGTAGTATCCAGGCAGGCCAGAAGACACGGGCCTACCAACCACAAAGTTCATGCACGCATCCACAGGTCCAGAGATGGTCACAATGTCAGGCGCAACCGGGATGGTCATCTGGATCTCACCAATCACACCGTGCGCGTTCACAGCGCGGATGATATAGTTACCTGTCCCAGTGGAGGTTGGAGTGCCAACCAGAGTCGCAGTACTTCCAACCACATTGAGGGAGAGGTCAGAGCGAAGGTCGGGCGAGTAGATAGACGTAATAGATGACGTACCGTAATACGTCAAGGCCGTGACACTGTTCCCAGATGGCACCGCAAGTCCAGATGTGAGCGGCACCGTCAACGATGAGATCAGTCCTGTTGCGTTTGAGAACATCACCGTCTCTGAGTAGGTGAAGTTGACCGTAGCCGTGTTGGATAGGGCACCATTGGCACCATATGCGTAGGCACTCACAACTGTGGGGAACACATTGGACCCCGCAGCTGCGAGCGCGACAGAGCTCTGGTTGGTCGGGGTTCCGGCTATGCGCAGCGTCAGGTTTGAATCTGCAGGATAGAATGGCGCAGTAACTGCAGCACCAGACACATCTTGGAAGGAAAGCCCACTTGGCAAGGTTGACCACGAATAGCGCATGGTCCCGATCGCAGAGGTCGGAATCGTAGACTGAAACACAGTAGGTGTTGCGAGTGGTGTACCAACCGTCAATGTCTGCGATAGAGGCGCAGCTGTCAATGAGAGCCGTTCAGGCAGGACTTGTAAAGAGATGGTCTTTGTCACAATCTGACCGAGAGTGTTGGATCCGATGAACGTATATGAGCTCCGAGAGACGGTCGTAGGAGATATCCCTTGGAACAGGAAGCGATTGGACGACCCACCAATGGACGTGAAGGTGTATCCCACAGGCAAGGTTGGACTCACGTAATATGCACTAAGATTAGCCACCGAGTCAAACTCAATCGGAGTGATGGCCTCGTTCCTGTAGAAGGAGTACGTAGTGGTTGCAGGTGGGTAGAATCGGCCAGGGTTGACATAAACAGTAGTTGAGATACTGTTCCCTAGTGAGTCCTGGATCGCGATGGGATATCCAAACGAACTTGCGATTCCACTGTATCCGGTCGCCTTTGCAAATGTGACTCCGCTCACGTCTGTCGTCATGTATGGCAACATATCTGTGGACGTGCCTACCAACGTGTTTGAGGTAGATGTACCACCTGTGTTCAGGAAGGAGAACCGGTAGTTGAATGGTTCGTAAAGGTACAGTTGGATATTGTTACCAATCGCAGGTGTTACCGTGATTGTACCGTTTACGAAACTAAAGTACGATTGGATGTTGCTGATGTAATTGCTGGTGTATGCGTCATATGAGTTGACGCGCAAGAGAACCGGAGATGTGGGTAATGATGGCAGTGTGCCTGACACGAGTAAAACGGTGTTTGAGATATTCGCTGACGTATAAGGTGCGAAGAAAGCCGAAGATGGGTCGAGACTAACCGTGTTGGCGATCTGAGGGTAGGTCTGTGGATTCTCGGTAATCGTAAATGCCCATGGCGGTGTATCTGAACCAGCTGGAATTGGTACAGTTAACGATAATGACCAGGTGTCTCCGCTCGGCGAGTAGTCTCCGACCGTTGTTTCGTATGTTTCTGGAGTTGCGTATACGGGCGGAGTATTGAAATTTTGCACTGATCCTGCAGGAGGAGGAGTTGTTCCTGTGAATGGGCTACACGTGAACGTCAGCGCCGAGGGTGTTATTACGACATACGTACCATTCCATGTTTCATCATATGGTCCTTGAGACGCTCCTGTAATGACAACCTTTTGTCCAGCGCGAAGATACGTATCAAACCCAAATGATCCAGCCGATTGGGTAAAGGTGAGATTGTAGGGTGAAGAAGCAGCGCGAGCGCCCGCAGACAACAAAACATTACCTGGTAGAAGTGTCTGGTAGATTCTAAATGAACCATTCACATTGATGAGTCCAAAACGAATCCTTCTACTTATCTGACTTGTGCTGAATGATAAGCTATAATACCCCTCGTCCGAGTTGTTAACACGGATCTGAACGTCTGTGCTCCCCAGGAACTGCCAATCACCGGGGTTGATGATTTTTGGAATTGTCACGCTGATTGAATAACCATTTGAGTACAAATAGGGGTAATCATAAGAGGAATTGCCATTTGCAATCAAACCCGATATCTGCCCATTAAGCCCTCTCGTATCAACTGTTAAACTTGTTGTACTCGTGGAATAGACATAGGATCCAAGTGTAATAGACGGACTTGAATACGGTTGTTGTGACGGGGATGAGTATAAACTATAGCTAGGGTTCACGGTAGGCGTTGATCGGTCTTGCCCTATAAACTGATAAGGGCCAAATGAGGCCCCTATGACAGTGGTTGTCGAGTCCAGCGCTGGAGCGACTCCAAGCGACATCCCTTACTTCTTAACAGGAAGATTGGGTTTAACTACTTGACGTTTGCGTTTCGGCTTGACAACTTCAACAGGTGTGACGTTGCCAGTGATTTCGTCAAAGCGTTTCCGCGCGGCTTCTTCGGGCACCTCACGATAGACCATATCGTATTTCAGCCTCAAAAGGTTGGAGTTGGGGTCCATACTCTTCACCGCGAACATTTCGGGTCGCAGAATACCAAACTTGCGGCTTGAATGGGATACGCTTTTCAACAGGTGCGTCCTGTGTCGTCCGATACTGGACATACAAAAAGTAGGCAAACCCGGAGAGTACGAGACCAAGCAACACAAGGTTAAAGACCATTGATGTTGATTGGGTTTGTTCATTGCGTCGTTGGATCAGCGAGGACTCGATGCGCCCGAGGTTGACGAGATGCTGCATTGTGTTCCAGCAGGAGACCATTGCGCTCCAAGAAACGACAGCGATGCCTTGGACCACGGATCCGTCACGCAGTCACACACTTTGATTTTGGCAGGATAGGCAGCAACAGAGCGGACAAGATCATGAAGTTGGCGACGAGTGTATCCTTTTGTACAGACAGTCATGGATGTATCGGAGTATCGTAAGAGGCTTGATTCCATTAGCCTGTTGACTGGAGGCTCTGTGTATACGGGTTGGCCTCAAATGCCTTGAGGATCTCAGATCCGTTGCGCGACACAAGGATATCCTGCTGCAGAGGCTCAGAGTACTTGACCGAGCCCATGTTGCTGGCTGTCGGTGCCTGTCCACCACTGGTGTACATGCCGACCTCAAAGCCGCGCACATTGTTGTGGAGGCTCTCATCACGGTGCGTCGCAACGTTCATGGACTGTGGGCCAGCCTGGAGACCCTGCATGCCTCCCACGGGACCAGCCGGTGGCGGGCGACCCTCAACCGTGAGCTTCATGAACTCCTGGAAGGGCTCCGTGAACGAGCGGATGTAGGACTGGTAGGTGTTGGCTGACTGCGGGCCACCCACGAACTCCTCCGAAGTGGACTCACGCTTCTGAACCTTCATGATCTGCTCAGGGTACATCGCCGACGCAACCTGCTGACCCACAGCCGTGTTGAGGTGGTCCATCTCGCCGTTCGGACCCATGAGCACCTGGAAGCGGTCCGGCTTGTTCTTCTTGACAGGCGCCTGAATACCCATCTCTGTGATGTAGTGAGCACCCGGCACCATCTCACCAGCATAGGTGAGCTTCGGCTTGGACGCAACACGGGTCTCATCGGTCGTCTTCGGCAGGGCGTACTCGCGGATACGGTCCTGCTGGTATCCACCGCTGGGCAGATTGGTGTAGCCATCGTTGACACCGGGTCCAACCTGAACACGTTCCACGGGGAACACATTGGCCATGCGCATGGACGACACCATGCGCGACTGCTCAAAGTCCGTCTCCACCTGCTGACCCCACGGGTTCCCGTTACCCTGCTCAGGCTCAAAGAACGCAGGTGCCTCCTCCTTGTGATGGAAGGTCTGCTTGCCTGACCCAGTGTACGTGTCCAGGATTCCGTCGGTGGCTCCAGAGTACATGGACTGTGTCACATGTGACCCAAAGAACGGAACCATGTTTCCATGCCCTTCTGGAGTCTGAAGGACATCCAGTTCCTCCTCAAAGGGAGCAGGATTCAAGAAGGTCTCGAGCGGGCTCTTCTTCTCTGTCCCGTTCGCACTCTTCACCTTTTCTTTAGAATCAGTCTGACGGGCGAGGGCATACCCCAGAGCGGCTAAGCCCATTAACAGCACCACGTCCATCTTTGCTATACAAACACAAAGTTTTACCTTGTGGTTAGTCGTGACGGTTCATTACACTTGAACGGCTCCACAGCACCATTCTGCGGCTTGAAGAGTAGCCATGCGAAGGGGAAGGTCGTGGATTGCTCCTTCGGGTTGGAGGCTGCAACCTGTGTCTTTGATTCCTCACGCTTGAATGTTTGAAGTGTTGGCAAGTCCATTGTTTTCTTGGTTAGAAATAACGGTATGTCGCAAAAAGCACGTGATTTCCTTGTCTCACCTGACATCACAGAGCCACTGAGTGGCGTTGCTGAGCAGGCGTGGTTTGTCGGGCGGGGCATGCTCTACGCTGTGCTCATTGGATACGCCATCTACCAAGCCTACCAGATCGTTGAGTATGTTCGCGCATCCTATCCGAAGATTCCCATCTACATCGCCGTTGGAGTTGGAGTTGGAGTTGTGTTGATTACCATTCTCATGCTGTTCTTAGTTGTCGTCATCATTGGCGCAATCTTCTCGCCGATTAGCATCTTTGGGGTTGAGATTATCAACTTTACACCCAACACTTGCCCACCTACTCATCCAGACCGCAACGGACTGCTCTGCTACACAAACTGCCCTCCCGGGTACCATGGAGTAGGACCTGTGTGCTGGGCAGACACGTACGACCGTGGAATTGGCACCCCGGTGGGTCTGGAGCCGTGTCCGGATGGCTGGATTAACGATGGTCTCATCTGCCGCAACCCCATCGTGTGTGACCCCATTGATACACATGGCTCACCGTGGCCGTGGAACTGGACAGGCGGTCGCTGCCATGGAGGTGAGCTGAAGGGGCGCCTGGATGGTGGTGGTGTATGCCCTGGACCCGCAGACGCAGGTGGTCTGGACCGGTTTGATGGGTGGTACAAGGAATGGAAGAAGGCAAATGAGAAGAAGGATCCGACAGGACAGTATTGCAAGGACTGCGACCGCACCAAGGTTGGTGAAAAGACGAAGGCCGAGGTTGCGATTACGCACGATAAGCATAGTGATAAGAAGGATGGGCTGTGCTATAAGCCCTGCCCTTCTGGCATGACCTCAGTGCCTGGGATGCCATACCTATGTATGAAGGAGGGGATTGAGTTGTCTAGACCTCGTGATGCCGGACAGGTGCCTTCGTTGGTTCGCTTGTTTGGAGTGTGGAACCCGTTCTAATAATAGCCATTGTTCCAACCGATATCAATCGCAGGACCAGCCGTTGCGAATCTGCGGTTCAGGGCAGCCGGAAGGTCTGCTCCGAATCCCTGACCATCGTTGTAAACACTGTGTTTGTTACCAGCATTGTCCTGCCAGTCAACAATAATGCTCTTACGGGTTCCGTACGCAGGGTCGCCCACGTAGTTCGCCATTTCCCCGATTCCCTGCCCCTTTTGGACCGCCTCCTTCACAGGCTTCGTTGAGTCAAACCAGTTTGCGCCCGCACCGTAAAGCGCACTGGTGACTCCAGCCTTCAGGGACCCATCCACTCCTGCGGGTCCTTGGTCACCCTTGTCACCCTTGTCACCCTTGTCACCCTTCGGACCGGCTGCTCCGTCTTTACCTGCTGCAGCTGCGGCGCCGTCCTTGCCCGCAGCACCCGTCGCGCCTGTAGGTCCTGCTGAGCCAGTGGGACCCGGAACAGTACTGTCCTTGCCCACCGCACCGTCTTTACCCGCTGCACCGTCCTTACCAGCCGCACCCGTCGGTCCTGTGGGACCCGTCGTTCCAGGTGTACCTGCGATTCCCTGAATACCCTGAGCTCCAACTGGACCGCGTTGACCCGCAGTACCCGCACTACCGGTAGGACCCGTCTCTCCCATCAACGCTGGGTTCTGAAGCACAGTAAGACCAGAGGTTGTTGTAGACAAGTTCACTTGGTCTGCGGGATCGGGAGGCGTGGTCATGTTCTCCAGGTGCTCCCTCGTGACAAGACCACCCAGATTCTGCGCAAACTGCGAACCATAGTTGGAGGCCTTTACCGCAGCCGTGTTGTCATATCCCGACCACTCGTAGCGCGAATACGGGGACAGCGTGAAGGTCTTGAGGGCGGCCTTGAACTTGTTGACCATCGCATCAAAGGTTACCGTATCTGTTCCAGGAAGAGGACGCGGGAACTTTGCCTGTCCATCGGGCTTGTATCCGTAGCAGTTGACACCAAACTTGGTCTTCGGGTCAAAGTAGCCGCCGTTCACTCCGACACGGCCACACCCTGTACGCTTTGCAGGATCCTGCTCCTGCTGTAAAGCCTGCCAGGTCGCCCGCTGGGTCGGGAACAGAGCGAGACCGCCCTGCGACCATCCGTAGCCACACCACTCGGCTCCACGGTTGTAGGCGTCGTTAATCTGCTCAAGAGTCGCAAGCTCTGAGCCATATGCAGCACACACTGCAGGTGCCTCCTCGTAGGTGAACTTCCCATCATAGACATGGTAGACCTCCAGTCCCTTGATACGAACGTTTGCCTGCGCACCCAGCGGATTCGTGAGGTCCTTAGAGTTGGGTGTGGGTACAACCGCACCAGGCTGAACACTATCAATCGAGATGTACCCGTAGGTGAAGAGGACGACTGCGGCCAATCCAAGCATGAGCCAGAATGCAAGAATGGCAAAGATAGAGCCACTCGTCAGGAAGATGAAAAAAGACAGAAGGACAATCACTGAGAGAGCGACTGCGAACCCGACCGAAGTCGGCGTTCCCGAGGTTGATGTATCAAGTACTGCTGTGGCTGTTGGACCGGTAGGGGCTGCCCCCGCGGTTCCCGTGGTTCCAGTTGGACCAGTTGCTGGCATCCTTGCTTATTCTTTGAGACGATAATAGAATAGCAGACGCATATGGTCGGACAACGGGAAACTTGTAGGTCCGTGGTTGCGAAGTGTCATGTCATCATATTCAATCCAGTCCTTGCCTGGAGGTAACGCGCGGCCATGCGTATACCAGTGGCCACCATTGAAGCAGACGACTGAGAAGAGCACATACTTAATCTTGTTGATCGTGAGCAGTGGTGAGTAGGAGACTGATGTATTGAGAGTCGTGCAGTGAAACACGAAGACTTGGGGAAAGGTTGTCATAAGCAGCTGCTTTGTGCACCCGTTCTGTCCACACTTCTCGCACTTCCAATCTGGAATCTTCACAGGCTGAACTGCATCTCCTATACAGTTGATCAGTCCCTGCTTACGTTGCGTGGGAGTCACCGAGAACTCTGCCACGGTGTCTTCGCGATTGTCGGTGTATGGACAGTTTGCGCACTTGACCTGATGCGCCACCTTGAACCGACAGAGCTTGTCTAGCTGAGGGATCCTATCGCACAGGACCTCAAAGAGCTCGTGCGAATCACCAATGCCTTCTCCTGCAGGCATGGTGATGGTCTTGATGGACTCATAGAACGACTTCAGCCCCTCATCACCGCGACTTGACCAAATCTCTTGAATGCAGACGTCGACGGGATTCTTTTCGTCAGCCTCTTCATTCGTGTAATGCTGTTGGAGTTCGGGGATGCGAAAGAGAGCTTGAAGAGTCGCGTTCACCCAACAGGAGCCGCGATTGTTACGAAGTCCGAACATCTTACTTCATAAACCTAGAATAGTCCGAAGAAAATGGCGCAGGGTCTGTTTCCGTTTTTGATGCCCCGCTGAACGACCGCGCTTGGAGATACGGGTTGGGGATGAGGTCATCTGCGCCCGGCACTCGCGAACCGGGGAGATACTTGGACATCAAATCAGACCCCATGGATCCTGGAGACGGCAGGTTGAACGCAATACCCGCAGAACTCGCAGCCCCAGCAGAACCTGATGTCCCTGCGGCCAAGAAGTTAGGTCCCATCAGTGACGGGTACGTCGGTTTGGTATTTGACTTGGTGGAGAGTTCACCGTAGGCTCCTGTTTCAGGCAGGCGAGGACCCCAGACAGGGGTTGCGTTGGTAATTGACGTTGAAGGCGTACCCACAGTTCCTTCGTAGGTTGCCCCACCCGCAGGTCCAGTGGGACCAGAACCAGTTGGTGTAGTTGTGCCCCCTCCAACGGGACCTGAACATGTAACAGGCACCTGCTTCACACACTTTTGCTCTCCGCGACCCGTTGTAAGATACATTCCAGCAGGACACTGATTCTTTGGCATGGTCAGTCCTACAGCATTCGTGCATCTTCCGTCGGACGCCTCTGGGTAATTGGGATTGCATGTAGGTGCAGTGCTCTCTGAACCGTAGCACATCCCAGCGCCGCCGTAGGTGTATCCATCTGGGCATGTCGTGCATTCACCAGGTGGTCCACCGGGACCAGTAGAACCTGTGGCTCCTGTTCCTGACTGATACGCCACGCCCTGACCGACGGCTGCGAGCGCGGCTGCATACCCACTTGAGTTTGCCAGATTCTGTGCAGCTGCATTGTTCGCAGCGAGTTGGGCGGCACTAATCGGCTGTGTTGTCATCGGAGCGCTACTTGCGATTTCCTCTGCCGTGAGATGTTCACGGAACCCGTGAATGAGAGATCCTACAATCAGAATCAGTAGGAAGAAACCCCACACTGCCATTACTCTACCTACACATTTTCCACACTTGCGAACTGTCCCTTGTGCCAACTATCTCCCTCGCATGTGTTGGAATGGGTTGGGATGGTCTTCTCCACAGGGGCATAGACACCCTCGGGCGACTTGTCAAACGGACCCGTTGTGTCTGCAGGTGTCACCGGAATCTCTTTCCGCACGCGGACCTCGTCTACGCCATCGGTAGGTTCTAGCGCTGCAGACGCTTCAAACTGAATCTGCTTCTTCTCCTTTGCGGCAGCCGTCATGCCTGAATCAATGTGGAACGCTTCCATGATGATGGTCTTGAGGACAGCAGGATCTACCTTGGGAAACGATGTAAGGACGAACGCATCCACCTCGCGCTCACTCGGTCTGGTTTGGGCTGGCTTGTAGACTGTATCATAGAACGACTTCAATGCAGTGATGTAGGAGGGGATATCAACATCAAACGGTCCATTCGCACGGACTTTGCTTGTCCACAACGAACTTGTTGCGTCAGGTGGTGTTACGACAGCAAAGCCACCCGGCTTCTCTTCAAAGCGCTCAAAACGGTTGGCAATAAACAGAAGAACTGCGACTCCAAGAAGGACCCAGACGACCATTGTCTTTACTGAAGAGAACATGTCCACTGAGCTTCAGGCGCTTGCTGAGGTTGAGGCTTCCTAAGGTCCTGTCGTGTCTTCTCTGCGGCGTCTAGGGAAAAATCCCCGCGCAGTACAGCAGCACTGGATGAATCGGCTCCTTGCCACGTCTTGGACATGGCATCATACTTTGCTTGTGTTGCAGGGTCGCGGGGCGTGAACTCCTTGAACCCCGCAGTCGCATCGGCATAGTGGACATACTGGGAGAGGGTAGTGCCAACAGTGGGCATGGGAGACTTGTTCGCGTCCAACTCGGCAAGGCTTGTCATTTTCTAGTAGGTGATATAAATGGCTGCCAATTTTGCTACAGACACTGACGATGTATTTGACCCAGTCGGTGGTGCCAAGGTAGAGGAAGCGCGGAAGTCACTTCGCGAGCGTCCTGTCCTTGTGTTGTTCTATATGATTGGGTGCTCCCATTGCGAGCAGAACCAGCCCGCATGGGACAAGATGGAGAAAAAGATGAAGGGCAAGATGAAGACAGTGAAGATTGAGTCGGCCGACGTGCCGCCTGAGACAGGTGTGACCTCCTTCCCGACGATGAAGTACTTTCCAAAGAAGGGCAAAGCCAAGACCCTCGCAGGAGCTCAAGAGTCTGAGGGCGCGATCCTGCGTGGATTAGGTGTCAAATCAGGCGGAACCCGGCGCAGTTCCCGTCGGCAGCGCCACGCTACCCGCCGCAAGATTCGGTAAGGTTCCACGTGCAGCCACATAGCCCTCATTCAAGATCTTATCAGACCCCTTGCCGCCACCCAAAAACTTGAGGAGACCTGCGTGGTCATCCTCCACAACTGTATAGAAGTTCCTCTGCGCTTGCATATTCGCGTAGACATCACCGGTATCCATGTAGATATTTGATGTCTGGGCGAAGGCCTTGTTCACCTTGTCACGCACCTCCTTGTCGGTCGGGTCTGCGGCAGGTGGGCGGCTCGGGTTCTCATTGATGTCCACGAGCGTGGGATTCATGAAGGGGTTGTCGTCCGACGGCTTGGTCGTGTCCTTACCCTTGTATCCCGAGACATACGGTGACCCGCGGAACATCTCCTTTGCCTTGGGGAACCAGCGGTGGAGTGCCACCGTGAGCAGCATGGTCACGGGGATGTAGGCAAAGTACCGAATGTCCATAGAGCAAAGGAACAGCAATGCAGAGAGATAGAAGACAAAGCGCACGACCGAGTTCAACGACTGGTCAACGGACATGTCAGGCGTCGGGACGAAAGCAAGCCATGTATCACCCCGAAATAATACAGAGGGGTCGGACAACCAGAAGGGTTCGTTTCCTGACGAAGTCATCTCTTATCTTCACTTGCGAGACTTTTCGCGCTGTTTCTTCTGTAGGCGGGCTAACATGCGAGCACGGCGAGCATCTGGTGAGTTGGACATGATAGTCTTGGCGTCAGTGCCCGTGGTGTTTCCCTGGGCTCCAACCACCATCTCGTTCATGTACTTGCCAAATGTGGACTGAAACTTGGCCCGCAGCGTCTCAATCTCGCGGACGAGCTCGCGCTGGTCAATCTTGCCAGTGGAGATCTTCTCCTGCAAGACCTCCTGTGCGCGCTTCATGATGGTCTGGACCAGCTCTGACTGCTCAGGGTTCTGGAGAGCAGCCAGGAGATGCTCGGGGTTCTCAAAATCAATGTTGAGGTCATCCAGATTGATGGAGCTCATGAGGTCGCCGACGACGGAAGCAAGACGGGTGTTGACGACGAGCTCAAACATCTCCATGAGAGACGACTCAGTCTCCTCATTCTCCAGGATCTTGAGGATCTCGTCGTGAGCCCCACCTGCACCAGGCAGCATGGTCTTAACTGCCTCAATGATCTTGGAGATCTTCTCCTTCGGATCTCCCTGCATGAGTGAGTACAGCAGGGCCATGTGAAGCTTCTTCCACGACTCATCGCTAGAGTCCCAGATGGTCTCAATTGCGATGCCGGGGAAGATTTGGGCGGCTCCATAGCCCTTGAAGAGTGCATTATCCTTCTGGACAACAGCGAGCACGTTCGGCAGCAGTGTTGTCTGGATGTGTGTGAAGAGTTCGGCGGAAGGACGAGGGAAGGGAAGGTCAGGGTGCTTCTCCTTGAAGTGAGTGACGAGTGCCCGCAGGTGGTCCATTATGCTTAGTAAGTATTCTTGTTTCCGCCACGAGACGCAAACTGCTTGACTTGATCATCCGTCATACAGATGCATCCAAGGTCCGACACAAAGGCCGACGGACAGCAGTCCGTAGAGATACGGTTGTTCTTGAACATGAAGAGCTCATCGTCGTTCGTCATGTCATACGGCTTATCGGAGAGCGGCTTCGGCTCACTGCCGAGGATCGGGGAAGACGGATGGAAGCCAGATGACTGCATGTCCAGAGGCATACCGATGCTCTGTGCCACCGAGAACGACTCGGTCGTCCGCTGCATTCCATACACAACGTAGAGTCCAACTAGAAACGCAGCCACAAAGAATGCTACAACCACGGGGGTACGCTTCATTACCAAGAAGGCGCGAAAAAACGGATTCGCGCGGGCGGGGGGCAGGAAGGGTCAACCATGGACTCTCTCTCACTCCCCGAACTTAAGCAGCTCGCTCGCCAGCGCCGCATCAAGCAGTACTACATCCTCAAGAGGGCCCAACTCATCCATCTCCTAAGCTTCGAGACTCTACCACAGTCGTTCGTCGTTGAGAAGATGACGATTCATGAACTTCGTGAGGAGGCTAAACGCAAGGGGTTCCGGGGGTTCTGGAATCTCCGCCGGGAGCGCCTCGTGGAGCTCCTCTTTCCTGAAACGACTGAACCTGTTGTGGAAACTTTGTCTGTGGGTGATAATAAACTACTATGAAGTTCTCATCTCAGAAGATGCTTCGGCTTGGTATGGTTCTGGTTGGAATCGTTGTTGTGTACAGTCTTTTTACTTCCTATGCTGGCGGCAAGGGTGCGGTCCTTGACCACATGTCCCTCTCCCCCGAGGAGCTGGGTGGCACGGGCTCGCAGGCGCCCGCGTCCGAGACGGGTCCGTATGTCCCGGCAGATGAGACGAACAGCCTTGGTGGCAACGCCGTGGCTGTCAGTGGCATGCAGGGTGCCACGCCGGCGTCGCAGCAGACCTACACCCAGAGCACGCTGGACAAGAGCGAGCTGCTCCCTAAGGGTGAGATCGGTGCCTCATGGGCGGCCGCGAACCCGGTTGGCATGAACGACCTCCAGGGCCAGAACTTCCTCCAGGCCGGCTACCACACGAACGTCTCCATCATCGGTGTCGCCCAGACGAACCGGAACCCGACGTACGACATCCGCTCGGAGCAGCCGAACCCGCAGTCCAAGTGGCCGATCCTCCAGTCCACGATTGACCCGGACCCTTTCCGTGCGTCGCGTGCCTTGGATGGCCTCTGCGCGTAAAGTCGCAGTAAGACACAATGTTGCCCATCGCCGCAGGAGTTGGTGTCCTCGCAGTCGTGTCCTACCTGAGCGGACCACGCAATACAGTCCGCATGGAGGGGTCCGATGGACATGAATACGATATGCAGAACTTGCCACACAAGGAAGAAGCCGTTGAACTCATGGTCAAGATACGCACAAATCTGGACGCTCTAAGGGACTCCTACCGCGAACCCGCACTCTCCGCCGACCCGCCGGTCGCCCGCTTCCTCGCGAACTACAGCAGCGATGTGTTCGTAGAGAACGACATGTCCTCACCTGATACCTCATACTCCGAGAACAAGGGACAGAAGGTTGTAGTGTGCCTGCGCGACAAGACCAAGAAGCCCGACTATCCCCTCGTTGACATCAACACAATCATGTTCGTCATGCTTCATGAGATGAGCCATCTGATGACCGAGACAATTGGTCATACTCCAGAGTTCTGGGGCAACTTCAAGCGTATCCTCCACGACGCAGTCAAATTAGGTATCTACAAGCCAGTCAACTATGCGCACGCCCCTACACCGTATTGCGGAATGACTATCACGGACACGCCGATGTAAGTCGCTAAGAAAACCTAAAGTAAAAGCAATGAAGACGATTCCCATTGCAGGAACGGGCACTGTATCGTTTTTTGAAGACGATACACTTGAAGTTGTGCGACAGCACATCGCTCTTGCAGTGAATTCGCATCCAGCACGCATTGTGGTGGAGGCGCATGTCACCTTACCCGCCGACTATTACGCTGACCCTCGTCATTGGGAGGCCCTCTTTTTCCGTGTGTCGTCTGACGATGTCACAGTAGACAAGGAGCTCTTCCGTACCTATGTGGAACAGGTCCGCATGATGTCCCCTATGGACGCGCCTACAGGAAAGGAGGACTGGATGTCCAAGCCATCCACACTTGAGGCCCTCTATGCTCCCAAGTCTTCCTTCCTTGAGTGGCGGTTCTTCGGAATCCCCGATGAGAGATGTGCGGCTCTCCCTATGCCTCCGAAGGACCTACCTTCGTTTCCTGCCACACGAATCCCTGTGATGAGCTCGCAGACTCTGTACGACACCCGGTATCGCGACGCGGAGATTACCGAGTTCCGCGTGACCCCAATGTCTGAGACGACGGATCTGGTGATGCGTGTATACTTCCCTCTGCTTCAGGCAGATACCCCGAACCGTCTCTCCGAGTCAGAAGTCCAGTCCCTCCGCGCAACACACAATCAGCTTGCGTCACTTCTTGCGTTACCTGTTCCCGAGCCTCCTCACGTTGCGGTCGTCCGCGCAAAGTGGTTCGTTCCTCTAGTGGAGACCGAGTTCGCTGCCCCACGTGCTCGGTTTGAGGAGATGTTCTTTGGTCTGACGGTCAATAAGAAGACGCCGTATGTAGGGTTCTTCACTTCCAAGCAGGAGCAGACGCGTCACAAGTTCTTTGTAACGGACACCGAGTCCAAGACACCCTACCTGGATATGGCGATGTGGAAAGCATGGGTGCACAATACACAACCACAGCGTCGTCTGCCTACCCTGATGGTTTACCGTGGCACTTCGCGCACATCCTTTGAGAGGATTGCGATTACCCCAAAGGACATCACCTTCACCTTTTGGCGCGGCAAGGATACGAATGAGAAGCTGGAAGATACACGCCAGTCTATGATGCTCTGGTTCCGCAGCCTGGACGCGATTGTTCCGTTTGTGGAGATGGCGGACATGGCCGTCTCTCGGTGGGAGTTACAGGACCTCTCACTCTTTGCTTCCTTCGGCAAGGACATCAGCGGATTTGACATGCGGCGATTCCCATGCTTGCGGTCTATCTTCAGTTCACAGGATGATACCTTCCGTCTCATGCGAGCTGAGCACCTTGTGGAGAACATGACCCCGCAAGAGTTGAGGGCGTATCAGGTGCTCTATGAGTCCGATACTTCAACAGCTCAGACGCTGGTCGATGAACTTGGAATGAGCCAAGAGGAGGCCCAACGTATGGTGCGGACCTTTGCGGCTCTTGGAGAGGAATTTGACCTTGAGCGTGTCATGCGTGGGTACCCTACACTGAAGTTCTCCAGCAAAGAGGTGCTCATCTCCTCAGTCACCGACATTGACCGAACCCTCCACTATGCGAGCATCCTGCGGTATGTCCTGACTGCAGAGGACGCGGCGGTTGACTCTGTGTGCCCTCGTCGTATGGAAGCAGTCGAAGCAGCAACCGCAGGACCAACCATCACGGTCCAAGAGGGAAACTTCCAGATTGACGATGAGTTCGCAGCCATGCTCGGTCTGGATGAGCCGACACCCGAACCTGTACCAGAAAAGGTCCAAGAGGGATGGGTAAAAAACAAGGGTTCCCGGATCAAGCTGGAGTCCGGGGAAGGCACAACCTACAAGTACTTTACAAAGCGGGCCCGTGAATTCAACAGCGAAATATTCGACGAGACCTACCCATCTACATGCGAAAAGACCAAGCAGGTTGTCATCATCACCCCTGAGCAAGAGCAGAAGGTCCCAGCTGCCTATAACCCGCGCAACATGGCGACCATGGAGTTCAAGAATCCAGACGGTATCGCAATCTGTCCGCAGTACTGGTGCATTATTGATGAGATTCCTCTACGGGCTGACCAGTTGGTAGACGATGGCTGTCCAGAGTGTGGCGGTAAGGTCATCACAAAGAAGACAGATAGGACTCCCGAGTTCTCCGTCATCAAGCGGAACCAAGACAATGTGTTCCCTGCGTCCTACAAGGACAAGGCACCCTGCTGCTACAAGGAGCGACGCTCGACCACGACCCTGACACGAGATGACGCAAACACGAATGACGTGACCTATGTTCTCCAAACAGGGACACTTCCCTCTCTACGTATTGGCTACATCCCTGAGGAACTTGCGCGCTCCATCAAGCTGAAGACCGCCTACTCTACCAGTGTGCCTCGTGCTCGTATTGAGGCGGGGAACAAGGACTTCTTCCGAGTGGGTATTGGTCTTCCTCGTGAGACTCTGAAGGTCTTGCTTAGCAAGGATACGACTGCGATTCCTGAGCCCAAGAACGCCAAGGAGACTGTCATGCTTTGCTCCTTCTTCCGCACATGGTCCGAAGTGGGTGAGGGCGATACAGAGGTAGAGCGGATCCTGAATGGTATCCAGTTAGCCTGGGAGCAGAAGCGCATGCCCATGTTGGATGAGTTGGAGTATGTAACTGCGATTCTGAAGTGCAAGGTCATTCGCCTCAACTCAAAGACAAACTCAGTGTCGTGTGGCTACTGGTCCGACACCCTGTCTCCTACCTCGCGCACGGTTGTGATGATTGATTCTGACCTGCTTGCCCATGTCAAGCGCCGTCAGACGAAGAAGGCAGATGATAAGTTTGAGTTCAAGGCTGACCTTCAGAAGGAACCCTTTGCAAAGGAGACAGCTGCCCTGCTCAACAGTCTCCACAGTCAGGCATGTGTCTCTAATACTCCAGACCTTCAGGCCGCAATGAATGAGGTGCGAATCAAGGGACTGACCAGCCCACAGTTTATCCTTGACCCGTTCAATCGTGTTCAAGCCGTCTTTGTGCCTCGTGTAGCGGTTCTCCCTGTTCAGCCCGTGAGCTATAAGCCCTTGCCCGGTATCCCTGCGCGTACAGGGTACGCGGAGATCACGACAGATGAGTTGCCGACTCAGAGCGCCCTCCGCACGTTTCTGGACTCAACACAGCATGAGGGGTTCAAGTGGGTGGAGGACCTCGCAGATGCCGAGGGACGACCGACTGAGTCACTGCTCACCTCGGGGTTCCGCGCGCTCTTCCGCCCTGGTGCCCCAGTTGAGGGACAGACAGCAAAGGAGGTTATTGGAACCATCTCCAAGTCACCTGAATCTCAGCTCGTGGATGCCAAGCCAAACTCAGAGGACGCAGCCAAGTTCGCAGAGATATCCTATGCCGCAGAGGTGTTTGACTTTATGCTGTTCTCCCTGTCCAAGGATGTGCAGTTGACAGAGTACACCTCTCTTCGCAACAGTATCCTCAAGCGAGACCAGATGCTCTACAAGCGCATTGAAGCGTGGATGAACAAGAAGTCGCACTGGGAACATGTGGACACACCCAAGCAGTTCGTGAATAAGATTCGGACCCCATGTGGTCAATACCGACAAAAGGATGTGTGCAATACATCGTCCTTGTGTGGATGGAATGGGAATACATGTAAGATTCGTGTGAACGAATCGGTTGAGAAGAAGCCTGCACTTCTACGCAGGTTGGTCAAGACCTTGATGGAGAACGATAAGCAGCGCGCGCTGGTCCTAGATGAGCGGATGTCGCCCTTCTTTAGCACTGTGCTTTACCTTGAGATGCCGCATGAGTGGATCACGACCTCCGTCTAGTGCGACGCGACTTCTTGGACTTGCGCTTCGTCTTACGGGACTTTCGCCGACCAGCCGTCTTCATTCGCTTGGTAAACCCAGTCTGTAGTTCTTCTGCTTCAGCTTCGCGCTTGACCCTTTGAATTGCCTTATCGTCAACATTCACTTCAACGGGCACGGTATCTGTGTATGGAGGACTATCGGGTCCAGAGTACGATATCTGCTTCTTTGGAGTCATCTTCTTTGGCATCTTAAGTGCATCGTCTACCGAAATAGACATTGTATTTAGACACTAAAAATCACCTGGGGTTCCAGGGTATTTTTATTGTTATTGTTTATGTTTGGTTTAGGAGTTTACCGCAGTCTAGTGGCGACGGCTTGGAGGAGTCTATCGGCGACGAGTGTGGCGGCGGGTCTTGCGGTGGCGGCGACCGCCGGTCTTTCCGTGAGCCTTGTTGTAGGCCGCCAACTTCTTCACCGACCCTCTGTACCTGCGCACCTGGCCCTCCCAGTTGTCGGGCAGCTTTAAATGCTGGCGCCCGTGGTAACGAGCAGTTTGCGAACGAGTCATCCCCGAGGGCCTAAAAGGATCGCGTATCGAGTCGGACATTTTATATTTCTTTTTAGAAAATATTTTTACGCCACCGGAGGTTCCTTGTGAACCTACGCCTTCGGCTTGAGGAAGTGGACCTTCAGGTAGGTCTGGAGGTTCAGGTACGTCACCTCATCCTTGTCCGTAACGCGGAGGAGCTTGCCCAGCGCGGCGTTCGGGAGGATGCGGCGCTTGAACGACGGGTCAAAGCAGTTGTGCTGCTTGACATAGCCCGAGATGAACTTGGTAACCTCCGTCTGCGAGCGCTTCTCGCCCGACTTGAGGCCCATGAACGCCGCGAGCTCATCCGTCAGCGGGCGCTGGACGAGGAAGGCGTTGTTCGCACGGCGCGCCTCGTAGGTCTTCAGCTCCTCAGCCGTCATGTCCTTCGGGTCCTTGCGCTTCTTGCGCTTGCCATCGCGAGCCTCACGCTTGGCGGCCTTGATGGCGGCCTGAACACCGTGGACAGCCTCGCGGAGCTGGGCCGTCAGCGACGCGCTGAGGGTCTTGAGCTTCTCGCTGAGGGCGGCGAGCTGGACATCCGACGACTCTGTGGACTCAACCACGACCGGGGCGGAGGGCGTCTCAACCGTCGGGACGGAGACGGCGGCGGACGAGGGGACCTTCTCGGCCTTCGCCTTGGGGGCGGCCTTCGCCTTCGGGGCCTTCTC
>Ga0208249_1000090_pt1 | contig 27119 bp, 40 predicted proteins | sample CryBogmetaGMA1M_FD_184546 | JGI IMG/M metagenome (GOLD analysis project Ga0208249, IMG submission 184546) | Freshwater microbial communities from Crystal Bog, Wisconsin, USA - MA1M (SPAdes) | ecosystem: Environmental > Aquatic > Freshwater > Lake | place: Crystal Bog, Wisconsin, USA | collected...
GGGTGAGCGGGCCCGGGGCGGGCCGGCGGCAGGCAACGGAGCCGGATCACGCAGGCGCACCTGGCCATCCTCGCCAAGCTCGCGGATCTGGGGACGGCAGCTCTGGCCGCGCAGCAACTGGTCCACGGTGGCCGCCACATCGGTGTGAACAAGCCAGCGATCCCGGCTGTGCATCTCAACAGCCATCACGAAGGTGGGCTCGGCCGCCCTCTCCAGCACGGTCTTCTGGGTGCGGCGGCGGCGGGCCTCCTCATCCCCGAGGGTCACCGACTGGATTCCCCCGACCAGGTCGCTGAGGGTGGGGTTCCTGATCAGATTGACCAGTTCATTACCGTGGGCAGTGGCCACCAGCACCACCCCCCGCTCAGCAATGGTGCGGGCCGCCTGGGCCTCGAGCTCCGTGCCGATTTCATCGATCACGATGACCTCAGGCATGTGGTTTTCCACGGCCTCGATCATCACCTGATGCTGCTGCTCCGGCCGAGACACCTGCATCCGCCGCGCCCGGCCGATGGCGGGGTGGGGGATGTCGCCATCGCCGGCGATCTCATTGCTGGTGTCGATCACCACAACCCGCTTGCCCAGTTCGTCGGCAAGCACCCGGGCGATCTCGCGCAGGGCCGTGGTCTTACCCACCCCGGGGCGCCCCATCAGCAGCAGGGACCCCCCGGAATCGAGCAGATCACGCACCATCGCCACGGTGCCAAATACGGCCCGGCCGACCCGGCAGGTCAGGCCTACCACCTCACCGCTGCGGTTGCGGATCGCACTGATGCGGTGCAAGGTGCGCTCGATGCCGGCCCGGTTATCACCGCCAAAGGGGCCGAGGCGCCGCACCACCGCCGCCAGGTCCTCCCGGTCGATGCAGGCCTCACCGAGGTCCGTGGCCCTGCCGGGATAACGGGCCTCCGGCAAGCGGCCCAGATCGAGTACCACCTCCAGCAGCTGCCGGCGGGAGTCGTGACTGGCCAGAGCCTGCTGCACGGCAGGCGGCAGAACCTCCAGGAGGCGGTCCAGGTCGTCGGTGATGCGCTGCTGGGGAGGCAGCGGCGGGGTCGGGGCCGTGATCGGGCTGGCCGGGGGATCTGGGATCGTTCTAGCGGCAGAGGCGAGGGCGACGGGCCTGGATGAGGGGCACCGATGGGAGCCCGGGCAACCTCGACCAGGCAGATTGAGCCCAGGAATGACATCAACATGGGCCACCTCCTGCCCGATCAGGGCACCTTCCTGCACGTGGGCTGCGGTTTCAAACGGATCGACAGGACCCCTTTCGCGGGCCGGGACTGGCGAGAAATCCGACTGGACATCAATCCCGAGGTGAAACCCGACCTGGTGGGCAGCCTCACCGACCTCTCAACCGTGACCGCGGGGAGCATGGATGCGGTGTATTCCTCCCACAACATCGAACATATTTACCCCCATGAAGTGCCCGCCGCCCTCTCGGAATTCCGGCGGGTGCTGCGACCCGGCGGCCTGGCCCTGATCACCTGTCCGGACCTGCAGGCGGTGGCGGCCTTGGTGGCCGAAGACAGACTCACGGAGCCCGCCTATGTGAGTCCGGCCGGCCCGATCACCCCGATCGACATGATCTACGGCCATCGCAGCGCCATGGCCGAAGGCAACCTCTACATGGCCCACCGCTGCGGCTTCACCGAAAAGGTCCTCAAGGCCACCGTCGGCGGCGCCGGTTTTGCCCAGGCCGTGAGCCTGCGCCGGCCGGATCGTTTCGACCTCTGGCTGCTGGCCACGGTGGAACCCTGGGAGCCGGATGACCTCAGAGCGGCCGCCCAGGCCCTGTTGCCGAACGACTGAGCCAGGGCTGCACCAGGGTCCGGGCTTCGGCCAGGGCGCGGGGCCAGAGCCCCGGTTCATCCAGCAGGCGCCGGCCACGGGCCTGCGCCTCCAGCAGGAATGGCTGGAGCAGGCTGCGGGCGACCCCGCCGAAGGCCACCCCGGCGGCCCCGGCCCAAGACCGGCCCTGGGGAAAGGTCCGGCGTTCCAACAGCTCCAGCGTGCGCTGGTTGGTGCCCCCCGCCAGTTGCAAGGGCCCCGGCGGGGCCAGGGGGGCAACGCGCTCGAGCAGGCGCACGGCCGCATGGGCCATGCCGCCGCCCACATCACCACTCATCGGCCGACCGTCCAGCTGCCAAAGGGGCCGTAGGCCGGCGCCACGCACCGCCGCGAAACGCCGCCACAACTCAGCCGCCAGCAGCTCGGGGGTGGCCTGACTGGCCTGGTCCTCCGCCGGCTGCTCCCCGGCTGCAGGCTCCAACCCACAACTCACCGCCAACCGCCGCAGGGGCACCCCGGAGGCCTGCACCTGAGCCAACCGGGCCGCGAAGGCCCCGGCCCGGCCGATGCGGGTGTGCAGCTCGATGGCGTCGGGCGCCAGGGCGGCCAGCAGGGGTGGCACCGCTTCAGCCGGCAGGATCTGATCACGCTCGGCAATCAGGCCGTGGGGGCAGGCCGGCAGGCAACGGCCACAGCCGTAGCAGCGCTCGGGCAGAACGCCCGGACGGCCCGTGGCCGCCGGGCCGATCGCCAGGGCGGGGCAGACCCGCTCGCAAGGACGGGGGCAATCCGGGGGACAACGGGCGGGATCGAACCAGGCCTTGCGAAAGTGGGGATCGACGCCGTCGCTGAGGCTCAGCATCAACCACGGCCGTGGGGCGCCCCGGGCCTCGGCCCAGGCGATCCCGCGGCGGGCCGCCGCCGCCACGGCCGGATCTGCCGCCACATCCAGACAGTGCACACCTGCCAAGGTGTAAACGCCGGCCAGATCCTCAATGGCCAGGAGATCCTGGTTGCCGGCACCGGCGATCCATTTCACCCAGCGCCCGGCGGCCAGGGCCTGGTCAGGGGGGAGAACGGCGCTCAGGCCACCTGCTCCAGGGGCAGCCAGCGCAGGGCCCGGGCGCCGCCCATCTCCACAACGATCCTGAGGCGGGGCTCCCGCCGGGTCAGGCCGATCAGGGCCGTCCGCTCGGCGGCGGAGAGCACCTGACCCTCGATCAACCAAAGCAGGACCGGGGCAGTGCCTTCGAGCAGGGCCCCCAGCTGGGGCATCACCCGCTGCACCTCACCAACAGCCGCCCCCCGGCCGACGCTCTGATGGCCCAGGTGGGGAGGACGCACCCCGTGCAGACGCAACAGAAACTCCTCCGGATCTCCGAGCCCGCGTGCCGAAGTGAGCTGGGCCCGGTAACCAGCGGCCCGCAGCCGACGCAGCAGCCGGGTCTCGCTGCCGCCCTCCAGTGGGGCGTAGAGGGCCAGCGCGCCGGCACGCTCCAGGTCGCTGCGGAAACCACGGCCGGTGAGCAGCAGGGGCATCGAAGGGCGGAGGTCACGTGGCGGCAAGTCTGGCAGCCGCGCACCCAAACCGACCAGGCCGGAGGGGTGAGGGGCCATAAGTTATAGTTTCTGCTTGTGCTGATGATCTGTGCCCGTCCGCTAGCCGGGCCTCCAGAGCGCAGCGCAAGGGTTGCCATTGGCGGCAGCCCTTTCAGGCCAGAACGGAACCGGCAGCGCCCATTCGGAAGCTGCGCAGCACCGTCGGGAAACTGCAGGAGCGGATGGGATTTCCCATTCAGGTCCCCGCAAGTCCCAGCCCGCTGAATCACCTCGCTAGCCCTTGATCGGCCCGCCAGCCCTCCCCCCCGGGAGGCGGGTTTGGCCGATCTCCCCGCGACACCAGGCATTCAGCAATCACCCCCGGAAACGACGCCTTGCGGCAGCGGATCCGGAGGTTGTCCAGCTGGCGTTATTTCCCCTCCCATGTCCATCGGCATTCTCGGGAAGAAACTGGGCATGTCCCAGTTCTTCGACGATGAAGGCAGATCCATCCCGGTCACCCTGATCGAAGCTGGCCCCTGCCGCATCACCCAGCTCAAGAGCAGCGCCACCGACGGCTACAACGCCGTGCAGGTTGGCTTCGGCGAGATCCGCGAAAAGCTCGTCAACAAGCCCGCCAAGGGACACCTGGCCAAATCCGGCAGTGATCCCCTGCGGCACCTGCGCGAGTACCGCGTCGACGCCGTCGACGGTCTCGAGCTGGGCAGCGCCATCACCGTGAGCGCCTTCGAGGCCGGCCAGAAGGTCGACGTCAGTGGCGACACTATTGGCCGGGGCTTCGCCGGTTATCAGAAGCGCCACGGCTTCAGCCGCGGCCCGATGACCCACGGCTCCAAGAACCACCGCGAACCCGGCTCCACCGGTGCCGGCACCACGCCGGGCCGCGTCTATCCAGGCAAGAGGATGGCCGGCCGCTACGGCGGCAAACAGATCACCACCCGCGGCCTCACCATCCTCAAGGTGGACACCGAGCGCAACCTGCTGGTGGTCAAGGGTTCGGTTCCCGGCAAGCCCGGGGCCCTTCTCGACATCCGCCCGGCCAAGCGGGTGGGCAGCAAAGCCGCGAACTGAGGAGAACACCCATGACTGATTGTGTTGTTCGCGACTGGCAAGGCAAGGAAGCCGGCAAAGCCTCCCTGGAGCTGAAGGTGGCCCGGGAGACCAGCGCCGCCGACCTGCTCCATCGCGCCGTTGTCCGCCAGCTGGCCAACGCCCGCCAGGGCACCGCCAGCACCCTGACCCGCGCCGAGGTCGCCGGTGGCGGCCGTAAGCCCTACAAGCAGAAAGGCACCGGCCGGGCCCGCCAGGGTTCCATCCGTACGCCCCTGCGTCCGGGTGGTGGCGTGGTCTTCGGCCCCAAGCCCCGCTCCTATGAGCTGGGCATGAACAGGAAGGAGCGCCGCCTGGCGCTACGCACCGCCCTGATCAGCCGGGCCGAAGACATCATCGTGGTGAAGGGATTCGCCGCCGACCTGGAAACCCCCAGGACGAAGGCGATCACCGAGGCCCTAGGCCGTTTCGGCATCGCTACCGGAGCCAAGGTGCTGCTGATTCTTGATGATGCCTCCGATGCCGTCCGGCGTTCGGTGCAAAACATCGAGAAGGTCAAGCTGATCCGTGCTGACCAGCTCAATGTGTTCGATCTCCTCAACGCCAACAAGCTGGTGGTGAGCGAGGAGGCACTCCAGAAGATCCAGGAGGTGTACGGCGATGGCTGAACGTTTTGCAGGTCGGCTGGCGGATGTGATCCGCCGTCCACTGATCACCGAGAAGGCCACCCGTGCCCTCGAACTGAACCAATACACCTTTGAGGTGGACCACCGGGCTGCCAAGCCCGACATCAAGGCCGCCGTCGAACATCTGTTCGATGTCAAGGTCGTCGGTGTCAGCACCATGAATCCTCCCCGCCGCACCCGTCGGGTGGGGCGCTTCGCCGGCAAACGTGCCCAGGTGAAGAAGGCCGTGGTCCGACTGGCCGAGGGCAGCGCCATCCAGTTGTTCCCTGAGTCCTGAGGGGTCTGAATCGTCATGGCAATTCGTAATTACAGGCCCAATACCCCCGGCACGCGCACCCTGGTCGTCACCGACTTCAGTGAGCTGACCGGCAAGAAGCGGGAACGGGGACTGGTGGTGGCCAAACACCGCCGCAAGGGCCGCAACAACCGTGGTGTGATCACCTGTCGCCATCGCGGCGGCGGCCACAAGCGCCTCTACCGCATCGTCGACTTTCGTCGCGATAAGCACGGTGTGACGGCCCGCGTGGCGGCGATCCACTACGACCCGCACCGCAACGCCCGGCTGGCGCTCCTCTTCTACGCCGACGGGGAAAAGCGCTACATCCTTGCCCCCGCAGGCATTGAAATCGGCCAGACCCTGGTGTCCGGTCCCGAGGCGCCGATTGAGAACGGCAATGCCCTGCCGCTCTCAGCCATCCCCCTGGGCTCCAGCGTCCACAACGTCGAGCTCTACGCCGGTCGTGGCGGCCAGATGGTCCGCACCGCCGGCGCCAGCGCCCAGGTGATGGCCAAGGAAGGGGACTACGTCGCCCTGAAGCTGCCCTCCACGGAAGTGCGGCTGGTGCGGCGTGAGTGCTACGCCACCCTCGGTGAGGTGGGCAACAGCGAGCAACGCAACACCAGCCTGGGCAAGGCCGGTCGCAAGCGCTGGCTGGGCCGCCGTCCGGAAGTTCGCGGCAGCGTGATGAACCCCTGCGACCACCCCCACGGTGGTGGTGAGGGCCGCGCTCCGATCGGCCGCTCCGGCCCGGTCACCCCCTGGGGCAAGCCGGCCCTCGGCCTCAAGACCCGCAAGCGCAACAAGCCCAGCAACCGGTTCGTTCTGCGGAAACGCCGTCGCACCTCCAAGCGGAGCCGTGGCGGACGCGACTCCTGATGACTCACACCGCTCTGCTGTTCGCTTAATCCGCCATGGGACGTTCACTCAAAAAAGGCCCCTTTGTTGCCGACAGCCTGCTCCGCAAAGTCGAGAAGCAGAATGCCGCCGACGACAAGACCGTCATCAAGACCTGGTCGCGAGCCTCCACCATCCTGCCGATGATGATCGGCCACACCATTGCCGTTCACAACGGCAAGGCCCACGTCCCCGTCTACGTGACGGAACAGATGGTGGGCCACAAGCTCGGGGAATTCGCCCCGACCCGCAACTTCCGCGGCCACATCAAAGACAAGAAGGGAGGCCGCTGAGCCAATGGCAAACAACACCCCTACCGACACCACCCAGGCCCTGGCCCACGGCCGCTATATCCGCGGTTCCGTGTCCAAGGTGCGTCGGGTGCTCGATCAGATCCGCGGGCGCAGCTATCGCGACGCCCTGATCATGCTCGAGTTCATGCCCTACCGCTCCACCGGCCCGATCACCAAGGTGCTGCGTTCGGCGGTCGCCAATGCCGAGCACAACCTCGGCCTTGACCCCTCCAGCCTGGTCATCAGCCAGGCCAGCGCCGACATGGGCCCTTCCATGAAGCGCTTCCGGCCCCGCGCCCAGGGCCGCGCCTACGCGATCAAGAAACAAACGTGCCACATCAGCATTGCTGTGGCGCCTTCCGCCTGACCCCCGAGGACACCGACCGATGGGACACAAGATCCATCCAACCGGCCTGCGCCTGGGGATCACCCAGGAACACCGCTCGCGTTGGTACGCCCCCAGCAAGACCTATCCCACCCTCCTTCAGGAGGACGACAGGATCCGGCGTTTCATTCATAAGAAGTACAGCGCCGCCGGCATCAGCGACGTGCTGATCTCCCGCAAGGCCGACCAGCTTGAGGTCGAACTCAAGACAGCCCGCCCCGGCGTGCTGGTGGGTCGCCAAGGCAGCGGCATCGAGGAGCTCCGCACCGGCATCCAGAAAACCCTGGGTGATGCGGGCCGCCAGGTGCGCATCAACGTGGTGGAAGTCGAGCGGGTCGATGCCGACGCCTACCTGCTGGCCGAGTACATCGCCCAGCAGCTTGAGAAGCGCGTGGCCTTCCGCCGGGTCATGCGCATGGCAGTGCAACGCGCCCAGCGGGCGGGTGTGCTCGGCCTGAAGATCATGGTGGGCGGCCGACTCAACGGAGCCGAGATCGCCCGCACCGAGTGGACCCGCGAGGGACGTGTCCCCCTGCACACCCTGCGGGCCGACATCGATTACGCCACCAAGGTTGCCACCACCACCTACGGGGTGCTCGGCATCAAGGTGTGGGTGTTCAAGGGTGAGGTGCTCCCCGGCCAGCAGGAACAGCTGCCCGTGGGTGGAGCCCCCAAGCGCCGGACCAGCCGGCGGCCCCAACAGTTCGAAGATCGCTCCAACGAGGAGTGAGGGAGGTCTGAACCATGCTGAGTCCAAGACGCGTCAAATTCCGCAAACAGCAGCGCGGCCGCATGCGCGGCATCGCCACCCGCGGCAACACCATCGCCTTCGGGGATTTCGCCCTGCAGGCCCAGGAATGTGGCTGGATCACCTCCCGCCAGATCGAAGCCAGCCGTCGGGCCATGACCCGCTACGTCAAACGGGGAGGCAAGATCTGGATCCGGATCTTCCCAGACAAGCCGGTCACCATGCGTCCCGCCGAAACCCGTATGGGTTCCGGTAAAGGCAACCCGGAATTCTGGGTGGCGGTGATCAAGCCCGGTCGAATTCTCTTCGAGATGGGCGGGGCAGAAATCACCCCCGAAATCGCGCGGGAAGCCATGCGCCTGGCGCAGTACAAACTGCCCTTGAAAACCAAGTTCCTGAGCCTGGCCGATCAGGAAGCCGAAGGCATCGCGCCCGAGGCCGACCCGGCCCCTGCTGCCCTCGTGGAGTCCTGACCATGGCCCGTCCCTCAATCGCCGACGTGCGCAAGCTCTCCGACGGCGAACTCACCGAACGGATTGACGCCACCCGGCGTGAACTGTTCGACCTCCGTTTCCAGCAGGCCACCCGCCGACTGGAACACCCGCACCGCTTCAAGGAAGCCCGCATCAAGCTGGCTCACCTGTTCACGGTGCAGCAGGAGCGGCAACGCTCCACCGCATCCTGATCCCCCCCACCATCCCCATGGCACTCAAGGAAAGGGTCGGCACCGTCGTCAGCGACAAGATGGACAAAACGGTGGTGGTGGCGGTGGAAAACCGCTTCCCCCACCCCATCTATCAGAAGACCGTCAGCCGCACCACCCGCTACAAAGCCCACGACGAAGCCAACAGCTGCCACGTGGGCGACCGGGTTCGCATCACCGAAACCCGTCCCCTCAGCCGCACCAAACGTTGGACCGTGGCCGAGGTTCTGTCCAGTTCCAGCGCAGGCTGAGGAGAGAACCGAGATGATTCAACAGGAAACCTTCCTCACCGTCGCTGACAACAGTGGCGCCAAACGCATCCAGTGCATCCGCGTCCTTGGCACCAACCGTCGCTACGCCCATGTGGGTGATGTGATTGTGGCTGCAGTCAAAGATGCGATGCCCAACATGGGCGTCAAGAAATCGGATGTGGTCAAAGCCGTGGTGGTGCGCACCAGGGCCACCCTTCGCCGCGAAACCGGCAATTCGATCCGCTTCGACGACAACGCCGCGGTGATCCTGGGTAACGACAACAATCCCAAGGGCACCCGGGTTTTCGGTCCAGTAGCCCGGGAACTCAGGGAGCGCAACTTCACCAAGATCGTTTCCCTCGCACCGGAGGTGATCTGAGATGGCAACGGCAACCCCTAAAGCCAAACTTCAGACGCGCATCAAGATGCGCATCAAGAAGGGCGACACCGTCCAGGTGATCTCCGGCAAGGACAAAGGCAAAACCGGCGAGGTCCTGCGGACTTTGCCCTACGAAAACCGTGTAGTGGTTCAGGGCATCAACCTGCGCACCCGGCACGTCAAACCCACCCAGGAGGGGGAGACCGGCCGCATCGTCACCGAAGAAGCGTCTCTGCACGCCTCCAACGTGATGCTGTATTCCACCGCCAAGCAGGTGGCCAGCCGTGTCGAGATCGTCGTTGAAAAGGACGGCACCAAAAAGCGCCGCCTCAAGAAAACCGGCGAAATCCTGGACTGACCGCCCCTGCGGCCTTTCCCTGAACTCCGTTCCCCTGTCCGCCTTCTGACAACGCCCAGAAGCGCAACCCCTTCCCCCCGTCATGTCCCTCAAACAGAGCTATCGGGAGAAGATCCAGCCAAAGCTGCTGAAGGATCTCAACCTCTCGAACATCCACGAAGTCCCGAAGGTGGTGAAAGTCACCGTCAACCGGGGCCTCGGTGAAGCCGCCCAGAACGCCAAAGCCCTTGAGGCCTCGATCACCGAGCTGGCCACGATCACTGGTCAAAAGGTGGTCGTGACCCGTGCCAAGAAGGCCATTGCAGGCTTCAAAATCCGCCAGGGCATGCCGATCGGCGTGGCCGTCACCCTTCGCGGTGAGCGGATGTATGCCTTCCTGGAGCGCCTGATCCACCTGGCCCTTCCTCGCATCCGCGACTTCCGGGGTGTCAGTGCCAAGAGTTTTGACGGCCGGGGGAATTACACCCTGGGGATTCGGGAACAGATCATCTTCCCCGAGATCTCTTTCGACAAGATCGATGCGATCAGGGGAATGGACATCACCATCGTGACCAGCGCCCGTAACGACGAAGAGGGCCGGGCCCTCCTCCGCGAGATGGGAATGCCGTTCCGCAGCAACTGATCCCTCTTCGGACCCGACCATGGCCAATCACGACCCGATTTCCGATATGCTCACCCGCATCCGCAATGCGAGTGAGAAGCGCCACGAAAGCACCCGGATCCCTGCGTCACGCATGTCCAGGAGCATCGCGAATGTGCTTCAGCAGGAAGGCTTCATCGCCAACATCTCTGAAGACGGTGAAGGCATCCAGAAACAACTGGTGCTGGAGCTCAAATACAGCGGCAAGCATCGTCAACCAACGATTCGCCGAGTGCAACGGGTGAGCAAGCCCGGTCTGCGCATCTACAAGAACACCCGCCAGCTTCCCAAGGTGCTCGGCGGCCTTGGCGTGGCGATCATCTCCACCTCAAGGGGGGTGATGAGCGACCGGGACGCCCGCAAACAGGGCGTGGGCGGTGAAGTGCTCTGCTACGTCTACTGATTCAGGGAGGAAACCACAATGTCACGTATCGGTAAAGCCCCGATTCCCATTCCCGACAAGGTCACGGTCAACCTCAATGGTCTCGCCGTCACCGTCAAGGGCCCCAAGGGCGAACTGAGCCGCACCCTCCCTGAAGGGGTGGCGATCAGCCAGGACGGCAACACCCTGGTGGTGAGCCCGTCCAGCACCAGCCGGCGCTCCCGCGAACGGCACGGCCTGAGCCGCACGCTTGTGGCCAACATGGTCGAAGGCGTTAGCCAGGGTTTCACCCGCAAGCTCGAGATTATCGGCGTGGGCTACCGCGCTTCCGTCCAGGGCAAGAAGCTGGTGGTCAGTGCCGGTTACAGCCACCCGGTGGAGATGATCCCCCCCGATGGGGTCACCTTCTCGGTGGAAAACAACACCAACGTCATGGTCTCCGGCCCTGACAAGGAGTTGGTGGGCAACGAAGCCGCCAAGGTGCGCGCCATTCGTCCGCCTGAGCCCTACAAGGGCAAGGGCATCAAGTACGAGGGCGAGCGGATCCTGCGCAAGGCCGGCAAGACCGGCAAGAAGTGAGGTCAGCCCGAGCACCCATCGCCTGGACATCCGCCTGATCCCCCATGTCTTCCCTCTCCCGCAAACAGCAGACCCAGAAGCGGCACCGCCGCCTGCGCCGCCTGCTCTCCGGCACCGCCGAGCGTCCCCGGCTCGCGGTCTTCCGCTCCAACAATCACATCTACGCTCAGGTCATCGACGACGCCGCCCAGAGCACCCTCTGCGCTGCCTCGACCCTCGACAAGGACCTGCGCACCAGCCTCACGACCGGTGCCACATGCGATGCTTCCGTCGCTGTCGGTGAACTGGTCGCCAAGCGTGCCCTCGCCAAGGGCATTCAGCAGGTGGTCTTCGACCGAGGCGGCAACCTGTACCACGGCCGGGTCAAGGCCCTGGCTGACGCCGCCCGGGAAGCGGGCCTTCAGTTCTGATCCCTGCTCTCACCATGACCGAAACCAACGACCAGATTCAATCCAACGACATCCCGGGTGCTGCCGACGTGCCTGCAGCGGCCGAAGGCCAGCAGGAACGCCGGGGCGGCCGGGGCGAAGGCAAGGGTGACCGCCGTGGCGGTGGCCGGGGCCGCGACAACCGTCGTGGTCAGGAGCGCGACTCCGAATGGCAGGAGCGCGTCGTGCAGATCCGCCGGGTCTCCAAGACCGTCAAGGGCGGCAAGAAGATGAGCTTCCGCGCCATTGTCGTGGTCGGCAATGAGCGCGGCCAGGTCGGCGTTGGTGTCGGCAAGGCCGGTGATGTGATCGGGGCGGTGCGCAAGGGCGTTGCCGATGGCAAGAAGCACCTCGTCAAGGTGCCGCTCACCCGCAACAACTCCATCCCCACCCTCAGCAACGGCCGCGATGGCGCCGCCAGTGTGCTGATCCGGCCCGCTGCCCCCGGTACCGGGGTGATTGCCGGCGGCTCGATCCGCACCGTGCTGGAACTGGCCGGCATCAAGAACGTGCTGGCCAAGCGGCTGGGCTCCAAGACCCCGCTCAACAACGCCCGCGCCGCCATGCAGGCCCTTGAGGCCCTGCGCACCCACAAGGAGACCGCCAAGGAGCGGGGTATCTCCCTTGAGCAGATCTACTCCTGAGCCCCGCCATGACGTCCTTCTCCCTCAATAACCTCAAACCCCAGGCCGGCTCCCGGCGCCGCAAACTGCGCAAGGGTCGCGGCATCGCCGCCGGCCAGGGCGCCAGCTGCGGTTTCGGCATGCGCGGCCAGAAATCCCGCTCCGGTCGCCCCACCCGTCCGGGCTTCGAGGGTGGCCAGATGCCCCTCTACCGGCGTGTCCCCAAGCTCAAGCACTTCCCGCTGGTGAACCCGAAGCATTTCACCATCGTGAACATTGAGGATCTGGCCGAACTGAAGGCCGGCAGCACTGTCGATCTCGACAGCTTGGTCAAGGCAGGCATTGTCACCAGCGACAAGCATCCACTCAAGGTGCTGGGCAACGGTGACCTAAAGGTCAAACTCACTGTGCAGGCCGCCGCCTTCACGGCCAGTGCCCGCACCAAGATCGAAGCCGCCGGCGGCAGCGCCGAGATCACGGCCTGAGCGCAGCAGTGGTGCCAACCCCTTAAGTTCAGGACCGTCTGACCTCGCCCCATGGCTGGTCAGGCGGTCTTTCTGTTCGTCTACCCTCCTCACCCGCCACATCAGTCATGGTCGTCAGCCGGGGGCGCAACCCGAACGCCGCGGAAATCCTCAGCCAACTGGTCCAGGCCAAAGGGCTGCGGGACCGGGTGCTGATCACCCTCGGTCTGCTGGTGGTGGTGCGACTCGGCGTCTACATCCCCATGCCCGGTATCGACCGGGTGGCCTTCCAGAGCTTTCTCCAGCAGGGCGGCCAGCTGCTCGGCCTGCTGGACATGTTCACCGGCCGCGGGCTCTCCACCGTGGGGGTGTTCTCGCTGGGGATCCTTCCTTACATCAACGCCTCGATCATCCTGCAGTTGATGGTTCCGGCCCTGCCGGCCCTGGAGGATCTGCAGAAGAACGAAGGGGAGGCCGGACGCCGCAAGATCGCCCAGATCACCCGCTACGTCGCTCTCGGCTGGGGTGTCGTCCAGAGCGTGGTGTTCTCGCTGGTGCTGCGGCAATACGCCCTGCCTGGCCTGCCCGACTGGCTGTTCATGGTGCAGACCTGCCTGGCCCTGGTCGCCGGCTCGATGGCGGTCATGTGGATCAGCGAGGTGATCACCGAACGGGGGATCGGCCAGGGGGCCTCCCTGGTGATCTTCGTGAACATCGTCTCCACCCTGCCAAAGGCCCTCAGCTCCACCGTGGAGCTGGCCCAGAGCGGTGACCGCAGCACCGTGGCCGGCATCATCACCTTGGTGCTGGTGTTCATGGCCACGATCCTCGGGATCATCTTCGTTCAGGAGGGCAGTCGTCGCCTGCCGATCGTCAGCGCCAAACGCCAGGTGGGTGGTGCCACCCAGCTGGCCGCCCGCCAGAGCTATCTGCCCTTGAAGCTCAATGCCGGGGGGGTGATGCCGTTGATCTTCGCCTCCACCGTCGTCTTCCTACCTCTCACCCTCGCCAACGTCAGCAAGAACCCCTGGTTGATCCGACTGGCCGGTTACCTGAGTCCAAACAGCAGCACTCCCTGGCTCTACTCGCTGCTGCTCTTCGCCCTGATCGTCGGATTCGGATACTTCTATTCCAATCTGACCAACAGTCCCGTGGACATCGCCGCCAACCTGCGCCGCAGCGGCGTTGCCATCCCCGGCGTCCGCCCGGGGATTGCAACCGCCAACTACCTGGCGGGAGTCCAGAATCGACTCACCCTGCTGGGGGGCCTCTTCCTCGGGGCCGTGGCGATCATTCCCTCCGCCGTTGAGGGGGCCACCCAGGTGCGCACCTTCCAGGGGCTCGGGGCCACCTCGCTGCTGATTCTGGTGGGGGTCGCCATCGACACCTCCAAGCAGGTTCAGACCTACGTGATCTCCCAGCGCTACGAAGGCATGGTGCGCCAGTAGCTCCCCCGGAGCCGTGCCCCCAACTTCCGTCTCCCCCCTTCTGCCGTCATGAAGCAACGCCTTCTCTTCCTCGGCCCCCCCGGCGCCGGCAAGGGCACCCAGGCCCAGCGGCTCGCGGCCGCTGATGGACTCCTGCACCTCTCCACCGGCGATCTGTTGCGGGCCGAAGTGCAGGCCGGTACATCCCTGGGCCAGGAAGCCGAGGCCGTCATGGCCCGCGGTGAACTGGTCAGCGACACCCTGGTGCTGGCCATTGTCCGCAGCCGGCTCGAACAGCACCGGGGCGGCTGGCTGCTTGATGGCTTTCCCCGCAATCTGATCCAGGCCGCTGCCTTAGCCGATCTGCTGGAGGAGCTCAACCAGCAGATCGAAGCGGTGGTTCTGATGGAACTCGATGACGCCGTGCTGCTGCAACGCCTGCTGGCCCGGGGGCGGACCGACGACAACGAGGAGGTGATCCGCCATCGGCTGACAGTCTACCGGGAACAGACCGCTCCCTTGATCGAGCACTATCGCGCCCTTGGATTGCTCACTCCGGTCGAAGCCTCCGGCAGCGTGGCGGAAATCGAGGCGCGCATCCGCTCCGTCCTTGTTGACTGATGTGGTAGGTTGGCTGTTTGCAAATTCGGAGAGCACAACGCCCATGAAGGTGCGTGCCTCAGTCAAGAAAATGTGCGACAAGTGCCGGGTGATCCGTCGCCACGGCCGGGTGATGGTCATCTGCGCCAACCCCAAGCACAAGCAGCGCCAGGGCTGAACAGCCCCTGCCTGCATGGCAGCCCCTCGGCAGCCGTTCAGCACCGCCTTTGGTTCCAGGCTCATGGAGTCATCCAGGAGCTCGGCCCGGCAGGTCCCGCCCAGGGGCCATGCCCGCGAACCAACAGGCCCATTTCAGATTCGTGTCGCGTTCGCGGTCCATTCGGTCCCGACGCCACCGTTTCTCCCCACTGCCCCCCTGATCATTACCTGACGTGGCTCGGATCGCCGGTGTCGATATCCCTCGTGACAAGAGGGTCGAGATCTCTCTCACCTACGTGTACGGCGTGGGCCTGACCAGGGCCCGCAAAATCCTGGCCAAGACCGGCGTCAACCCTGACATCCGCGTTAAGGACCTCAGCGACGCCGACGTCCAGAAACTGCGCAACGCCGCCGAGGGTTTCACCCTCGAAGGCGACCTGCGGCGCGAAGAGGGCATGGCCCTCAAGCGCCTCCAGGACATCGGCTGCGTCCGCGGCCGTCGCCATCGCATGGGCCTGCCCGTGCGCGGCCAGCGCACCCGCACCAATGCCCGCACCCGCCGCGGCGCCCGCAAGACCGTGGCAGGCAAGAAGAAGTAATCCACTTCCTCCCGCCTTCGCCGTTGCCCTGCCGACCAGCCCCTTGCCCCTTCCCGGGGCGCCAGGCCGGCGTCACCAGGGCCCTATCACCAAGTCCCCCGATCACCTGCCTGCATCCGCAGGCCATTTGTCATGGCGAAGCCAGCCAAGAAAACGGGCCCCAAAAAGGCCAAGCGCAACGTCCCCAACGGGGTCGCCCACATCCAGAGCACCTTCAACAACACCATTGTGTCGATCACCGACACGGCCGGTGAGGTGATCAGCTGGTCGTCGGCTGGAGCCAGCGGCTTCAAGGGAGCCCGAAAGGGCACCCCGTTCGCCGCCCAGACCGCCGCCGAAGCAGCCGCCCGGCGCGCCCTTGAACAGGGCATGCGTCAGATCGAGGTTCTGGTGCGCGGCCCAGGTTCAGGCCGTGAAACCGCCATCCGTGCCCTGCAGGTGGCCGGCCTGGAGATCACCCTGATCCGGGACGTCACTCCTCTCCCCCACAACGGCTGCCGTCGGCCCAAGCGTCGCCGCGTCTGAGTCCGGATCCGCGAGCCCGCAGGGCTCCCGCTCCGCTCCCCAGATGCCTTCGGGCTCCGTCCACCTTTCGCCTCCACAGACCGTGCTGCAATACCAGATCGATCGGGTCGACCACCAGGTTGCAGACGACCGTTCCCAGACGGGCGTCTTCGTGATCGGCCCCCTGGATCGGGGCCAGGCCACCACCCTGGGAAACGCCCTGCGTCGTGTGCTGATCGGCGGCCTTGAAGGCAGTGCCATCACCGCCGTCCGGATCTCCGGCGTCAACCACGAATACGCCACCGTCCCCGGGGTGCGTGAAGACGTGCTCGACATCCTGCTCAACTGCAAATCGGTGCCGGTGAACAGCCGCAGCCGCGAGCTGGAAATCGGCCGCCTCGTGGTCAACGGTCCCGCCACCGTCACCGCCTCCGACCTGCAGTTCTCATCCCAGGTCAACGTGATAGACGGAGAACGAACGATCGCCACCGTCGCCGACGGCCACAGCCTCGAACTCGAGGTGCACGTGGAACGGGGCATCGGCTACCGCCCCGTCGATCGCCATAACGAAGACACCAGCGCCATTGATCTCCTGCAGATCGATGCTGTCTTCATGCCAGTGCGCCGGGTCAACTACAGCGTCGATGAAACGGCTGTGGGTGAGGGCGGTTCAGCCCGAGAGCGCCTGCGGCTCGAAATCGAGACTAACGGCAGCATCACCCCTGATGACGCCATGGCCCAGGCCGCCAATCAGCTGATCGGCCTGTTCCAGCCCCTGGCCAGTCTCACCATGGCCGAGGAGCCCGGCCTCGAACCCGAGCCCTCCGCCGAAGCCCAGATCCCACTGGAAGAACTGAATCTCTCCGTGCGGGCCTATAACTGCCTGAAACGGGCCCAGGTCAATTCGGTCTCCGACCTGATGGGCTTCAGTTACGAAGATCTGCTGGAGATCAAGAACTTCGGGTCCAAGTCGGCCGATGAGGTGATCGAGGCTCTTGAGCGAATCGGCATCTCCCTGCCCCAGAGCCGTACCAGCGCCTGATCAGCGTTCCTTCCCCCACCGCCTAGCTCCGTCTTCGAACCATGCGACACCAGTGCCGAGTCCCCCTACTGGGACGCCCCGCCGACCAACGCAAAGCCCTGCTGCGGGGCCTCACCACCCAGCTGATTCGCGAGGGTAGGGTCACCACCACCAAGGCCAGGGCCAAGGCCCTCCGGGATGAAACCGAACGGATGATCACCCTGGCCAAGGAAGGCAGTCTGGCCGCACGCCGCCGCGCCATCGGCTACATCTACGACAAGCAACTGGTACACGCCCTGTTTGACAAGGCTCAGGACCGTTACGGCGACCGCAACGGCGGCTACACCCGCATCGTCCGCACCGTGCGCCGTCGGGGAGACAACGCCGAGATGGCCATCATCGAGCTGGTCTGAATCGGCCCTGTTGCCAACTCAGTTTCCTAGCCCCCAACCCTCGGCTGCAGATCCCGAGATGGTTGAGTCGAAGCCCAGGCATCGACTCGCCCTCTGTCTGCAGTACGAGGGTTCGGCTTTTCATGGCTGGCAGCGTCAACCGCGCCAGTCCAGCGTCCAACAGGTGCTTGAGGAAGCCATCGCAGCCCTCGATCCGCTGCGGCCGCTGCGCAGTGTGGCCGCAGGGCGGACCGACACGGGCGTGCATGCAGCCGCCCAGGTGGTCCATTTCGATGCCTGTGGTCCGATCCCGGCGGCGCGCTGGCCCAAGGCTCTCAACGGCAGATTACCGCCCAGCATCAGGGTAAGAGCCGCCACCGAGGTGCCGCCCAACTGGCATGCCTGCTTCGCAGCCAGCTATCGCCGCTACCGCTACACCATCTTCAACGCCCGCACTCCCAACCTCTTCCTCGCCCCATGGAGCTGGCAGCGTTACCAGCGGCGCCTCGATGACGAGGCCATGGCGGCGGCCCTCCAGGGCATGCTTGGCGAGCATGACTTCTCTGCCTTTCAACGGGCCGGCAGTCGGCGCGCCCACGCCAGAACCACCCTCCAGGATGTCCAGCTGGAGCGCCACGGCGACATGGTGGTCGTGGAACTCCAGGCCAGCGGCTTCCTCTACGGAATGGTGCGGCTGGTGATGGCGCAGCTGGTAGCGGTTGGGGAGAGCCGCCTCACGGTTGGGGCCTTTGAACGCCGCTGGCGCCTGGGAGAGCGCGAGCAGGTGAAGGAAGCGGCCCCGCCCCAGGGTCTCTGCCTGTTGCGGGTGGGCTATCCCGAGCCAGTCTTCCCTGAAGCCGCCTGGTATGATTGTCAACCGCGGTTTCAGTTAGCGGCCGCCGATCCACCTCCGGGAGGATTTGTCGCCGCACCCCTGAACTGATCGCACAGGTGGGGATCCACCGCAGGGTAGGGTCATACGACCTGCCCTGAAGCCATCTCCCCATGGTGGTGGGGACCTTCCGGCCCTGACAGACGCTCAACCCGTCCGCCGGTGCCCCTGTTTTCCGGTGGATCCGTCCGCCGGTGCTTCAGTTCCCCAAGGATTCCTGCCCCGCAGGCCTTCCCTCCCGCAGAAACCTGCGCATCCAGACCTCCGGTTCCGCAGACTCCGCCTCCCGCAGCCCATGCTGGCGTAATGAACAAGACAACCCTGCCCTCCATCGACACGCTCGACCGCAAGTGGTTCGTGGTCGATGCTGCCGACCAGACCCTGGGCCGGCTCGCCAGCGAGGTGGCCTCCGTACTGCGCGGCAAGAACAAGCCCACCTTCACGCCCCACCTGGACACCGGCGACTTTGTGGTCGTGATCAACGCCGACAAGGTCCGCGTCAGCGGCAACAAGGCCACCCAGAAGATCTATCGGCGTCATTCCGGCCGCCCCGGTGGCATGAAGACCGAAACCTTCGCTCACCTGCAAGAGCGCCTGCCTGAGCGGATCATCGAGAAGGCCGTCAAAGGGATGCTGCCCCACAACGCCCTGGGCCGGCAGCTGTTCCGCAAGCTGAAGGTTTACAAGGGATCCGAGCATCCCCACGCCGCCCAGCAGCCCCAGGCCCTCGCCCTCGATCCCGCCGCTTCCGCCCAATGACCAACTCCACCAATCGCGTTGTCTACTGGGGAACGGGCCGTCGCAAGACCGCCGTTGCCCGGGTGCGGGTTGTTCCCGGCTCCGGCAGTGTCACCATCAACGGCCGCCCTGGCGACAACTACCTGAACTACAACCCCGTTTATCTGGCGGCGGTGAAGGCTCCCCTCCAGACCCTCGGCCTCGAGGGCCAGTACGACCTGCTCGTGAATGTGCGGGGCGGTGGCCTGACCGGCCAGGCGGACGCCATCAAACAGGGAGCCGCCCGGGCCCTGTGTGATCTGTCCCCCGACAACCGCAAGCCCCTCAAGATCGAAGGCCACCTCAGCCGGGACCCCCGGGCCAAGGAACGCCGCAAGTACGGCCTCAAGAAAGCCCGTAAGGCCCCCCAGTTCTCCAAGCGCTGATTGCCGCGCCCTGTTCAAGCCCCGTTCCATCTCCCAGCCATGCCCAAGGCCGATATCCATCCCACCTGGTTTCCCGACGCCAAGGTGATCTGCAACGGAGAAGTGGTGATGACCACTGGCTCCACCCAGGCCGAGCTCCACGTCGATGTCTGGAGTGGTAATCACCCCTTCTATACCGGCACCCAGAAGATCCTCGACACCGAGGGGCGGGTGGATCGCTTCATGCGCAAGTACGGCATGGCCACGGCCGATTCTGCTGCTTCCGCAGCGAAGGCCGAGAAGGCCGAAACACCGGCCTGACCATCGCCGGCCCCTTCCCCTGCCACCCAGCCGTATCCACGAAGGCCCCTGCGGCCGGATGCCACCGGCATCCGGCCTTTTTGATGGGGAAGTCGCCGACGGATCATCGACCTTGATCAGCAGCGGCCCATCGCTCCTTCCCCCATGGACTCCGCCCTGCTCAACGAACGGCTTGAGACGGCCTGCCGCACCTTCGCCACCCTGGAACGCCAGCTGGCCGACCCAGCGGTGGCGGCCGATCCCAAACAACTGGAGACCATCGCCCGCGAGCGGGCCAGATTGGAACCACTGGTTCACGACTACCGCCTGCTGGGCAAGCTGCAGCAGGAACTGGCCGAGGCCAGGGATCTGCTCCGCCAGCATCGCGGCGAAGCCACCATGGCGGAGCTGCTCGAACTGGCCCAGCAGGAGATCGAGTCCCTGGGCCGGCGCATCGAGGAACTGACCCAGCGGCTCACGCTTGCCCTGCTGCCCTCCGATCCACGCGATGAGCGCAGCGTGATGCTCGAGATCAGGGCCGGCGCCGGTGGCGATGAGGCCTGCCTCTGGGCGGGAGATCTGGCCCGCATGTACGAACGCCATGCCCAGCGTCGCGGCTGGCAGGTGCAGCCGATTAGCGCCTCCGAAGCCGACCTGGGTGGTTACCGGGAACTGATCCTCTCGATCCGGGGAGAACGGATCTACAGCCAGCTGAAGTTCGAGGCGGGCGTGCACCGGGTGCAGCGGGTGCCGCTGACGGAATCCCAGGGACGGGTGCACACCTCCACGGCGACGGTGGCGGTGATGCCCGAGGTCGACCCTGTGGAGGTGCAGATCGAAGCGGGAGATCTGGAGATCAGCACGGCCCGCTCGGGGGGCGCGGGTGGCCAGAACGTCAACAAGGTGGAAACGGCCGTTGATCTGTTGCATAAACCGACCGGCATCCGCGTGTTTTGCACCCAGGAACGCAGCCAGCTGCAGAACCGGGAACGAGCCCTGGCGATTCTGCGGGCCAAGCTGTACGAGCGCCAGCTGGCTGAAGCCCAGGCTCTGGAGAGCTCCGCCCGCCGGGCCCAGGTGGGTAGTGGCGACCGCAGCGAGAAGATCCGCACCTACAACTACAAGGACAACCGGGTGACCGACCACCGGCTCGGTCGCAACTTCTCCCTCGAACCGGTCCTCGATGGCGATCTCGAGGCGATGATCGGCGCCTGCGTGGCCGCAGAGCAAGGCCGCCAGCTGGAACAGCTGGCACGCCAGGCCAGCGGCATCGACGGCTAAGACGGCGCTCAGGACTCAACCGAACACGTACTTAGCCCATTCCTGATGCTGACCGGCATGGATTCGCCGGCCCGCCTCGAAGCTCAGGCCACTGGGGGGTCGCCGGGGGGAACGGATCAGGGGCATGGCGGCCTCCTCGGGGGTGCGGTTGCCCTTGCGGACATTGCAGGGCAGACAGGCGGTGGTCACGTTGTCCCAGCTGTCACTGCCGCCGCGGCTGCGGGGCATCACATGATCGATGGAGAGTGAATCCGGGCCAGCACCGCAGTACTGACAGACATGGCCATCACGCTGAAAGACATTGCGGCGGGTGAGGGGCAGGGGGCGATAGGGCACCCGCACGAACTGGCGCAGCCGAATCACGGTAGGCAGTAACAGATCAGGCCGGATGGGTCGGGAGGCGTCGTGTTCCAGGCCCTCCGCCTTGCCCTTGATCAACATCACCATGGCGCGCCGCCAGGTGGTGATGTTCAGCGGCTCATAGGACGCATTGAGAACAAGAACGTGGCCCATGCCAGCGCCCGGATAGGGGCCATGCTATCGGGATCGAACGGCGACATCGGTGTCGGCCGCCACCGGCCTGCCCAGCCCATGACCCTGCCCGCTCCCGCTGCGCTGGCCGCCCTGCTCGGCGGCACCCTGATCGGACCAGCACAGGGGCCGCTGCGGGGGGTCGCGATCGATTCACGGCGCGTGCAACCGGGTGATGTCTTCTTCGCCCTGCGGGGAAAACAGCGGGACGGTCACCAGTTCGCGGCGGCGGCGATCGCGGCGGGGGCGAGCCTGGCCGTGGTCGAGCGCGACCGCAGCGGCCCGGACCGTGCCGCCCTGCTGCCGCCGGATCTGCCCCGGATCGAGGTGGAGGCCCCCCTGGCGAGCCTGCAGGCCCTGGCCGCCTGGCACCGCAGCAACCACCTGCCGATGGTGGTGGCGATCACTGGCAGCAACGGCAAGACGGTGGTGAAGAACGCCCTCACCGCCCTGCTGGCGACGCGCTACCGGGTGGCGGCCAGCCCGGGCAGCTGGAACAGTCAGGTGGGTGTGCCGCTCGCGGTCCTGCAGGCCCCCGCCGGCACCGACATCGGCGTCTTCGAAGCGGGGATCTCCGCGCCGGGCGAAATGGCCGCCATCGCCACCATCCTCAGGCCCGACGCCGGCGTACTCGTGAACGTGGGACTGGCCCACCTGGCGGGCTTCGGTTCGCGGCAGGTGACCGCCCGCGAGAAGATGCGGCTCTTCCGTGACATGGCCGCGGACAGCTGGCTGGTGGCTCCGGCGGATCCCCTGATCGACGGTCTGCCGCCTGCCTGCAGACGCCTCCACCCCGGTGCTGCCCCCCCCCGCTGGCTGGATCGCCGCACCACTCCCGATGGCCTGCTGCTGACCCTCGACCTAGGGGATCAACAACTGCAATTGCGGGTCCGCACCCGCTCCGGCCCGCTGGTGGATGACCTGCTGATCGCCATCACCGCTGCCCGCCAGCTGGGCATCGAAGCTGAGGCGATCGCCACGGCCCTGCACGACTACTCCTTCGGGCCCACCCGCATGGAGACCTGGCGCACCCCCGAAGGGATCACGATCGTCAATGACACGGCCAGTTCCGATCCCCTGTCGGTGCAGGCCGCGCTGGAGGCGGTCGCCTCGATGCCCGACGGCGGGGGGCGACGCCTGTTCATCTTCGGCGGCATGGCGGAACTGGGCACACGCCAGGCCGCCGAACACAGCCTGATCGGCCGCCTGGCGGCGGAACGGGGTTTCTCCCAGCTGCTGTTGCTTCCCCATCCAGCCAGCCAGGACACCGCCAGGGGCTGGCACTCCGTGACGCCGGAGGCGCCCGTCCTGGAGGTGGCCGATCTGACCGGCCTGCGCAGCCAGGTGCGTGCCCTGGCCCGCCGCGGCGACACGCTGCTGATCAAGGGCCCCGCCGATGAGGGACTGAGCAGTGCGGCCCGCGCCATCTGGGAATCGATGGCAGCCCGCCGTTTCCTCGTGGATCTGGGGGCCATCCGCGAAAACGTGGCCCGTTTCCGCCATCGCTGCGGAGCGGATGTGGCGGTACTGGCGGTGCTGAAGGCCTGGGCCTACGGCACCGAGCTGGCCCAGCTGGCCACGGCCCTGCAGGAACGCGGCGTCGACTGGATCGGCGTCTCCGCCGCCGACGAAGGGGCAATCGTGCGCCGCGCCGGCGTGCACCTGCCGGTGCTGGTGATGCTGATGGACATCGACGAAGTGGACAAGGCGGTGCGCTACGGGCTGACGCCGGTGGTCTATTCCCTGCCCTTTGCCCGGGCCCTGGTGGAGAGCCTGCGGGCGATGCGGGCCAGCTGCGATGTCCACCTGGAGATCGATACGGGCATGGGGCGCCTGGGGGTGCCCCCGGAGGAGGCCCTGGCCGCCGCCAGGCTGCTGCGGGCCTCGGGCGTGGTGCGGCTGCGGGGAGTGATGACCCATCTGGCCTGCGCCGACGACCCCGCCGCCGATGCCTTCACCCGAGCGCAGCTCGGCCGCTTCGACGGGGCCCTCGCCGCCATCCGGGACGGGGGGGACGGGGGGCTGCTGGTCCACGCCGCGGCCACCTCAGGGGCAGCCCGCTTCCCGGAAGCCCGTTACGGCATGGTGCGTCTCGGCCTGGGCCTGTTTGGCATTCCCCCCTCCCCGGCGGTGGCCGAGGCGATCGAGCTGCAGCCCGCCGTTGCCTTCGTCAGCCGGCTGGTGCAGGTGGCCCTCTGGCCCCGAGGGAAACGGGTGGGCTACAGCGGCACCTACGTGGTGAGCGCGGCCGAGCAGCGGGTGGGCATCGTGGCAGCCGGCTACAACGACGGCGTGCCCTGGCGCCTGTCCAACAGTGGCGAGGTCATGGTCCACGGCCGGCGGGTGCGGGTGCTGGGAAGGGTGTCGATGGATTCGATGGCGATCGACCTCAGCGAGGTACCGGAAGCGGCCGTAGGCGATGAGGTGCTGATCTTCGGGAGCCATGAGGGCCAGGAGCTGCGGCCGGAGGAGCTCGCCGCCCAGGCCGGCACGATCCCCTATGAGCTGCTGGTCAATGTCGACAGCCGGCGGGTGCAGAGGCTGTTCCGCGGCGATTGAGCTGCCAGGCCGGCGGCCAGCCATCGGCTAAAGTCGCTTCGCCGCTGGAGAGGTGGCTGAGTGGTTGAAAGCGGCTCCCTGCTAAGGAGTTACAGGAGGCAACTTCTGTCGAGGGTTCGAATCCCTCCCTCTCCGTTCCCCACCCCGGGCACCCCATGCCCTGGGGTGCTGCTTGGACCACACGCCTGAGCACCGTCCTTTCGTCGTCGATCTGCCCAACCTGGGCCCCCGCCGGGGCTGGCTGCCCTACGGCCTGGCCGCTCAGCCCCGGGTCTCGAACCGCAGCAACTGAGCGACCAGCCAGGGCAGCATCTGAGGATCGGGGGCCCCATCGCCGCCCTCGCTGAGCACCACCAACAGGAAAGGCGCCGTCCCCTCCACTTCCACATAGGCCGCGTCGTGACGCAGCCGCCCCCCCTGCCAGGCCAGGCCCCAGATGCGGGCGGTCGCAGGCAGGCCGGCGGCGAGGGAACCGGGCAGGATCGGCCGGTCGGCGCCGTGCTGCAGCAGTGCCTGCAGGCGCCGGCTGGCGGGCGGCGAGAGCAGGGAGCCGGCGATCAGGGCCTGCAGCAGCCGCGCCAAGGCATCGCTGCTCAGACGGTTGCCCTGGTCAGCGACAGCCGCCAGCAGATCGCGCTCCCGGCCGAAGGGGCCGTCCCACCAGAGCTTCTGGCAGACGTTGGCCTCCTGAAACTCTGGCCAGCCCAGCTGGGCCAGCCAGCCATTGAGCAGCTGACGCTGGCTGAGCCACGGCGTGAAACGCTCCGGGGGCAGGGAGGGGCCGCTCGTGGTGCCGGTGAGGAGATCGATCAACTGGCTGAGGGCATCGACGCCGGAGCCATTGACCAGCAACCGCAGGGTCCGGCGGAGCTCCGGGTCGTCCTCAAGCAGCTGCCGCTGCAGCCAGACCTCCACGGCCGCCAGCACCACCAGGGCCACGAGCGCACCGGGATCACGGACTCGCCCGCCCGCCCAGCTGGTGCCGCTCACCGGCAGGGAGTCCAGGAGACCAGGCGGTTCCGGGGCGGACGCCATCGGAACGGCCCGCTGCAGCAGCGATTGTCCATACCGCAGCCAGGTGATCGACAGCCGGCTGGAGAGGCCGGGCCGACCCTCCAGCTCAAGGGCCCGGATCAGCTGCTCAAGCTGCTCACCCATCGACGGATCCGGGCTGTAGAACGCCATCACCGGCAACGGAGAACGATGGCGAGATTAGGGGCGACCCCAGGCCCCCTGCCGCAGCCAGCGGCAGGCAGCACCTGGCGACTTGAGCGCAGCCTTGATGCCTACAGCCAGCCCCGGGGGCCTGGCCTGGCCACCCAGGTGGCCGCCGGCCGCCATCTGCGGGTGCTGGATGGACCCGAGGGCTCCCGGCTGCGGGTGCGGCTGCATGAAGACGGCTACCCCTGCTGGCTGGAAAGCGAGGCCCTGCTTCGCGATGGCACGCCGGCCCTGGCACCGGCCCTGCCCCGGCTGGATCAAGCGGTGATCGCCGCCCGGCTCGATCGGGTGATCGCCTTCGCCCTGGCCGCCATGGACGTGCCGAACGTCTATCTCTGGGGAGGCAGTCTCGGTCCCGACTACGACTGTTCCGGCCTGATCCAGGCCGCCTTCGCCCACGCCGGCATCTGGCTACCCCGTGATGCCTATCTGCAGGAGCGCTTCTGCCGCCCCGTGGCGGTGCGCCCGGAGCAGACAAGCCTGCTGCGACCAGGCGACCTGATCTTTTTCGGCAGCTCCCGGCGCTGCACCCATGTGGGCCTGCACCTGGGCGGCGGACGCTACCTGCACAGCTCCGGAGCGAGCCATGGCCGCAATGGCCTCGGCATGGATGGGCTGCAGCCGCGCGACCTTCACCCCGTGGCCTGTCACTACCGGGCCGAACTGCGGGGGGCCGGTCGTGTCATGCATAGCCATGACGGCAGCCCGCTGCCCGGCTGAGGCACCCGGGGCCACCTAAGTTCAGGGCTCCTGTGCGAACGCCCGGCATGGCGGCCCCAGCCCCCCTCCAGTCGGACCTGGCCGCTGTCTCGGTGGTGGTGCCGCTTTACAACGAGGAGGCAAGCCTGCCGCACCTGGTGAACCAGCTGCTGGCGGTGCTCAGGCCGATGGGCCGCCGCTTCGAACTGGTGCTGGTGGATGACGGCTCGCGGGACGGCACGGCAGCCGAGCTTCGGAAACTGGCGGGCCAGGTGCCGGAACTGGTGGCGGTGCTGCTGCGCCGCAATTACGGGCAGACCGCGGCCATGGCCTCCGGCTTCGATGCCAGCAACGCGCCCCTGATCGTCACCCTCGACGGCGACCTTCAGAACGATCCAGCCGACATTCCTCTGTTGCTGGAGCGTCTGGAGCAGGACGATCTCGACCTGGTGAGCGGCTGGCGCCACGCTCGCCAAGACAACACGGTCAGCCGGCTGCTGCCCTCGCTGCTGGCGAACCGGCTGATCGCCTCGGTGACCGGCGTGCGACTGCACGATTACGGCTGCTCCCTCAAGGCCTACCGCCGGGAAGTGGTGGCCGACATGAACCTCTACGGCGAGCTGCACCGCTTCCTGCCAGCCCTGGCCTCGATCGAAGGGGCCCGGATCGGCGAAGTGAAGGTGAACCATCATCCCCGCCGTTACGGCCGCAGCAAATACGGGATCGACCGCACCTTCAGGGTGCTGATGGACCTGCTGACGGTCTGGTTCATGAAGCGCTTCCTCACCCGGCCGATGCACGTCTTCGGCTTCGCCGGGCTGGTGAGCCTGCTGGTGGGACTGGGCCTCGCCGCCTGGCTCGTGGCGGAGAAAGCGCTGCTCGGCGTGGAAATCGGCGACAGGCCCCTACTGCTGCTGGCGGTACTGGCCATCCTCAGCGGTGTTCAACTGTTCTGTTTCGGCCTGCTGGCCGAACTGCAGATGCGGACCTACCACGAAAGCCAGGGCCGGCCGATCTACCGGGTGCGGGCCACCGTGCGGGGTGCGGAGCAGAGCAGCTGAATTTTTATGTCGCCCCCTCCGGCCAGAGGAAGCGGGACAGAAAGCCCTCCTTACAGTGCCAACGGTTGTTATTGGCCCGCGCCATGACTGGTGAATTTGCCGCTGCCTGGTTGCCGTCGGTGTTCGTCCCCTTGGTAGGCATCCTCGGCCCCGCAGTGGCCATGGCCCTGCTGTTCAACGTGATCGAAGCGCGCGACTGAGCCCAGGCCCTAGCCGCCTTGCCCACGACCCCGCCAC
>Ga0208249_1000091_pt1 | contig 26902 bp, 12 predicted proteins | sample CryBogmetaGMA1M_FD_184546 | JGI IMG/M metagenome (GOLD analysis project Ga0208249, IMG submission 184546) | Freshwater microbial communities from Crystal Bog, Wisconsin, USA - MA1M (SPAdes) | ecosystem: Environmental > Aquatic > Freshwater > Lake | place: Crystal Bog, Wisconsin, USA | collected...
GCTCGAAGACGGTGGCCGTGTCGGCCGGCCGATTGCGGAGGAACTGTGCCACGCTGTAGTCGGCCCGCTTCCAGGGCCCTTCCGCGAGGAGCCGCACGCGCAGCCAGAGCGACCTGCTACCGCAGGCCTCGTCGGGAAGCAGTTCCTCGAACTGCACGATCGCCCCGTAGATTCGCGGCTCGAGGGTGTTGATCAACGGCCGCCACTCGAGGCCATCGGTGGAGAACTCGAGCGCACAGGCACCGTTCCCGATGATGCCATCCTCGAGCGACTGCTCCCGACAGGAGAGATTGGCCTTGAGGTAGATCCGCCGGCTCGGGCGGGGGAAGTCGTAGCGGAAGACGAGTCGCCCCTCGGCATCGAACGTTTCCGGCCCCCAATACCTGAAGCGCTGCCCGTAATCCTCGTGCCACTTGCCGATGCCGCTCGCCTCGACGAGGTAGCGCTCGGCCTCCGGGTCGTCGACGTCGCGCACGGCGTGGCGGAAGTCGGCCCGCGCGATCGGCGACGATGAAAACGCGGGTGGGTTGAAGTCGGGCAGGCGATCACGGGTGTCGCTGCCATGGTCGACCGTTGCAGCGGGTACCGTCGGCCCGCTCGCCCGATGGATCAAGGCCCACGGGGCAATCACGGCAGAAATCCCCATGGCGCCGAGCGCTGGCAGGAGCCAGCGGCCGCGATCCGGCCGGGGGTCAGCGAGCTTCAAGTGCTCACCCGGATCCCAATCGGGATCGCCTTCGGGAAAGCGTGCAAGAAGATCCGACAGCTTCCGGGCAAGGGCCCCGGCATCGGCAGGCCGATCGGCCGCCGCGGGGGCGAGCGCCTGGTCGACAACGCCACCGAGGGCCCGGCCCATTCGAGAAGCCGCTCGCTTGGCAAGGGCAGGGCGGTGCGAGCGGATCCGCTCCATCGTTGCCACGATCGACCCCTCCTCGAGCCGGAACGGGCTTGCCCCGGTGAGAAGCTCATGAAGGACGACGCCGAGCGACCAGACGTCGGTGCGGGGGCTCTCCCCCGGCGGACGGGCATCGAGGAGCTCCGGGGCGATCGACTCGATCGTTCCCACGAGCTGCCCGGCGCGCGTCAGGCGGGTGGCATGGCGATCGCCGCGAAACGCCGTGGCGACGCCGAAGTCGATCACCTTCGCAAGCCCGTCGGTTCCCACGAGAATGTTGCCCGCCTTGAGGTCGCGGTGGACGACGCCCCCCGCATGGGCGACTGCCACGCCCGCGCACACGTCGCGGAAGAGCTCGACGCGGCGACGGAGGGGAAGCGAGTGAACCTCCGCGTAGCGGTTGATCGGCAGGGCATCGGGCACGTACTCCATGACGAACCACGGCAGCCGTTCGCCCCCGCAGGGGAGGAAGCCGGCGTGGTAGACGCGGCACAGCGCGGGGTGGGCGAGGGCCCCGAGAATCTCGAGCTCGCGGAGGAAGCGCTTCGTGCTCTCGGGGTCGAGCCGGCCGGGGCGTTGAAGCTTCACCGCCACCGTCCGCGCGGGCTGCTCCTGGATCCCCTCATACACCCGCCCCATTCCCCCTTCGCCGACGACGCGCACGAGTCGCACGCCACCCACGGTCGTGCCGATGAACGGATCGGCGGTGGCGGCGGGGAGGGCCTCCTCGACGAGCTGCCACAGCGGCTCGAGGTCGAATCGGCCTTCGGAGGCGCCTCCAGAGGCGGGCATCGCAGGGGAGTTGTTTCCCTCGGGCGCGGGATCAGCTTCATCGCGATCGTTGTCAGGCATGAGAAAGGCCTCCGTGACGCTCACCCGGTGCAGGGCACATCCGCGCCGAGGGCCTCACGCAGCGTCTGCTTGATCGCCTCCCAGCGGCGCTTCACGGTCCGCACCGAGCAGCCGAGGTGATCGGCGACCTCGACCTGCTCGGCCCCGAGGAACCAGGCCAGTTCAAACACCTCCCGCTCGCCGGCAGGGAGCGCCGCGGCAGCCTCATGGAAGGCGGCCCAGCGTTCGACGCCGGGCTCATGGACATAGGGGTCGGCCGCGTAGGAGACGCGCATCACCACCTCGCTGTCGACGACGGTCGAATTGCTCTCGTGGTTGGCGGCGTACGACTCGGGGCCGCGGTGCTTGCGGGCGAGGTCGACGAGCTCCCGACGGATCTGGAGCGTGGCGAGATTGACGAGGTGCTCGGGGGTCTCGAGGGGGGTAGCCTCGAGGGCACGGAGAAAGCGAATCGCGCTATTCTGGACGACGTCATCGGTGTCGTCCCAGCGGCGGACGGTGCGAAACGACCGGAGCATCCGGTGGGTCACTTCCCGCATCCGCCCCACGACGAGGCAGACAACCTCCTCGCGCGCCGCCCCATCGCCGGCCTGGAGTGCCGGAAAAAGCTCATGGAGCCGACGGAGAGGTTGGGGTGTCGACATGAGCACCGAGGGTACGTGAACAGGCGACAGGCATCATAGCCGGGCGGGGGGTGGACCCTCCATGGCAGGGACGGGCCATCGCCCGCAGGGCACCACGCGCTCCCCCGCACCGCTGATCGCCCTTCTCCGCAGAAAAAAACCGCGGTCTGTGGGATTCGCGCGAGCCGGGTGGCACCCCAAGGGCCCTGCTCCCGCAGCGCCTGAAGACATCAATACGGGGGCTCATCGGGCTGTGGCATTTTCCGAACAGCCAGCCACTTCCCGGCCACATGTCATCGTTGCCTGCCGCCACACTGCCCATCACAAGAGTCTTTCATGCCCATCACGGTCACCTGCACCTGTGGCAAACAGTATCAGGTCGCCAACGAGCACGCTGGCAAGTCTTTCACGTGCAAGGCCTGCAAGGCCACGGGGATGGTGCCGGCCGACGAAGCGCCGAGCAGAAACCAGAAGGCACCCCCTCTCAAGTCGACGGCCCCTCCGCCAGCCATTCCCCCGCTGCCTCAAGCACAACACGCTGGAGCCGCCAAGGGCGCGACACCGCCAGCGACGGATGACACTAGACAGTGCCCCTCGTGCGCCGAGACGATCAAAACAGCTGCAAAGAAGTGCCGGCACTGCGGCGAACGGGTCGACACAATGCAGCGCCATCACCTGACTAGCGGAGCAATCGCACAAGTCCAAGGACGGCCGAACTATGGGGCCGATTATGACTGGCCGGCCCCAACACTGCGGCTCTTCGCCAGGCTGATTGACCTGATCGTTGGGCTCCTTCTAGCGGCCGTGGGAATCGCGGTTGGTGTAACTTTGGGCATCGTACTTGGGGTCGACCCGAACACCCCTATGGCAATCGGTGCGGCTATCGGGGTAGTAGCTGACCTTGGCCTCCAACTGAAATACATGAGCGCCGGGCAGTCGATCGGAAAGTCGTTCTTGAATCTCGTGGTTATGGACGCCGGAACAACAGCCCCATGCGGACTCGGGAAAACGTTTGGAAGAAATCTCATCCATTACGGCGCGGGACTCATTCCTCTCCTGGGAACCGTCGCCGTACTCGCGGACGCCTTGCTAGTGATTCACCCATCCCGGCGGAGACTGGTGGACTGGGCAGAGAACACAGACGTCTTGCTCAGAAAGACCGCGTCGCGGATCGCGTAACTGGTGGGCTTGGAACCGCCTATCGCATTAGCCCCAAACAACTTCCACCGACAACTATCACTGCCTCCTCTACAAGCTTTCGAAGGGTCGCTGACCACTTACCACAAAGCGGCTGCGCTACCGGATCCGCGAGGAATATGCCGTGACCAAGGAATGGTACTTCCAAGAGGGCGACAAGCGCATCGGACCGATCGCTGCCGCTGCTCTGAAGAAACTTGCCGAATCGGGGCGAATCACGCCGGAGACCCTCGTCTGGCGAAACGGCACCCCGGAGTGGGTCAAAGCCGGCACGATCCGCGGATTGATCACCACGTCGATTCCCCCTGCCGCCCCTCCGCCGCTGGACTCGCCCTCTCGCGAGGACACTGATGAAGCGACACTTTACGACGTCTGGCATCCGATTGATGCGTTGGTGGCAGCGGCACGAAGATCGACGCCGCCGACTCTTGCCGCAACACTATCTCGTACCGCCGGATTCGCAGGTATCTACGCTGCCGCCACCGCCGCTTTCGTAGTCCTCCTCGGCGGAAGTGTCTTCGCGATCCACGACAAAGACGTGAGCAGCGTGTGGTTTTTCGTAGCCTCCGCGTGCGCGATCATCGTCGCCCAATACTGCTCGCAGAAAACCCTTCCGTCTAGCGAGAAACTCATTCGCTCAAACCAGAGCACCCTCTCCTCGCACGCCATCCCTGACTGCCTGATCATTGTTACATACATTGCCTCTATCGCTGGCTTCGTAGGCCTGCTGTGGCTCTGCGGCACCGCAGGCAACTTCATCTACGGCCTCGGAGGCGTGCTCGTTCTCTGCTCCGGTTTGTTTGTTTGTTTGGCGGCCCTTCACCCGGCTGAGCTTGCAGTCATGATGAAGCCCGACTGCAAGACGAGCGAAGAAGCCATCGGCATCCTCTGCTTCACCGCAAAACTCTTGCTGCGCATATCACCCGTCCTTGTTCTCGCGGCAGTTGCCGTGGGCACTGCGGAAATGGTGTCGCTGCTGATCACATTCCTGCGAACCGACTTCAAGGGAAACGAGTTTCTGGCGGTCACTTTTGGATTCAATTTTGGATTTCTGATCACCGCTGTGATGATCAACCTGTTCGCACTTCCTTTTTACATCTACTTGGTACTGCTCTTCAACTATCTCTCGTTCGACGTACTGGCCTCAATCCTCGCGATTCCCGCACAGCTTAAGGACATCGTGAGAGCACGAGACTCCGACGTACACCCCGACCGCCAATAAGCACTTTTTCAATCCCTTCAAGACCGGAGACGAATGAATGGCAACAACTGCGGCTCGACATTTGAAGCGACACCGTCGGGCAATAGCGATTCTTGTCGGCGTCATGACCTGTGTCGGCTGCGGGCGATCGGGAGAAACACTGCGTGACAACGGCGAAACCACCCCGCCTACGAATTCCAAGACCGGATTCATGGCCAACTCGCCGGACGAAAACGCCCGGCAGGTCATGGATCAGGTGTTGTCGACCCCGCAGGGCCGGGCGACGGCCACCCGGCTCGCGAACAAGGACGATCAGCTGACGGCATTCCAACAGGCCAACGGCATCTCCGAACGGATCGCCGAAGCAGCCCTCAAGGAATGGGTCATGACGCACGGCCGTGACTTCGACTGGAACCTCGAAGACGTGAAGGCGATCTGCCTTCGCAACAAGGCGAGCGGGATTCCCCACGAATGGTTGCCGGAAGCGGAGAAGCGACGATAGCTGGTGAGCTTTCAATCCTCGCCGTCCCGAGGGCCGCTCCGGATTTCAAGCAGCCGGCGGGGAATCCATCCCTCGGCAAGCGATCGGGACTCGCGGCCAATCGAGCCCGCCTATGCCCCGCCTATACCCCGCCTAGCGCCTCGTCGATGAGCGAATCGAGGCCGCCGAGCCGCCAACTGCGGCAAAGCTCGCGAATCGCATCCATGTCGGCATCGGGATTGTGGGCGAGGAGTTCCACGATGTCGGCACGCGACTTGGTGCCGCCCGCGTACAACTTGAGCGCGACGAGGTGCGGTAGAGGGACGATCCGCAGGCGGCTGCCAGCGCGGATGACCGTGTCGGCCGCGGCAAGGCCGCCGTCGATCACCGCCGGAAACCGGCCGCCGTAGTTCACGATCTGCACGAGCCCGAAAGGACCACGGACATCGACGACACCGCCGAGAGGATCCTGGCCGTCGGGCTCCCGAAGCACGACGGCGAAGCCGGCGCCCTGCAACTCCCTGGCGGCGGAGCGGAGCGTGCTCAGGTCGGTGTTCACCCCCAGATCGAGATCATGCGTGAATCGAACGTAGCCATGGGCCGCCATGGCGACAGCACCGATGACCACAGATCCCACGCCCCGCGATTCCAGAATGCCGGCGATCTGCTCGGCGGCCTGGATGATCTCCTCGGGGCCTCCCATCGGTCAGTCCTTGCGCGGGGCCGGTTGCATCGCGGCGAAATGGGACGCCAGCCCCAGGGCTGCCTTGACCCGCTCCTCGACCGTCAGCCGCCGGAGACGGGCGATCTCGGCCAGCCGCGAGGCCCGATCACTCTTGCTGGGACGCAGCCGGGGAAAAGAAGCGTGTTCGGTCATTCTGCCATCCTCGGTCGAAATGAACGCAGGAATCGCGATCCCGAGGCCCGCTGAAGATCGGCACCGTAGAACCGGGGGGACCATCGTGACGACACCATCACGTGCCTCCTCCATCTATCGACGCAGAATAGCCGGGGCGAAGGACCGCTCGCAACCACGATCCGCCCGCATGACGATTCGGGAAAGAACCAGATCCGTCATACAACGTGACGGACATTCGGGAGAGAGGAGAGGCTACGTGCCAGCGCTCGTGCCGCGGGCACGAATCCGCTCACAGCCCACCGCGCAGGTAGGCGAGCAAGTCGCGCATCTGCTCGACCGTGACCGTCTCCTCAATCCCCTCCGGCATGAAGGAGCGGTTGGAGGTGACGAGCTCGTCAATCTCGGCTCGGGCGATGTTCCGCACCGTGCCGTCGGCGAGCTTCATCGTCACGCTCCCACCGCTCTCCGCGGCGATCAGCCCGGCGATCACCTCGCCGCTTTCGAGCACGCAGGTCGAGGCCTGATAGCCCGGCTGGATGTCGGCATTCGGATCAAGGATGTTCGTCAGGAGTCGCTCCGGGGCATGCTCGATCACCGTGGCAAGGTTCGGGCCGACGTCGTGGCCGTATTCGCCCCGGCGATGGCAGGCGGCACAGACCCGCAGATAGGTGTCGCGGCCACGGGTGCCGTCGCCGTCGCCGTCGAGCGCCACCCGATACCGGGCGACGACATCCTTCCTGGCAGCACTCTCGCCGCTGGCAAGGAGCGTCTTGGCCCGGGCGGCAAGTGCGCCGTCAGGTGAGCCGAGGAGCCGGTCGCGCTGCTGGAGTGAGAGATTCCCCGGAGCGAGAAGGCCACTCTCAACCCGGTCGAGGAGATCGGCCATCCACTCGGGTCTCGACAGCCAGGCATCGACGGCACGGGTCCGCGAGGCCGGCCCGAGTGCCGGCCAGGCCGCGGCAAACGCCCCGGGCACCCCGGCCGCCCCCGAGCGGGCTAGGGCCTCAATCGCCTCTGCCTGCACTTCGGGATCGACTTGCGGCACGAGCCAGCCCCCGAGCAGGGCTACGGCGCGATCGCGCGTCCTGCCGGTGCGGGAGAGGAGCCGGGCGGCAGCCAAGCGGATCTCCGACTGTTCCGTGGCATCGATGGCAACATCCCCGGCGCGCTCGAACTCGCGATCGAGTCCGGCAAGCGTCGCCGCCGAGACGTTCATCCCCCACGGATCGACTCCGACTCGCTGCATGTCGGCAAGGAGCGGATCAAGGCTCGCGATGCGGTCTGCCCGCGAAGCGGCAATCGCCCCATCGAGGAGCGCCGTGACTGTGGCTGGTCGCCCCTGGCCAACCGCCATGCGGAGGATCGACTCCCGATAGACCGCAGCCACCTCCGGCGCGGCCGAAGCGATGGCCCGCGAGAGCGTCTCCGCGTGCCCAAGCGCCGACGTCATCACCGCCGAGCGGAAGAGCGGATCGGCATGGTCGCTGACCGCAATCGCCGCGAGGGCCGCGCCAGCTTCCGGATCGGGCCATTCACCGCAGAGGAGCGCCACTTGGAGGCGGACCTTCGCATCGGGGTCAGTGGCAAGCGAGCAGACTTTTTTGCGCACCTCCGGCGACCGGCTCTCCCCCGCAAACATCACCGCCACTTCACGGACGCGAGGGTGCGGATCGGCAAGCGCCGCCAGGAAGAGCTCTGCCGGACACTTGTCCATCCGCACGAGCGTCGCGATCGCCTGCACGCGTGACTCCGGTCGTGGCGAGCTACGGACGGCGTCGACGAGCAATGCCGCAGCCGCGTTTTGAAACTCCGCTTGGGAGTCGTGGAGGATGCGGCGCATGGCATGGTCACGCTGCCAGGTGTTGCCACTTTCGACGAGCGCGACGAGATCCTCGGGCGTCTGCGCCGCGATCACGGCCGCAGGAAAGCGGGCGGGGCGAGCGTCCGCGCGGACGACGCGCCAGATCCGGCCGCGGTCGTCGCCGAGCCGGTATTTCGGCAGCATCTCCGCGCGCCCTTCGGGGGGCAGCCAGTCGGGATGCTCGATCATGGCCCTGTACATGTCGGCGACCCAGAGCGCGCCGTCGGGCCCGATCCGTGACATCACCGGCCGGCACCAGCGATCGTCGCTGGCGAAGAAGTCGGTCGGCCCCTCCTCGTCGGGCCAGCGCGCCGAGAAGCTCGCGCCGTCGTCGATGAGCTCGTTGTGCTGGACAAGGTTGTGGAACGGCTCGCAGGTGAAGGCGTGAAGCGTGCCGGGGCCGGCGTCAAAGAGCGTCCCGTTGCCGTCGATCGTGCTCCCACAGGCCGACGTGTAACGCCCCGACTGCTCGAACGAATGAAACCGCTTCTCCGGCGTGCTCGCCGGGCGCACCGGCGGGCTGTTGGCGCCGACGACGTGCCGGGTCGTCTGCTCCGGGGCGACGAAACGATTGCGGGCCGCCGCAGCCTCGGGGATCACCCACTGCCAGAGCGGATTGGCGTTTTGCGTGCCAAACCAGTGGCCGAATGGGTCGCGGTTGCGGCCGAACTGCGACGGCCCCGACTCGATCCACACCGATCCCGAACCGGGGAGAAAGCGGAAGTCATGGCTGCCGAGGGTGTACTGCCGGCCGTTGCGCTGCGAGGTGATCACGGTCTCGGTGCCGTGGCCGGGATGATGGCCGCCGCTGGCACACCACAGGAGGCCATCGAGACCGAACCGGAGGCCGTTGACGCGGAGCTGCTGGTTTCCCTCCATGAAGCCCTCGAGGATCACCTCGCGCTGATCGCACACCCCGTCTCCGTCGTTGTCGGCGAGGAAGAGGATCTGCGGCGCGGCGGTGACGATCACCCCATGGCCCCACACCGCGATCCCGTTGGGAAACGACAGCCCCTCGACAAACACGTTCGACGTCTCGTACCGGCCATCGCCGTCGGTGTCTTCGAGGCGCCGGACGCGGCCGCCGGGCGCGCCGTTGCCATCCATGCCGGAGGGATAGTCGGCCATCTCCACCACCCACAGCCGCCCCTGCGCGTCCCAATCAAAGGCCACCGGATCGAGCACCTCCGGCTCGCTGGCCACGAGCTCGACCCGGTATCCGGGGGGCACGCGAATCCCGAGACGGGTCTCCTCCGGGCTCCGCGGGCCTTCCTCTTCCACAGGCACGAGCACCGGCCCCCCCGGCTTTTGCCCGCTCGCGGCGAACAGCGCCGCGGCCTCACTCGCCTCGAGCGCCCGATCGAAAAGCGCCACCTCCGCGAGCCGACCGGCGAGAGGGGCAAACGTATCACTGCGGGCACCGATAAAAAACTCCCGCGAATCAGCTGCCGTGACTTCAAGCGTGCCGTCGAACTCCGGCTCTTCTTGGCCGTTGAGCCACACCGTTGCCTCCTCTCCGCGACGGACGAGGATGACATGATTCCAGGTGCCGGGAGGAACGACCGTCCGCCCAACCAGCAGCCCGTTGCGGTCATTGCCGTCAAAGAGGATCAGCTTTCCGGCGCCACCAGGCACGGCGCTGCCACCAAGGCCGAGGTGGTCGCCCGGGGCACCGGCCGCTCCGGCCGGTCCGCGCGAGAAAAGATAGGCAGCCACGGGGCGTGATTCGGGAGGGACGTCGCTGCGGAACCAGAAGGCAACGCTCCAGTCGTTGTCGAGGGCTTCATCACGGCCGGCGAGACGACCGCCGCGAAAGGCAGCGCGAGCCTGCGGATGGAAGCTGACCGCGCCGGTGGAGCGGAGTTCGGCCGGCGGCTCGGCAAGCGGCCAGGCCCGCGTCGGCCGCAGGGCCGCGAGGCGGGCCGCATGGTCGGCGGGAAACTCCGGAACCCCGGCGATTCGCGCCTCGCGCTCCTCCGCAGCCCGCTGCCGCTCGGTGGCGGCGACCCGCTCCGCCCCGATGCCCGATGCCTCCCAGAGCGCCGTGATTGTCGCGACATCGAGAGCCCGATCAAACAGCGCCACCTCGTCGAGCTTTCCTTGGAGTCGCTCCCCGAGGACGATCTGCGAGCCGCCCTCGAGGGCCTTGCCGCTGAGCAGCGGCTGCGGGAGACCGTCGACATGGACATCCACGGTGTTGCCACGGCGAATGACCGCCACTTGGTGCCAGTCATCGGCGCGGAGACGCATATCGGAGCGATCGGTCCCGAGGGAAAACCCGAGAGCGTGGTCGGCGTCCTGGCGGGCGATGAGGGGCTCCGCGGTGAGACCGGTGCAGAGCGTCCCCTGCCGGTCGCTTGCGCCGCTCCGTTCGCCGAGCCACACCCAGGCAACGAGCGTTGCATCGCCGGCCGGGGCCCGACCCGGGAGGACCAGTTGACCGCCGGCCAGGTGGACCGCCCGATTGATCGAGTCGCCGGCCGAGAACGGCGAAGGCCCGAGCGCCTCGCCGTCGCCGCAGCCGGTTCCCGTGCCGACGCCGGGGAGATACCAGGCGAAGCCGGGGGTGATCATCGCCTGGCTGCCTCCGGCGATCGCATTCCTTGGCCCGGAGCCATCCTCGTCATCCAGCCGCCAGAAGCCGACAGGCTTGGCTGCGAGCATCGCCTCGGCAGCTGGGCCGTGCCGATCGGCGGGCACGCGCCGCGGCTTCCCCGTCACCTCCTCGAGCGCCGCGACGAGCGTGTCGACGATTTTCGTTTCGGCCGCGACCTCGAGGCCGGCAGTCCGTGCGGGCCAGGTGGTGTAGCCACCGAGAACATGCTGCTCCGGCGGCGGGATGTAGCCCTCAGCGCCGTTGGCAAGCTCGACATTGAAGTGCATTTCCGCCGGGGAACGGTTGCGGAGCTTGAGTCCGGTGAGGGCGTAGACCTCATTGGGGAGCGTCGCGATCGTCAGCTCGCCGATGCGGATCGCCTGAAGTTTTAGGGTGGTCCGTTTCCTCTCGTGGAGGATGAGCGCCTCGCGGGCGTAAACCTCGGGGATGTTCCTCGGCAGGTCGTCGATGATCCCCGCGGCGATTCCACGGGCCCAGGCGAGCCGGGCCTCGTCCGGCGATCGATAGCCGAGATCGAGAACCTTCTCCGTCATGGCAAGCGTGACATCGTCACGATACTCGAGCGACTCAATCACCTTCACCGCCTTGCGAGCCACGGCGGCGGCATAGTCGTGGATGGCGGTAGGACGCTGCTCAATGCCATAGTCCATCCACATCAGGTCGCCGCTGGTGCCCTGAGAGAGGGCGCAGACGAACGGGCCGTTGCCTTCTCCCGGCGTGCCGAGCGCTGACGCGACGAACGTGCTGAACAGGCCGAAGTAATCACTCGACACCGCGGGCGAACCGAAGTAGTGCTGCGAATAGTTGGCAAACAGGGCGAGCGGCTTGCCGGCCGCATCCCGGATCGAGATCACCGACAGTTGCGGATCGACCGGGCCCGACGGGCCGATCACCTCCTTCGAGAGATGGCCGGGGTGCATGTGAGCGAGCCCTGTCGGATTGCCGAAGGGATCGACAACGCGCGTCTCCGGCCGGCGCACCCAGCGTCGGTTGTGGGTGTGGTGCCAGTCGTCGATCTTCCCCCAGCCGATCCGGGCCGGAGCGAGGCGCGCGTCGGCGGCTACGATCGCCGCGGCAATCGCCGCCGGCAGCCGGGCCGCGTAGGGCGCATCGACGCGGGTTCCCAGACACGCAAGAGCTGCCGGGGCGGAGTGCGTGTGGGTCGCCGAGACCATGATCCGCTCGACCGGGATGCCGGTCCGCGCCGTGGCCAGCGTCTTCGCCTCGTCGATAAGCGTCTGCGGCATCATGCAGGTATCGACGACGACCAGCGCCAGACGGACCGGCGACTGCCCCTCGGCGCCGCCGTCCTCCAAGACGATCGCCCGGACGAGGAGCGGATCGTGGACGCGGTCGGCCCGGGCCTCCAAAAACCCCCCGGCGACGATCGACGGGGCTTCCGGAGGGGCGTTGCGCGGCGTGATGTCGACCGTGGCCGCACCGGCCTGGAAGTCACCGGCCCGGGCATCGGCACCGCCGGCGACGACGAGGAGCAGACCGAGCGCCGTCGCTCGGGCCATGCGAAGCGCGAAATCGGGCAGCGGGCACTTCATCGTCGGGTCCCTTGGGTGCGTCAGGGGCGGTCGTCTGGCGGGCGCCCATGAGATCACTGTAAACTCTCCCCTTCATGGGGAGGAGGCGGGCGATGCTCACGATCGGTGATTCGGTGCGGTGTGGCGGTCGGCTCGCTCGACGGCCGTTCCTCCGTGTTGGCAGCGCCGGTCTGGCCGGGATCGCCGGGCTTTCAGGGCTCTTTGGGCAGTCGTCCCAGGAAATCGCGGCCGCCGCGGATAACGGCCCTGCGGCCCACTTTCTCCGCGACCGCTCGGTGATCTTCCTCTTCATGCACGGGGGACCGTCGCAGTTCGAGACGTTCGACCCGAAAATTGAAGGACCTTCGAGCACCCATTCCCAGACCGGTGCGATTGCCACCTCGATCCCGGGCATCTCCTTCGGCTCGACCTTTGGGGCGCTTGCCAAGCGGGCGCACCTCCTCAACATCGTCCGCTCGTTCGTCACCGGCGACGGCAACCACGACATCAAGCCGGTCGTCGGCGCGGCGACCAACCGGGCCAATCTCGGCTCGCTCTACGCCCGCGTTGCCGGATCGAACCGCCCCGCCACGGCAATGCCGACGAACATCACCCTCTTTCCCCAGGCCGTGATCAAGGATGCCGGCCCGCCGATCACCGATTTCGGCAACTTCACTTCCGCCGGCGACCTCGGCCCCGCCTATGCGCCGCTCGTGCCTGGCGGCAGCGCCGGCTTCCAGGAGGACATGCGGCTCCATCTTCCGCAGGACCGTCTTGGCGACCGGCGCGGGCTCCTCGCCGAACTCGATCGGGGGAAGCGGTGGCGCGATCTCGCCGCGCTGCGCGGCGCAAGCGCGATCCACGACTCCGCCTTCGACGCCCTCCTCCGCGGCGTCTCCGACGCCTTCGATCTCGAGAAGGAGGATCCGCGCCTCATCGATCGCTATGACACCGCGCCCCACTTCCGCCCCGAGTCGATCGACAAGAAGTGGAACAACCACAAGCACTACGCCGATCATGGGCAATCAATCGGCCGGCTGCTCCTCCTCGCCCGCCGCCTCTGCGAACGCGGAGCCGGGTTTGTCACCGTGACGACGAGCTTCGTCTGGGACATGCACGCCGACATCAACAACGCTCCCGTCACCGAGGGGATGCGGTATGTCGGCGCCCCGTTCGATCATGCCGTGGCGGCCTTCATCAACGACGTCGAGGCTCGCGGGCTCTCCGACAAGATTCTCCTCGTCTGCTGCGGCGAGATGGGGCGGACGCCGCAGCTCAACGCCGCCGGCGGCCGCGACCACTGGGGAGGACTCGCCCCGCTCCTGCTCTACGGCGGAGGGCTCGGCAAGGGAAACGTCGTCGGCCGATCGAGCCGCGATGGAGGTCAACCCGCTTCCGACCCCGTGACGATCCCCGACCTCGTCGGCACGATCACGCGCTCGCTCCTCGACCTCTCCGAAGTGCGGCTCCTCGACAGCCTCCCCAAGTCGCTCCAGGCAACCCTCTCCCAGGGACGGCCGATCCCCGGCCTCGGCTGACGGGCGAAAGCCGCAAGCGCGAGCCACAGCCACGCCGCCGCCAGAAGCCAGGGGGCCGGCATCGTTCAATGCCCCGCCGGTTGCGCTCCGGAAGCTGCCGCCGCCTTGCCACCGACCTTCAAATGGTCGGGGAGCCACTCGTCGTCTCCTTCGTCGGGGTTGGCAAGAGCGTCCTGCGGAATCATCTCCTCGTGGTCGTCGACCGGCCCGGCCCCGCCGATGAACGAGTAGGCCACCGGCAGGAGGACGAGGATGAGGACCGTCGTCACCATCTCGCCAAAGACCATCGACGTCGCCATGGGAATGAGGAACTGGGCCTGGAAGCTCTTGTCGAAGAGGAGCGGGAGAAGGCCGCCGACCGTCGTCACGCTCGTGAGGAACACCGGACGAAAACGAAGGCAGCCCGCCTCGCGGAGCGCCACCTTCATCGGCCTCCCCTCACGGACTCGCTGGTTGATGAAGTCGATGAGGACGATCGAATCGTTGACGACGATCCCCGACAGGGCGACGACGCCGAACATCGTGAACAGCGTCAGCGGCAGCCCCATGATGGCATGGCCGAAGACGGCGCCGGCGATGCCAAAGGGAATCGCCAGGAGGATGAGGAGCGGCTGCAGATAGGAGCGGAACTCCATCGTCAGCAGGACGAACATCGCGAACACCGACACCGTAAATCCGAGACCGAGGCTGCGGAGCGATTCATTCGTCTGCTCCTGCTCTCCCTCCCAGCGGACACGGACGTCGGGGTATTCGGTGAGGAGCGTCGGCATGAGCCGCTTCTCGATGTCGTTGGTGACCTGCGTGCTCGTCAGACCGGATCCGGCGTCGAGATCGGCAGTGATCGTGATCGACCGCTTCTGGCCGAGGCGGTTGATCTCCGAATAGCCTCGATCAACCTTGATGTCGGCCAGTTCCGTGAGCGGCCGGGAGATCCCGTCCCCCCCCTTCACGCGAACGTCGTCGAGCACGGCCGACGTCCGCCGCTCCTCACGCGGGTAGGCGACGAGGAGTTTCACCTCGTGCCGACCGCGCTGCAGACGCATCACTTCTTCGCCGTAAAAGCTGGCCCGGATCGTCGAGGCAACATCGGAAAGCGACACCCCCATCGCCTCGGCCCGGGGCTTGACCTTCATCTGGTATTCCCATTTGCCCGGCCGGGAGTCGTCGTCGATGTCGATCACTCCCCGATATTCGGCGAGGAACGCCTTCGTCTTCTCGACGGCCGCCTCGAGGTCGCGGGCGCCGCCCTCGGTCGCCGGAGCGAGGAGTTTGAACTCGATCGCCTTGCCGGCAGGGCCGATGTTCTCCGACGCGAAGACGATGCTGTCGACGCCGGGAATGCTCCCGGTCGCCTTCCGCCACTCCGAGAGGAATGTCTCACTCGTGACGCTCCGGTGGAGCGAGTCCTCGAGTTCCACGTTCACCGCGCCGAGATTCGATCCGCTCGAAGTCGAAGAAACGCCCGGCTTCCCCTCCAAATCGATGGCGCCGATCGAAGCGTTGACGAGCGTCACCAGCGGCCGCCCGCCGGCCCCAAGCTTGGCGGCGGTGTCATCGAGCGCCCGCTCGAGCCGGGCCACGGCATCCTCGGTCACCGACACCGGCGTGCCGTCGGGGAACATGATGCGGGCCTGGATCCGTTTCGAGTCGACCTTCGGGAAGATCGTGAACGGAGTGATCCCGCTACGGATCATGCCGAAGGCCACGATCAGCAGGGCGAGCGCTCCCGACAGCATCACCCACCGGTTGTCGATCGCCACCTCGAGAAACGGCGCGTAGGCGCGCTTGACGAACCACTTGAGGGCGCTGTCGCAGGTCGATTGGATGGCCTTCACGACCGGCAGGAGCGGATGGAGCGGCCAGGTAAGGATGCGGAAGAACTTGAGGACGCCGGAATCGTCGTGCGCGAGGTGGCCCGGGAGAATGAGAATCGCTTCGGCGAGCGACACGAGCAGACAGGAGATGAAGGCAAACGGCATGACGGCGATGAACTTCCCCATCACCCCCGACACGAAGAGGAGCGGGAGGAACGTGAGGATCGTCGTCATCACGCCGGAGACCACCGACGGAACCACCTCGGCCGTGCCGTCGATCGCCGCCTGGATAGGGCCCTTCCCCATCTTCCGGTGGCGTTCGACGTTGTCGCTGACGACGATCGCATCGTCGACGTCGATGCCCACCGCCATCAGGAAGGCGAACATCGAGAGCATGTTGAGGGTCTGATCGCCGGCGAACATCAGCGCCCCGGTGCCGAGCATCGACACCGGCACGCCCATCGCCACCCAGAAGCCGATCTTCAGATCGAAGAACATCGCCAGCAGGACGAAGACGATCGCCAATCCCTGCCAGCCGTTGGAGAGGAGCATGTCGAGCCGCTCCTTGACGTCGACCGAGGCATCGGCCCAGGTGACGAGCGAATAGCCCTCCGGCATGGGGTGGTCGCCAACGTAGCCCTTCACCGCCGCCACCATCGCCAGGAGATCCTCCCCGGAACTGCGGTCGATCGAGACGACGAGACCGGGGCGGCCGTTGATCCGGTTGCGGCCGGCGACATCGGCGAAGCCGTCGCGAACCCTCCCCAGATCGCCGACGGTGAGGACGAGGCCGTCGGGGAGCGTGACGAGGGGGAGCTTGGCGATGTCCTCGCCGACATACTGCTTGTTCTTGCCACGCAGCAAGATCTCGCCGCTCTCGCTGCGGATCGTGCCGCCGGGAAGCTCGAGATTCTCCCGGCGGACGATGTCGGCCACCTTCTGGAGCGTGAGACCATATTTCCTGAGCGTCGCCTCCGAGATCTCGATCGTGATTTCGTAGCTCTTGGCGCCGCCGATGTTGGCCGCCGACACGGTGGGGAGGGCGAGGAGGTCCTCGCGAACCCGCTCGGCGACGTCCCGCAGCGCCAGTTCGTCACGCTCCGCGGCGGTGCTGCCGACGGGGCCGGTCTCCGGCGGCCCGAGCACGCCGACCTTGATCGCCGGCGTGCGGAGCGTCACCTGCTCGACCTTCGGATCCTCGGCAAGTGCTGGAAAGCTCGGAATCCGCTCCACCTCCGAACGGATCTCCCCCACCACCCGCTGCACGTCCTTGACGGTGTCGCGGATCTCGAAGACGCAATAGCCGAGCCCTTCCCTGGCGACGCTCGTGATCTTCTTGATGCCCGCCACGCTCCGGCAGGCCTCCTCGACCTTCTGACAGATTCCCTCCTCGACTTCCGCCGGGGTGGCGCCAGGATAGGGAACCGACACCAGCGCGATTTCGAGTTCGAACTCCGGGAACACCTCGCGGCGCATCCGGCTGAAGCTGATGAAGCCGATCACCATCACCGCCACGACGAGGACGTTCATGGCGGGAGTGTTGCGGACCGTCCAGGCGATGATGGATTTCATGGCTTCGCTTCCGGTGTGGTCGAACTTGGCGCGGGGCCGCCACCGTCACTCCCGACAGACGCCTCGCCTGGCACGACGGAGCGGAGGGGTGCCGCCTCGGCCAGGGCCATGCCCTCGCGGGGATTCGAGATCAGGCTGCTGACGAGCCGGTCACCGGCGACCAGTCCACTGGGACCTTCCTCGTAGACGACGGTCCCCTTGCCGAGATGGTATGGGCGCGGCCGGAGGATCACGAGCCTCCCGTCGCGCATCACGAGCAGGTCACCGGAAGGGCGCACCACCTCCTGCGGCACCGACACGAGCTTCACCGGCGGATCGACCTTCACCCGGACCTCGACAAACATCCCCCGGAGGAGAGACCCCGGCGCGCCCGGAGGGAGGTCGGGCATCGGGGCCCCGTAGCGGTCGAGGGCGACCACAGCGGTCGGATCGGGAACGATCACCCGGCAGGGGAGCGTCCGCGTCTTCTCGTCGATCCCCCGCCCTTCCTGTCTCGAGAGCAGGCCGTCCCACTCGTAGGCACGGTCGCCGAGTGTGAACAGCACTTTTGCCCGGGCGTCGCGAAGGTCATGCGGCCCCTTGGCAAGCGTCACAACGTCGGAGGGAGACCGGTCGACGTCCGGCGGAGCGACCGCATCCTTCATGCCGCCCCAGACCTGTGCCACCTCGTCCATCCGCAGGCTCGTCTTCACCTCCGCGGCGCTCGTGTCCTCGAGCACGACCAGCGGCGTTCCCTTGGCGACGAACGACTCCTGCTCCACCTTGTCATCGACCACCATGCCGTCGACCGGCGCCGTGATCGTCGTCCGGGCCAGATCGAGATTGGCCCGCTCGAGCATCGTGGAGGCGAGTTGCTGAGCCTCCTCGAGCCGATTGCGCCGCTTCTGGAGGACGCGCCGCTGCCCCTGGAGATTCGAGAGGGTGTTCGTCGTGGTCAGCTCGTCGCGCGCCGCCTGATCAGCCGCCGATTCGGTGACGATCCGCCCTTGAGCGAGCGTGTCGAGTCGATTCGCTTCGCGCTTCGCGATCTCCAACTGCCGCTTGCCGAGTTCGATCGAATCGGCGTTTTGGGTCAGCTCCTCGTCGATTTCGTCGATCGTCAACACCGCCTGCTGGAGCTCACGCTCCAGTCGGGAAACGTCGAGCTCGTAGTCTCGCGGATCGATGCGGAAGAGAACGGTGCCCTTGGTGACGAATTGCCCGGCCTTGCAGGCGGGAGACTTCTCCGCGACGCGGCCGCCGACCTCCGCCGCGAGCGTCACTTCCCGGAGCGGCACGACGACCCCATCGGCCTCGATCTCGAAGCCATGGTCAACGGCCGCTGCCGCCACCGTCCGTACTTGGAGGGCCGCAGGTGCCTCGACGGCCTTTCGCTGCGGCGGAGGCTGGCTCCCCATCCAGAAGAAGGCGAGCATGGCCGCGGCGAGAATGGCCAGCGGGGCGATGAGGCGGAAGCCGTTGCGGAGGAGGGCATTCATGAGCGGAATTGTAGCCCTTGGGCCCGCCTCGCGGAGGATCACTTTGCCGCGCCGGCCGGGGCCACGATCAATTCCCCCTGCATCGCCATCCAGTGCCCGGGGAAGGTGCAGAGAAACGGATATCGCCCCGGCTCCTCCGGCACCCTGAACCAGATCGCCATCTTCCCGCCGGGGGGGGTGATGTCGGTCCAGGCGATCACGTCCCCGGTCTCCGGTACATACTGCCGCGCCGCGGCCTCCGGGTCGGTGACCAAGCCATTCACGGCTGCCCCGACCCGCGCGAGCGAGCCCGGCTTGAGCAGGGCCCAGTTGTGGGGAACGCTATCGGGATTGGTGAACGTGAGCTCGACGAGATCCCCGGCCCGCACCTCGAGCCGACGGGGAAGAAACGACAGATTCGGTCCGACGACCACCTCGACCTTCGCCGTCACCTCCTTCAAGGGAACGGCGAAGGGATTGGGTTTTGTGTTGAGGGCCCGCGCGGTATCGGCGACGAGCGGGTGGGGGAGGAGTGGGAGGATCCGTTCCTGGGCCCCCGGCATCGGCCCATCGAGCCGATTGGCGGTGATGACGAGATCATGCTCCACCCCGGGGCCGGTGGCCACGAGGAGATGGAGCTGGTCGACCGGCTGGATCTCCGGGATCTCGAGGAACACCGACTTCCCGCCGGAGAGCACCTGCACGGCAGTGATCGGCAGGTGATCGTGGCCGCGCAGCCCCTCGTGGGTCGTCGAGTATTCGTCCGATCCGTAGCCGGCGCCGTAGCGGTAGTTCCAGCTTTGCGCGAAATGGCGGGCCGGATCGGCCGCGACCGCCGGGTCGACCGGCTCGGCGAAATCGATCCGCACGCCGTTGTCATGGAGATGAAAGCCGATCGGCTGCTGGAGCCGGGAGCCGGTGTAGCGGACACGCTGGAGGCAGCCGTCAGCGGCCGTGTAGGTGCCCCAGCCGGCCATGCCACTGACATAGATCGCCCCATCGCGGTCGTTGAACTTCCCCCGATGCGAGCCGGAGCGGAACGACACCGGCAGCGGCACGATCGCCCCCTGCTGCTGCCCGGCCACCTCGTCGCGGAGGAGCACCATCGCCGTCCCCGCGCCAAACGACAGATGGACAAGTTGCCCGCCGAGCGGCCCCATCGCTCCCTCCGGCACCCACACCTGCCCGCCGCAGTTGTTGTCGATGCCGCGCGGCAGATAGGCCAGCGGCAGATCGGGCACCCGCCCCGACACCGGGCCCTTGTGCCCGAAGTGGAGCGGAGGCTCGCCCGGCCGCGGCCTCCCCGGCGGCACCGCACCGACAAGGCTCGCCGGCACCCAGTCCCCCTCGCTCGACCCGGCCGTGATCGTGCCATCCGGGCAGATGCCGACGCCGTCGGAATTGCGCAGCCCCGTGGCGAGCACCTCGGATGACTTGCCATCGGCCGAGATTCGCACGAGCCCCTGGGCACTGCAGGCAGTGATGAAGCGCCCCTCGGCGTCGCGGACGAGGCCGCAGGTGTAATCATGGCCGCCGGCGGACGCCGCGTAGGCCCGCGAGAAGCAGTCGTAGCGATCGGCCTCGCCGTCGGCATTGGTGTCGATGAGCTTCGTGATCTGATCGCGACCGAGGACATGGATCACGCCATCCACGACCGCCATCCCGAGCGGATGATGGAGCCCGGCCGCGATCCGCCGCCACGCGAGCCGACGCGGCTGGCCATCGGCCCCCAGATCCATCGGCCGCGCCCGCCACACATCCCCCTGCATCGTGCAGACGACGAGGTCCCCGTCGGGGAGGAAGTCGTGATCGCCACAGAAGAGGAGTGCTTTCCAGGGGTTCTGCACCGGTAGTTCGAAAGAGTCAACGGCCCACGGCACCTGATTGCCGCGGACAATGTTCGTCTCGATCGCCTCCGGCCACTGCGGCCGGCCACCTTCCAGCAGTCCCTTGAAAGGGTGCGTCTCGACCGGCCCGACGACACGCTCGAACGCGCCATCCTTCACCATCGGCACGTCGAGGACCCGCACGCCATCGACGGAGTAGAGGAAGCCGATTCGCTCCCCCTGCCGAACAAACCCCTCGTAGTCGACTTTGCCGGCGGGCGTCTGCGTGGCCACAGGGGGCAGTGCCATCGACTCGCCCCCCGGGCTGAGGCCCCCGAGAAAGCCGTAGCGCGTGTCGGAGAGGACAAGAAACTTTCCCTTCCAGGCAACCGGGTACGTGAACGTGTCGGGATCGAAGCAGACGTTGAACCCATCACCGAGCTGAAGGCAGACCCCGCGCACGACCGTCTTTCCGAAAGCGTGGAGGACGCCGGCCTGCATCGAGCCGAGGATCGTGTCATTCCAGCGGCCGTCGCGCCACGTCTCCTCGTTCTGATTGCCCCAGTGCCCGAGCGTGCCGCCGTCGAGCCCGGGATACTGCGGAAGGAGCGGCGGCGTGGGGCAGATGGATCGGAACCATCGCGCTTCCTTGGCATAGAAGTCAAACTGCCGATCGCGGTTGACCGGCAGCTGCCAATCGGGAAACGCCTCCGGGATGAGCGGGGCCCGATCGGGCTCGAAAGCCGCGGGAGTTGTCGGATGGGCGGCGGCCACCACCGCAGCCACAGTGGCCGCCGGCAGGTCGGCATGCCGGCCGAGGTCGGCGAGGAAGCGGACGAGATCGCGCCGGTCGCGCGGATGGAGCGACTGCATCAGCCCGTCGGGCATCATGCTGCCGCTCTCCTCGATGACGTCAATCTCGGCCTTCGCCAGTTCTTCACGGCCCCCCGACGCCGGGTCGCGGAGGACGAGCGTGGTGTCATCCTCGCGCTCCCGGTATCCGCGCCGGCTCGCCCCCTCGGCCGTGATCACCGTCACGGTGCGGAACTCCGGGGCGACGACGTGCTGGGGCCAAAGGAGCGATTCGGCGATCTGCTCGTGGGTCCTTTCAACGCCGACCTTCGAAAGCTCCGGGCCGACGTTCCCCCCGTGCACCCCCACCTTGTGGCAAGAGATGCAGGCGAGCGTGTGCCGGGTGAAGACGCGAGCGCCATTGGCTGCACTCGCTCCCTCTCCCTTCGCCTCGGCAGCGAGCGCCGCCACGACCGCCGGGTCGTGGGGCATGACGCCGGTGGGAGACGCCGCCGCCTTGGGTGCTGGGGCGGGAGCCGTCCAGGTCTTCATTCCCGGCAGGGCACCGGGATCTTTGCCATCGAGCTTCGCGGCCACCCACTCGAGCCCCACGAGGTTGTCGCGGAGCCGATCCTCGGCGTCGAGTTGGGTGTGGTTGAGGATCCCGAACGGCCCCTCGAATCCGCTCTCCTGGACGATCTTCAACAACTCGAGATCCTGCTCGCCCGAGCCGATGGGGGCGATCTTCAGTCCACGGGCCTCCCCGTCGGCAAACATCCCGTTGAGGTTGAGCACCTGGAGATACGGCTTCATGCGGGCGAGCAACGCGCGGAATCGCCCGGCATGAACATGGCCATGATGCTGGTTGTAGACGATGCCGACGTTCGTGACCGGGGCGTCGCCGGCCCGCAGCGCCTCAATGATCTCGATCTGATTCTCCGGCTCGCCGAACCAGCCGCCGTGGTTGTAGAGGCCGACCGTGCAGCCGATCTTCTTGGCCGCTTCGGCGATCGGGCGGAGCCGCGCCGCCTCGGCCGCCACGCGCGCCTTCTGTTCCTCGGGCGACGCCGTCGGGCCGCCCCCCCCGCTCACCCACAGACTCGGCTTCATGCCGTGGCGCTCGAGGACGGCGATGATCAGCTTCGCCTCGTCGTTGAGCTCCCCCGGAAACCACCAACCGACCAGTTCGATCCCCTGGGCAGCGATGGCCCGCATCTCGTCATCGAACTGCGGCACATGTTCCGCCCGGTAGTCGTAGGCATATTTCACGATCCCCAGCCGCTTCATCATCGCCGCACGGTCGGCGGGGGAACGCGCCTCGTCGTCGAACGGCACGATGCACCAGGCGACGAGATTGTCGCGTCGAAAGAGCTTTTCAGCGGGCACGAGCTCGTCGGCCAGGGCAGCCGGCGGCCAAGCCATGGCGAGCGCAAGAAAAACAACCAGGAGACGGGACAGACGGATGACGCCGATCACGGGAACCCCCCCAAAGTGTATTGAGCCGGCCGAAACTGCCGCGCCGGACCGCGACAGTATGCCACAGCGACCGGCCGAATCGGCAGCTCAACCTGGGGTGACGCCCCCCTTCGGGACGGGCATCCCCGGTGTGAACCAGGGTTCATCGGGGCGATGTGAGCCGCTGGCGGACGAGGACCGGAAGATGCTTCACCGGCACCGAGCCGCAGGACAGCACCGCCTCGTGGTAGCGGCCAAGATCAAAAGCCTCCCCCTGCTCGCGCTGGATCTCCTGCCGGAGCCGGTGGTGGGCGGTGCGGCCGGCGAAGTAGGTACAGAGTTGCACGGAGCTCTGCTTGGCGCGGACGATCTTCAGCCGCGCCTCCCCTTCCGACTGGAAAGCGTCGTTGATGAGGAACTGAAGCGCCCTCTCGTCGCTCCACTCCTCGCAGTGCATGCCGTGGTCGAGCAGCGCGTTGCAGACGGCGCGGAGATAGAACTTCAGCTGCATCAGCCGCAGGGCCGGGTCGCCGTCACCGTAGCCCTGATCGAGCATCATCTGCTCGGTGTAGACCGCCCAGCCTTCGATGTACGTGCCTGACTGAAGGATCCGGCGGACGAGCGACGGGGAGCGGTTCGACCACTCGAGTTGCACGTAATGCCCCGGATAGGCCTCGTGGATCGTGAGGATCCGCAGCATCTGCCGGTTGTATTCCTCGAGAAAGCTTTCGCGGCGGCGCTCGTCCCAGGAGGCGGGAGGCGGGCTGATCGCATAGGTGCTCGGGCCCGAGGGATCGAGCGGCAGGGCATTTTCGAGATAGGCGGCCGAATTGCCGCGGCGAAACTCGGGCATCTCGAGAACCCGACAACGGTCGGGCTCGGGGAGGCCGACGATATCGGCTGAGCGGATGAAACTTTTCAGGCCGGCGACCGTCTCCCGCACGTCGCGGACGAGCGTCTCCGGAGCGCCGTGATCGCGATTCACAGCGCCGATCACGAGCCGGACGAGCTCGCGTTTGCCGGCAGCATCTTCCGGCGGCAGCGGCTTCCCCGGGAAGTGCTTGTGCCAGAGCTGCCGGGAGATGGCGACAAGATCCCGATGCACCCGCTCAAACTCCGCGCGGGCCTCGGCGACGACCCGCTCGGCATCCCATCCCATGTCGAGAACGAGCTCGAGCTTCTTGGAGAACTTCTCCTTCCCGAGCCGCCACTCGCCACGGGCCCGGGGAAGAAGCTCCCCCTCGAGGAATTGCTGATGGCGTTCGAGGGCCGCCACGACCGGCTTGGCGGCCTCCCGGAGCGCCGGGAGCTGCGGGGAGTCGCTGGCGAGCGAGAACAGATCCTTCTGATAAAAGGCGATCGATCCGCGATTCTGCCCGATCGCCGTCTCGAGCATCGTCGGGGGCGGATCGACGAGCGACACCCGGGCCGCCTCCACGACCAGCGGAATGAGCTTCATTCGCGCGATCGCATTCTCGATGTTTTTTTCTCTGGGCAGCGTCGACTGGGTGAGGAGCGAGTAGACGGAGTCGGTCGTGTAGGTACCGTAGACGCGTGCGTCCTGCTCGAACGGCCGCTCGTTCTCGGCGAGCCAGATATTGCGAACGAGATCGTCGCGGAGGATCTCGTAGTCGATCCGGCCATCGACCGAGAGTGCTTCAAGTGCCGCACCGCCGAAATCACGCTCCAAGGTCGCAAGCTGACGCTTCCAGTGATCGAGCCAACCCGCCCGCGCCTCAGGCGAGATGTCGTCGAGACGATGATCGTAGGCGTGGTCCCCGAGCATACTCGCCTCGAGCGGCCGGAGCCGGAAGCTCTCCTCGAGGTGATCGCGGAAGAAGGCGGCCAGCCGTGCGTCGGCCGCGCTGGCGCCGGCTGGCTCGGCACCGGGCTCGAGGACGGCCGTCACGGCAGCGTGATCCGACGGCGTGCGGCCGTCGCGCTCGCTGCGATCGATACCGGCTTGGGCTACCCGGAACCCTCGCGAACAGCCGATCCAGTCGATCCGCTCGCCGCCGGTGCTCTTGGCATCGAATCCGGTGAAGGTTCCCTCGGGGCCAGCCGCGCCGCGCGTCGGCGCCGACACGCGAAAGGTATCGACCAGAGTTGATTGGCCGCCATCACCCGCATCGAAAAGGGCTTCATACGGAGGTGTCGCTTCGCCAGCGTTGAAATCACCGGTGACGACGAGCCGACATCCGGCGCCCTGCTCGGCGAGCCAGCGGCGGATGAGCGCGGCCGACTCGCGGCGGGCATCCGCCCCCTGATGGTCGAAGTGGGTGTTGAGAAACAGAATCGGCGCCGCGTTCTTGTCTGTCTTGTCGACCAGCTTCACCCAGGTGGCGATCCGCGGCAGGGCGGCATCCCAGCCCTTGCTGCCGACCGTCGCGGGCGTCGGCGACAGCCAGAAGTCGCCGCCCCCCGTCTTCTCGAAGCGGGCAGGCTTGTAGAACAGCGCCGCCATCTCCCCCATCTCCTTGCCGTCGTCGCGGCCGACGCCGACAGCCTCGTAGCGGTGAAGGAGGCCGAGGAGTTCGTCACGCTGGAAAGCAAGGGTCTCCTGCGTGCCGAGGAGGTCGGGATCGAACTTCGAAATGGTATCGGCGAGAAACGCCTTCCGCTTCGGCCAGGCGTTGACACCGTCGTCGGCGGTGCCGTAGCGGATGTTGAAGCTCATCACGCGAACAGGCTCGCCGGCGGCCACCGGCCGGGCCGCATGGAGCATCGTCAGACAGGCCACCACCACAACACCGACGGTGAACAGACGCATCGCCCCCTCCTTCGATCCCTTCGACGGCCAAGTGGCCCTGATCGGTCGGGAGTATAGCCGGGCTCACCCGTCGCTGGCTGCCGCGAGAACCTTCTCCTTGAGGGCTCGATACGCCCGGGTGAACCGGGCCCCGATCTGGGCCTCGCGGAGATCGAAGCCGAAGGCTCGCTTGCTCACCGCCACGATCGGCGGCGCCTGCACCCGCTTGAAGAAGCTCCCCTTGAATCGCCGCCAGACGAGCTCGAGGTCGGCGATGAACGCGGCCGCATCGGGAAAGAACGTCCCCACGACGGTTTTCCCAGGGGCAAGCCCGAGGGCCTTCTCGAGCCGGCCCGCGGCGAAGTCGGCGAGGATCTCTTCCGGATCACGACGCAGCTCGACCATCTGATAGAGGAGCCGATCGTGGTATTCGAACTGGAACGGGTCGCCTCCCCCCTGCTCCGGATTCTGGGCAGCGGAAAGCTCGGCCGACGGCTTCACCGTGAGCATTCCGGCGGGGATCGGTGCGCCGCGGGTCGCGTTGACGTGGCGGGCGAGCTCATAGACCTGCGTCTTGTAGAGATCGGCGATCGGCGCGACCGCGCCGCCCACGTCGCCATAGAGCGTGCAATATCCCTGGGCGACCTCCGTCTTGTTGCCGTTGTTGGTGAACACGACGCCGTGGCGCCCGATCACGCCGAGCTGCGCGGCCAGGCCGGCGAGCACCCGGCTGCCGCGGTCGCGGGCCTGGATGTTCTCGTCGACGAGGCCGGCCACCGGCGCACCGATGAGCTCCTCGATCTGCCGGCGCGACACGTCGACCGCCTCTTCGATCGGCGCCACGAGGTAGCGAATCCCGAGGCGCTCGGCCAGCTCGGCGGCGAGGCCGCGGGTCGTGGCGGAGTTGAACCGGCTCGGCATGTTGACGCCGATCACGTTCGCGGCCCCGAGGGCCTCGACGCACAGCGCCGCGACGACGCCTGAGTCGATGCCGCCGGAGAGCCCCACGACGACCTGTTTCGCCCCGATCCGCGCGAGCGTCGCCCGCAGGCCGGCCACGATGGCCCCGTGAACCTTGACGATCTCGGGGGGATCGTCGACGCCCCCACTGCCCTTCGAAACGAGCCCCTCGCCAAACGACGGCCCCTGGGCAACCTTGTGGCCGTCGACGAAGACGGGGCTCGCGCCGTCGAAGAGGAAGACGTTCTTGCCGTTGTCCTGCGCGCCGGTCGCATTGACATAGAAGCACTCGCAGCCGCGGGTGTGGGCGGCGAGGACGCGGTCGCGCTTCGCTTGCTTGCCGATGCCGAAAGGGGAAGCGGAGAGGTTGACGATCACGTCGGCCCCCTTCGCCTTCAGCACATCGACCGGCTTGAAGGCGTAGTCGTCGTCCCAGAGGTCTTCACAGAGAAGCACGCCCACCTTCCGCCGCGCTCCCCCGACGAGAAGCTCGAACGGCTCGACGAGATCGACCGGCGCCGAGCCGAGCTCCAGGGCGAGCTGCGGGAGCGAATAAAAATGCCGGGCGTCGTCGAACTCACGGTACTTGGGGAGGAGCGATTTCGGCGTGAACCCGGCAAA
>Ga0208249_1000093_pt1 | contig 26666 bp, 24 predicted proteins | sample CryBogmetaGMA1M_FD_184546 | JGI IMG/M metagenome (GOLD analysis project Ga0208249, IMG submission 184546) | Freshwater microbial communities from Crystal Bog, Wisconsin, USA - MA1M (SPAdes) | ecosystem: Environmental > Aquatic > Freshwater > Lake | place: Crystal Bog, Wisconsin, USA | collected...
TCCCTATTAGTTCTGAGAAATCGGTTTTTATCGTTTCTCCTTTCGAAAGTATTCCCAGTTTCCTGAATCCCTCTGAAAGTATTCTTGAAATAGAAGATCGACCGGTGCCGGGATTTCCCGCGAATATCATGTTGCAGGAACGCTCTTCTTCTGTCTTCCATGATTTTTCAGGACTTTCTAGCCTTATCACAATATTCCGCACTATCTCGAGCACTTGTTTCTTGGCATCCTCCTGTCCGACTATCCTTTCTAACTTATTTGCTACTTCCTGCACGGTTAATGCGTAATCTTGGCTCTTAAACCCTTGATTTGTTTGTCTATTTGTTCTTGAAACTTTGTCACTTTTGGGAATCGTAGCTTTATGGTTCTTGGAGGATTGTTCTCCTTCCTTTTCCTCTGTCTTGATTGATTCATTTTTATTGTAAGCATCAATTGCCTCATTACTGCATTTACTTTTTGATTCTCTGTCTCCTCGAACAGTGTTGTGTGTGTGGGTTGCGGTTTCTATTGTTTGTTCCAGCGCCTTTCCTTCACTTGATGCTACCAAGTATTTCTTGGAAAATGCTCTTGATATTACTGCAATGCTTAGCTTATTGTTCCACTCGAGTCTTTTGGGTTTCTCTCCTTTTTTTAATGTTAGGCCGTAGCTTCTTAGTAAAATTGTCCAGTCGCCTTCGGACGGTACTGTTGTTTCGCATCTCAAATCTATTCGTCTACTTTGCTCCCATGCATCACCCAGATTTCGACCATTTTTTTCTTCGGTTTTGATTGCTTCGCCAAGCGCCCATAGCTTTATTGATGACAAGTCTGGTTTGTCTTGTCTTAACGAGAATACCATGTCATCCGTCAGATTTATAGTCATCCAGTCTTTCGCTGAAGATATGGTTTTGATTTCTCCCCACGAGAAGTCCTGGTATCCAATGTGTTCGCTTATGTTTTCGCCAAGTAGCGTAATTAAAAATCTCCAGTTGGTTATTTGAAGTATGATTCTTTGATTGTGTTGAAACCCATTTTTATGCTCACTTTTTCTTTTTTCATTCAAGTGACTTAGCGTTGCATAGACCCATACCTGGCGATCAACCAGTACTTCGCCATAAAACAGTTTGTCTGTCTTGACCCTTCTCACGGTATTTCCGATGGTTACCCGATTCTAATTGATGGATCAAAAACCTCGCTACGCCGGCATTGCATGCTCTCCACCACCCATTTATCTATAGGTTTAGTTGGCTTTTGCCCCAAGCATCATCGCGTGGGGTGGGTGGGTGCGCTAGCGACTCATTTGCAACCACCAGCCAGTTCCAGGGCCATCGGCCTGCCAGCGGGCTCCCCAGTTTTTGAGGGAATAGCGCACGCCCTTGCCGCTACCGATTCCAGTGCGGGTAAACCCACCTGCCACCAGATCGGCTTCTCCGTAGGGGTCGTGCATCAAAAACTGCTGAGTATTTGGATCCCAGCCCACCACCAGGCTCCAATGGCCACCGCCGCTTGGTGCGGCCGCACTCCCGTGGTGCAACCAACCCACCGGGCAGGGAATGCCGCTAGTGAGATGCCGGATCAGGGCCTTGTTATCGCCATTGGTGCGGAATTGCGCCCGGATCCCCAAGGTCGCTAGGGCCTGAACCTGGGCAGCCGCATTGGTGCTGTCGCCATAACGCTGCACCAGCTGGAGATAGTGATCATCTGTCTGGCCCTTGCCCGATAGGCAGCCAGGTTTCAGATATGCAGCCGCCATGGCGCAGCTGGAGGAAAAGCACATGCGCTCGCCTTGGCTGGTGGCGCTATCGCGCTGACTGAAATAGGGAACTCCTAGCTGGATCGGGCCCTGACGGCCTGGTGGTAGTTCGACAGTTGACCCTTCTCTATTGGAAATTTCCCGAGCCCTGGGCAGTTCCAAAGACTTAGGGTTGGTGGGCATTTGTCTATCGCATAGTGCCCTTTAGAGTTCCGAAGCCGTTACAAGCTCTGGTCTCTTAGCTCTCCTTTGCTTCCGGCCCCAAACAGCAAACCGCCCTTCAGCCTTGCCATCCGTCCGACCAAGACCCAGCTTTGCTTCCGTAGCTCTCCTTTGCTTGACCCTTGGTCTTCTGCCTGGATGCCGGTCAAGGTCCTACCAGCAAGGAGCAACGGTACCTTCTTCTTCCACGTGCTCTAGCCAGACTTTGACACCAGAAGCCCTCTTTGAGGGGGCAAAGCCTGGTGTTGCAGTGGTTCGAGCTGATTCAATGGAGGGAAGCGCATTCGTTATTCGGCAATCAGCTTCCTCTACTTACCTGATAACAAACTCCCATGTTGTCGGAAACTCAAGCAGTGTTTCGTTGAAGTGGTCTGATGGTAGTCAAGACTCTGCAACCGTTATTGCTAATTCTGGAGCGTCCACACCCCAGGCCGATTTGGCCTTGCTCGAGGTAAGGGGTGTACGTGGACGTGCTTTGGCGCTAAAGGGAATAGCTCCGAGCGTAGGTGCTGACATCGTTGCAATTGGTGCGCCGCAAGGCTTGGAATTCAGCCTTACACGAGGTGTTGTAAGTAGCCTTCGCGATAACGGCCAGATCCTTCAAATTGATGCACCCATCAATCCCGGGAATTCTGGGGGCCCCATTCTCGATAAGAGCGGCTGCGTTGTGGGCATGGCCACCTTTAAGCTCGATAACAGTGAGGGACTTAACTTTGCTGTTTCTTCTACTCTAATCGACGCCTATCTCAGCAGGTCTATTGGAAGCTCAGGCCCTTCAGCTCCTCCCAGTGGCAGTCCTGCTCCTTCACCATCCCCCTTCTCATCGCCGACCTCCCCTGGTCAGGCTGGCCCTGCGCGATCCCAGATAAACGGACCTAATTGTTGGTTCCAGGAAAGCCCTGGGTCTCAACAGCTTGTCGGGTCTCGATGTCAGATTGCTGGCCGAAGTGTTTCCCAAGGTCGGATTGAGGTTCAGTTGATCAATGCCAATGGCTTAAAGCGAGTTATCTATCTTCGCCCTGATAAGGGAGCTGAAGTCTATGTCGGAGGGCAACGTTTTGATGGTAACTGGCAAGAAGACCAGGATGGTGATCTTCGCGTTCAAATTGAGCCTGAAGTCTTCGCTTTCCGCTCGCCTACTTAGCTGCTTTCTAGCCTTATAGAAGTTCTGTTTTGTGGCGTTGGAACCCTATGGGGTTGTTCGTTGTTAAATACCCATGGATTCCCGCCGGCTGGTGGTCTGGATCTCCACCGGAATCCTGGGGTTCCAGGGCGCCACCCTGGCGTTTGACCTGCTCAATTGCACCGCCATGGGCTGGTTGTACGTCCGCATGAATGGCTTACCGCCTCAGGCTCAGCGAATCGATGCGGCCAGCGCCAATGGCCAAGTGAATCCCGGCGCCTCGCAACAACCCTCGGCTGGATCAGCCGCCGAGCACATCACTACCGATTTCTGTAGCCGCTCCCAGGGCCGGATCGATGCCGCTGTGACCCAAGGACTAGGCATCCTGGCGGGCCTGGCCCTCGGGAGTTCGGTGCCTGGAAGGGGAGCGGATCAGCCCTAGGGCTCAGTGGCGCATCAAAGACGCACGGGAGACCTGTGGCGCTCTCTCAAGCTGCTGCCAGGAGCGGGCGCAGGCGTGGTTCATGGCTTCCTCACAGCGCTCCAGGTGATACAGCAGCGGGCTGTTTGGAGATGGGAACTTGCGGCGATAGTGCTCGCCTGGCTTGAGCAGGCCGCTGGAGCGCCAACGGTGCAGGGTCCGCTCACTCACGCCCAGGCAATCAGCTGCCTGGCGCTGGACGGACCAGTGCGGGGTTGTGGGCATTGGCGTGGATGCGAAGAACAGGAGCTCCTGGGGGCCAGGAGATCTGCGATCGATCCATCAACGGAGCAGGCGAACCGAACTGGCTGCGTTCAGTGATGACGCAACAAGGGGTTGCCGCCGTTGAGGCTTGGTCGCACAGGAGGCTATTGGGTCTGGCCATGCCAACCCCGGACAGTCCCTGACTAGGCCGGTCAGCCCAGTCCAGACGAGTTTTTGAGCGGGATTTGAGCGGAAGCTCAGAGCCCAATCGGTGAGAAGTTAATCGGGGCGACAGGATTCGAACCTGCGACCTAGTGCTCCCAAAGCATTCAAGAGCGAAAGACCGTCACTGAGCTTTTCAATGCTAGCAATGCTTTTGACAGGGGCAGACTTGCCCTGTCGTGACGAATACGATAGCTTTTGCGTGCCTCTTGCGTGCCTTGCGTGCCGCGCATCAGAAATCTCCATGATTGGGAGACCACGCTTAGGAAGCAAGTTCGGGCACTAGCTGTCGGCTGGTCCGTAAGGGAAAGCCCCAGGAGCTGCCGGGTAATGGTCGAGTTACGACCAGCGGATCAGACGCCACAGCGCGTAACACTGACTTTTGCTTGGAGAGAAACCGAAGCTGCCGATGCCTACGTCCGCATCAGGAACATCTTCAAGCTGGTAACCGGCGACGGCTACACCCTCAAGCAGGCAGCTCTGGTCGCCGACGGCAAGGCGCCGAAGTTGACCGAGCAACAGGACTGGACTGGTGCGATGGAGCGCTTTAAGCAGCAAAAGCTCCTGCACGGCGCTGCGATCAAACCGGCGACATGGGAAGCCAAATATCAGCCTGTTTTGAAAGATGCCGTCGCCCTACTAACAAGCCTCAAACCGCCAACTTCACCAGCGGACCTAATAGACCTTTGCTTACGCGATCCCAGATGGGAGACAGGGAGCCGGACCCGCCAGGAACGCGCCCGCAATCTCTGCCAGTTCCTTCGCTACGCCGTAACCCGTGAGCAGATGCCAGTGATCTGGCAGCCCCCGCTCGACCTTAAAGATCACATTGGCCGCAAGCCAGCCACCGCCACATCACAAAAAGCGGATCCGATCACCGATCAGCAGATCATCAACCTGCTGGCTTCATTCCCAGAAAACAGCGCCGGATACCGGTGGGCTGATGCCATTCGCCTCCTGGCTGAGCTTGGATTGCGGCCTGGGGAGCTGGAGCACCTATCCGTTCGCACTGATCCCAGGACTGGTGAGGACTACTGGTGGTGCAGTTATCAAAAGCGGACTGGTGGAGGGGTCACACAACCGCGAAGGCTTTACCCGCTCCCCCTGGTCGACGAGCAAGGCCAGACGCAAACGTGGAACCTGTTGATGCGATGGAAGGCCAAGTTGATTGAGCTTCCATCTCTGCGATCGGGTAACGGTGCGGCGGATGCGATCGGCCACTACCTAAAGCGCCAGGTGGGTTGGAAGGCGCTTAAAGCTGAGCTGGAGGGAAAGGGAGAGCACCTCGCTGGGTACTCATTCAGGCACTCCTTCAGTGTGCGCGGCCACCAGCGTGGAATCGACAACGGCTCTATGGCACTGGCGATGGGGCACTCCATCGAAGTTCACTGCCGCAGTTATCCCTGGGCATCCGAAGGTGGGGCGTTAGCAGCATTTCGACGCGGCAATGCCCTGGTGAAATCCTGAATTTTGAGCTTTACCCCCCCTACCAGTAGCGGGTAAGCGCCCCAATAGAAGCTTGCAACCCCCATAGGTAGGTATACGGTTCAGAGGTTGACGTAACGGGCCCCGACAGCTGGGGTTATTCATGACCGCAAACTCACCATGGAAGACCAGCCGAGAGGCTGCGGACTTCTTCGGCATTTCAGAGCGCACACTTTGCCGTTGGCGGCAAACAGGGTTGATCCAGCTCGGTAGGGACTACATGCGCAAGTTCCCTAACCCCAATTCACCGCTCCTGTACAGGCTTGAGCTATGCGAGCAAGCGGTAAAAACCGCATGTACGCGTGACTTCAGGTGCCTAGAGCTAGTGGGGGAAGGATGATATGAAAAAACCCTTGGTGGAAGAGGGGTGCGGGAGCGAAAAAGCTAACCAAAGTCGATCGAATCCCAACCCCCCGCTCTGGTTTGCAGAGCTGCATCGCCTAGATCATTTGCAAGAGGATCTCGCACTTCTCCCGGTTGGCTGGGCGAATGAGAAGAAGGGGCCAATGCTTGAAGGTTGGCAAAAACATCTCGGCTATACGATCCCTGAACTTCAAGCCACTGCTGGGATCCGATCTGTAGGTACCCGCACAGGCATCAGCACTGGTCCGCTGGTGTGCTTTGACATTGATGGTGAAACCGCATTAGAGCTGGGTTACAGCGGTGGGATGGAACCCTGGGCCATCACAACTTGGCAAGTACACCGCGATAACGATCCCTTCAGGTTGAAGATTTTATTTAGGCCAACGCCGGACCAGATCGCACAGCTGCCGTTGCAGGCCGATGGCACGCCGGAATTTCAAGGCAAGAAGATCACAAGGGCGGCAGTGAAGGATGCCAACGGCACTGTCATCGAAAAGGGCGAGGCCCTCGAAGTCTTTTTTGATGGTGGGCGCCAGGTGATCCTGCTTGGTGAACACCCCAGCTCTGGGGGGAATTACCTCTGGCCAGAAGGCTTAGGTCCGGAGGCGCTATCGGCGCCACTTGATGCGTGGTGGGATTACGCGGTCGAAATTGCCAATGGCTGCAAACAGCGGCTGACATCCGGCTCAAGGCCATGCGCAAGGCGTAACGGAACCAAACGTTTAGACCCATGCCCCATCTGCGGCCGCCATTCAGGGCCAAACGGTTCTGGACTGTGGTGCGAAGCCACAAACGATGGCCTGATCCTGTGCATGCCGGGAAGCACCTTCAGCGCTGAGCAGCGCCATGGCCAACTCAAAATCCGTCAAGTGGTGGATGGCTACGCCCTGGTGAAGCGCACGCCCATCCCCGAAGGCGACGTCCTGACCTTTGCGCTACATCGGCGTCCCCGACGCCATCAACGCATGCCCGCTCAGTACGCCATCGCACAACGCAGGAGAGCACTCCATGGATAAATGGAAGAAGCAGATCGACGAGCTTGGAGGCTCGGGATGTCATTGGTCGGGATTGCCCCAAGATCAACGAGAGATCAGTGATCTGCTCAAAGGGGTTGGCGGTGATCCAGATCTTGATCCGCACGACATCTCCTACCTGCTTGATCAGGTGAAGCGACACCTGGGATGCCCCAAAAATGTCAGCGAGGAGCTAGTTAAGGCTGCCGCCGCAGAAGCATTCCCCCCACCACCCCTGCCTGATGGGTGGGTTGAAGCTTCAGAGCAGCCTGTTGATCTACAGGCCGCTGAACTTATCTTCCAAGAACACTTCCAGCTCATCGCAGAGCGATCTTGGACCCTGTTTCGTTACGCACATGATCAAGGTTTCTGGGGGGTCTGGCCCGATACCCCAGCCAAGAAGACAGCCCAACAATCACTCCAAACGCTAGCTGTTAATAGCGAAACTGGTTGGGCGCGCCCACACGGCTCCGCCAACCAAATCAAGGCGACAGTGGATCAACTGAAGGTGCTCACCAGCGGTGGGCCTTTCTCAGAAGCCCGGCTGCCGACAGTAATGGTGTTCCGTAATGGCACCTTCAACCTCAAGACCCACCAGCTGGAACAGCACAACCCAGAAAACTGGGCCACTTATGGCTTAGCTGCTGACTACATGGACATGGCCAGCTGCCCTGAGGAACTTCAGGCCGTCATCGACCGCTGCTATCCCCCAGAGGCAGAACCGATTGTGCGCGCCATCATCCGCTGGGCCGTGGATCCGACGATCCGTTACGGCGAGGCCTTCCACATCATTGGAGACTCAGGCACCGGCAAGGGCCTGCTTATCGACTTCATTCGCTCGCTATTTCCGCCGAACGTGATCGGGCAGTTAATGCACCCCGCTGATCTTTCCAGCCCAGAGAAAGTGCATCAGTACGTGGTCGGGAAAAGGCTTGTTGCATTCCCAGATGCGCCTGCAAACCTGAACCGGCGCGATGGAGACAGCTGCAACCTTTTCTACGAACTCGTTGAGAACAAACCAGTCACCACACGCAAGCTGTTTGCAGGCGAGTCAGAAGAGTCACGGCCCATGCACTGCCGCTTCATCCTCGGTAGTGTTCGCCCCCTGAATTTCAAGGATGGCCGCGACGGTTACCTGCGAAGGGTGATCACGCTGAACACTCTCCCGCGCTCAAGTGCTCCCGATACAACCCTACGAGAGCAGCTCAACCGCAGCGGGGGGCGGTTTGATGAGATCAGGGCAGAAGCGATCAGCTGGGCCCTGGCAATGCCGCTGGAAACTGTCAATGCAGTGCTCAACCGCGATGACCCTATGGGCCTGCTTCGAGATGCGGCGCAGGAAGCCGCAGTAGCCAGCGACATTGTGAACCAGTGGGCGGATCAATGTCTCGAGCCATCGTTGGCTGATCTGCCAGTGACACAAGATGACTGGGTGGAGATGTACGACTGCTTCCGACTTTGGGCTGAATATGAAGGAGTTCGTGCTCTCTACATAAACCGCCGCGCTAATTTCATCGGCCAGGTTCGGAAGATTCTAGGCCCGGATCGATGTCTACCACGGCAGACAAAAGCCAAATATGAACGAGAACTAGATAACAGCTCAGCTCGTTGGTGGCCTGCCCTTGATGCAGGCTTCAGGCTACGCCCCGGCATCTTCAGCCCTGGCCTGCATAATCTTCCTGGCACAACCCTTGCACAGGGCTCCTTCAGAGCATCTGCACTGAAAGAAGGGGGGCTGGCTGAACTTGCCAGGCTCCAGCCGGCATGCCGCACAGGGCACAACGGCGGGGGTCACACCCGGGGCCACAGGGAATGCACAGGGCACTCACACAGGGCTACCCAATCGCCCAAATAGACTGCAGCACATACTACTTTCGCCACGAGCGTGACATTGCACAGGGGAGAGCTGGCCGCCTAGTCAAAGACGGAGAAAATCATCCTCCATATACATTTTTCTGACAGTACTAATAGTGGGCCGACACAGCCCTGTGCAGCGCTGTTAGCCCGGTGCAGCAGGTCGAAAATTTCAGGCAACAACCACTTTCAAAATTAAACGCGACAGATAGAACAAGTATGATCACTCTTGCTAATACTGATACTCGCCCCGAATACTAGGCAAAAGACGACCGGAATTTGACGGCTGACGGCCAGCAGGAAGAATCTGGATTCGAACCTATAGCCTCTGCACAACACAAGGAGTATTTGAATTCAATCAATAACAATCTGCGGGTCCTTCCGGGGCATTCTTAAGTGCGGGTCCACGAAGCCGCAGAAACTCTCTAGAGAACATCCCCAAAACCTGGGACACGGCAATACTTAAGGTCCACCGCAGGCAATACGAGACCCTACCCCAGTCCCACTGGTATCCGGTGTCCCAGGTCCTTAGACAGTAAGGACAGGAGCTTCGCCCTATGCCCGTTGTGTCGTTCTCCGAGGACGCCAAGGTGTTGGGCTTCAAATCCCGGAGCACGTTGTACCGGCTGAAGGATTCGGAGTTGGCCCGCTATGTGCGCCCCCCATCCCACGCTGGAGGGGCCCAGCTGCTGGAGTTGACGCCCGAGGGATTGCCCAGCCTGCGCGATTGGCTGGACACCATCCTTCAGGCCCAAGCAAAAAGCGCCGCCCCCCCGCCGGCTGACATTCCTGCGCTCTCATTTGGCGCCCCATCACCGGCTGCCCCATCACCCGCACCGGCTGTTGACCCTGCCGCCGTCCCCCAGGGGCTCGCTGCACTGTTGGCCGGGATGCCCGAGGACGCGATTCCAAACCTTGCAACCAGCCGCGAGCGCCGGGCTCATTACCAAGCCGAATTGGCCCGGCTTCAGGCCCTGGAGCAGCGCGGCGATCTATTGCCCAAGACCGAAATTATGGCCGCCGCCTTTCAGGTTGCGAGGACCACCCGCGACATGTTCTTAGCCATGCCCAGCCGGCTGGCCCCGCAGCTGGTGGGGGTGGCTGACACGCCAACAGCGTTCGCCCTGCTGGATAAAGAAATTCGCCATGCGTTGACTTATTTGGCAGATGGAACCGAGCGCTTAGGCCAATGATCAAGACGCAAAATGACCGGGCCGGGCTGGCAGGTAAGGCGGAAGTTAAGCAGGTGCTTTGGGATGCCACCGTGGCCGGATTGAATCCTGACGCTGCCAAGCCCAGGCCCCAGGCCGCCGCTGGTGAGTATTACCTAGCCGCCGATGTCGAGGAGGTGCAAGCAGAAATAGTGGCCCGCCTCCGTGAGCAGCTGGTCGATGAACTGTGCGAACGCATCGCCCAGAGAATGCCCCACCTACTGGCGGTTGATCTGCTGAGGATTCGCATGCTTTACCTAGAAACCCTGGCCCCTCTGTTGGGGCACTGAGGTGGTGCTTGCCACCCCTGCCGAGGAGATCATCACCGCAGGTATCGCGGGCATCCTCGAGCAACTCCAAGCCCAGGGACTAGGGGATGGCCCGGCCGGTTTTCTCAGTGCTGACAGCTGATCTGGAGGACTGTGTCCTGGCGAACCTGGCGCTACCTAGGGGTGTTTGGCATCTTGTGAGACCAGGCGCAAGGTGCCATGAGCTGGACAGAGCTGGAGCGCCTAGTGGACCAAGCAGAGGGAAACCCTTCCCTACGGCGCTCGCTCAAGGGCTGCCGCTCGACCCCAGAGCTGATCCTGGCGGCACGGCGCCTGGGCTATCGGATCACCCGCATGGACCTGCAGCGGGCCTGGGAGGAAGAGCGGCAGGAGTACCAGCGAGAGGCCCAGGGCTAAGGCAGTGATGCCAAATGCTGCAGGAGTTTGGAGACGCGAAGGTTTGGGCGGGAATGGCAGAGTCGCCGCTAGAGATCAGTGCGCATCGGGCCTTCACGCTCGTTTTTTGTAGGTGAGCCAGGGGTGACTTTCCGTCAGCGAGAACCAACGAGAAGAACCACTGAGCAGATTCCCCAGTTGTCGTCTCGTAACCCAATCCCCAACACCAGTGAACCCACTTCTGCCTTAGGGCCTTGGTGGGGGGATGTTGCAATGTCACACTTAAGGCGAAGCTCACCACAGCAGCAGATGTTGATGCCGTTGCTGCGATTGCCAAGGAAGGCGGGCTTTAAGATTTCCTCAGATGAGCTGAAAAAAACTAAGATCCGCTAACGGAGCTAGAACTATCAGAAGAAGAGCTTCAAGGCGTTTCGGGTAGCGCAGGCGAAACAAATTAGAAATCTTGCTACAACAATTGTCAAAGGTGCACATAACTAATGGCTTGAGAAATATTCCATAAATTCGCCCGGTGGCAATGAACAAATGTTGAAATTAATTACAACCATAATACTGCAAGTTGCCACCAAAGCCTTGCATCATTTTGCCCGTCTTCAAGCAAACTAGAGTCGATCCGGTGGCTAGCAAAGGTTCACAACTATTCTAAGGCAAGGCAAAATAAATCAAAGCCAGATAGATTTTGGCGACTGCCTTGATGCTTACATTATATTGACTGGCGGGCACCGACCAGCATCGCCTAGCGAGGATGGCTCAACGCGTAAGTTTTATTATTAAGACCATGTCAGAGGAATGGCTTGTGTTCAATTGTGCCACTGTCGAAATTAACCCCTGGCCTTATCCAGGCTCTTTCTTTCGTGATGCCGCTGCCTTCGCTTGTTGATTCCAGCCGCTCTCCTTGGCCTTTGGATGCTCCAATGACTCTTGCCTGCTCTTTGTCTTTGATGCCGAGTGTCGCAGTGGAATCGTTGGTAACGCTTCCCAACTGGGCGGCATCTGAATCATGCTGCAGCTTTTTCAGAGATCTTATGCTCATACTGTTGATTCCCCGTTGATGTCTACTCAGCTGAAACCCCTGGCAGGTCGGCTACTGCGTGAGGGCTGGAGCCTGCACGAGAGGCTAAGGGTCGCAGCAGTGATGGCTATCCACCGGTCTGGTGACATAGACGCACGTCCTGAAGCTCAACTGGATACATGGCGCAGGGTCGTTGCACCCGATAATGCCAGCAATTTCGACAAACGTCTCCGCTGGGATGGTTTGACCATTGGCGCTGCTTTATGGGCGCTGCAACCGGATACCAGCGACGTGCCAGCGGCTCCCGGCTGGTGGGAGTCTTTGGAGCAGATCCGCGATGCAGCTCAACAAGCCTCCATCCCTGGACCCCACTCAGAGCCATTGGTTGATCGCGGCCAGTGCTTGGCGTTCGTGCATGCCTGGAGGCCCGCTGCCAGTTGGGCTCTGCAGCGGCTAAGGCTTCGCAGTGCTCAGGTTGTTCCCCAGCTGGTTTTGAGCGAGGAAGCCTGGCTAGATCTGGGGGAATCCCTGCTAGAGCGTCTCAGCGCAACAGCCGATCAGGCCCTTTGGGAGCTGTTCAACCAGCGCCGCACACCGGGGCAGATGCTGCTGGCTCACCTGGGCACCAGCGGTGACGGCAGCGGCGACCCAGTCCACGAGGCCTACGACAGCTTCGTCGCCGAGATGCTGGCCAGTGGATATGGATTGCTGCTGGGAGAATTTCCGGTGCTCGGTCGCCTGCTCGCGGTGATCACCGACTTGTGGCTCGAGGCTAGCGAGGAGATGTTGTGCCGCTTGGCTGCTAGTCGCCAGGAACTGGAGCAACAGTTCTGTATTCCGTCATGTGCTGTGTTGCAGAAGATTCAGCTAGGCCTGAGTGACCCCCATCGCGGCGGGCGGGCTGTGGCGATTCTCAGCTTTACTGATCACTCGAGCGGCAATCTAACCAGGGTTGTCTACAAACCGAAGGACATGGCGGTGGACCTTGCCTACCAGCAGTTTCTCCAGCGTCTTAACAATGCCTCGACCTTGACGCCATTGCGTTGTCTCGCCGTGGTGAGTAAAGAGGGCTACGGCTTCATGGAATGGGTAGAGCATCGGCTTTGCAGTAACGATGCTGAGCTCACCCAATTTTATTTTAATGCAGGCCGCACAATGGCGATGTTGCACCTGCTTGGTTGCACAGATTGTCATTACGAAAACCTGATCGCCAGTGGAAACCAGCTTTTGCTGATCGACACCGAGACCTTGCTGGAGGCAGATCTGCGTGATCTAATCAGCGATGACGGTAATGATCCAGAAGCCCGTTCCTTGTTGCAGACCTCGATGCTGGGCTCGGTGCTCCGCTCAGGTTTGTTACCTCAGTGGTTGTTGGCCGGCGCCGGCCGCAAGCGTGCCTTTGACATCAGCGCTCTAGGTGTTCAGCCTCCGCCGCCTGAACGTGAGATGCCGGGCTGGCTGGGTCTTAACAGCGACGGAATGATGGCTGGGCGCATCACCCAGCCTTGCGAGTTGCCCACCAGCCTGCCCGTAGGCCTAGGCAGCGGGCAAAGGCTCACTGATTTTGTTGATGCGCTCTGTGCAGGCTTCAGCGACCAGTTGCAGGAGGCAATCCGCTTGCGGACCCTATTGCAAGGGGCGCTGGAGGCTTTCCAGGGCAAGCCCAGAAGACTGGTGGCCAGGGCCACCCGCCTGTACTTCACAATGCAACGCCAGATGCTTGAGCCCGCTGCCCTTCGCAGCGCCGTGGCCCATGGTCTCAAACTTGAGCAGCTCAGCCGCAGCTATGTGCTGGCTAGCGAGAAACCTCTCAACTGGCCGATGTTTCACGCCGAGCTTTTCCAGATGGGAAGGCTCGATATTCCCTTCTTTGAACATCTGATCGACGGGGAAGAGTTGCCTTTACCCGACGGCCTTGAGCCCATCCATGGGTTCATGAAGGCCAGTGGCCTTGCGGCTGCCGAGGGACGTCTACTGGACCTGGATCAAAACCAAATCAACTTTCAGCTGCAGCTGATCCGCGGTTCGATCACCGCCCGCCATCTCAAGGTCGGTCAAGCTTCCTCTGCTGCAGAGACGCACACCAAGCCCGAAGCTTCCGACGCCCTTCTGGCAGACGATATCTACCGTCATGAGGCTTTCCGGCTGGGCGAAGAGTTGTGGGCTGCGGCCATTCGCGATCGCAAAGGGCGGCCCGAGTGGCTGGGGATGGACCTGGGCGCTGATGGAGAGTCCTTTCACTTCGGCCTCATAGGCCCTTCGCTGTACTCGGGCAGTAGCGGCATTGCCGTTCTCTTTGCCCGACTTGCTCTGACCTCTGAAGACTCGGATGGCATGTTATGGCGCCAGCGTGCTTGGGCTTGTCTCGAGGGCCTGGCAGAGCAGGCTGAGCGCAACAGCAATGACCAGCTGTTTCGGCTGGTCCGTGATCTGCCCTATGGCATCAGCGGCACTGGTGGCATCCTGCTGGCGTTGTCACTGCTCGAGCAGGCTGATGTACCCACAGCGGCCTCTCTGGCTGCGCTGCTTCTGCAACAGCTACGGCCTGAGCGCCTGCTGAATGATGAAAACATTGATTTGATCGGTGGCGTCACGGGGCTCATCGGGCCCTTGCTGCTCCAGAACAAACCTGAGGCTCTGGCTCTGGCCCAGGTCTGCGGCGATCGCTTGCTCACCCTGCAACTGGAGAATGGCGGTTGGCCATCAGGAGACACAAACATCAGTCACAGCAAGCCTCCACTGACTGGTTTTTCCCATGGTGCCGCCGGCATGGCTGCAGCCCTGGCTCGGCTGGCCCAGGCCACTGACAAGGCTCGCTTTGCCGATGCGTCCCGCCGAGCTGTTGCCTACGAACGCAGCGTGTATGCGAGTGATCAGGGAAATTGGCCAGATTTTCGAACCACCAGCCAACCCAATCAATTCATGCTGAGCTGGTGCCATGGCGCCCCGGGCATCCTTTTGGCAAGGCAGGTACTTCAGGCATCTGGCCTGGATGACGATCAAATGGTGAGCGAAATTTTGATTGCTCGCGACAGCACCATGGCAGCTTTGGAGCGGGCCAGTACCGTCGCCCCTGATTCCGCCTCACATCTCTGCTGTGGTGCGCTGGGCCTAACCAGCCTGCTGCGCGTCCACGCCGATGCCAGTGACCTGACGATTGCCACCCAGATATGCGCCGCCGAGAGCGAGCAGATCCGCCGTGCCCAGGCCAGCGGGGGCTACACCTTTTTCAGCGTCGATACCGGCACACTCAATCTGCCCGGTCTGTTCACGGGCAAGGCGGGAGTGGCCCTGGCCCTGTTGGAGGCGTCGACTGGGCAGCGCTGGATGTCCCAGGTGCTCAGTGGAGGCTTGCTGACGGTGCACTGATCGGCTGATCCAGTCGCTGCCGGCACAGCCATTGCAAGCGCTGCATAGAGCACTCAGGCCTGAGCAGCTGGGGCTGCTCAGTGAGCCTGTGCTCCAGTTCGAGGCTGCGCGCCATCACGAGAGCCAGGGCCCTATGGGCTTCAGGTTCGCTGAGCTCACCGGTGTAGCTGATCCAACGCCCGTCGTCTGCATCAATACCGAGGCAGCGGCCAAACAGTTCCGCGCTGAAGAAGCCCAGGGCAGCAATCATGCCCATGCAGTCGGCGATCAGTTCGTCGAGCAGGTTGAGACGCATCTCTCCGAGCAGTCGCTTGGTGGCGAGGTGGGTGAGTTCATGCTCCAGCCGCAGGCTGGTGGAGACAGCCAGCCACTCGTAATCATCCAAGCCGCCCGGTACGTGCTCAGCTGGCACGGAGCCGTAGGGGGCTTGGTGTAACACGATCAGCTGGGATCGGCTCTGGCGACCGAAGCGATGAATCAGCCCCCAGTGGATCAGCCCGCTGATCGCTTGGGCATGCACACCATCAGCGAGGGCGACGGGCTCGCCTCGGTGAGCGAGGGCACGGACCAGCTGGGAAAAGTCATGCCAGTTGGGCGTCTGTAGCACCGGCATGGCGCCACAAGGATGGCGGGCGATCCAAAAGGTGAGCGTTTCCGCCTCATGCCAACAGACCTCAGGCCTTGCTGCTGAAAGGTTCCTCCCAAGAGACGCTTCGCCCCTAAGCACCAGCATTTTGTAGAACTCGCTGCTTCCAATGCCATCCACCTGGGGCAGCAGAAGCTGGGGCAAAGCCGTTTCAAGGGTTCTGAGAAGCGGTAGACCTTGACCAACGCCATACGCAGAACTGGTACCTAACTCTTGCCACCAAGCCAGCTCAGGTGGATCCATCAAGGGCAGTGGTGGCCAGTCTTCGGAAGAGCGCGCAAACCCCTGGCAGTAGGTGATGAGATCGGTGAGCATTGTCAGCGCGGCCTGGCTCAGCGCCGGTTGGCGGCAAAGAGGTAGCCCCCCCGGGCATTGGTGAGCTCTCGGTAGGTACCCAGCTCACTCACGATTCCCCTTTGGATCACTGCAATCTGATCGGCCGATTCAATCGTCGACAACCGGTGGGCGATGGCGATGCGGGTGATCGGCAGAGATTCCAGAGTGCGGGTGATGATGGCCTGGGTGGGTGCATCAAGGGCGCTAGTGGCTTCATCCAGAAGAAGAACCTTGGGCTGGCTCACCAGGGCACGGGCTAAAGCAAGTCTCTGGCGTTGCCCCCCAGAGACAGCACCGGCTCCTTCGCTGATGACAGTTTCCAACCGCATGCCCATGGCGTGCACGTCCTCGGCGATGCCGGCCTGGGCCAAAGCCTGCCAGACCTCATCACGGCTGTAGGAGCGGCCGGCACGAACGATGTCGTAGATGGAACCACTCGGGAGCGGAGTGTTTTGAAGCACAACACCGAATTGGCGGCGGTAGGGGCGAACGGCCAGCTCGCGGATATCAACGCCATCGGCAGTAATCACACCGGCCTGGGGTTCCATCAGGCGCAACAAGCAGCGCAGCAGGGTGGTTTTGCCACAGCCCGATGGCCCCGTGATCGCGGTGTAAGTACCGGATGGAATCTCAAGATCGATATCCCGCAGGATCGGCTCCTTCCCACCGGAATAGGTGTGTTCCAGGTTCTGAATCGAAAAGTTGCCCTCGAGGCGATGTTGGCGTGTGGTGTCTTCATTGGCCGCCTCCGGCGCCGCAAACATCACCACGGTGGAGCGCTGCCAAAGCACAACCAGACGGGCAACCGTGCTGGCCACCTGGGCTGCCATCGCCGAGAGCTGACTGTTGAAGGAGATGTAGGCGGCCTGAAACGACACAAACGTCGCCACCAACTGGTTGGCACCGAGGCTGGACAACCCCCCTGGAACGCCGCTCGGTGCTAAAGAACCCTGGGCTTTTGCCTGGTTGAGCAGCACCACAAAAGCACCAAAAATGAGGGCTTGGCCGAGGGGATTGAGGACGCGGGCGAGGATCTCGAGAGCATTGGAGTACGCCTCGCCTTGCCGTTGCAATGCTGCTAACCCCGCCACATCGCGATACCAGCGTTCGAACACGAAGGGCTCGTTGCCGCCAACGCGTACTTGAGCCATCCCCGTGACAGCCTGTAGGCCCAGATCGGACACTCTGGCCTGGCCCTCCTGAAGGGGCCCTTCCAGGCGGGCATTACGTCCAACCAGCAGGGCCATCGCGATCGCACTGACCAAGCTGAACAGACCCGCCACCAGAGCCAGCTGGGCCTGATAGACGACCATCAGCACCAGATTGCTCAGGGAGAACAGCAGCGATAGACCAGTACTGAGCAGGCCATTGCTGATTAACTGGCGCATCTGGCGGATGGAAGCCACTCTGGCAATCAAATCGGCCGTGCCGAGCCGGCTAAAGAAGGCAAGCGGTAACCGCAGCAGATGGCTCCACAGAGCTGCTTCGACACGCAGATTGATCAGACTCTCCATCCGCACCATGGCAAGGCTGCTAAAGAACTGAGCCGCCAAAGTGGAGAGCGCCACGAGTAAGACAACCAGGGACGTTTCAGCAATCAGACGCAGCTGGCCAATAGGCAGCACCGTGCCCACCAGATAGCTGGTGAGGGTTGGGATACTGAGGTTGAACAGAGCCACCACCAACGAGCTGAACAGCACAGCTAGTAGCGGTGTGAGGTTGCTATGAAAGCTGAAGATCAACAGTTGCAGGGCCGTGCTCAAGCGCTGGGGCCAGCCGGCGTATAGCTCAAAGGCGAAGGGTTTGAGCTCAATGCCGTTCGTCAGGGGCTGGATGGATGGCGTGTGCTGCGGATCGAACACCACAGCCTTACCAGCTTGGCGATGCACAACCAGGGGCCGTCCGTCGACCGCACTGATGGCGAGCAACAAGGCGCGGGTGCTCTCGATCAGATCGGAGGGGGTGCGCACCTCGCGAAAGGCAATGCTGTTGGCCTCCAACACATCGGTGAAGGCCCCCTCGGCAGTGGTCAACTGCCTGCCATCTCCCAGCTTGGCCATGGCATAGCTCAGGCAGGCAAGGAGATGGTCATTGTTGGGGCTACTGAGAAAGTCATTGCTAGATGCCCCACCTTGTTGGGCATCGAACACCCTCAAGAGGGCAGTCTGGCGACTGCCTCCAAGATCGGAGGGAGGGGGGACTGTCATAGGGATGGGGTTGCTTCAGCTGTAAGCAGGCGGCTGTAATAGCCGTCGGCACGGGCAGCAAGATCCAATGGATGTCCAACCTCTACGGGCTCGCCCTGATGCAGAACAAGCACTAAGTCACTCACCTGGGCGGAATGGAGACGATGGGCCACCGTGATCAATGTGCGAGGGGTTCGTTTCACGGCGGCAACAACCAAACGTTCACGACGCTCATCAAGGGCACTGGTGGCCTCATCCATCAGCAAGATGCTGGGATTGCGAAGCAACGCCCTGGCGATTTCCACCCGTTGGCGTTGACCGCCACTGAGGTTCCGACCCGCCTCGAGCAATTCCATTTGAAGGGCAGCTGCTCCGCCAAGTTCTTCGAGTAGCCCCGCATCCTTGAGGGCCAGAAGGGCATCAGCTGGGCTGAATCGGGGATCCCAGAGAGTGAGATTCTCGAACAACGTTGCCTTAAAGAGAAAAACATCCTGAGAAATTAATGAAAGTGACCGTCGTAGGCTGGGGTCATCCCAGTCCATCCACGGGCGTCCGTCATAAAGGATCGAGCCATCGGTGGGATGCAAGAGGCCGCAGAGGATTCGCAGGAGAGTACTTTTGCCCGAACCACTACCTCCCACAATCGCTAGATGCTGACTAGGTTGGAGTTCGAGACTGAGGCTTCCGAAGAGCCTAGGTGTTGTGTGACTGAATTGAAAGGCCAGGTCACGGATTAAGATCTCTCCCTGAAGCATTTTTTCCTGACTGACTTCATCCCTACTGGCAAAGCTAAAGCTGCGAACACTCGGATCAACCGCAGTGTCCACGACATCATTGAGGCGGCCCATCTCGCCATCGAGTTGCTGTAACTGATTGGTGAGCAGATTGAGCTGTTGTAGGGGGGCCTGGATCATGCCCATCAGAAACTGAAAGGCCATCAACTCGCCCAGGCTCAACCGACCAAGGATAATCAGCAGCCCCCCTAGCAGAATGACCCCCGTTCTCAACAGAAATCCCGAAGTTGTACCAACTAGACCCGCAAGAGAGTTAGCAAAAGATTGTTTCTGGAGTTCCTCAAGGCCTTCATTAAAACTGGCTGACCACTGCACAAAAGATTCGTTTTCAAGGCCACTCGCTTTGACGCTTTCAATACCCTGAACAACAGACATGCCAACACCCATTGCCTTGCCCTGGACCATGGCTAGACGAAAATTGTCGCCTTTACGAACATTGCGCATCCACAAGCTAAAGGCGGCATTGCCGCCAGAGAGCAGCAATGTCAATAGGGTGAGCAACGGAGAAATCAAAAAGCCCACCAACAAAGCCAACAGACCGGATCCAAGGGAAAGCATGAAATCCACAACCCCATTCACGCTCAATTGAACGAGGGAAAAGGGGAGCAACAACCGCTGGGCTAACTCACCACCCATGCGCTGCAGGAAATAGCGATAGGGCAGGCTGAACAGGGACACATAAAGAAGGCTGGCTACCCTACGGGTGAGTAAATTCCCAAGGGTGCGTAGCAGCAATTTCTGAAGGTTGAGAACGGCGATCAACACTCCCGATGCAATGACGGTGATCCACACCACCGGAACGGCAATATTTTCACGACCTTCCTGTAGGAACGAATCAATAAACTGGGCAGTGGCACCTGCAATGAATAGCTCAGGTACAGCGGCAATTGCCGCCACCAGCAGCAACCAGGGCAACACGGAGGTATAGGGTCGCATCAACTGCGGTACTCGGTGGTAGAGGCTTGGGTCGCGACCACCTCGCTCAAATGTGTCGCCTGGATTGAATTCCAGTACCACCCCAGTAAAGCTGGTTTGGAATTCATCCCAGGTCACACTGCGGCGCCCACTCGCTGGATCACTGAGATAAACTTTGTTGGGTCCAAATCCTTCCAAAACAAGGAAGTGATTGAAGTTCCAGAACAAGACAGCTGGCAGAGCAACCTTCGCGCACAGTTGTTCAGCGGAGCATCGATAGGCGCGAACCTCCAGTCCGTACGTCTGGGCAGCACGTTTGAGCTGAACGGCTGTCACGCCATCACGGCTAATACCACAGCGTTCCCGCAATTCGGCCAGAGGGACCTCCCGCCCCCAAAAACCGAGCACGATTTTGAGGCTGGCGGCTCCACACTCGACCGCCTCGTATTGCAGCACGGTGGGCGCCTTAATTCTCCTGGAAGTCGACTGGCCCATCTGTTAACGGTTCTCAACCACCAGGCCGAGGGCCTGACGCAGGGCCGGCATCACAAACTCAATCGGGCGCCGGTATTGCACGGTGATCTGCACATCCGCCAAGGTGCCGAGGCGCACAGGAAACGGAGGACGGCGATTGGCACTCCACTTGTAACAGCGCAGCGACAGCATCTGCTGGCAATAGGCCGGTTCAGCCTGCTCCAGCTTCACACGCACCAGATAGGTACTCGGCAAGCTCTGCTGGATAGAACCGCCAAGGGTGCGCCCACCGGCAAAGGCGGCGATCCCCTCAGCCGGCAAAGGCAACTTGCTGACTTCGTCCACGACACCGGGAATACCGCCATATTGGGCACGTGAAATCCCCTTCGGGGTGACCAACACTTGCATACCTTCATTCAATTGTTGGCTGGTGGCTGCATCGACAAAAACAGGAATCACCTTTGGCAGAATTGGTCGCTCGACACTGAAAGTGAACAGCTCATCACCGGCCCGCACCTGCATGCCATTGCGGATCGAGCGGGACACGATGTACAGACCCGAGGGAGGAGCAAAGGTGTAGACCCTATTAAGATAAGAAACGAGAGCAGCCTGAAGTTGATTCGTGGTCTGAAGGCTACTTAGAATAGTTTGAGATGCCTGTTGGGCTTGATCTATACTACTGGCATCGGTATTGATGCGTTCTCGATCAAGCTGGAGCAGTTGGTTTCTTAACCCGTTGATCACGGATTGCTCCTGTAGTAATTGGGCCGTGGAGACAAACCCTTTACGCCAAAGGGCATCTAATCGCCTCAGCAAGGCCTCGCGCTCTTGAAGCTCCTGCTGCTGCCGCCGACGCTGATTGACCAGCAGACTTGCAACGGCCTTAAAGCTTCCGGCTCGTTGGCGACGATCATCCACAATCGAGCGGTCAATCTTGAGCTTGGGCTGGGTTGTAAGGCGAACCGCATCCAACTCTTGCTGAGCTTCAGCATTAGCGATCCGTGCGATAACGGAATCGCCTGAGTAATGAAGCCTTTGATAATACAAAGAAGATAGTCGAAGATTATCGATGCCCTCATCGCCATTGATCGATTCTGGCATTACTAGGTCCTGGCCCTGTTCGTTGTCTAGGGCCGGAACAGCAAGGGCATTCAAACGGTCAAAACTCAGAGCTCCTGGCGCCCACTCCTCGCCCCAATACACCGAAAGAGCCTCGTTATCTCGTCTTTGAATGGGATTGAGATGATCTGGTCCTACGCCACTGATTTGATAGGCCAATTCTCCGTCGACCCGGGCAATGGCGCTACTCACGGGCACCTCAGGAGTCATGCTGGCCAGGCCGTTTACCTGAACAGGCACTCTTGCTAGAATTGACCACAGGACCCCGAGTCCTGTGATGGCGACAGCTGCACCGGCTGTCAAACGAACAGGCAGCGGCAGGAATCCCACCGGCTTGCTGGTATCAGATCCGCTACGCAGTCGCTCGAGGGCAATCTGCTCAAAAATCTGGTGACGGTCGCCTGCCGCAATGTTGCCTGCATCAGCTTGGTCGGTCGTTGGTGGCTTGGGAGGTTGTGCCAACTGCGAAGAAACCCTAAGACAGATGGAAGAAACACGTTGACCTTAGACTATATTGCTGATTCCATCAAGGTCAGATTCATTGATTGTCATTTCATCGGCCAAAAGTCAAAATAGGGATGCCCTACGACACCACAATGGCGGCTGCGCTTCATAGGGTACCTGGCTGGCTAACAGTAGCCCTGCTTGGTATGGGAGCGATTGGAACAGCCAGTAAAGCCACTCCCCTAGACAACGGATACAAATTTCGTGGGGTGCAAGCGCCCCTTGTGCAATCGAATCTCGTCGTCAATGAACTGAAGGAAAAGCTGTCTAGGTTGCAAACGGAGCTGAAGGGGCGTTCCATACGTGCCACGTTGTCATCTGCGATCGGGCAGAGCCTGCTTAATAACCCCGAGCTTGCCCAGTCCTATGCGCAGATTCAGCAAGGACAATGGAATCTGATCGCAGTTCGTCGTCAGTGGTACCCATCCATCAATGCATCGGCCTCAGGACCTGCCGGGGGGCTATGGGGCTATGGGGCAACCAGAACAGGAACTTCATTTACAACGGGTGGGAACACCACAACAGACAACAGATCTGAAACTAAATCCATCTTTGCCCCAACACTTAGCCTGAGCTGGACCTTTTTTGATCCAAGCCGTGGTCAAGAGATCAACGCAGCTAGTGAAAACTTACGTAGCCAGCAGCTTTTATTCAACGTGTCCGCACGAAACCTGGTCCTCCAGACCCAACTTTCGTATTTTAATTTGCAGGAGCAACTGCAATTGGTCGAAGCGTATCGAAAAATTCTAGAGGCAACAACCGACCAAGTGAATCAGACCGAGGCTTTGTTCAATACGGGTAACGCAAGTATTGCGGATGTGGAGCAGATCCGAACCCAGCAGTTTCAGACTCTTAGTTTGCTGATTTCCAGCTACCTTGGGGTCATTGAATCAGCGGCTTCCCTGGCGAAAGCCATGGCACTCCCTCCCGGCCAACTGGCGCTCCCAGAAGATATCTTGGATCAGTATGGTCAGTGGGGTATGCCGCTGAATGCAACTATTCAGCAAGCGCAAGCTCTGCGTGAAGAAATTGAATCTAGCTTAGCACAGGCCAATAGCGCGAAATGGCGGGCCAGTGCCTTATTCAATCGCTACTGGCCAAGCTTTTCTCTAGCAGCAAATGGAACCTATGTGAATCTCAACAGCCGCAGTGGTCCCACGGGAAATTCCAACCCCGACTCATTGCAATCGTCCAGCTGGAATGGTGGGGTAGGCATTGGATTCAATTGGTCGATGTTTGATGGGGGGATTGCTGCTGCCCAGGCAGAGGCGAGCAAGGCCTTGGCACGCCAGCTCTCCGACCAGGCAGCTGTTCAGCGCTTACAGGTGAGTGAGGAGGTGGAGCAGAGCTACGCCAGCTACGAAACAAGTCGCTTGGCATTGCGCAGTAGCCGTGAACAGGCCGAGTCAGCTCGCAAGGCAGCGGTGGCTGTTCGGGAACGCTTCAATGTGGGATATGCAGATACAACTTCAGTTGTTCAAACCTTGAACCAGGCGATCAGCGCTGCCAACGCGTACGCGAGGTCCCAACGTGAATACAACAGTGCCGTCGCCCGTCTGTATCGGTCTTCCGCTCAATGGCCAGAGAACACCCAGGTCTTGGTCGATCGGCGCGTGATATCGCTGAAACGACGCTGATTACATTCACGGGTCAATCCTATGAAATCAATAATCTAAAGGAAACCTCCCTAAAACGGAAAATCAAAGAATTCAATGTGTTGATAAACCAATATTCGAACCCGCCTGTAACATGGTAAGCATTGGGCTTTGATCAGAGCGTAGCCACCATGGTGGCGCACGCGCGCGGACTCAAATGGAGAATTAGCGGTTCCATGCCAAAACATTTCCAGGGGGCACGGCACCCACCTCATTCACGGCGCAAGACATGAATCGGGATTTTTTCAAGCAGGCGCCTTGGAGCGATTTAGGCTTCGACCCATCAGACAAGCTCGGTCCAGCTCCAGTGTTGGCGAACTTGCAGCCACTGCAGGGCCGAGGTAACCGACTGCTCTGCTCGCCAAACAGCAGCTGGGCCACGCTGCAGAGCAGGCCATGCGTGGTGACGACTGGGACCCGCTGGGCAAAGGCGAGGCAGCCAGCGATGGCGTCAGCCGTAAAATTCTCCAGCTCGGCGGTGGCATACAGCGCCCAGTGCTAACCCAGCATTACCGTGATCAACGAAGAGCATGAACGTGGCGGGGGAAGCACTGGAGTCATGGCTCTCCTGCTTCGATGAACAGCAAGAGTGATGCGGCAAAACCTTGGTACAACTCGTGGTAAGGCACGGGTTCAGCGAATTCCAGCTAAGACAGGTAGCGATTCGCATCCAGATTGATCACGCTGTGGTACATCTGGTTGTTGAACAGATAGAACCTGCTTAGCTTGTACCTGAGTTCCAAGCAATGCATGCTTGTTTCACTAACTCTATTGCCAAAAAGGGTATGGCTGTGGTCATCGATGCTGGTCAACAGGTTGATGCAGGCTTGGCGGTTCTGGTCGCGGTGCCAGTGGTACACCCAGTGGTCAGGCATTTGCAGGATCCCCAACTGGGCAATCGGGCACAGCTACTCGACCGCCTGCAGCGCGGGCTCACGGACGATCCAGTCGCGGCTCACGGGTGTGGCCAGAAAACCGAAATGGGGCAGCCAAAGAACGTTTGTACTTGCTACCACCTGCCGGCAATGCTCAACAAGCACCTGAGCAGGATAACGCAACGCCGGATAGAGAGAGCCAGCCTCCGGCGCTGTCATGGTTCTGCACAAAATACTAATCCTGTCCATCCTGGTAGCCTCTGTCGCTTTTTTCCATGAGCTGCTGGCTAACTCCAGAGCAGGCACGTCCCTATGCCCATCTGAGCACGGAAAGCCTGCGCCTGGCATTAGCCGAGGTCACCATCCCAAGCTCAGCGGACATTACGCACAAGGATGTGCTGGTAGCGGCTGGTGTCACCTTTGCGGGCCTTCCAGCAGGCCTCATTGTCGGAAGGTTCAGTGCCGAGCGTGCGGACCTCGAGCTACTGAGCTTGGTAGTGGCTAAACCGTTTCGGCGTCTGGGGTTTGCCAAGCAATTGCTCGATTGGCTGCGTGCTGAAGCCATTCGACTGGGCTGGGCTTCGTTATCCCTTAGTTATCCCATTGAGCATGCCTGTACTCGCGCCATGACTCGTTTGACGGATTCCCAGCTGGGCTGGAGGCGAATGCCTGGACTACGCCTGGTTCACCTAGACCGAGCGGGTGGGCAACTTCTGGTTGAGCGCCTGGAGGCCTTGGCAGCTCGCTGGGAACGAAGCAGTCGTTTTGCGCTGATACGCTGGCAAAGCCTCTTGCCAGAGCATCATTACCAGCTCGATTCCATGGCAACCACACCTGGGTGGGCCCGCCCATTGCAGCGGGCGATTGAGGCTCCCATTGGCCTGCGAGATGATGCAATCAGCCAGGTATTGTTTGACCACGGCCGCCCAGCAGGCTGGTTAATCGCCCACAGGGTAGGTTCGGCTCTATTTCGAGTCAGCCAGTGGTGGGTCGAGCCTGCCTTGCAAGGACGTGGCGTGGCACTCATTCTGCTGAAGAAGGCTGTAGCCGATGCTCTTGAGGCACAGCCGCTATACAGGGCTGGGTGCTTTGGTGTCGGGCCGTCGAGTCAAGCCATGCTGCTCCTTTGTCAGCGCTATCTCGAACCGCTGGCGATTGGGGTTCAAGCCAATGAACGCGTGAATCTTCAGATCAAAGCGGCTAATTGAACAAAACCTCTTAGGCCTTCCTCAATCCCTTATTAGGAATCCGAATAGAGATAATCCAACCTTGATGCCATCACAAACCAACGATCTTCTTCTGATTTCAAAAGTAAATATAGGCTAGAGATTCTCTATTTACATTTGTTGGCAAAAGGGATTAATATCCATTGATTGGTGCCATTCCTCAACTAGCTTGATTCAGCATGATGCATTCCCAGTGCAAGTCGATCGATGCCAACAATCAAAATTATCACCTACCTGTGATTGGCCTTGTGCCTGCAACCAGTGGCATCAAAGATGTCGGCAGGGAGCGGAGTCTTTGACGGTTGTGTTGAGGACTTAGAAATAATAGCAGAATTGGGGGATCGTTGGGCTTGACTTTGCAGCGGGTAGAAATATTGAAGGTTTATTTTCTCGGGCAAAGCGACTCAAAACTGTCGACGGGAATGGGTGTCGCCAGGCATAGAAGGTATTTGGCTAATTTGAGAGTGATTGAAGAAATGAAAACACATTTGGTTGCTTGAGCTTTTGGTCTTTAATACAATTAAATCCCACAACCGCAGTGGCTGCAGGTCGCATCCACACTATGTGGTTGCTTTGCACCAGAGACACCCTCCAGCTCTTCGTCGCTCAGCTCAAGAGTTTGCCTGCCTTGATACTTCAGCCAATCCGCTTTACTCACATCAAAACCAGCTTCCCTCGCAAGCTCCACTGCTGTATCAAGGTCTGGAGCACCCTTGAGTTTCTCCTGAAGCCCAGCGTCCTCTTTGAGCTTGGCAAGAAAGGCTGAGAGTTGTTCTTCTGACATATCCAGAAAGTGTAATACTTACCCCCCTTTATAACCCACCTACGCTCCCCCCTCAGCATTCCTCAGAACTTCCTCACAAAGCCACCACCCAAGCCACTCCCAGTCCTTCCAGCACCTCCCCAAGACCTTCTTCTATCACCCGAGAAGAGTGGAATCAGATGACAGTAAGATATAGGAG
>Ga0208249_1000094_pt1 | contig 26010 bp, 30 predicted proteins | sample CryBogmetaGMA1M_FD_184546 | JGI IMG/M metagenome (GOLD analysis project Ga0208249, IMG submission 184546) | Freshwater microbial communities from Crystal Bog, Wisconsin, USA - MA1M (SPAdes) | ecosystem: Environmental > Aquatic > Freshwater > Lake | place: Crystal Bog, Wisconsin, USA | collected...
GGCTGGGACGGTTGGGGCCGGGCCTCGAAAAGTGGATCCGCTCCGCCCCGGCTGCGGCGGTATCCCCAGGCCGCTGACAGCCCATGGAACCGTCCTCTTTCCCTGATTCCCGGCCTGAACGGCGAAATCGGGCTTTTGTGCGCACGGGGGCGATCCGTATGCTCCCGCCCCCTGCGGTTCGTAGGCACAGAGGCTTCTCATGCGTTCCATCGCCGTCGCGAACAGGAAAGGTGGCGTCGGCAAGACGACCACCTCGGTGAACCTCGCCGTGGCACTGGCCCGGAGCGGTCGGCGGGTGTGCCTGGTGGATCTCGATCCCCAGGCGCATGCCACGCTGCATGCCGGCGTGGCGCCGGGGGAGCATCCCGTGTCCGCGTATGACGTGTTCGTGGCAGGTGCACCGCTCTCCGCGGCGCTCGTGCCGGCCGGCGAGAATCTCTGGGTGGTGCCCTCCCACATCGACCTCGCCGCCGTCGAGGTGGCGTTGGCCGCCGAGAGCGGCCGCGAGGGGATCCTTCGCCAGCGGATCGCCGCGGAGCCCCGCTGCAGCGGCACGGCCGCGCAGGGCGAACGTTTCGACTATCTCGTGATCGATTGCCCGCCGTCGCTCGGGCTGCTCTCGCTCAATGCCATGGCCGCCGTGGACGAGGTGCTGCTGCCGCTGCAGCCCCATTTCCTCGCGTTGCACGGCCTCAGCAAGCTGCTCGAGACCATCGAACTGGTCGCCGACCACGTGAACCCCCGGCTGCGGCTGCTCGGCGTGGTGCTGTGCATGTACGAGGGGGGCACCCGCCTCGCCGGCGAGGTCGACCGCGACGTGCAATCCTTCTTCGCGTCCGCCGAAGCCCGGCACGCCTCTTGGGCTGCGGCCCGGGTGTTCGAAACGCGGATCCGCCGGAACATCCGCCTCGCCGAGGCGCCCAGTTTCGGACAGTCGATCTTCGACTACGCGCCCGATTCCCACGGCGCCGCCGACTACGCGGGGCTGGCCCGAGAGGTGGATCAGGCCGCGGCCGGACTGCGGGAACCAGGCCTCCGGGCGGCCTGACCGTTCTTCCGTGACCGCTCCGGCACGCCCGTTTCGGACCCGGCCGGGTCGCTCGTGACCGGCTTGGCCACGACGGCGGGCCCGTTCGCCGCCGTTTCATGGGTGGATTCGCCCCCGACGGAACCGCTCGTGTAGAGTTCAGGCATCCACCAATACCGCGACTCGAACGGATCCACGCCCGCCAGAATCCCGCTGGAATCGTAATCCTCCGCCGAGGAGAACGCCCCCTCCAAGACGGCGGCCTGCCAGTCGAACACGGCCGGGCAGGCGGGGACCACCGCCGGCGATGGCAGGATCGAGGACGCGGGGGGAGAAAGGCGGTTCTGTTCCAGCATGGTGCCGTCAGATGCCGAATTGCGTGATTGGGGGGCGGTTTGCAGGATGCGTTCGTCGCGGACTGTTGCTCGCTCGCGAGTTTCGTGTCCGCGGCATTTCCGAGGCAGCATTTCCGAGGCACAACGGGCAGGGGGCAGAGTGTCTTTCGGTCAGCTCCCTCGGAGTAGGCCAGTTTTCCGCGACCGAGGCGAAATACACCGATATTTTTGATTGGCGAACGTGGGCAATCAAGGGACTCTGGTGAAAAAGGGTTGTCTGTGCGGCAAAAGCCTCGTTTCGGGGCTGTTTTTTGCGTTTCAAGCTATGGATTTCGCGATGTGCACACGGCCCGGCGAACCACGGATAGCAGGCTGTGGACAAACAGCCTGCTCGGTCGCATGGATGCGATCGCGGGAGCGCCGCTCCCGTGAAAACCGGAGGTTTTCATTCCTGGAAAAAGTCCCGGAGGACTTGTTCCACGGGCAGATAGCGGCGGTGACGCGGCGGCGGCCGACGTTCGTGAGAGCCATCCTCGCTCCCGCCTTGGTCGCCTGTTCGCTGGTCGCCTGTTCCCTGGCCGTCATCCCGTCAGCCTGCGGCCTCGCCGCCGAGGGTGCCGCCGCCGGCCGGAGCGGCTTTCGCCAACTGGCGCCCGGTGTGCTCACCGTGATCGCCCCCGACACTCGCAGCGATTCGCAGGTGCTTCGGGACGACATCCGGGAGGTGACCGAGGGTCGAGCCGACTTGGCCTGGGAGCCGAAGTTCGCCCCCAGGAACACGACATTCGTCGAGCGGGCGAAGAATCGGGAGTTTCAACGCGACATCTGGTGTCTCGAGTTCGCGTTCAAGCCGCCCCGCCTCATCGACGTGGACGTGCCCGTCGGCGGGCTGAAGATGCAGCGGAAGCGAATCTGGTATCTCGTCTATCGGGTCCGCAACCAGGGGGGCAGGCGGACCGTCATCGACAAGGACGATCCGACCAAGCGGTCCACCGAGTCGTTCGAGACACCGATTCGCTTCGTGCCCCACTTCGTGCTCGAGAGCCTCGAGGGCTTGTCCGAGCGGGAAGGCGACACCGCCTACCGCGGCTACCTTGACCGCGTGATTCCCGGCGCGATCGGGCCGATCCGCCGGCGCGAGGATCCGGCCCGCGAGCTCTTCGACAGCGCGTCGATGGCAGCCTCCGACATTCCCCCGGGCGGCGAGCGGTGGGGCGTGGCCCTCTGGCAGGATGTCGATCCACGAATCGACTTTTTCACGATCTCGGTGCGCGGGCTGACCAACGCGCTGCGGTGGCGGGAGCGGCCGGGGGCGGACTTCCAGCCCGACGACCAGCCCGGTGCCGGCATGGAGCGGGCGCTCGTCGGGCTGCGGCTCGACTTCTGGCGGCCGGGCGACGACCGCGAGGAGGTCGGCGAGATGAGCGTCGGCTATGCGGGCATGTTCGAGCGCATGACGCTCGGCGGCAAGGTCGTGGAGGCGCTCGCCCGCCCCGGCATGGTGAAGTCGCGGCCGGTGCTCGGCCTGGCCGATCTTGGACTGACCTGGTCGGACCTCGTCGTGTCGGCCGATCGGGGCGGGGATCTCGCGCCGCTGGCGACGGTCGTGCGGAAGGTCCAGGCCGTCAAGGAGCCGACGGCCCGTGGGCCGCTCGTGCGGGCCGTGTTCGGCGACCTCGGCGTGGAATACTTCGAACAGTTGTCGCGGGCGCTGCTGGGCCCCGCCGTCGCCGAGCGTGACGGCATCCGGCGGCAGGCGCTGGCGTCGATCCAACTCACCCCCGAGGCCGCCGCGGCGCGGCCGCTCGACAGCCTGGCGAAGGTGCTCGACGCCCTCGACCGCATGCCCCCGGGGCCGAAGCGGCAGGCCCGGGAGCAGGAGTTTTTCGGCGACGCGGCACCGCGGGTGTCGTCCCTCGCCCGGGACGTGGCCATGGTCCGCACGCTCGCCGCCCTCGAGACGCTCGACGTGAATGTCCGGCAGATCGGCGCCGGCGACGGTCTGGCAGCGTTCAACGCGGTTCGGCCGGCCGTGGAGGCCCAGCCCGACGCGGACGGGCGGCGTGAACTCCTCGAGGGGCTGTTCGGCCCGCGCGGCCCGGCCCTCTATGAACGGGCCACTGCGGTCCGCGAGGGCATTGACCACACCTGGGATTTGCGGTACGAAATTGATGTCGGACGCTGATTTTCGGCGTCTCCCGTTCCGCTTTTCCCCCGACAGATCGTTTTCAGGAGCGCCGACATGGCACACAAAAAGGGCCAGGGTTCCAGCCGCAACGGCCGCGATTCCAACGCCCAGCGCCGCGGCGTGAAGAAGTTCGGCGGCGAGCGGGTGCGGGCGGGCAACATTCTCGTCCGGCAGGTCGGCACGAAGTTTCAGCCGGGCCGCAACGTGGGCATGGGGAGCGACTTCACGCTCTTCGCCCTCACTGACGGTGTGGTCGGCTTCGACCGCGAGGGTCGCCGGGTGCACGTGCTCGTCGGCTGACCGGCCCGTCGCCGTGTCCGTCATCGCGGCGTCGTGCCTGAACCGTGCGGTTCGAATGCCGCTCCGTGTGACGTCGAATCGTTCATCGAAACCGTCGCCGGCCCGGGCGGCCAGGGAGCCCGGCAGTGTTCGTCGACCGCGTCCAGATCGAGGTGGCGGCCGGTGACGGCGGCCGCGGTTGCAAGAGCTTTCGCCGCGAGAAGTACATCCCACTCGGCGGGCCCGACGGCGGCAACGGCGGGCATGGCGGCAGCGTGATTCTCAAGGCCCAGGCGGGGGTGGATTCGCTCGCCGCGCTCGCGCATCGCCGGCAGTGGCGGGCCACGGGGGGTGCGCCGGGCAGCCCGGCCAACTGCCATGGCCGCGCGGCGGAGGATCTCGAACTGCTCGTGCCGCCGGGCACGATCGTGATCGACGAAACGACGGGGATCGTGCTCAAGGATCTCGCCACGGCCGGCGATGCGATCCTCGCCGCGAAGGGGGGCGCCGGGGGTTGGGGAAACCTCCATTTCAAGTCGTCCACCAACCGGGCGCCCCGCCAGACCACGCCGGGCGAGAAGGGGGAAAGCCGCCGGCTCCTGCTCGAGCTGAAGGTGATCGCCGACGTCGGGCTCGTGGGCCGGCCCAACGCGGGGAAGAGCACGCTGCTCTCCCGGCTCTCGCGGGCCCGTCCGGAGATCGCCGACTACGCCTTCACCACCAAGTCGCCGATGCTCGGGATCGTGGCGGTGTCGCGGGACCGGAGCTTCGTGCTCGCCGACCTGCCGGGTCTCATCGAGGGGGCGCACGCCGGCGTCGGCCTGGGGCACGAGTTTCTTCGCCATGTCGAGCGGGCCGGCATCCTCGTGCACGTGGTGGAGCCCGCGCCCATGGACGGCACCGACCCGGTGGACAACTACCGGGCGATCCGCGCCGAACTCGTGCTCCACGACCCGGCGCTCGGCGCGCGGCCGGAGATCGTGGCGATGAGCAAGTGCGAACTGCCCGGCTCCGATGAGGCGCGGGCACGGCTGGCCGTGGAGACCGGCCGTGATGTCGTCGCCGTCAGCGCCGTGACGGGGCAGGGGCTCGACCGGCTCCTCGCGGCGATCGTCGCCCAACTCGACAGGGCCTGACCATCCGACCCGCCCGAGGAGCGTGCCGGCGAAGCCGCCGGCGGACCAGACCGGCCCCCCGCGATGCCGTATCATGCCCGCCGTGAGCTTCCGCCCATGTCAACGCCCCCATCCTCCGCCGCGCTGCCCCACGCCGACGTCGTGCTCTTGGCCGACGTTGGCAACACGCGGATCAAGCTGGCGGCGATCGCCGGTGGCCTGGCGGCTGACGCCGGTGGCTTGGCGGCTGACGCCGCCGGCGGTCAGGAGGGGGGGGAGATCATCGTCGCGGGGCGGCTGCCGGTGCTCGTGCGGCGGCAGGATCTCGACAGCCGCAGTTTTCGCGCGGCCAACCTCGATCGCTGGCTCGGACAGGCGGCGCCCGGGGCGGCGATCGTGCTCGTCGCCAGCGTGCACGACGCGGCGGCGGCCCGCCTCGAGGCGGCCATCGCCGAGGTGTCGGCCACCCGCCACCGGCCGCTGCGGCAGCGGCGCATCATGCACACCGACCTGCCGCTCGTGGTGGCGATCGACGAGCCGCAGAGGGTGGGCATCGACCGGCTGGCCGGCGCCGCGGCCGCCGGGGCGATCAAGCGGGCGGGCCGGCCGGCGATCGTCGTCGACTGCGGCACCGCGGCCACCGTGAACGTCGTGTCCGCTGCGGGGGAGTTTCTCGGGGGGGCGATCCTGCCCGGCCCCGCACTCATGGCGCGGGCGCTGGCCGAGGGCACGAGCCGGCTGCCCGAGGTGGCCGCCCTCGATCACGCGCCCCCACCGCCGATGCCCGGCCGGTCGACGCAGGACGCGATCGCGGCGGGCATCGGCTGGGGTATCCGCGGGGCGATCGCCCGCGTGGTGGCCGAGGCCCGCGCCGCCGTCGGAGGGGATGCCGACGTGATCCTCACCGGCGGGTGGCGGGCCGCCGTGCGCGACGCCCTGCCGGGGGCGGTCGAGGTGCCCGAACTGGTGCTCGCGGGTATCGCCTTGGCTGCGGAGCGGGCGATCGCCCGCTGACGGGCCGCGGCGGCGCCGGCCATGCGGCCGCGATCCCGGCCTGGTGGTGGACGTCGAGCCAGGCGGTTTTCGCCGGCCACGAGCCGTCAGCAGGCTGTGGATCAACAGCCTGCTGGATCGCAGGGATGCGATCCCGGGAGCGTAGCTCCCGTGAAAACCGAAGGTTTTCAGTCGTGGAAAAACGTCCGGAGGACTTTTTCCACGGCCAGTCAGCCGGCCGGAAGACCCGGCGGCCCACCCACGAAGAGCCCGCGGGCCGCGGCGGGAAAATTGTCGGGCCGACTCTCCGCGGGCGGGTAAACTTCCACGTCGCCTGGGCCCGGCCACCGTGCTGGAGGGCCGGTTCTCCCTTCGATTTCCCCCCCTCGACGCTTCCTCCCGCGAGTCCCCGTGAGCAGCCTCCGCAACGACGCCGAAACCGTGCCGCCTCGACACGCCGCCCCGCCCGCCGTGGAGCGGGCACTGGCGGCGGCCCGGGTGGCCGACGAGACCCGCGGCACCGACGTGCAGGTGCTCGACCTGCGCGGACTCACGCAGGTGTTCGACTATTTCGTGGTCGCCACCGGCGCGAGCCGCCGGCAGTTGCACGCCATGGCCGACGAGATCGAGCAGGTGATGAAGCGGCAGATGCACGACAGCCGGCGCGGCATCGAGGGCTACGAGGAGGGACGATGGATCGTGCTCGACTACGGTGACGTGGTCGTGCACCTCTTCGACGCCGAGTCGCGCGAGTACTGGGGCATCGAGCAGCTCTGGAGCGATTCCAAGCCGGTGCCGGTTTCCTTTGCCGGGGCCGCCACGCGATGACTGGCGACGGCACGATCGACGTCGGCAAGAACGACGTCGGCACGAACGACGCCGGCACGCTGCCCGCCGCGGGTGGCCGGGTGAACCTGCGGACGGCCCTCCGGGAAGCGTTCGCCGCCGCACTCGGCCGGCTCTCGGCCGACGGTATCACGGCCATCGCGGCCGACGAGATCCCGGGCCTCGTCGAGCAGGTGCGGGAAACGGCCGACGCCAAGTTCGGCGACTACTCCGGCACGATGGCGATGCCGCTGGCGAAGCGGGCGGGGAGGAAGCCGCGCGACCTCGCCGTCGAACTCGCCGGCCGGCTCGAGGCGGCGCCTGGCTACGCCGAGCTGTTCGCGCCCCCCGGCCAGCCGGTGGGGCCGGGCTTCATCAACGTGCGTGTGCGCGACGACGCTCTCGCCGGCATCGTCGCGGCGGCCGTGCGCGACGGCCGGCTGGGCGTGCCGCCCGTGGAGCGGCCGCGGCGGATCGTCATCGACTACAGCTCTCCCAACGTCGCCAAGCCGATGCACGTCGGCCACATCCGCTCCACGGTGATCGGGGCGGCGCTGGCCAGGATCCTCGCCTTCCGTGGCCACGACGTGATCACCGTCAACCATCTCGGCGACTGGGGCACGCAGTTCGGGATGATCCTCTGGGGCTACAAGCGGCTCCGCGACCAGGCCGCGTTCGACGCCAATCCCGCGGCCGAGCTGGGGCGGCTTTACCGGCTCGTCCGCAAGGTGGCGGAGGCCAAGCCCGAGGAGCTGGCGGCCGACCCCGAGGCGGCCCGGCTGGCGGCGGCGCATCCCGACGCCGCCCGCGAGGTGCTCGCCGAAACGGAGAAGCTCCACAAGGGCGACGCGGAGAATCGCGGCCTCTGGGAAACGTTCGAACCGTTCTGCCACGGCGAGATCGACCGGGTCTACCGGCGGCTGGGGGTGACGTTTGACCACATCCTGGGCGAAAGCTTCTACCACCCCCTCCTGCCCGGCGTGGTCGACGCCCTCGTCGGCGGCGGGCTGGCCCGGGAGACCCGCGGCGCGGTCGGCGTGTTCGCCCGCGGCGACGACGCCCCGCCGCTGCTCATCCGCAAGGCCGACGGCGCGTTTCTCTACGCCACGACCGACCTCGCCGCGATCCAGTGGCGGCTGCGGGCGTGGCAGCCCGACCGGATCCTCTACGTGGTCGACCACCGGCAGGGGGATCACTTCGACCAGGTGTTCGCCACGGCGCGGAAGTGGGGCGGCGGCGACCCGCAGCGGATGGCCGGCGTGGAACTCGTGCACGTGGCCTTCGGCACCGTGCTCGGCGAGGACGGCCGGCCTTTCAAGACCCGGGCCGGCGACACGGTGGGGCTGGAAGCCTTGCTCGACGAGGGCGTGGAGCGGGCGGCGCGGATCGTGGGCAGCGGCGAGGAGTCGCGGACCGGCCTCGACGAGGCGCAGCGGCGGCACGTCGCGGAGACGGTGGGCATCGGCGCGATCAAGTACGCCGACCTCTCGCAGAACCGCACGACCGACTACGTCTTCAGCTTCGACAAGATGCTCCAGCTCACCGGCAACACCGCGGCCTACATGCAGTATGCCGTGGCCCGCGTCGAGGGAATCCTCGCCAAGGGGGGCGTGGATCGCGACGCCCTGCGGGCGGGCACGCGGCAGGTGCTGCTCGCCGATCCGCGGGAGCGGTCGCTCGCCCTGGCGCTCGTGCGGTTCGCCGAGGTGCTCGAGGACGTCGAGGCCGACTACCGCCCGAACCTGCTCACGACCTACCTCTACGATCTCGCCGGCCGCTTCTCGGCCTTCTACGACGGCCTGCCCGTGCTCAAGGCCGAGGGGGAGGAGCGGGCGAGCCGGCTGGCGCTCTGCGACCTCACCGGCCGCGTGCTCCGCCAGGGGCTCGAACTGCTCGGCATCGGCACCGTCGAGAAGATGTAGGCCGACACGACCTGGCCGCCCGGAACCCTCGCATGGCACGCGCGCTCGACAGCATCCGCAACATCGGCATCGTGGCCCACATCGACGCCGGCAAGACCACGCTCACCGAGCGTCTGCTCTTCTTCACGAAGACGAGCCACCGTCTCGGCGAGGTGGACCGCGGCACCACGATCACCGACTTCGACCCGGAGGAGCAGGAGCGGGGGATCACGATCTACTCCGCGGCGGTGTCGTTCCGCTGGCGGGACGTGACCGTGAACCTGATCGACACGCCCGGCCACGTCGACTTCACGGCCGAGGTGGAGCGGAGCCTGCGGGTGCTCGACGGGGCCGTCGTCGTCTTCAGCGCCCGCGAGGGCGTCGAGGCGCAGAGCGAGACGGTCTGGCGGCAGGCCGACAAGTACGGCGTGCCGCGGATCGCGCTGGTCAACAAGCTCGACCGCGAGGGGGCCGACTTCTTCGGCACGGTCGCCCAGATCGAGAAGCGGCTCGGTGCCCGGCCGCTCGTGCTCCACCTGCCGCAGGGGCTCGGCCCGCCGCACGTGAAGGACCCCTTCCGCGGCATCGTCGACCTCGTCGAGATGAAGCTGCTGACGTTTCCGCCGAAGGAGGAGGCGCTCGCGAGCGGGGCCGGGGGGGGGCAGCCGACCGCGGCGCCGATCCCGGCGGAGCTCGCCGACGAGGCCGCGCTCTACCGCGAGCAGCTCGTCGCCACGCTCTTCGACTTCTCCGACGAGATCGCGGAGCTGGCGATGCAGGAGGCGCCGATCCCCCCCGACCTGATGCGGAAGGCGATCCGGCAGGCGACGATCCAGCGGAAGGTGGTGCCGATCCTCGCCGGCTCCGCGCTCGACTGCATCGGCGTGCAGCCCGTGCTCGACGCGGTGGCCTGGTACCTGCCGAGCCCGGCCGACGTGCCGGCCGTCGAGGGGGTCGATCCGACAAAGAAGACGCCCGTGACGCTGGTGCGGAAGGCCGATCCCAAGGCGCCCTTCTGCGGGCTCGTCTTCAAGATCGTGGCCGAGAAGCACGGCGACCTCGTCTTCCTCCGGGTCTATTCCGGCACGCTCAAGGCGGGCTCGCGGGCCTGGAACCCGCGGCAGCAGAAGAAGGAGAACATCGCCCAGCTCTGGCACGTGCAGGCCGACCGGCGGGAGCAGGTGGAGCAGTGCGAGGCGGGCGACATCGTCGGGGTGATCGGCCCCCGTGGCAGCGTCACGGGCGACACGCTCTGCGACGCGCAGGAGCCGATCCTGCTCGAGACGATCCAGTTTCCGGAGACGGTGATCTCGATGGCGATCGAGCCGGAGACGAGCCTCGAGCGGAAGAAGCTCGCCGACGTGCTCGAGATGATGAAGCGGCAGGATCCCACGTTTCGCGCCAGCGAGAGCGAGGAGACGGGGCAGACGCTCATCTCCGGCATGGGGGAGCTGCACCTCGAGGTGATCCGGCACCGTCTCGAGCGGGATTTCAACCTCCACTGCCGCGTCCACAAGCCGCGGGTGAGCTACAAGGAAACGCTCCTCCGCCCGGCGACCGTGTCGGGCTCGATCAACCGGCAGGTGGGGGGGCAGACGCTCGTGGCCACCGTCACGATCGCGGGTGAGCCGACCGACGAGCAGGCGGGGGTGACGGTGGAGCAGGGGTGGTTTCCCGAGTCGGAGCATCTGGCGGGGCTGGCGGCGGCGATGACGCAGGCCGTGCGCGAGAGCGCGGAGCGGGGCGGGCTCAAGGGATGCCCGCTCTGGGGCGTGCGGATCCGGGTGCTCGAGAGCCCGATTCCCGATCCGCCGCCGGGGGAGGTGGCGATCCGTATCGCGGGGGCGGAGGCGATCGACCGGCTGCTCGAGGCGGCGGGGTCGGTGCTGCTCGAGCCGGTGATGCGGGTGGAGGTGAGCGTGCCGGAGGAGCATCTCGGCGACGTGATCAACGACCTGCAGCAGCGGCGGGCGATCATCACCGACACGGCGCTCCGCGGGAGCGTGACGGTGCTGACGGCGGAGGCGCCGCTGGCGAGCATGTTCGGCTACTCGGCGGCGGTGCGGAGCGTGAGCCAGGGGCGGGCGAGCTTCACGATGGCGCCGCTCAAGTACGGCCCCGCGCCGGCGGAGACGGCCGACGCGTTCGTGTGAGGGGGCCGTCGCCGGGCGTCGGCACCTGAGCGGCCCGCACCCGCGCCGCATCGGCCCTGCAACGGCCTCGGCATGCGGCTCGCCGCGGCTGGCCGTCAGGCCTTCGGTCGCGGGAGGGCCCGCGTGGAGCCGGTGGTGATCCCGCCGTCGACCAGGAGCGTCTGCCCCGTCACGTAGCCGCTGGCATCGGAGGCGAGAAACACGACCGCGCCGTCGAGATCCTCCGCCCGCCCCGGCCGCCGCAGCGGAATCCGGTCGGTCAGGTAGGCCACCCACTCCTCGTCCCGATACATCACGTCGTTCTGCGCCGTGCGGAACCAGCCCGGTGCCAGGCAGTTGACCGTGATGCCGTGGGGCCCGAAATCGTCGGCGAGGCTCATCGTCATCTGCTTCACGCCGCCGCGACTGGCTGAGTAGGGGGTGAGGCCCGCGTAGCCGAAGACGCTCGTCACGCTCCCGATGTTGATGATCCGCCCCGCGCCCCGCGGGATCATGTGCCGGGCGATCGCCTGGGCCATGAAGAACGTGCCCCGCAGGTTCGTGTCGAGGATCGTGTTCCAGTCGTCCCAGGTGACGTCCACCGCCGGTTTGCGGATGTTGCAGCCGGCGTTGTTGAGCAGGATGTCGATCGATCCGGCGGCGTCGACCGCCGCGGCGGCGCAGTCGCGGATGCTCGCCTCGAGCTTCAGGTCGAGCGGCACGGGCGTCACGCGGTGGCCGTGCTCCTCGAGTTGCCGCCGCGCGGCCGCGAGGTCGTCGACGCGACGGGCCGTGATCACGAGATCGGCTCCGGCGCGGGCGAGCGCACCGGCCATCTGCAGTCCGAGGCCCCGGCTGGCGCCGGTGACGAGCGCCGTGCGACCCGTGAGGTCGAAGAGGGCCGGGCCGGTGGGGTGGGGAAGGGGCATCGAAAAACCTCATGAAAAAGGGGGGGAACGCCCGCAGTTGGCCCGGATCGCGGCGGCGGTGCGCGTTGCCGCGAACCACCGCGAGCCGGCGGCGGTACAGGGGAAGCTCAGGGACGCAGCACGACCTTCACGAGCCCCGGCTCGCGGTCGTGCAGCCGGCGAAACCATTCCACCCCGTCGGCGAGGGGCGCCACGCGGCTCACGAAGCCGGAGAGGTCGATCTTCCCTTCGGCCACGAGCCGGATCGCCTCCGGATAGCAGCCGGCCGACGCGCATGATCCCTGCAGCCGCAGCTGCCGGGTGACCACCAGCTGCAGCGGCAGCTCGATCGCGGGCGACACGTTGCCGACGAGCACGACCGTGCCGCCGCGGGTGCAGGACTCGATCGCCGTGCGAACAGGCGCCGTCGCGCCCACCGCCTCGAGCACCACGTCGGCGCCGTCGGTGTCGGGCGTGGACGTGCCCCAGCGGGCGGCCCGCTGCCCGGCGTCGTCGCCGGCGGCGAACGTTTCCGTGGCACCGAGCGACCGCGCCTGCGCGAGCCGCCCCTCGTCGAGGTCGATCGCGGCGATCCGCGGCACCCCGTAGGCCCGCAGCGACGCCACGCAGGCCAGGCCGATCGGCCCGGCTCCCACGACGACGGCCGACCGCGGGGCCGCCCGCATCGCCGGTCCCACTCCCGCGAGGTGCACGGCATGCAGTGCGATCGTGAGGGGCTCGAGGAGCGCCGCCGAGATGAAATCGAGCGTGTCGGGAATCGGGTAGGCCACCCGCCGCGGCACGACCACGTGCTCGGCGAAGCAGCCGTGCCGCCGATAGGGGCCGCACGACACGCCGAGCACCTGCCGGTCGGTGCAGAGATTTTCACAGCCCGCGAGGCAGTGGCTGCACCGGCCGCAGAACACGGTCGAATCGAGGGCCACCCGGGTGCCGGGGGGCATGCCTTCCACGCCGGGGCCGACGGCGTCCACGGTGCCTGCCGCCTCGTGTCCCATGACCAACGGCGGGATGCGGCGGCCGGTGGCCCCCGTGAAGCCATGGACGTCGCTGCCGCAGATGCCGCAGGCGGCCACCCGCACCCGCACCTCACCGGGGCCGGGCAGCGGGGTGTCGACGTCGGTCACCGCGAGGGATCCCGGGGCGGTCAAAAGCAGGGCTTTCATGGCAGATCTGGGGTTTGGCGGCCAGGCGGCCGCGGACGCGGGGCGGCGGACATGAGCGGCGGACACGGGGGCGATCATGGGTGCATCGTCGCCGGCGGGCACCCGGTGGGCAGGCGAACCTGGGGCGACGGCCGGCATGACGGCGGCTCGTGTCAGGAGTCGGAAGTTCGTTTCGATTCACGACACGACATTCCCGCCCGTTAAGGCCGGGAATCACGCAACTTCTCGTGTCGTGAACTTCTGGTTCAGGACACTCGCTGGCCGCGGAAAAAGTCCTCCGGGACTTTTTCCAGGCACGAAAACCTCCGGTTTTCACGGCAGCAGCGCTCCCGCGACCGCATCCGTGCGATCGAGCAGGCTGCTTGTCCACAGCCTGCTAGGGTACGCTTTCGCCCCGGATTTTTCTCCCTGTGCGGACGAGGGGCGGGCGGGCCTCGAAACCGTCCCCGGGAACCGGTCAAACAGCCCTGAAATTGTGGCGCGTTGACACGCCGTCGGGCGGGCCATAGATTCCGTGATTCCTCCGCAGCGACTGGCCGCGGCCCCCCAGGCCGCCTCGAAGACGTGCCCGTGGCGTCCCGTCCGTCGCAGAAAAAAGCCCTATCCGAGGGCTTTTCTTCGGCTCTGCGTGGCGACCTCGGTGACGAGGCTGTCCATTCGGTCTGCGTGGTGTGAACGAATAAAACAGCATCCCGTCCGTTGTGCGGTCCCGCACCCCGGCCTCGATGCGATGAACGTGACTGGAGTTTCGTCGTGGCCGGACCGACGCAGGAAATCATCAGGATTCGCATGGAGGCGTACGACCACGCCGTGCTCGATCAGAGCGCCGCGGAGATCGTCGACACCGCCAAGCGGACCAATTCCGAGGTGCACGGGCCGATCCCGCTGCCCACTCGGATCGAGCGTTATACGGTGCTTTCGAGCCCCCACATCGACAAGAAGGCGCGTCAACAGTACGAGATTCGCACGCACAAGCGCGTGATCGACATCGTGCAGGCCACCGCCAAGACGATCGAGGCGCTCAACAAGTTGAGCCTGCCCGCCGGTGTCGACATCAAGATCAAGGCGTCGTCCCGTTGATGTTTCCTTTGATCGCGGGTTCTTCGCGGTTTTTTCGCATTCCCCATCCGATTCACCAACCATCAGGAGCGCACGACACGGCATGCTTGGAAGGCGTTGTGGGTAAGGCCCGGGCTTGAACGGCCCTGGTGCTCCTGCAGCCCGCGATTTCGAGCGTGATCGCGAGACGACTTGCGGGGTGGCGGTGCGGGTTTCCCGTGGCGCTGGCAACGCGAGGCATGTTCTCGACTGCGAGAGGTATGGCTGCAGACACCAAGGCAGGCTCGGAATCGCATGTGGCGGCTGGTCGTGTGGCCGCAGGCAGGGGTAAGAACCTGCCCGGTCGGAAGGGGCTCCTCGGCCGCAAGGTCGGGATGACGCAGGTGTTCGATCCCTCGGGCATCATCGTGCCCGTCACGGTGATCGAGGCTGGTCCCTGCCACGTGACGCACGTGCGCACCGCGGCCCGTGACGGCTACGAGGGGGTGCAACTGGGCTTCCTCGACAAGCCCCGTCGCTTGGCCAGCCGCGCCCTCCGCGGCCAGGTGGCGAAACTCGATGGCCGCCGGGCGAAGAAGGCTGCCGCCGCGGGTGTCGTCGCCGCCCCCAAGGCCGACTGCGAGCCCAAGCGTTTTGTCCGCGAACTGCGGGGCGTTTACGAGGGGGTCGAGGTGGGGCAGGTGCTCACCGTCGGCCTCTTCGACGGAGTCGACTTCGTCGACATCGTCGGCACGACCAAGGGCCGCGGCACGGCGGGCGTGATGAAGCGGCATGGCTTCAAGGGCCAGCGGGCGAGTCACGGCGTGAAGAAGGTGCATCGCCACCAGGGCGGCACGAGCATGAACACGTCGCCGGCCCGTGTGTTCAAGGGCAAGCGGATGGCGGGCCGCTTCGGCAACGAGCGGTCGACGATGCGGAACGTGAAACTCGTGAAGGTCGACGCCGAGAACAATCTGCTCCTCGTGCGGGGCGCGGTGCCCGGCCCCAACGGCGGCTACGTGATCGTGCGGCAGACGAACAAGGTCAAGCGTCGCGGCGGGCCTGCTCCGGCCGGCGGTGCCAAGAAGAAGGCGGGTGCCAAGTGAATCTTGCCGTCTACGACATGTCCGGAAAGCAGGTCGGCTCGTACGAGCTCGATCCGGCTGAGCTGGCTCCCACCGTCAACAAGCAGTTGCTGCACGACGCCGTGGTGATGTACCAGGCCAACCAGCGGCAGGGCACGTTCCGCACCAAGTCGCGTGGCGAGGTGTCGGGCTCCACCAAGAAGCTGTACCGGCAGAAGGGTACGGGCAACGCCCGGGCCGGCGGTCGGCGGAGCGGCACGCGGCGTGGCGGCGGTCACATCTTCGCCAAGCGGCCCCGTGATTTCGGCTGGCGGATGCCGAAGAAGGCGCTCCGGGCGGCCACGCGGATGGCGCTGGCGTCGCGGCTGGCGGACGACGCGGTGAAGCTCGTCAACAGTCTCGATCTTTCCGCGCCGAAGACGTCCGCCGTGGCCAAGCTGCTCTCGTCGCTCGGCGTCGCCGAGCACACGGTGCTGGTGGCGCCGGAGAAGCACAGCGACGTGCTCTGGAAAAGTGCCCGCAACATCGACGGTGTGTCGGTGTCGCCGGTGGGCGATCTCAACGCCTGGTCGCTCCTCGAGCCGCGGGCGGTGGTGATGACCACGGCCGCGATCGATGCATTTCGGGCGACGGTCAAGGCGGCCGCCGGCGACGGCAAGGGCCGGGATCGCACGGCGAAGAAAGTCGAGAAGGCCGTCGCGAAGAAGTCGACGGCGAAGAAGGTCACGGCGAAGAAGGCCGTCGCGAGCAAGGCCGTGAAGACCGCGGGCGGCAGGCCTGCCCGTCGCGGCGCCGCAGAGAAGGAGAGCTGAGCCATGTCCGTTCCCGTGCCTCCCCCCCCGGCGTTCACGCCGCGGCTTGCGCCGCACCACGTGATCCTGCGGCCGCTCGTCACCGAGAAGGGCATGCACCGCGCCACGCGGCACAACGCCTACACGTTCGAGGTGGTCACCGAGGCCACGAAGGCCGACGTCCGCCGGGCCGTCGAAGAGCTGTTCAACGTGAAGGTGGAGAAGGTCGCCGTGCAGAACCGTATCGGCAAGATGCGGCGAAGCCGGATGCGGCGCACGAGCACCAAGGCCTGGAAGAAGGCCATCGTCACGCTGAAGCCCGATTTCAAGATCAACCTGTTCTGAAGGCAGGCACTCCATGGGCATCCGTACCTACAACCCGACCAGTCCCGGCCGCCGCAACGCGAGCGTGTCCGATTTCGCCGAGCTGACCGCCGGCGCGGAAGCGCCGAAGGCGCTGCGCGTGCGCAAGCGGAAGACGGGCGGCCGCAACAACCAGGGGAAGATCACGTCGCGCCACCGTGGCGGCGGCCACATGCAGCACTACCGTCTGATCGACTTCCGGCGGAACAAGGACGGCATTCCGGGCACGGTGCAGTCGATCCAGTACGACCCCAACCGCACCTGCCGCATCGCGCTGGTCCACTATGCGGACGGCGAGAAGCGGTTCATCCTCGCGCCCGAGGGGCTGAAGGTGGGGGCGACCGTGCAGAGCGGCGAGACCGCGGCTCCCGAGGTGGGCAACTGCCTGCCGATGTCGGCGATTCCGCTGGGCATGCAGGTCCACAACGTCGAGTTGCAGGCGGGCCGTGGCGGCCGGTTGTGCCGTTCGGCCGGGTCGGCGGCCACGCTCGTCGCCCGCGAGGCGCAGTGGGCCCAGCTGACGTTGCCCTCCGGCGAAATCCGTCGCGTGCCGGCGGCCTGTCGGGCCACGATCGGGATGATCGGCAACACCGAGCACATCAAGGTGCGGCTGGGGAAGGCCGGCCGCAAGCGTTGGATGGGCATCCGTCCGACGGTGCGCGGCACCGCCATGAACCCGATCGACCATCCGCACGGCGGTGGTGAGGGCAGAACCAAGGGCGGCCGTCATCCCGTCAGCCCGACCGGCAAGAGCGCCAAGGGTGGCGGCACCCGGAAGCCGCGCAAGCCGTCCGGCGCGGCGATCCTCCGCCGCCGCAAGAGTCGCCGCTACGGCCAGTTGAAGCTGCGATAGTCATTCCCGCCAGCACCGCATTCACGTCCTCCACCGTCCGTCCTCACTCCCTCATGGGTTTTCTGCATCATGGGTCGTAGCGCGAAAAAGGGCCCGTACATCGATCCGCGGGTGTTCGAGAAGGTCGAAGCGCAGCTCTCCTCGGGCAAGCGCGACCCGATCAAGACCTGGTCGCGGTCGTGCACGATCGTGCCGGAGTTCATCGGCCTGACGTTCATGGTCCACAACGGCAAGCAGCACGTGAAGGTGTTCGTCACGGAGGACATGGTCGGCCACAAGCTCGGCGAGTTCTCCCCGACGCGAACGTTCCGCGGCCACGGCGGCAAGGTGAAGGAAGCCGCGACCTCCCCCGCCGGCAAGTGAGCCCAAATCCCGAGAGCCGAGTCATGCCCTACACAGCCGTCCACAAGTACGCCCGCATCAGTCCCCGCAAGGTGCGCGCCCTCGCCAACCTGGTGCGGGGCAAGTTCGCCGACGAGGCGCTCGACATCCTCCGCTACCAGCCCCACCGTGGGGCGCGGATGCTGGAGAAGGTGATCAAGAGCGCCCTCGGGAACGCGGAAAACCGGCAGGCTCCGGCGCTCGACGATCTCGTGGTCGTCGACGCGCGGATCGATCCGGGCCCGATGTTCAAGCGGATCCGTCCCCGGGCCCGCGGCATGGCTTTCGGCATCAAGCGGCGGATGTCGCACATCAAGGTGGCGTTGGATTCCCCCGCCGAGGGGCAGGTCGGCTAGCACGGTTCGTCGCGGGCGGTTCCCGCCCGCTTCCACGATCACGACAGGCTTCACACGACAGGCGTTTTCCCATGGGTCAGAAAGTCAATCCCGTCGGCTTCCGCACCGGCATCACCGAGCCGTGGAAGAGCCGTTGGTATGCGTCGAAGAAGGATTTCCGCGAGCTTCTGCTCGAGGACTTCAAGGTGCGCCGCTACCTCAAGACCAAGCACCGCGGCGCGGCGATCCCCAAGGTGGAGATCGAACGCACCCGCGACGAGGTCAAGGTGATCGTGCACTCGGCCCGTCCGGGTGTGATCCTCGGCCGCAAGGGGCAGGAGGCCGACCGTCTGCAGGAAGAGCTGCAGGAGCTGCTCGGCCGCCGGGTGAACCTGAAGGTCGAGGAGGTGAGCCGCCCGGAGATCATGGCGCAGCTCATCGCCGAGGACATCGCCGACCAGCTCACCAAGCGGGCGGCGTTCCGACGCACGCTCAAGCGGGCGCTCGACACGACGATGGACGCCGGTGCGAAGGGTGTGAAGATCCAGCTGGCCGGCCGGCTCGGTGGTGCGGAGATGTCGCGGTGCGAGAAGGCGATCGCCGGCTCGATGCCACTCTCCACGCTGCGGGCGAAGATCGATTACGGATTCTGCGAAGCTCCCACGGCGCAGGGGCACATCGGAGTGCAGGTGTGGGTGAATCAAGGCATGTACGAGGAGAGCGGCGATGGCGCTGATGCCCAAGAGGGTCAAGCACCGAAAAAGCCAAAGAGGTCGTATAAGAGGTGACGCCTCCCGCGGCAACCGCGTCGTCTTCGGCGACTTCGGCCTCCAGGCCGAGCAGCCGGGATGGCTGCCGGCTGCCACGATCGAGGCCGGTCGCATCGCGGCCCAGCAGTACCTTCGCACCGAAGGCAGGCTGTTCGTGCGCGTATTCCCTCACAAGTCGATCACGTCGATCCCGCTCGAAACCCGCATGGGCAAGGGCAAGGGTGAGCCGGAGTATTGGGCGGCCGTGATCAAGCCGGGAATGATCCTCTACGAAATCGGCGGTGTGACCGAAGATGCGGCGCGGCTGTGCCTCGCGCGTCTGGCTCACAAGATGCCGCTGCGGGTGCGATTCGTGAAGCGGCGGGTGATGTGACGGATCGGGTTGTGCGGTTGGACGCGTGTCGCGCCCGACGTGCGACGGGCGAGGCGGGGATTCACCGAAGCGACGATTTTTTGCGGCGACATCGAGTGCGGCGACAATGCCGAGTGCGGCAGGACGCAGCGGGCGAAGGAAGACTTCAGTCATGACCAAGATTCGCGAACTCAGGGAAATGGGTGAAGAGCAGATCCGGCTCGTCTGGAAGGACGCGGCGGAATCGCTCTTCAAGCTCCGCATCCAGGCCCAGACGGAAAAGCTGGCGTCGCCCGCCGCGGTGCGGCTCCACCGGCGCACGATCGCCCGGTGCCAGACGCTGCTGGTGCAGCGGGGCTTGCACGTCGGCACGAGCCACGCCGCCACCGGCCCGGGAGCCGCGGCCCACGGCGAGGAGGCGCCCGAGCACCAGAAGCACGCGAAGAAGCGGCCTGCCAGCGGACGGGCCAAGATCCGGGAGGTCACCTCCGCCCGCGTGGGCGGAAAGCGGCAGTTCAAGAAACGGACCCAGAGCGGCAACTAGCCGCTGAAAATAGCCACTGAAAAGCCACTGCATAACAAAGCCACTGCATAACGAGTCGCCGGAAGGCCGAGCGGGCGGCCGCGAGCAGGCGACGACCACAGACGTTCGAACAACGGCTGAACAGCGACGATCCGGAACAGCAGCAACCAACGAGTCCAGAGAGCACGGCACATGCCCAAGCGAGTCGAAACCGGCACGGTCACGAGTGCCGCCGCGAGCAAGACGCGGCGGGTCGAGATCCCCCGGATCGTGCGTCACCCGAAATACGGTCGGATCCTCCACCGCCGCACCGTCTGCCACGTGCACGACGAGCATGGCGAGTCGCAGCCAGGCGATCTCGTCGAGATCATCGAGTGCCGGCCCCGCAGCCGTCTGAAGCGGTGGGAACTGGTGCGAGTGGTGGCGAAGAGCACGGCGGTGGATCTGGCCTCGCTCCGCAGCGGCGCGAGGGCGACGCAACTCCGCGAGGCGGCGGCGAAGGCCGAGGCCGCCGCGGCCACGGGATCCGCCGCTGCCGCCGGTGAGACCGATGGTGGGAAAGGACGTGTGCGATGATCCAGATGCAGACCCGGCTCGTCGTGGCCGACAACACGGGCGCCAAGGAAGTGATGTGCTTCAAGGTGCTCGGCGGGAGCAAGAAGCGCACGGCCGGACTCGGCGACATCATCGTGTGCAGCGTGAAGTCGGTGATCGCCGGCAGCGACGTCAAGAAGAAGGCGGTCGTGAAGGCGGTGGTCGTGCGTTGCAAGCGGCCGACGCGGCGCGAGGACGGCAGTTATGTCCGCTTCGACACCAACGCCTGCGTGATCATCGACAACGAGAAAAATCCCCGCGGCACGCGCATCTTCGGGGCGGTGGCCCGCGAACTGCGCGATCGTAACTTCATGAAGATCGTCAGTCTGGCGAGCGAGGTGGTCTGATGCTGATCCGCACCGGCGACATGGTCGAAGTGAGGACGGGCAACGCGCGGGGCACCCGCGCGAAGGTGCTCGTCGTCAAGCCCGACGAGGGCAAGGTGGTCGTGGAGGGCGTCAACCGCGTCTACCGCCACATGAAGCGCAGCCAGAAGAACCCCCAGGGCGGCCGGCTCAGCCGGGAGATGCCCATCGACGCATCCAACGTGATGCTCGTGTGCACCTCCTGCGGCAAGGCGTCGAGGTTCGGTGTCCGCGAGACCGCCGACGGCGGCCGGGCCCGTGCGTGCCGCACGTGCGGCGCGGAGCAGGGGGTGGTCCGGCGGGCGGCGGCGAAGCGGAAGACCCCTGGCTGAGATCCCTGCCCGAACGACGAACCGGGACGAGGCGGGTGACGTCCCGCCGCCACCCGAGAGCAACGCACACGCGAGCAACGCACACTGTCGAGGACCGAAGTGATGGCCAAGAAACCGACCAAGCAACCGGCTGCCGAGAAACGCGGCGGAGACAACCAGTCCGACGCCGTGGCGGGTACGCCGCGGATGCTCGAGTTTTACGTGAACACGGTGCGGCCGCAGTTGGCCGAAACCCTGTCGCGCAAGAATCCGCACGCCATCCCCAAGCTCGAGAAGATCGTGGTGAACATGGGCGTGGGCGTGGCGGTGTCGGAGAAGAAGTATCTCGAGGAGGCGATCGGCGCCATGACGCAGGTCACCGGTCAGAAGCCGGTGGCGACGCTCTCGAAGGCCGCCGTCTCGGGGTTCAAACTGCGGGAGAATCTCCCGATCGGTTGCAAGGTGACGCTCCGCGGCCGGCGGATGTACGAGTTTTTCGACCGACTGGTGTCGCTGGCGTTGCCGCGGGTGCGCGACTTCCGCGGACTCTCGAACACCGCCTTCGACGGCCATGGCAACTACAGCCTCGGCCTGTCGGAACAGATGGTTTTTCCGGAGATCAACCCCGATCGCTACACGCGGCCGCAGGGCATGCACATCACGCTGGTGACATCGGCCCGCACCGATGACGAGGCACGGCAATTTCTCCGGGCGATGGGCATGCCGCTGAAGAAGGACGGCGAGTGAGCGATGGTGCCGCGGCGTAGCGGCACCGGGAACGGTCGGCACGAATCCAGAAACGCACATGGCTAGCAAATCGAAGATCGCCGCCGCCAAGCGGCCGCCGAAGTTTTCCACCCGCAAAGTGCACCGCTGCATGCTTTGCGGCCGGCCGCGGGCCGTGTACCGCAAGTTCGGCACCTGCCGTATCTGCTTCCGGAAACTGGCCGACCAAGGACTCATTCCCGGCGTGCGGAAGGCGAGTTGGTGACCGATTCCGACCGCCCGGGCGCGACGACGCCCGACACCGTTCCGTCCAGCACCGTTCCGACGTACACGTTTCCACCGCCATCCCACCTGCCAAGAACATCAGCGCCGAGACGATCACCGAGACGATTGCCCAGTCGATCGACGACGACCTCGCACCAGTCCGAGGATTTCCCCTGAGGGTTCCGCCGACATGATGACCGATCCCATCGCCGACATGCTCACCCGCATCCGCAACGCGGTGCGAGTCGAACGCGCCACCGTGGAACTGCCCAGTTCCAAGGTGAAGCGCGGCGTGGCCGACGTGCTCAAGCGCGAGGGATTCATCTGGGATTGGAAAGAGGTGGAGTCGGCGCCCGTGGCGCAGCTGCAACTCGAGCTGAAGTACGGCCCGAACGGCGAGCGTCTCATCCGGCACATCCGCCGCGTCAGTTCGCCCGGCCGGCGCGTCTACAGCCGGTCGGCGCGTCTGCGGCCGGTGCTCGGCGGACTCGGCATCTCGATCCTCTCGACGTCGAGCGGTGTCGTCAGTGACCGCGAGGCCAGGCAGCGGAAGCTCGGCGGCGAAGTGCTCTGCGAGCTGTGGTGATTCCGCCCTGTAGCCCGACGATCCACGGGGCCCGAAGCGGCCCCCTGGCAGACCAGGATTCGAAGCAGAAAGGTTCAAGACGATGTCTCGCATCGGCAAAGCTCCTGTCGTGATCCCCAAGGGCGTGAAGGTGTCCTGCGCCGGCGGCACCGTCACGGTCGAAGGGCCGCTCGGCAAGCTCCTCCATCGCGTGCACCCCGCCGTGGGCGTCGACGTGAATCAGGCCGCCGGCACGGCTGTCGTGACGAGGTCGGCGGAGAACCGTCAGGCGCGCAGTCTCCACGGCCTCACCCGGGCGCTGCTGGCGAACATGGTGGAGGGCGTTTCGAAGGGCTACGAAAAGAAGCTCGAGATCGTCGGCGTGGGCTACCTCGCCGCCCTCCAGAAGAACGTTCTGCAGCTGCGCGTGGGGTTCGCCAACGAGTTGCAGGTGCCGATTCCCGCCGGTCTCACCGTCGCCTGTCCCGACCAGACGCACATCTCGATCAAGGGCATCGACAAGCAGCTCGTCGGGCAGTTCGCGGCGGAGGTTCGCGCGTTGCGGAAGCCGGAGCCTTACAAGGGCAAGGGCATCCGTTACGAGGGCGAGCAGGTGCGTCGCAAGGCCGGCAAGGCGGTCACCAAGTAACGACCCCGCGAACCGACCCACGCCCCGCCCGACCGTTCACCGTCTTCCGTCAGCAGAGATTTTCGTCCCCACTCACACCCGACATCCGCCATGGACCACGCCCGCACCGTTCTCCGTCAGCGCATTCGCCGCCGTCATCGCGTGCGCCGCCACATTCGCGGCACCGCGGAGCGGCCGCGGCTGTCGGTCTTCCGCGCCCACAAGCACATCTACGCCCAGATCATCGACGACGAGTCGGGCCGGACGCTCGCATCGGCGAGCACCATGGACCGTCAGTTGCGGGAAGCGATGTCGTTTGGCGGCAACAAGGACGCCGCCGCCGCCGTGGGCAAGACGGTCGCCGAGCGGGCGCAGGCCGCGGGCGTGAAGAAGGTGTGCTTCGACCGCGGCGAGTTCCGGTACCATGGCCGGGTCGCGGCGCTGGCCGAGGCCGCCCGTGAAGCCGGCCTCGAGTTCTGATCCAACCGGTTCCCCATCCACCTCATCCACCTGTTTGCGAGAGAACCATACGTGTCCACCAGCGGCAGCCGAGACAGAGACCGTGATTCGCGGGGCGGTGATTCCCGTGGCGGTGAGTTCGCCGAAAAGGTCGTGAAGGTGCGCCGCTGCGCCACCGTGGTGAAGGGCGGCAGGCGGTTCAGCTTCGCCGGTCTGGTCGTCGTCGGCAACGGCCGCGGCAAGGTCGGATGCGGCTACGCCAAGGCCAATGAGGTGCCGCCCGCCGTCGAGAAGGCCATCAAGGACGGGATGAAGAACCTCATCGAAGTGCCGGTGGAGGCTGGTACCATCCCGCATCGCGTCGAGGGTTTCAGCGGGACGGCCAAGGTGATCATGCTGCCCGCGAGCCCGGGCACGGGAATCATCGCCGGCGCCGCCGTCCGCGCCGTCTGCGAGTCGGCCGGCATCCGCGACGTGCTCACCAAGGCGCACGGCTCGACCAATCCGGTCAATCTCGTCAAAGCGGCCCTCGACGCGCTCAAGCAGCTGCGGACGAAGGCCGACGTGGAGCGGCTGCGGGGCGTGTCGCTGTCGTGAGCGGGAGCGGCGGAGCGTCGCCGGCGGCGGCATGCCGTCCGGTGCAACGGTCCGCACCACGGTGAATCAGTTCGTCGGAAGCGTCGGCTCGGGAAACTCGGAAAGAACCTGCATCGAATCGGGGCCGCGAAAGCGGGACCACCATGCGAATCAACGACGTCAACAAGGGCATCCACAAGAATCGGCGCCGTCTTCGGGTCGGCCGCGGGCCCGGCTCGGGCCGCGGTCGGACCGCGGGCCGCGGCAACAAGGGCCAGGGACAGCTGGCCGGCTGGAGCGCCCCGGCGATCTTCGAGGGGGGTGGCACGCCCCTCATCCGTCGCATCCCCAAGCGCGGCTTCCACAACCGCCACGGCCGGATCGTCACCGACGTCAACGTCGAGGAACTCGAGGAGGTGTTCGCCGCCGGTGCCGAGGTGTCGCCGGAGAGCCTGCGGGCCACCGGCCTCGCCAAGGGCATCTGGGACGAGGTGAAGATCCTCGGCAACGGCACGCTGGCCAAGTCGCTCAAGGTTTCGGCCCACCATTTCAGCGCCCAAGCCCGGGAAAAGATCCTGGCCGCCGGGGGCACGGTGACGGAGATTCCGGGCCCGGCTCCCGTCGTCCGGAACGTGTCCGCGCGGGCCAAGGCGAAAGCGGCATCGCGGAAGAAGCCGGTCAGCGGGTAGTGTGAACGCGTCGTGCGGCCCGGCGCGGGGCCGGGCGGGTGCCACGCCCGCGTGCTCCGCGACCGCTGCGCGCCGTGTGAAAGTCCCCGTGTTCGAGGAGCTCGTCCCGTGCTTGAAAAGCTGCGCGTCATCTTCACGATTCCGGAGCTTCGCCAGAAGATCCTCCTCACGCTCGGGCTGCTGGCCATCTACCGCGTGGGATGGCAGGTTCCCCTCCCGATCGTCGATCCGAAGGCGATGACCGCCTTCGCCGAGGAGTCGGGCGGCATCGGCGACCTGCTGCGGACGGTGGCGGTGTTTTCCGCCAGCCAGCTGTCGCAGGCCACGATCTTCGGCTTGGGCATCATGCCGTACATCTCGGCCTCGATCATCTTCCAGCTCCTGGCGACGGTCTGGCCCCCGCTCGAGAAGCTTTCCAAGGAGGGGGAGGCGGGCCGCAAGAAGATCAACGAATACACCCGCTACGCGACGGTGCTCATCTGCCTCGTCCAGAGCTGGGCGTACGTGGCGTTCCTCTCGTCGACCCGCGTGGGTGACGTGCCGCTCGTGCAATCCAACTTCCTCGTCGACGGCCGTCTGCCGCTGTTCTGGCAGTTCGTCGCGGTGATGACGATGACGGCGGGGACGATCTTCCTGATGTGGCTCGGGGAGCAGATCGACGAGTTCGGCATCGGCAACGGCATCAGCCTGCTCATCATGGCCGGCATCCTCGCCGCCATGCCCAGCGCCCTGGTGCAGCTGGGCAGCGACACGAGCTGGGAGCTGGGGGGCGGCAACGGCAAGATGGGCGTCGAGACGATCCTCGTGTTGGTGGCCCTGTTCGTCGGCGTCGTGGCGGGCGTCGTGTTCATGACGCAGGGCCAGCGGCGGATACCCACGCAGAGCGCCAAGCACGTGCGCGGCCGCCGCGTCTACGGCGGCACGCGGCAGTATCTCCCGCTGCGGGTCAATCAGGCGGGGGTGATGCCGATCATCTTCGCCAGTTCTCTGCTGCTCTTCCCGCAGATGTTCTTCCAGTACCTGCACAACGCGTACCCCGGCAACCGTGTGCTCGGCGCGTTGCACGATTCGTTCACCCGCGGCCAGTCGTTCCTCTACAACGTCCTCTACGTGCTGTTGATCTACTTCTTCTGCTATTTCTGGACCGCGATCACCTTCAATCCGAAGGAGATGGCCGACAACCTCAAGAACTTCGGCGCCTTCATCCCGGGCTACCGGCCGGGCAAACGGACCGCCGACTATCTCGAGCGGGTCATGGAGCGGATCACCTACGTCGGGGCCGGCTTCCTCGCGCTGGTGGCCGTCATCCCCACGATCGTCGGCGGTGCACTCGGCATCCCGGCGCAGATCGCCAGCTTCTACGGCGGCACGGGCCTGCTCATCGCCGTCAGCGTGGCGTTCGATCTGGTGCAGAAGATCGACAGCCATCTCGTGATGCGGAATTACACGGGGCTG
>Ga0208249_1000095_pt1 | contig 25911 bp, 21 predicted proteins | sample CryBogmetaGMA1M_FD_184546 | JGI IMG/M metagenome (GOLD analysis project Ga0208249, IMG submission 184546) | Freshwater microbial communities from Crystal Bog, Wisconsin, USA - MA1M (SPAdes) | ecosystem: Environmental > Aquatic > Freshwater > Lake | place: Crystal Bog, Wisconsin, USA | collected...
CCGCGTCGGCTCGGGCAGATTCGGGGCGGGGGCCAGCTCCACCACCTTCTGATGCCGCCGCTGCACCGAGCAGTCGCGTTCGAAGAGGTGGACGAGGTTGCCGTGCAGGTCGCCGAGCAGCTGCACCTCGATGTGCCGGGCCCGCTGAATGAACTTCTCGACGAACACCGCCGCGGAGCCGAAGGCGGTCTTGCTTTCGCGCTGCGCGCTTTCAAGCGCCACGGCCAGCTCGTCCTCGCCGCGGACCACCCGCATGCCACGGCCACCGCCGCCATGCGCCGCCTTGAGGATCACCGGCCAGCCGAGTTCCTTGGCGATCTTCAGTGCGTCGGCGTGGCTGGCCACCGCCTTGGCGCTGCCCGCGAGGATGGGCACGCCCGCGCGGTGGGCGAGATCGCGGGCTGCGGTCTTGTCGCCGAGCGTCTGGAGCAGCTCGACGCGGGGGCCCACGAATGTGATCCCCGCCTTGCCGCAGGCGGCCGCGAACTCCGGGTTCTCCGAGAGAAAGCCGTAGCCGGGATGGATGCCGTCCACGCCGTGGGCCTTGGCGAGCGCCACGATCCCGTCGATGTCGAGATACGAGCGGATCGGCTCGCCGGGCCGGCCCACCACGTAGGCCTCGTCGGCCTTGAAGCGGTGCAGCGCGAAGCGGTCTTCGTGGGCGTAGATCGCGACGGTGCGAATGCCGAGTTCGTGCGCCGATCGGAACACCCGAATGGCGATCTCGCTGCGATTGGCGACGAGGAGTTTGGTGATGGGCCGCATGGCGTGTGGATGCTGGAGTGGGGCCGAGGCGGACCGGGACCGAACCGCGTGATCTCCCCGCGGAACCGCCTGCGGGCATCAATGTAGCCGCGGCCCCCCGGGGCGACATCCTGACGCCTGATTCGGCGGCAGCCGCCGCGGTCCGTGGGTCCGCTCAGCCCGCCGCCGGCGGCTTCGGTTCCTCGGCGTAGCTCGGCCGCAGGTAGTCGGGGATCAGGGTGAGCGGGTCGTCGGTCTCGCCGGCCTCGGCCCGCGCGCCGGCGAGCGCGGCCGCATCGAGCGCTGCCGGGTGCCGCACCTCCGCCGCCGCCATCACCAGATCGGGACGGGTAGCGGTCGCGTCGGCCGCCAGGTCGAGGGCCGGCCCGGTGATGCGGCTTCCCCGCGGTAGGCCGTCGATCCAGGCGGCGAGCGGCATCAGCGCGGGAGTGGTGATCGTCCAGCCGCCGGCGGTCGGCGTGGCGACGGCCGCGTACACCTCGCCGCGGCCGGCGTCGTAGGCGATCGCCAGATGCTCGTCGCGCCAGTCGGCGAGCCGTGCCGCCCGGGCCGCGAGCACTTCGAAGCCCGACACGCCCACGAGCCTCGCGCCGGTGGCCCAGGCCAGCGCCTTGGCGGCAGCCACGCCGACCCGCAGTCCGGTGAACGACCCTGGCCCGCGGACGACGGCAATCACATCCTCGGGGCCGAGGCTCCCCAGCGGGCCCCAGCCACGGGTCGCAGCCACGTCGGCAAGGGCTTCCGTGAGCACCCGCGCGTGGCCCCCCGCGGGTCCCAACGGCCGGTCCACCGAGCCGCCGGCGTCGAGTGCGGCGACCGATCCCGACCCGACGCTCGTGTCAATCGCGAGGATCCGCATGGTGGGGTGCCGCGGGGCGGGACCGCGTCCTTGACCGTGTGGGAGGGGGGCCGTAGTCTCAATTTCCGCGGAAAGCCAGCCCTATCGCGGCCCGCGACGCGTGGAGTTTACGTGAAGCGGGCCATCATCAGCGACGTCCACGGCAACCTGGAGGCCCTTCAGGCTGTCCTCGAGGACATCGACCGCGAACGGGTCGACACCGTCATCTGCCTCGGTGACGTGGTCGGCTACGGCCCCAACCCGTGCGAGTGCGTGAAGCTCGTCCGCGACCGCTGCAGCCTGGTGATCCTCGGCAATCACGACCAGGGCGCCCTGTTCGACCCCGACGGCTTCAACTCGGGCGCGGAACGGGCCATCCGCTGGACCCGGAACCAGCTCGAGCTTCACGACCGGATGCCGCGGAACGCCGCCGACCCCCTCACCGACTTCCTCGGGGAGTTGCCGCGGACCCATACGGACGGCGACTTCCTCTTCGTCCACGGGTCGGCCCGCCGGCCGCTCGACGAATACGTCTTTCCCGAGGACATCTACAACCCGCTGAAGATGGAGCACATCTTCGAGCTGGTCGGCCGCTACTGCTTCCAGGGCCATACGCACATTCCGGGCGTGTTCACCATGTCTCCGGAGTTCATCTCGCCGAGCGTGCCGCGGGGCGAGACGGAGGTGGCCCTCGACCTGCCGGCGACGAAGGCGATGGTCAACGTCGGCTCCGTCGGGCAGCCCCGCGACAACGATCCCCGTGCCTGCTACGTGGTGGTGGAAGGCGATCGCCGCGTCCGCTTCCGGCGCATCGCCTATCCGTTCGAGGCGACCTCCCGGAAGATCCACGCGATCCCCGACCTCGACAACTTCCTCGGCGATCGCCTCGGCCAGGGCCGCTGAGCCTCCCGCCCGCCGTCCGTCCCCGCTCCGGAGAGTTTTTCCCTTGGACCGTCGCACCCTGCAGTTCTTCGCCGTCTCGCTGGCGATCATCATGGCCAGCCAGGCCCTCCAGTCATGGCTGTTTCCCAAGCCGCCCAAGCCGGCCGTGGAGGAGGCCGCGGCGCCAGTCGCCGATGCGCCGGCCGACACGGCCGCTCCGCAGCCACGAGCCGGCGCGGAGGCTTCCGCCACCGCCGACCTCGCTGCGGGCGAACCCTCAGCGGCCGCCCCGCGGGTGCGTCGCACGCTCGGCTCGCTCGATCCCGCCGCCGCGCGGATGCTCGTCACGCTCACCAGCCGCGGCGCGGCGGTCGAGCGGATCGAACTCGCCGACGAGAAGTTTCACGATCAGGACGACCGCTCCGGCTACCTCGGCCACCTCGGCGTGGAGGCCGCGGAAGGGGGCTGCCGCGTGGGTGTGGTGGGGCCCGGCACGCCCGCCGCTCGGGCCGGACTCAAGGCCGGCGACATCATCACCGGCGTGAACGGCACGCCGACGCCCGAGGCGCCGGCGCTTCGCGAGGCACTCCTCGCCACGCAGCCGCGTGCCAAGGCGGCGCTCGAGGTGCTGCGCGACGGCGGCCGGGTAACGCTCGATGCGACGCTCGACCGCCGGCCGCTGGAGGTGGTGCGGCCCGAGTATCGCGCCGCCCCCGTCGAAGACCCGGACGGCAGTCCCCACGACCCGCTCTCCTTCCGGCTGTCGCTCGAATCCCGCGACGGACGGAAGCGTCCGCCGGAGCCGCTCGCCGAGATTCCGGGCCTCGAACTCGCCGACGCCGACTGGCAGCTCGATGAGACGGGCGATCCTGCCCGGGTGCGGTTCACGCGGGCCCTCCCCGGCGGGCTGATCGCGATCAAGGAATACCGGCTCGCCTCCGGAGCCGATGCTGGCGATGCGGGCTACGGCCTCGAACTCGTCGTCGGCCTCGAAGCCGTGGGGAAGGATGTCAGCGTGGCCTACGCGCTCGACGGGCCGACGGGCCTGCCGACCGAAGGCTGGTGGTACACCCAGCGCTCGGCCCGTGACTGGGGATCGCTGGCCGTCCGCGACGTGGCGGTGCGATTCGTCGGCAAGCCCGGCGCGATCGTCAGCGGCCTGAAGATCGCCGACGGCAAGCTGGAGTACCCGTCGTCGCGGATCGGCGAGGGTACGCCCCTGTCGTTCGCCGGCGTGGACGCCCTCTACTTCGCCTCGGCGGTGATCCCCGACCAGACCGGTGCCGAGCGTCCCGAGTTGGCGGAAGTGCGGCCCCTGCCCGTGGGCGAGGTGCCGGCTGCCGCCCGCAAGAAGCTGGTCAACGTCACCAGCCGCCTCGTCTCGCAGGACCTGGTCATCCCCGCCGGCGGCGCGGCACGGCATCACTACCGGATCTTCGCCGGCCCCAAGCGGCCCGAACTTCTCCGACAGTACGGCGTGCCCGACTCGGGTATGGACGACCTCGTGTACTACGGCTGGTTCGGCTGGGTGGCCCGCCCCATGATCGCCATCCTCCACGCGCTGCACGCGGTGATCGGCAACTACGGGATCGCGATCCTGCTGCTCACGGTGCTCGTCCGCGGGGCGATGTTCCCCGTGAGCCGCAAGCAGGCGATCTCCTCGCAGAAGATGCAGGAACTGCAGCCCGAGATGAAGGCGATCAACGAGAAGTACGCCGACGATCCGGTGAAGAAGACGCAGGCCACCCAAGACCTCTGGAAGAAGCACAACTACAACCCGATGGGCGGCTGCCTGCTCGTCTTCATCCAGGTGCCGATCTTCATGGGCCTCTATCGCTCGCTGGCCACCGACGTCGAGCTGCGGCAAGCCCCGCTGTTCAGTTCCGCCATCCGCTGGTGCTCCAACCTCGCCGCCCCCGACATGCTCTGGGACTGGTCGAAGTTCCTGCCCCCCTTCCTGACCGCCCCCGAGGGCTGGCTCGGCCCGTTCCTCAACCTCTTTCCGCTCGTGACGATCGGCCTGTTCCTCTGGCAGCAGAAGCTCTTCATGCCGCCCGCGATGAACGAGGAGCAGCGGATCCAGCAGCAGGTGATGAACTACATGATGTGGTTCATGGCCCTGATGTTCTTCAAGGTGCCCTGCGGCCTCTGCCTCTACTTCATCGCCTCGAGCCTCTGGGGCATCGCCGAACGGCTCTGGATGCCGAAGACGCTGCCGGCGACGGCGGGCGGGGGACGGGTGGTCGATGCGTCGTTCGCGCCGGTCGGCAAGGCGCAGGCCAATGGCGCTGCAACGGCGGCCCGTGAGAAGCGGCAGGCGCGGAAGCGCAAGTAGCGCTCCGGCCAACCGTGGCCGCACGCGTGAAATGGCCGCCGGTTTGAAGTGGCCGCAGGTTTTTAACCTGCGGATCCAGGGCTTGTCGTGCCCCGCCGCTCGAGGCTGCCCATGCCCGTCGCCGGACGCTCGCTGCGCCCCTCCCGGGCTCCGCTCGCTCGTTGCTGACCTCGCTTCGCCATCCTGGCTGCGCTCGGTCAGCAACGCCGGCTCCCGGGCACGGGCAGCCCCTTGCTCGTCCACTCCGCCGCGATGTGGCCGCAGGTCTGAAGTGGCCGCAGGTTTTCAACCTGCGGTTCCTGCCCGGCGTGCCGCGTTGCTTGGGCTTGTCGCTGATCCGAGCGTTGCCCGGGCGTCATGCCCTGTCGTGAGGTCTCCGGCGGTTTGCGGTATCGTCGACACCCTCATGTGGTCCGCCGAAGAACTGATCGTCGCCCCCGCGACCGTACCCGGACACGGGGCGCGGGCGATCGTGCGGCTTGCGGGCGACGCACTCGCGCCCCTGCTGCACACGCTCTGCACCGCGGCGGACTGGCCGCGGCCCGGCGACCCGCCACGGGTCGTCCGGGCAACGCTCGCCGTGGGGGGGCTGGGACGCGAGTGGGGTGAACTGGCGGTCGATGTGCTCGTCTGGCCCGGGCCCGCGGGGCCGATCGGCGGGCCGCTCGCCGAGATCCAGCTGCCCGCCTCGGTGCCCTTGGTCGCTGCCGTGATCGCCGAAGCATGCCGCCACGGGGCACGACTGGCTCGGGGCGGGGAGTTCACGCTGCGGGCCTTTCTCGCCGGCCGGCTCGACCTCGTCCAGGCGGAGGCGGTGCTCGGCGTCGTCGATGCCCGGACCCCCGAGCAGCTCGCCGGCGCCCTCGATCGGCTCGGCGGCGGCGCCGGCCGTGCCCTGGCTCGCGTGCGCGACGAACTGCTCGATCTGCTCGCCGACGTCGAAGCGGCCATCGACTTCGCCGACGAGACCACGCCCGACGCCGTGCCGGCCGCGCCCGCGTGGAGCCCGTTCGCAACGCGGCTCGACGGCTGCTTCCACGCCATCGGGCAGGCGACCGACTCGCTCTCGGGCCGCGACGCCGCCGCCGGCGACCTGCCGCGGGTCGTGCTCCTGGGCCGCCCCAACATCGGCAAGAGCAGCCTGTTCAACGCCCTCGTCGGTCACGACGCCGCGCTCGTGGCCGACGAATCGGGCACCACCCGCGACTCGGTCGAGGCCTGTGTGCGCGGCGGCCACGGCCGCGATTGGCTGCTCGTCGATCTGGCGGGCCTCGATGCCGCGCCGCAGCCCGGCGGTGATCCGCTCGCCGCCGCAGCCCGGGCTCGGGCCGACGCGGAGGCGGCGCGGGCCGATGTGATCGTGGCCTGCCGCGATGCGGGGGACGACGGTGAGGCCCCGGCGGCCGCGGGCTCCGGCCTTAGGATCGACGTGGTCACGCGGTGCGACCGCGGCGCGGCCAACGCCGGCGCCACGACCGGGCTCGTCACGAGTGCCGCGGCCGGGCTGGGCATCGCCGAGCTGCGGGCAGCCATCGACGCCGCCGTGGCGGCGCTGCCCGCCCCCGAGTCCGCCACGCTGCGGATGCGAGTGGCCGCCGCGGCGGCCGCCGAGTCCGTCGCGGCCGCGCGGCGGCAGGTGGCCGCGGCCGCCGCGGGAGGACCGCTCGACGAGGCGATCGTCGCCGGCCACCTCCGCACCGCTGCCGAGACGCTCGCCGAGGTCACCGGCGCCGCGATCGGCACCGACCTGCTCGACCGGATCTTCGCGCGGCACTGCATCGGCAAGTGAGCCGGGCGGGGGCGCGGCTACCGCCGGCGCTTGCGGCCGCGGGGGGCTGGCGGCTCGGGCTTGTCGGGCTTGTCGGGCGGTGTCTCGCTGAACTTCTCGGCCTGGCCCGTGAGCTCGTAGAGAAATCGGCTCGGGCGGCAGGGCTTGCTCTTGCCCCACTTCGTCCGCGTCAGGCACATCGAGAGCATCAGCCGCCGCTTCGCCCGGGTCACCCCCACGTAGCAGAGCCGCCGCTCCTCGTCGATCGCCTGGAGGCTGTCAGCCAGCGAGCGGTGATGCGGCAGGATGCCTTCTTCCATGCCCACCATCCATACGCAGTCGAACTCCAAACCCTTCGCCGCGTGGAGCGTCATCAGCCGGAGCACGTTGTTCTTCGGCTTGTCGTCCTTGAAGCGATCCTCCTGCTCCTCGACCTGGAGCACGAAGTCGTCGAGGAACCCGCGGATCACCGCCGCGAGGTCGTGCTGCCCGGGTCGGGCCCGCTCGTGCTCGTCGAGCGCCCCCGCCACCTCCTCCACGCAGGCCCACCGGGTTTCCGCCTCGGCCGGGTCGTCCTCGTATTCTTTGTCGAGAAACCCGCGATAGCCGGCGGCGTCGAGCAGCCCACGGAGCACGACGGCCGCCCGCGACTGACCAGCCGCGGCCGGCGGGGCCGACTCGCGCAGCGCGATCAGCCGGGCCACCGCGTCAACGCCCCCCCGCGCCGCCGGCGAGAGCCGGGCGGAGTCGCGGCGGGCGAGCAACTCCCGCCAGAGGCTGTGGCCAGCGGTGGCGGCGTCGGCTCGCGCCTGCTGCACGGCCGAGCCGGCGAGGCCCCGCGGCGGCACGTTGGCGATCCGGGCGAGTGCGAGGTCGTCGTCCGGGTCCACGAGCACCCGCAGGAACGCCATCACGTCCTTGACCTCGCGGCGGTCGAAGAACGAGCGGCTGCCGACGAGCTCGTAGGGGATCTGCCGGCGCCGCAGTTCCTGCTCGAAGGTCCGTGTCTGCTCGCCCGTGCGGACGAGGATCACCGCCTCGGAAGGATCGACGAGCCGCTCGCGGAGCAGGCTCTCGACGTCCGACACGATCCGCCGCGCCTCGTCCACCTCGTCCTGGGCCTGGATGATCGCGGGCGGCACGCCCGAGGGGGCGTTGGACACGAGCGTCTTGCCATGCCGCCGGCCGTTCCGCTCGATGAGCATGTTCGCGGCCCGGATGATCTCGGGCGTGGAGCGGTAGTTCTCCTCGAGGCGGACGATCTTCGCGCCGGGCCAGCGGTTGGCGAAGTCGAGGATGTGGGAGACCTCGGCGCCCCGCCAGGCGTAGATCGACTGGTCGTCGTCGCCCACCACGCAGATGCTCTTGTGGTCGCGGGCGAGGGCCGAGAGGATCCGCTCCTGGATGCCGCTCGTGTCCTGATACTCGTCGATCAGGAGGTGGTCGAAGCGGCCCGCCTCCGCCCGCCGCACGTCCTCGTGGTGCAGGAACAGCTCGTCCACCAGCAGGAGCAGGTCGTCGAAGTCGACGGCCCCGGCGGCCTTGAGGGCGTTCTGGTAGCGGCGGTAGCCGGCCGCGGCCAGCGTCCAGCTGTCGTCGGCGTCGGTTGGCACGGCGTCGAGGGCGGCGTCGGCCCGGACCGCGCGGCTCTTCCAGCGGCCGACGCGGTCGAGGAGGTCGGCCGGCCGGAGCACGGTGTCGGCGATCTTCAGCTCCTTGAGCACGCTCCGGGCCGCCGCCTCCTGCTCGCCGCGGTCGATGATCGCGAACCGGTCGGGATAGCCGAGCCGCGCCGCGTGCCGGCGGAGGATCCGCACGCAGAGCGAGTGGATCGTGGAGATCTCGGGCTTCTCCGTCGATCCCTTCTTGAGCCCCTTCTGCGCCCGCGCGAGCATCTCGCGGGCGGCCTTGTTGGTGAACGTGACCGCGAGGATCCGCGACGGCTTCGCCCCGCGCCACACGAGGTGGGCGATCCGGGCGATCACCACGCGGGTCTTGCCCGTGCCGGCGCCCGCGAGCACGAGCAGTGGCCCCGGGGCCGCATGCACCGCCTCGTACTGCGCGGGATTCAGTCCGGAACTCCGCGGGGCCGCAGCAGCCGGCCGCGGCGCGGGGCGGGCGCCGGGCGGGGCATCGCCCGCCGGAGCACCGGTCGGAGCCGTCACGGCGGACGATGGCGGGAGGGACATGGGCGGAATCTACCACACGGCCCCGCCGCTGCGCCGCCGCCGCGAGCGATGATCGTCTTGACGCCCGCGACGCATGCGTCTCTATTTTTCGCTGGCGACGTGCCGGGCGAGACGGCCCGCGGCGTCGCTCCCCGGAGACCCCGCGACGATGCAGCCCGCCGACCTTGCCGAGATCGAGGACAACGAACTCGCCCAGGCGACGATGTCGATCGTCGACCGGATTCGCCCGCACCTGATCACGATCCTGGCCGCGATCGGCGTCGGCTTCGCCGCCCTCGCCGCCTGGACGTTGATCTCGTCGCAGAAGGCGGCGGAGACCGCGAAGGCGTGGGACGAGTGCCTCACCGCGGTCGGCAGCCGTGACGCCGGTCGGCTCGGCGGCGTGGCCACCCGGTTCCCGGGGTCCGCCGCGGCCGTGTGGTCGCAGATCCTTCTGGCGGACAACGCCCTGGCCGAGGGCGCGCGGATCATCTTCGTCGATCAGGCCCGGGGCCGGGAGCGTCTCCAGGCCGCCGCCGACACCTACGCGGCGGTGATGACGCAGCGTCCCGAAGCCTTCGCCGCGGAGCGGGCTACCTTCGGACTGGCCCGGGCTCGCGAGTCCCTCGGCGAACTCGAGGCCGCCCGTCGCGGCTACGAAACGCTGGTGAAAGAACACCCCGAGAGCCCGCTCCGCAGCCTCGCCGAAACGCACGCGGCGGCATTGGCCCGCCCGGCGACCGTGGCCTGGTACGATTGGTTCGCCAAAGATGCCAAGCCAGTCACCACCCCCGCAGCCGACCCCGCCGCCTCCGGAACCTCGGCACCGGCCGGGTGACGAGGCGAGTTTCGTCGTCGCCGAGGAGCAGGCGGGCCAGCGGCTCGATGTGTTTCTCGTGGCGGCGTTTCCGGCCTTCAGTCGCTCGTTCCTGGCCCGGGCGATCGAGCAGGGGGCCGTCCGCGTCGATGGTCTGACGGCCCGCGCGTCGCACAAACTCCGCGGCGGCTCCGTCGTGCGGTTCACGGTGCCCCAGCCGCCGCGCGAGGGGCCGGCCGCCGAGGAGATCGCGCTCGACTTCCTGCACGTCGATGCGTGGATGGCCGTGGTCAACAAGCCGGCCGGCATGGTGGTGCATCCCGCGAAGGGCAACTGGAAGGGCACGCTCGCCGGTGCGCTGAAGTGGCACCTGGAGCGCGAGGGGGGCGGGCTTTCCAACGCGGGCGGGGCGGTGCGGCCGGGCATCGTGCACCGGCTCGACCGCGACACCAGCGGCGTGATCGTGGTGGCGCGGAGCGAGGAGGCCCATCACGCGTTGGCGCGGCAGTTCGAGCAGCGAACGACCGCCAAGACCTACCTGGCGATCACCCAGGGCGTCCCGCGGTTCGACCGCGACGAGATCGACATGCCGATCGGGATCCATCCCTATCAGCGGGAGAAGATGGCGATCCGCCGCGACCACGCGACCAGCCGCGAGGCGGTGACCCGCTACGAGGTGCTGGAACGGTTTCGAGCCGTGGCCCTCGTCCGCGTCACGCCCCAGACCGGCCGTACCCACCAGATCCGCGTGCACTTGGCCGCGATCGGCTGCCCGGTGCTCGGCGACGGGCTCTACAGCGGCCGCTCCCTCATCGAGCCGGGCTTTCTCCGCCTCCCCGCGGGACCGCCGCTCCTCGAGCGGCAGGCCCTCCATGCGGCGAGCCTCGCCATCGATCATCCCGCGTCGGGCGAGCGGGTCACGTTCTCGGCGCCGCTGCCGGCAGATTTGGAGCGGATGCTCGCGGCGCTGCGGTCGGCGGATTCGCCCTGAGCCGCGGCGGCGGGCGGTTCCTCCTCCAGCAGCATCGCCCGCGGGAGCGTGGAGTCGATCACCCGCGACAGGGCGACGACGAATCCGGCGGCGCCGTCCCGCCAGCCGCCCCGGAGCACGTAGCTCTTCACGAAGGCGGTGAGGCCGCGAAGGGGCATCGTCAGCGGGCCCGTCCGCTGACGCTTGCCCCGCATGATCTCGGCCTTCAGGGGGGCGTAGCGGAGCGACCGCGCGAGCACGTCGCCGCACGACGAGTAGCTGTAGTGCAGGATCGACCCGGGGAGGAGGATCGGGGGTCGCGCCGCCTCCACTTCCTCGTGGACGGGCAGCGGCTTGAACGAGGCGGTACGGCGGTTGAACAGCCGGACCACGCGGTCGTCGCTCCATGGTCCGTGGCGGACCTCGCGGCGGCCGACGAAGGTGCGGCGGCGGAGCGCATAGCAGGCGGCGGGATCGCCGAGCGCCGCCGCCCCGACCGCCCGCCGGGCCTCGTCGTCGAGTACCTCGTCGGCGTCGAGTGACAGGATCCAGTCGTGATGGGCGAGATCCACCGCCCGCCGCTTCTGCGGGCCGTAGCCGAGGAAATCCTGATGCTCGACCCTGGCCCCGGCGGCCCGCGCGATGTCCAGCGTGGCGTCGGTGGACCCGGAGTCGAGCACCAAGCGCTCGGCGCAGAAGGCGACCGATTCCAGCACGGCCGGGAGGTGCCGCTCGGCGTTCTTCGTGATCACCACGGCCGAGATCGCCGGCGGCTCGCCCGCCCCGCCGGCCGGCGGCTGGCCGGTCATGGGGGCGTCCCGCGGGGCGGCGTGCCTGGACTGGTGGCCGCGGTCGCGGCGCCCGTGTTCTCCGCCGTCTGCAGTGGAAACTCGAGGACGAACGTACTCCCTTCGCCGACCCGGCTGGAGGCGTGGATGTCGCCGCCATGCTCGCGGAGGATCTTGCGGCTCACCGTCAGCCCCAGGCCGGTGCCCTTCGAGCCCTTGGTCGAAACGAAGAGCGTGAAGATCTCGGCGAGCGTTTCGGGTGACATCCCGGCGCCGTTGTCGGACACGGTGATCCGGGCGACCCCGGCATCGCGGTCGACGGTGGCGGAGATCGTCACCGCGGCATGCTCGCGGCCCTCCACGGCATCCAGGGCATTGGTGACCACGTTGAGAACCGCCCGCGACATCCCCGCAGGATCGAAGAGCAACAGCGGCAGGTCGGCGGGCGGCCGCCAGTGGATCGTCGCGCCCAGTTCGGTGGCTCGCTGCTGGACCGTTTCGACGATGTCGTCGATCAGGGCGGCGAGGTCGGTCGGCAGCGGGTCGGGCTCGCGCTCCTTGCTGAAGCTGAGCATGTCCATCACCAGCGACGAGATCTTGTTCTGGTTGCGGCGGACGATGTCCCAGCCCTTGCGGAGCACGCCGAGGTCGTCGTTCTCCAGGCCCATCTCCACGAGGTAGCTGCCCCCGCGGATTCCCTGGAGGATGTTCTTGATGTGGTGGGAGAGCGTGGCGATCGCCTGGCCGGTCGCCGCCAGCCGCTCCGCCTGGACCATCGCGGAGTAGTAGGTGGTGTCCTCGACGGCGAGGGCCGCCTGGTGGCCGATCGCGATCATCAGCTTGAGGTGCTCGTCGCTGAACCGCCGCTGCCCCTGATCGCCCGCCTCGATCAGAGGTGTGGTCGTGTCCACGTAGATCAGCCCCACGGTGTCGTAGCGGCCCCGCATGGGCACGCAGATCGCCTCCCGCACCCCCGTCCGCACCACGCTGTTGCCGGCGGCGAACCGGTCGTCCTCCTGGGCGTCGCTGGTCAGCACGCCCTCGTGGTGGTCGAGCACGTAGTCGAGGATCGTGCGGCTGATCTGCATCGTGGCGGAGTCACCCGCCTTGCGGTCGCGACGGGCCTTCGTCCGCAGTTCGCGGCTCTGGGGATCGAGCAGCATGATGCAGCCGCGGTCGGCTTCGACCCACTCGAAGACGAGTTGGAGGATCCGGCCGAGCAGTTCGTCGATGTCGAGCGTGTGGCTCACGGCCAGCGACGTGCGATACATCACCTGGAGGTTGCTGCGGGCCCGGGCGAGCCAGCGGTTCTGGGACTCCTCCGGAGCGGCGAGCACGATCGAGTCGTCCTCGCGCATCGTCCGCACGATCCGGGAGCCGTCGCCGGCCTCGGTGGTGGGCACGATGTGCACCGCCGCGAACATCTGGGGGTCGTCGCCGTCCTTGGCGTAGATCAGGACGGTCCGGCCGAGGCGGATGCGATCGCCGCTGGCGAGTTCCACCCGCTCGGCGCGGACGTCGTTGACGAACGTTCCGTTGGAACTCTTGAGGTCGCCGAGCACGTAGGCTTCGCCCACCCGGCGAATCTCCGCATGCCGCCGGGAGACCTCGTTGTCGTCCACCTGCACCGCGTTGCCGGCCTCGCGGCCGATGCTGATCGCCCCCTCGTCGGCCTGGAGGTCGAAGCGGGTGCCGCGGTTGCGGCCCTGGATCACGAAGAGCGACGGCACGGTGGGGTCGTCCGGGACGGTCGAGGAGTGGGACCGAGATTCTCGCACAGGTTGCTAGCCCCTGGAAGCGAGGCCCGGCCGCCCCCGGCCGAACGCCTCGGTGAGGATTCTCCGGCAAAAACCGTCTGCCTGGCCGCTGGGAAGTTGCCCTTGAGTCAGCGGGTTCGTCCCGCCATCATCCCGCCCGCGTCGGCATACCGGCGGCCACGGACGGCCGCCTCGGCGGGCCGGACGCCACAGGTCCGGCCCACGTTCCGCAAGCAAGGAGAGCATTCCGTGAACAGGCATCTGGCAATCTTCGCACTCGCGGTCGCCGCCGCCCTCGGGCAGACCGCCATCCACGCCCAGGCTCCGGCCGCCGCTCCGGCCGCCGCCCGGCCCGCGGGGCCGGCCGCGCACGTCGCCGTGATCGACGTCGGCTACATCTTCAAGAACCACACCCGCTTCAAGCAGGCGATGGACAAGATGAAGGACGAGGTGATGCAGGCCGAGAACGCCCTCAAGGCCGAGCGCGACCGGATCAACGGCCTGATGGAGCAGCTCAAGGGCTTCAACGTGGGCACGCCCGAGTACAAGAAGCTCGAGGCCGAGGTGGCCAAGGCCCAGGGCGACTTCAGCGTCAACGCCCAGCTCCAGAAGAAGGACTTCATGGACCGCGAGGCGAAGGTCTACCTCCAGGTCTACAACGAGATCGAGCGGGCCGTCAGCCAGTTCGCTCGCGACAACGGCATCGCGGTGGTGCACCGCTTCGACGGTGATCCGGTCGACGCGACCGACCGCAACCGGATCCTCGGCAGCATCACCAAGCCGATCGTCTACTACGATCCGCAGATCGACATCACTCCCGACGTGCTGCGGATGCTCAACGGCGCCGCCGTCGCCGGGGCCCCGCCCGCGCAGCCCAAGCCGCTCCGCTGATCGTCCGGGCCGACGTCGATGCACCGGGCCCGGGGGGAGCGTCGCCGACGACCCTCCGGGCCCGTCTCACACCCTCCACCCGTCCCGCATGCGCACCCAGCAGACCATCCGCCGTCCCGTCTCGGTGTCCGGCACCGGCTATTGGAGCGGTCGCGCGGTGACGGTCGAGTTCGTGCCGGCCCCGGCCGGCGCCGGGGTCGTGTTCGAGCGGGCCGGCAGGGCTGGTCCGGTCCGCATTCCGGCCACCGTGGACCGCCGGGTGGAGGCGACCGCCCGCACGAACCTGGCCGCGGCCGACACGCGGCTCGAGATGGTGGAGCACGCCCTGAGCGCCCTGGCCGGCCTGGGGATCGACTGCTGCACGGTGCGGGTCGATGCGGAGGAGTTGCCCGGCCTCGACGGTTCGTCGCAGGCCTTCGTCGAAGCCCTCGACGCCGCCGGCATCGAGTCGCTGGGAGTGCCGACCGAGCCACTCGTCGTCGACGAGACCTTTCGTGTCGGCGACGACGAGGCGTGGGTCGAGGTGTCGCCGCCTCGTTTCGCTGGACTGTCGGTGGAGTACGAACTGGACTACGGCGCCGGGCCGATCGGCCGCCAGATCCTCGCCCTCGAGGTCACGCCGGCCGCGTACCGCGCCGAACTCGCCGCGGCGCGGACGTTCATCTCGGAGGACGACGCGGCGCGGCTGCGGGAGTCGGGGTTGGCGACGACGGTCGGATACGGCGATCTGCTGGTGTTCGGTCCGGACGGGCCGGTGGGCAACGTGCTCCGCTGGCCGGATGAATGCGTGCGGCACAAGGTCCTCGATCTCGTGGGCGACCTGGCGCTCGTGGGGCGACCGCTGCACGCGCACGTCCGCGGCAAGCGCAGCGGCCACCGCCTCAACGGGGCCATGGCCGCATGGCTCGCGGCGGGGCAAGGGAGGCGGGCCTCGGCCTGATGCTGCGTGGCGGATCACGATCAGCACGACGACGAGCAGAATCCGGTCGCCGGTGCCGTGGGGCGACCGCCGCAGATCCATCCTACGGCGGTGGTCGAGGACGGCGCCCGAATCGCCGCCGACGTCACCATCGGCGCCTACTGCGTGATCTCGGCGGCTGCGACGATCGGCCGGGGCACGGTGCTCGCCAATCACGTGACGATCTCCGGCCGGGTGGTGATCGGCGAGCGAAACCGGATTTTTCCGAACTGCGTGATCGGCGGCGAGCCGCAGGACGTGAGCTATCGCGGCACCGACACCCGGGTCGAGATCGGCGACGACACCATCATCCGGGAAGGTGTGACCATCAACCGGGCGACCGAGAAGGAGGAGGGCCTGACCTCGGTCGGCAGCCACACCTTCCTGATGGCGGCCTCGCACGTGGCCCACGACTGCCACGTGGGCGACCACGTGATCATCGCCAACGGCACGCTGCTCGGCGGCCATGTCCGCGTGCAGTCCCGGGCCTCGCTCTCCGGCGTGGTGGCCGTGCACCACTGGGCGACGATCGGCGGCTGGTCCTTCGTGGCCGGGCTGTCCCGCGTGCTCCATGACGTGCCGCCGTTCATGCTCTGCGAGGGATCGCCGGCGCGGCCGCGGTGCATCAACGTGGTGGCCCTGCGGCGCAGCGGGTTTCCGCAGGCGGTGATCGAGGCGATTTCGGAGGCCTACCGACTGCTCTATCGGGCCAAGGTCGGCGTCGAGCCGGCGCGAGACATCCTGCGGTCGCAGGGCATGCTCGTGCCGCAGGTCAACGAGCTGCTCGAGTTTCTGGAGCGTCAGCAACAGGGGCGGCACGGCCGCGCCCGCGAACGGAGGAAGGCGGCATGAAGCGGATCCGGATGGCGGTCGTCGGCTGCGGGCATCTCGGAGCGATTCACGCGCGGCTCGTGGCCGCTCGCGCCGACGCCGAGCTCGTGGCGGTGGTGGATCCGGTGGCGGAATCCCGCGACCGCATCGCGGCGGCCCACGGTTGCCAGGCCCTCGCGGAGCCGCGCGACCTCGTCGGCCTCGTCGATGCCGCGGTGGTCGCGGCTCCGACCGGCCTGCACACCGGCGTGGCGGTGCCGCTGCTCGAGTCGGGGATCGACTTGCTCGTCGAGAAGCCGATCGCCGCCGGCGTGGAGGATGCCCGGGCGATCGTGATCGCGGCTCGCCGCTGCGGCCGGACGGTCGCCGTGGGGCACGTGGAGCGATTCAATCCCGCCTGGCAGGCCGCGGCTGCACGCGCCGGTACGCCGGTCTTCATCGAGGCGACACGGACGGCCCCGTTTACCTTCCGATCCCTCGATGTGGGCGTCGTTCACGATCTCATGATCCACGACATCGACCTCGTGCTGTCGCTCGATCCGGGGCGGCTCGAGCGGGTCGAGGCGCAGGGCATCGCGGCCACCGGCGGCTTCGAGGACGTCGTCCGGGCGCGGCTCGTGTTTGGCTCCGGACTCGTCGCCGACCTGACGGCGTCGCGGATCAGTCCGGCGGCGCGGCGCACCGTTTCCCTGTGGTCGGCCGACGCCATGCTGCACTGCGACCTGACCGCCAAGACCGTGGAGGTCGTTTCGCCATCCGCCGCCGTGCGGGCGGGAGCCTTCACCGCCGCCGCCGTTCCGGCCGCCGAGCGGACCGTGATGAAGGACCGCTTCTTCACGGAGATTCTCCCCTTCGAGACGCTGACCGTGGCCGACGCCAACGCGATCGCCTCCGAGCACGACGACCTCCTCGCCGCGATCCGGGAGGGGCGGCCGCCGCTCGTCACCGCCGCGGCCGGTGCGGCCGCGGTGGAAATCGCCGCCCGCGTGCTCGACGCGCTGGAGTGCACGCGGTTCGGCCGCGACCGTGCCGGCTCGGTCGGGCGGGCCCCGACGATCCCGATGTTCCCCCATCGCAAGACCGGCTGATCCGCAGAACCGCGTCGATCGGCGTGATCCGCCGCATGGGAACGGTCTCTCACGACTTGTTTCCCGGCGGTTTGCGTGCCGATACCGACGGAGGGATTCGGCCCCAGGGACTGCCCATGCGCCGCTTCATCACCACGTTTGCCCTCGCCGCCCTGGCCGTCGTCGGCCAGGCCTCACCGCCGGTCGAGTTCGACGGCTTCGGGTTGGACAACTTCGAGGGGACCGGCTCGCTCGCGGCCGAACTGGACCGGATCACGGCCGCCCGGGAGCGGGAGAGCCTCGCGCGGATGCCGGAACTCGCCGTGGCCATGCAGGGGCCCGTGGGCCGCGACGCGCCGCCGGTCCCGCTGACCGCGGAACTCCGCAGCCGGATCGCCCGGTTCGACGTGTCGGCCGGGATGCTGGCCGACTCCCACGTGGTCGCCGAGGGACCCAATCGGTGGATGGGCAAGGTCGGTGTCTCCAACGACCGTGGCGACGGCCGCGAGTCGCTCGAGCTCCGCACGATTCTCGGCAACAACGCCGAGTGGGGGCTGATCGGCGTCGAACTCGGGCCGCGGATCGAACGGCGGCTCGGCAAGGGCGTGACGGTGTTCCTCGACGGGAAGGCCGAGGCCCAGGCGATGCGGTCGGCGACGACTGGCTGGTGGTCGATGCCGGGCACCGCGACGGACGGCTCCTCGATGGTGGGCGTGGCGGCCCGCACCGGCCTGACCCGCTGAGCGGGGCGGGAGCAGGGCGCCGCGGGGAGCGCACACGACGCAGGATTCCGCAGGTTGAAAACCTGCGGCCACGTCAGGCGAGGTCGCGGTCCTGGAAGAGGATCAGGGCCACGAGCAGCGCGAGCGCCGAATAGAGCGCGGCGTAGAGCGCGGCCCAGCCCAGGTACACCCAGGGCACGGGGGTGCCGCCCACCACCGCGGCCTCGATCGTGAAGTGGTCGAGCACGGGCAGGAGCGTGGCGATCAGCTTGCCGAAGAACCGCACGATCGCGAACTTGCCGACGCTCGACTGCACGATCAGCGGCACGAGGTGGCCGAGGGCGTAGACGGTGAAGCAGATGATCAGGTTCGGCACCATGCCCAGCCGGGTCGAGACGGCCAGGCTCACGGCCGCCATCAGGATGGTCTCCAGCAGCGAGAGGACGAGGCCGGGTACGACCGTGATCATCTCCTCGGCACAGTCCCGCCAGAGCGGGTCGGTCTTCGACGCCTCGCGGGCGTCGTACACGACCTTCAGGCTCGTGGTCGCGAGGAGCACGCCGCCGAGGATCAGGAACACGAGCGTGGCCACCAGCGCCAGGCCGGCGAACTTGCCGAGCACGAACTGCCAGCGGGCCAGCGGCTTGGAAAGCACGGTGAGGGCGGTGCGGCCCTCGATCTCGTCGGCGACGGAGATGCTCGCCGTCCAGACCACGACCAGCAGGGCGAGCACCTTGATCAAGGTCAGGCCGCTGTCCTTGAGCATCTTCACGTCTTCGCCGAACGTGTTGTACGGGATCACGATGAAGGCCAGGAGCAGGGCGATGCCCGCCACGATCGCCACCGTGAACACCGGCTGACCGATCGCCTCCTTCGTGGTGGCCGAGGCGATGGCGGCGACTCGTGGCGCGCCGAGCCGGAAGAGGGCGTAGGCGGCCACGAGGCCCGCCAGCGTCACGAACGTCCAGGGGAGGACACCGGCCTGTGGATTCTCCGCTGCCAACCGCCAGCCGATCGCGAGCCGTGCCGGGCCGCTCCCATCGTTGCTCGCCTCGAGTTTGGCACGCTGGCCCACGAACGGATTGGTGGCCCCGTCGGACTTCGTCCACGACCAGGGCGTGCCCGCGGCCAGCGACACCTCGGCCTCCTTCGCGAGGGCGTAGCCCTCCACGGGCTGCTGCGTGCGGACGAGCAGCGGCTGATCGCTCTCCAGCCGCAGTTCGGCGAGTTCCTGGGGCCGGAGGTCGAGCGAAATCTCCTCGAGTTTTGCGCCGGGCTCGATCGACACCGTGCGCTGGAAGTCATTTCGCGACCAGAGCCGCGTGAGCGACCGGGTCACTTGGTCGAGCGGCACCAGCGGCGTGAAGGCGATGGCCGCGGCGGAGTAGGCGAGCAGCAGCCAGGCGAGTGGACCGAGGAACCCGTCGCCGAGGCTGACGCGCGCCTCGGCGGCGAGCCGCGGCGCCACGAGCCGGAGCAGGCCGTAGACCGCCAGCGCGGCGACGAGCGTGGCGGCGGCGGCGGCCCCCACCATCCAGATGGGTGGCAGGGCGATCAGCCAGCGGTTGGCGTTGGCGAACAGGGGGGCGATCATCGGCGGCGGCACCAGCGGGTTGCGGACGTCGGGGTTCCGGAGGCCGGGACTCCTGCCGGGGATTATGGCTCGCCCGGCAGAGAGGCGGAAGTCGCCCGCGGGGTCAGCCCACTTCCTCGGGGCCGGCGATGACCGCCGCCGCCGGGGCGTCCAGCGGCCAAGCCTGGAGCACCCGGTGGACGTCGTCGAGCGTCACGTTCTCCACGAGGCGAAGCTGGTCGGCGACCGACCGGTAGGTGTGGGCGTGCGACCAGTCGAGGCCGACGTCGAACAGCCGCCTGCGGGGCTTCTCGCCCCCGAGGACGACGCGGCTGGCGAGCTTGTTGCGGGCCCGCTCGAACTCCTCCCGCTCGAGGCCCTCGGCCGCGGCCGCCGCGTAGAGTTTCCCGATGCGGTCGCGAAGCTCGTCGACGTCGGCGGCAGCGCAGGAGAGCTGGGTGACGAACAGGCCCGCGTCGAGGTAATCCTGGTAGAGGCAGGCGGCGTGCTCGGCCTCGCCGGTGTCAACCATGCTCCAGTAGAGCCGGCTGCCCGAGGAGTCGCCGAGCGCCATCGCGAGCACGCGGGCGGCGTGGCGGTCGGCGTGAAACTCATCCGGCCCCGCCACCATCCAGACGGCGTAGTCGAGCGCGGCACTGGCCTTGACGATCCGTTCCGTGCCCGGGCGGGTGGCCAGGCGGGGAGGCTGCGGCACGCGGCGCGGGTCGGGCGCGGCCGGTTCCCAGTCGCCGCAGAGCCGCTTCGCCGACTCCACCAGAGCCGGGAAGTCGATCGCCCCGCTGGCCGCCAGCACGATGCCGTCCGCCGAGTAGCGCCGCCGGTGGTAGTCGCGCATCGCCGCCGCCGGCAGGGCCGTGATCGACTCGACCGTTCCGAGCACGCTCCGCGCCAGCGGGTGCGGGCCGAAGAAGGCCGCGCGGCAGCGATCGTCGGCGCCGAACGGCGGCTGATCGTCGTACATCCGGATCTCTTCCAGGATGACGAGTTTCTCGGTGTCGAAATCGGAGTCGCGGAGCGCCGGTCGCATCATCGCCGCGAGCAGTTCGACCGCCTCGTCCTGTTGCTCGGGCAGGACTGACGCGTAGTAGACGGTGTCTTCCTCGCTCGTGAACGCGTTGGCGCTCGCCCCCATGGCGTCGAAGCGATGGTTGATCTCGTCGCCGCTGATCTCGCCCGTGCCCTTGAAGACCATGTGTTCGAGGAAGTGGCTGACCCCGGAGACCTCGTCGGTCTCGTCGCGGGAACCGGTTGCCACGAAGAACCCCACGCTCGTGGAGACGGCCGACGCCGACGTCTCCGCGATCACGTCGAGGCCGTTGGGGAGCCGTTCATGCAGGAAGGGCATGACGCACCTCCAGGGGCTCGCGGCCGAGCGACACGACGGTCAGGTCGCGGGGCGGGTGGGCCTCCAGCCAGGCCTCGATCGCGGCGACGTCGAGTTGGTCGTAGCGGACGAGTTCCTCCCCGAGCGTCCGCAGCGACGCCAGGTGATACCACTGCCGGGCAATGGCTCCGGCCCGGGCGGCGCTCGACTCCTGCTGCATGATCAGGCCGCTCTTGGCCCGGGCCTTCACGCGGTCCACCTCGTCGCGGGTGATCGTGCCGGGCAGGCGGGCGATCTCGGCGAGCATCACGTCGAGCGTCTCCTGGGCCCGCTCGGCCGAGGTGCCCGAGTAGCAGACGGCATGGGCGAAGTCGCGGCTGGTCTGGTAGCCGGCGGAGACCGTGTAGCAGAGGGCGCGGCGCTCGCGGATCTCGGTGAAGAACCGTGAGCTGGGCCCGCCGCCGAGGACGGCCAGCGCGGCCGTGGCCTCGTGCGAGGCGTCGTCGCGGTAGGGGGGCTGTGGCCAGCCGACCGCGATGTGGGTCTGCTGGGCGTCGTGTGGGACGTGGAGCGCGGCCGGACCACGCGGTCCGGTGGCCACGCGCGGCGTGCCCGTGGCGGGCCAGTCGCCGAGCAGCGTCTCCACGCGGCGGACGAGGTCGTCCCACTCGATGCGGCCGGCGACCGACACGATCATCCCGTCCGGCTGCAGGTGGCGGGCGACGAACCCGCGCACCTCGTCGATCTCGATCGCCTCGACCTCGGCGGACACGCCCTCGGTCGGCATGCCCCAGGGGGCGGGCGATTGGAGGCGGCGGAGCGTGGCCAGCGTGCGGTGGGCCGGGTCGTCCTCGATGCCGGCAAGGTTCTGCAGCACCATCTGCCGCGCCGCGGGAAGCTCGTCGGCGGGGAGCAGCGGGCGGCGAAGGATGTCGGCGAAGATCGGGAGCACCTCGGGCAGGTGGCGGGCCACCATCGCGCCCGACACGCTGATGTGGGTGCTCGACACACCCTGCGCCCACTGCACGCCGGCCGACTCGAGGTCTTCCACCAGCCGGCGGCTATCGCGCGTGCCCGCGCCGCGCAGGCACATCTCCCCGGTCACCGTCGCCAGCCCGCATCGCCCCGGCGGGTCGTGGATGGCCCCGGCCGGCGCGTGAAATGCGACCGCGACCGACTCCAGTTCGGGCAGGTGCTCGCCGACGATCGTGATCCCGTTGCCGAGGGTGGTCGAGTGGAGCGACTGCTTCAACGCGGGATGCCTTCAGGGGATGGCCGGCCGCCCGTCGAGGGCCCGGAGCCACCGCACACTAGGCCATGACGGCGGCTTCGTCCACCACCTTGTACACGGTCCGCACGCGGCGGAAGCCGAGCCGCTGGTAGAGGCGGACCGCCCCGGCGTTTTCCGCCGTGACCTCGAGCGACACCCGCCGCACGCCGTGCATCCGGAAGCCCGCCAGGCAGCGTTCGATCAGGCACGTGCCCAGCCCCACCCCGCGATGTCCGGGCACCACGCCGATGTTCTGGATCATGCCCGTCCCGCCGCGCTCCGCGACCCCCTGAATCGTCCCGCACCACTGGAGGGATTCGGGTGTGGCTCCATGGGCGATCAACCAGGTCGCGTTGGGTAGGAACCCCGACTTGTTGCGGATTTCCCGCATCAGCCGCCGGCAGCCGTCGAGGTTGCCCAGGCACGGAAACACGACCGCGTCGATCTCGTCGCGAAACGACCGGAACTTGGTGCGGGCGTGGATGTCGAGCACCGCCTCGTTCCAGGGCACGAGACGGTAGTCGGCCGGCAGGGCCGGGGAGAAACGCGGCACCGAGAGGTCCACCTCCATCCGGTACCGCTTGAAGTAGGTCGAGTCCATCGCCAGGTCCCTCGGGCCCGCTCGCCGCCGCTCTTGCCCGAACGTAAGTCTGCCACGTGAAACGGTCAACGCGCCGGTGGCCGGAACAATCCGCAACGGGCGAAACCGCGGTCGCGCTGTCGCTGCCGGCGAGTCCCGGGTATGATTTTGACGGTTCAAAAAATGATTTTTGACGTTCCAAAAAATCGGGCGGTGCGGTCCATGCCCGGAATGCTGCCCCCGGCCCACGCGGGCCTCTGGACGGCGGTGGCCGTTGGGGGGTGGCTTCTCGCCGTGGCGACGGGCTGCGGGGAACGGGCGCCCTCCGCACGGGCGTCGGCCGGCGCGCCACTGCGGGTCGTGGCCACGACGACGGTGGTGGCCGACCTCGTCCGGCAGGTGGGCGGCGACCGGGTGGCCGTCGATTGCCTGATGGCGGCCGGCATCGATCCGCACTCGTACAAGCCGACGCCTCGGGACGCCGATCGCCTCGCCGGGGCCGACCTGGTGGTGGCCAGCGGCCTCCATTTGGAAGGGAAGCTCACCGACCTCTTGGAACGGCTCGGCCGGAGTCGTCCGGTGGTCCTCGTCGGCGACGCGCTGCCCGCCGACGACCTGATCGCCGTCGGCGGCGGGCTCTTCGATCCGCACGTCTGGTTCGATGCCCGGCTCTGGAGCCACGGCGTGGCCCCGGTGGCCGAGGCGCTCGCGGCGGCCGATCCGGCGCATGCCGACGCGCACCGCAGCCGCGCCGCGGACTACGTCGCCCGGCTCGCGGCCCTCGACGAGCGTCTCCGGGCCCGGATCGCCGCCATTCCCGAGAGCCGCCGCGTGCTCGTCACGGCCCACGACGCCTTCCGCTACTTCGGCCGCGCCTATGCAGTCGAGGTCGTGGGAGTGCAGGGCACGAGCACCGAGAGCGAGGCGGGGCTCGCCGACATCAACCGGCTCGTCGAACTCGTCGCCTCGCGGGGCATCCCCGCCGTGTTCATCGAGACGAGCGTCTCGGACCGCAGCGTGGCGGCGCTCCGCGAGGGCGCGCAGGCCCGCGGCCACGAGGTCGGCCTCGGGGGCACGCTCTATTCCGATTCGCTCGGCGGACCCGGGAGCGGTGCCGAGACGCTCGAGGCCGCGCTCGAGGCGAACGTGGCGACGATCGTGGCGGCGCTCGCGGAACCTGCGGCGAGCCGCCAGGAGCAGACGCCGTGACGACATCCCCGCGGCCGCTCGTCGAGTTTCACGACGTCACGGTCGCCTACGGCCGGCGACCGGTCGTCTGGAACGTGGATCTGGTGATCGACGAGCCGTGCCTGTTCGGGATCATCGGCCCGAACGGCGCGGGCAAGAGCACGCTGCTCAAGGCGGCGCTCGGCCTCGTGCCGCTGGTCGGGGGCGAGGTGCTGTTCTTCGGCGAACCGCTCGCCCGCGTCCGCGGCCGGGTGGGCTACGTGCCGCAGCGGGAGACGGTGGACTGGGACTTTCCGGTGAACGTCATGGACGTGGTGCTGATGGGCACCTACGGCCGCCTCGGCTGGTTCCGCCGGCCGGGGGAGCGGGAACGGCGGCTCGCCCGCGAGTGCCTCGATCGCGTGGGGCTCGCCGACGTCGCCGCCCGGCAGATCGGCCGGCTCTCGGGGGGCCAGCAGCAGCGGGTGTTCCTGGCGCGGGCCCTCGCCCAGGAGGCCGATGTCTACTTTCTCGACGAACCGATGGCGGGCGTGGACGTCCGCTCGCAGGAGCGGATCTTCGGCGTGCTCGACGACCTCAAGGCGGACGGTCGCCTCGTCGTCGTGGTGCACCACGACCTGCGGACGGCCGCCGAGTGGTTCGATCGCGTCGCGCTGGTGGACCGCCGCGTGGTGGCTGCGGGCCCCACGAGCGACACGCTCACGCCCGACAATCTCCAGCGGACCTATGCCGGGCACGTGGACGTGCTCGACGATCTGGCCCAGGCCATCGCGGCGCGGGGGCGGACGCCATGACCGCGGCGGCCGAACTCGTCTCCCACAACACGCTCGTCGTCGCGCTGGGCGTGGGGGCGGTCGGGTTCGCGGCGGGAGTGGTCGGCAGCCTCTGCGTGCTGAGAAAGCGGGCCCTGGCGGGCGATGCGGCGGCGCATGCGACGCTCGTCGGCGTGGCCTGCGCGTTCCTGGCGACGGGCCGCCGCGACCTGGTCACGCTCCTGGCCGGGGCGCTGCTCGCGGCCTGTGCGGGCCTGGGGGTGCTCGTGCTCGTGCGGCGGTTCACCCGCACCCGCGACGACGCGGCGACGGCGCTGGTGATCGGCGTCTCGTTCGGCCTCGGGATCACGCTGGTGTCGGGCCTGCCCGCCTGGGGCTTCGCCAACTCCGCCGGGCTGGAGCAGTTCCTCCTCGGCCACACCGCCGCGCTCACCTCGCGGGATGCCTGGCTCCTCGGGGGCGTGGCCGTCGTGGCGGTGGCGGTGGTCGCCGCGGTCCTCAAGGAGGCGACGCTCGTCGCCTTCGACGCCGCCTTCGCGGCGGCCACCGGCTGGCCGGTGACCGCGATCGACTACGTGATCGTGGGACTCGTGGCCCTGATGGTGGTGGCGGGCCTGCCGGCGGTGGGAGCGGTGCTCGTGACGGCGCTCGTGGTGATTCCGCCGGTGGCCGCTCGCTTCTGGACCGACCGCGTCGGCACGCTGGTGGTGCTCGCCGGACTGATCGGCCTGGCCGCGGCGGTCGCGGGAGTGGCGGTGAGCGCGGCCCGCCCGGGCCTCGCCACCGGCCCCTTGGTGGTGCTCGCCGCCGCGGCGGTGTTCGCATGCTCGTTCCTCGCCGCACCACAGCGGGGCTGGATTGCGCGGCGGGCCGACGCGCCGCGGGCTCCGGCGGCCGGCTGGAACTCGGGCGCTGCGGAGGGCGGCCCGTGACCTCCTGGTTGTCCGTTGATCCAGCGTGGGCCCTCGGAGGAATCCATGGCTGGGCGATGGCCACCGCGGCGGTGATCGCGGCCTCGTGCGGGCTCGTGGGCACCCTGCTCGTGGTCCGACGGATGAGTCTCGTCGGCGATGCGATCAGCCATGCGGTGCTGCCCGGGATCGCGGTCGCCGTGCTGGCCGGCGGTCGTGCGGGCGGACCGCTCGTGTTCCTGGGGGCGGTGGCGGCGGCGCTGCTCACCGTCTGGCTGACGCAGGGTCTGCGGTCGGCCGGAGGCCTCTCGGAGGACGCGGGCGCGGGGGTCGTGTTTACGACGCTGTTCGCGGCGGGGGTGCTGCTCGTGGGCCTCGCCCCGCCGGGCACCCACCTCGACGCCGCCTGCGTGCTGCATGGCGAACTCGCCTTTCTGCCGTTCGACACGGTGCCGCTGGCGGGCTGGCAGGTGCCGCGCGCGTTCGTCGCGGGCGCGATCGTGCTCGCAGGCCTGGCGATCGCGGCGGCCGGCACGTGGAAACTGCAGGTGTTCACGGCCTTCGATCCGGCCGGCGCCCGGGCGGCGGGGATCCCCGTCGGCGGTGTGACCATCGGCCTGCTCGCCGCGACGGCCCTGGCCACGGTGGCAAGCTTCGACGCCGTAGGGGCCGTCCTCGTGGTCGCGCTGCTCGTGGCGCCGGCCGCGGCGGCGG